>Ga0307377_10005595_pt1 | contig 13421 bp, 18 predicted proteins | sample TR3MG_FD_202535 | JGI IMG/M metagenome (GOLD analysis project Ga0307377, IMG submission 202535) | Soil microbial communities from Risofladan, Vaasa, Finland - TR-3 | ecosystem: Environmental > Terrestrial > Soil > Coastal area > Acid sulfate soil | place: Finland: Risofladan, Vaasa | collected... | reverse complement strand
CCGAACGCCTGGACAGACGCAAGCAATATCAGATTTCTGGATGGCCTTGCATCGCAAGCATACGGGTATGGCGAAGTTTACAATTCGCCGACCTACACGCCTCAGCATGTCTTGCCGTGCAACGTCAATGGCTCTCGATATTGGATCTACGCTACTGCGGCGAAAACATTCTGCGTGACGATCACGGGAGGCGTAGCCGTACATACCGACATCACCAATTCAACTCCGCGTACAGGCGTCGTCAATCAATGGACCTCGACGCTACTCTCTGGTATCCCGATCCTCAATAGTGGCGATACGATTAATGTCCCGATGTCGTGGGACTTGGTGACGACTGACAAGTTTATCGATTTGGCGAACTGGCCGGCATCGACATACTGCAAGAGCCTACGGGCTTTTAACAATACGCTCATTGCCCTCAATGTCACCAAGGGTTCGCAAAATTATCCTTTCATGGTCAAGTGGTCGCAGCCCGCAGACCCCGGGACGCTCCCAGTTTCTTGGGACATTGCCGACCCCACCAAAGACTGCGGCGAGACGGACATTGCTGAAGGGTATGACCCGATTGTTGATGGGATGCAGCTTCGCAATAGTTTCATCATCTACAAGGAAAATTCTGTCTGGAGGATGGATTTTACAGGCGGCGCGTACATCTATCAGTTCACAAAGGTACTCGGTACAAGTGGTGCGCTAAACAGAAACTGCATTGCCGAAATAGACGGCTATCACGTTGTTTTGACCGGATCGGATGTCATTTTCCATGACGGACAAACGGCGAATAGCTGCCTGGACAAAGAGACCCGACGTTATCTTTTCCAGAACATTGACACCTCAGGATCGAATCTGGCCTTTGTATTCAAGAACCCGTTCTTCAATGAGGTCTTGATCTGTTATCCATCCATCGGAGCGACGACTTGCGACACCGCGATGGTATGGAACTATGTCGACAAGACGGTTTCGTTTCGTTCGCTCCCGAATCTTAATCACGCCTCCTTCGGCCCCGTGGATAACGGGCTAGATGGGAACTGGAACGAAGATTCGGCGCCGTGGGATTCTGACCTGACCTTGTGGGGCGGTCCAGATTTTGTGCCATCAACCGCCCGGGTAATGATGGGCAGTGCGAATACGAAACTATACCTGCTCGATTCATCCAGCAGCTATGACGGAGTACTTCCCTCTGCCTACCTCGAAAGGCGCGGCTTGACCTTTGGCGCCCCGGAGCAATTGAAGCTTGTTCGCGCCATTCGTCCGCGAATCGTCGGCAGTGTGGGATCAACAGTAAATATTCAGGTTGGGAGCAGCGACGATCCCTATGCTGATCCGGTCTATGGCCCCGTGATGCAGCATGTCGTCGGAACCACCGTGCATGATGACTGTACGGTTGTTGGCAGGTACATCGCAGTCAAGTTTTCTACCGGGTCTGCCTATCAATGGCGCCTTGATTCGTTCGATTTCGACATTGAATTGATGGGGCTGTACTGATGACCGCGTCTATTTCGACTGCGGCTTACGCCCCTAACGGACAGCCTCCGACCAATCCACAAGAGCTTCAACGGTATCTACAGGCAGAACTGAATCGCATCTCTGCGGCGATCAAGTTGCTTGCAGCTGGGCATCTCGATACGACTTATTTCGCACCGGCAAAGCCAAGAGATGGCGATGTCCGGTTGGCAGACGGTACGCACTGGAACCCCGGCTCTGGCCAGGGATTTTATGGGTACTACGCATCGGCGTGGCACTTGCTCGGATGATCGTCACCTACACGCAGCGGGGTAAGCGCCAGCAAGTCTCTTTGGCGCCGAATTTGGCTCTGTCGGACGCACCGACACGACTCCGATTGGCGGGGTTTGTGGCAGGCGATACGGTAGGCGAGGCTAGACGCGCAGTAGCCGTTCAGGATGCCAACGAACAAGGCCCGCTTCAGCCAGCGGGCAGCACACGGCAAAAGCTATATGACTTGCAGGCATCGCTGGCGCAGTTGCCGGATATTGAATTTCCGTTGCAGCATGTTTTCGCTCCCGGGGTCTATGCGCGCACGATCATCCTGCCGGCGGGTAGCGTCATTGTGGGCAAGATCCATAAGCATGCCCATGTCAATATTCTCTCAATGGGGACGGTAGATGTAATCACCGAAAGCGGCGGTGTGGAGCGGCTATCGGGACCGCTAACGATGGTCTCTCCGCCAGGGACAAAGCGCGCCGTCTATGCGCATACAGACTCAGTCTGGACCACCATTCACCCAACAAATGAAACAGACCTCGACAAGATAGAAGATGAAGTTATCGCCAAGACTTACTCAGAATATGAGCGGTTCCATGATGTCCATGTTGCTCGCTCGGATTACCTGAAGGTGCTAGAGGAAACTGGAAAATCACACAAATGGGTGCGATCTGTTTCAGAGAATCCAGAAGATCAAACCGATTTTCCTGAAGGCTATGCACATTTAGTCATCAAGCCTTCCGGCATTGAAGGGATGGGGCTTTTTACAGAGAAAGCCATCAAGTCAGGCGAAGTTATTGGGCCAGCCAGGATTGCGGGGAAGCGCACTCCGTTAGGCCGGTACGCCAATCACTCCCCACGCAAGAACACTGAATTTCTCCTTTTGACTAATGGAGATTTGGACTCTATTGCCACTGAAGATATTCCAGCTGGCGCAGAGATCCTGAACGACTACAGGCAAGGGGCGCAGTTGTCTGGGATCACCCTCAATGACAGCAGCCGAACCATTAAGAAAGGAATTGTATGAGCTGGGGAGCGATAGGAGCGGCGGCGGTTGGAGTGGTGGGGGGGAGTTTGTTAGGAGGCGGCGGCGGCAGCCAGCCCGCAGGGAATACCACTACCACGGCCACGAATGCCCCGTGGACAGGCGTGCAGCCGTATCTCACAGGCGGCAATACATTAAGCCCAACGGGCATGACGATGCAGACGCCAGGGCTCTATAGCCTCGGCAATCAGCAGTATCAACAGGCCGGCTGGTCGCCGTCCATGCAGGCTAACAACACCCAATATCAGAACTACCTATCATCTCAAACGCCGGGTCAGTTGGGAGCCTACAACAGCGCCAGTAACCAAATGCTCAATGGGGCTTATAACCCCACATTGACGGCCCCGAACCAGATCACTGCGCCGACGATGAATGCCAGCATGTCATCGAATCCCGGCGCTGTTGGGGCATCTCAAATATCTGGTGCCCCTTCCGTTCAAGGGGGCAGCGTTTCGGCGATGCAAGTCGACCCAACCAAAGCCTATGCCTCAATGGGTGGCGCAAATCCCACATCATCTATCAGCCAATTACTTTCCGGCCAAGTCAATAACCCATATCTGTCACAGCAGGCAAATGCAATCACCGCCTTGTCGAATCAGAATCTTCAGCAGAACGTCTTGCCTGGTATTGGGCAGGGAGCCGAAGCGGCTGGTCAGTATGGAGGCTCAAGGCAGGGGATCGCTCAAGGTGTGGCGATTGGGAATGCGCAGACTGGATTGAACAATGACATTTCCGGCCTGTATGGGAACGCTTATACCCAAGCGCAAAACAACATGAACTCGACGGCCAACAATATGGCTGGGCTAGGTATCTCGAATGCCCAACAGAACGCAGCGCTCAATCTCGCTGGGCAAACCACGAACGCGAACCAGGCACTGCAAGCGAGCATGGCAAATTCACAGAATGCTCTGGCGGCGCAGCAATTCAACGCAAATTCGTTGAACAACATGGGGCAATACAACGCCACGCTCGGACAGCAGAACAATCAGTTCAACAGTTCAGCGCTTAACAATGCGTCCCAGATCAATGCCGGCCTGAACATGCAAGGGCAGACAACTAACGCTCAGAATCAACTCAGCAACAACGTTCAGAACATGGCGCTTAATACGCAGGACCTGAACAATGCGCTATCTGGGTTGAACGTCATCGGAGCGGGAAATACGCTTGCCCAGAATAACAACTCAGCGTTGCAGGGTGCGCTGAATGCGCCAAATGCGTACAACCAGACGAATCTGAACAACTACGCTGGGATGATCAATGGCGGCGCATCGCTTGGTGGCTCTGCTTCGCAAAGCACCCCGTACTTTACGAACCCTGTCGGGAACATGTTGGGTCTTGCAACAGGTGGACTCGGGATTTACAACCAGATGAACCAGGCGGGCATGTTCAATACCGGGTCAACGCCGTCTCAAGTATCCAGCGCTGTCAATTCCGGCATGTACTCGTCGCCTTACGATGTCGGCAACATGAGCTGAGAGGTAAAATATGGGACTCCTAGATTCGCTATCCGCCTCAATGGCGAACCCCGTCACGATGGGGCTGCTCAGTTCGTCCGCAGGGATGCTGAACGCTTCCGGCCCGTCGCGTATGCCAATCAGCACCGGCCAGGTCTTGGGACAGGGGTTGAGCGGTTTAAGCAGTGGGTATCAGGGCGCCATTCAAAACGTGATGATGCTGCAGAAAATGAAGATGCTGCAATCCATGTTTGCTAATGGACAGCAACAGAACCCACAGCCTCAGCAACAGCCGGGAGTGGATCCTGCCAGCGTCCAACCCGCTTTATCTGCCGGTGCATCCGCTACGGCCGCCGATCCGATCACTCAAGGTTTGCTTGGCGGAAATGCCCCGGCCGGTCCTGGGCCGACGAATTACGCATCGTCTATGCTGGCGCAAGCACCTCAAGCGCAGAACACTTCGGGGATGCTCTCTGACCCCTCGCTAGAGCCCATCATCAACCGGCTGAAAACGTCCAATCTGCTGGGGATACCAGACACCGCCGATCAATTGCTCCTGCAGAACGCGCTCACAAATTCCCAACTGACGCCAGAGCAGAAGTTGGCGAGCGATCCGAGATTCGGGCAGCAGTATATCCAGAAACAGACCTATACGCCGCCGACTCGACTTGGAAATGGGGCATTCTATGTCCCTGGGCAAGGGCTTCAAGGGTTGCCAGCCGTGGCCCCACCCGGGTACATGAATCAGTTCAGTCCTAACGGGCAAGCCTCAGTACAGCCCATCACAAACGGATTGAACGCGCTTTATACCTCCGGACGGACGGGTGCGGCGGCATCGACGGTTGGGTCCGGCAAAGCCGTAGATGCTCAAGGCAATCCGCTCCCTCTGACGACTCCGATAGCTGGTGCACAATCCCCGGCCTCAGCCCTCACAGCCCCTCTCGCTAACAACAACCCCGGGGCTTTGATGCCTGCCGGAAAACTGGCGACATTCAGCACCCCCCAAGCGGGATTAGCCGCGCTCGATCAGAATCTGCAAAGCTACGGTCAACAGGGCGTTAATACCATCGCTGGCGTGATTACCAAATGGGCGCCCCCAGGCACAAACAACACCGCGTCATACATCAATGATGTCGCGTCGCGCCTCGGGATCAATCCCAATCAACCAATCGACTTGAGCAATCCAGTGCAGCGCCAAGCAATCGGCACTGCAATCATGTTGCACGAAAATGGCCCTAGCGCAGTATTCTCCCCCGCGGCATCGTCTGCGGTCCCTTATGGCGCTCCTCCGCTCGGTGCTGTGCAAAAGGCGAACGCCTCAGCTATCAACCCACAGACAGAGCTATCGAAACAATGGGCGGACCAGCAGGCGCAAAATAGCCAAGCGCAGAATATCAAGTCCTATCTTCAGATGATCAAGGCACAAGCGGCTATTGCATCGAAAGCCCCTTTCCCTGCCGTTGGTCCCGGTTCTGGCTGGGGTGATGTTGCTAACGGGGTGGCGTCCACCGTTCTTCCCAACGCTCTCGGCGTGACTCAGCGCGCCACCAATGCAGTGACCGCGAACGACTTGATGGCAAAGTACGCCAATCAGATCATTGGCAGAATGAGCGTTGGCGACATGGGAACAGATGCCGGTAAAGCGATCAACACGCTTGCTACTCCTGGCTCGCATATGAGCCTCAATGCGATCAACGAGGCCGCTGATAACCTTTCCGCTGCGCAAGATATGGTTCAGGCCAGAACGCAGGTGTTAGCTCCGTTCGGAAATAGTCGAAATCAGCAAGGCTATCAACAAGCGGCGCAAACGTTTGACCAGAACGCGGATCCGACCCTGATTCAGACCGTCAATCAGTACAAAGCGCTGCAACCGGGTTCACCGCAGGCGAAAGCCTTCCTGCAGAACGCCACCAAAGCAGATCCGACGCTGATGAAGCGCATGCAAGTGTTGTCAGGGATTGGAGCCTTCTGATGGCGCTCATCGATCAGATGATGGCTGATTTGGGAGGGGCACCAGCTCCGGTTCAATCTGCACCTATTGGTCCCGTGTCGCCCTTAATGGCACAGATGATGGCTGATGTATCGCAGCCGGCAGCCCCCGCTGCGCCTACGCAGGTTGCCCCACAACAGTCACAAGGTGCGTCTATTGCCGACTCCCTGGCTGCTGGTGCTGGTGACGTTGCCGATAACTTCGCTGCCTCATATAGGGATCTTGTTGGCGGATTCCTTAAAGGCGCCTCTCGTATTGGCAGTACCATTTTGCACCCACTGGACGCAGCCGCCAGGGCTACGACTAATGCTGGCGTAGATGGCGGGCTGGCCGCGCTCGGCGCGAACACTCAGTCCCCCTCGTTCTCTATTGGAGATATAGGCGCAGGCATAGCCGGGACCGCTGGCGCAGGCGGCTTGATAGGCGAAGGTATCGGGGCTCTTGTACCGATAGCCGGAGAAACGGCTGCCCCTATATTGCAAAGCCTGTCGAATGCCGTCACGTCTGGCGGGTTTTCGACGGGGGCGCCAGCAGCTAAGACATTTCTAGGCGCCGTTGGGAATGGCGCCCTGCGCCTGGCTGGCGGTGCTATCAATGGGGGCGCGGTGTCTGGGATGATTGACCCCTCGACCGCCGGCGGTGGGGCTTTAATCGGTGGCGCGATACCGGGCGTTGCGGGTTTGCTGGGGGCAACTGGCAACGCGATTAAAAATGTTGCGATGCCGGCGCTCAACCCTGGACAGTACGTTACCCAACAACTCGCCGATAAGCTCAGCCCCGATCTTCCGTCGGTTATGAATAACCTGCGGAATGCTCCGCAGTTGGTTCCTGGCTCTATGCCGACGGCCGCTCAAGTGGGCGGCAGCCCGGCTCTCGTCCAAATCGAGAAGGCGGCTGCGAATTTCCCAGACGCAAAAACGCAGTTTATGCAGCAGGAATTGCAGAACAACAATGCCCGGTGGCAGGCTATCCGCGATGTTGCTGGACAGCCCGGGCAACTTGATCAGGCGGTAGCGGACCGGGGAGCCCAAGCTGCTAATTTGTACGGGAACGCATTTTCTAGCGGCCCAGACCCTGCCTCAATGACGCCGTGGATAAAAGGACAAGTCACCCAACTTCTGAATCGGCCCGCGATGGTGTCCGCAATGAATCAGGCCCAGACCTTAGCGGCCAATGAGGGGCTTCAACTCACCGACGCAAATTCTATTCAGGGGCTGCATTATGCAAAAATGGCCCTTGATGACCAGATAAGCAATGCTGTTCGCACGGGAGATAACAATCTCGTCAGGGTGTTGTCTGGTACGCAATCGCAACTTGTCAACGTAATGGACGAGATAAGCCCCCAATATGCCGCAGCCCGAGCGCAATACGCAGCGGCGAGCCAACCCATTAACACGATGGAGGCAGGGAATTATATTGGCACAAAGCTCTCGCAAGGCGCTCTTGATGCTTCGGGCAATCCGATTATTACGCTTCCGGGGTATCGCACAGCATTCGGCCAAGCATCCAAAAATGCGGAATTTGGAATTTCCCCGGATGCAGCGCAGTCGTTGGGAAATATCGGAGCCGACCTCCAGCGCGCGTCGATCTCTAACTCCGTTCGCGCTCCGGGCTCGGATACCAATTACAACATGAATGCTAATGGCTGGCTAGCCAATGCGATCTATGGGAACAATTTTCAAGGGGCTGGCAAAGGGGCGCAGGTCGCCGCGGCCGGCATTGGGAGCCTAATCCCCGGCGTAGGGACGCTCGGCGGCTGGCTTGGTGCCAAACAACTCGGAGCCGGGGTCGGGGCAAAGCTCAATGCAAAACTGACGGGGCTACTACTAAACCCAGGCGCGATGGCTGATTCTCTGGACTCTCTATCCGGGGCAGAATCCAAGGGGTTACTTGGGGCAATAATCAAGATGCCCGGGCTACTCGGCGCCACTAATTCAGGTCGCGCTCTTTTGGCGGCTCCTGCTGTTTTGAACGCGGAGTAAGGCCGCCGCATAAGCCGTAAATGAAGGCAGCGATTCCGACAATTACCAGTTTCCACAATAGGAATGTGATCATCACTTGCCTCCACTCATCTGCAATTTTTAATCCTAGCACAACCGTCATTATTTGGCGGTTTTTTTCGTCCACTTTCAGCGAGGCAACATGAGCTCGACACTCTCCAAGCACCTATTCGACGGCCTATCCCTCGGGACCGTACTCGCAACCCTGGCCGGCTGGCTGCCTGCGGCTGCGGCTTTATTGTCGATTGTCTGGACGGTGATACGAATATTCGAGACTAGGACGGTGAGAGCGTGGTTAGGGAGATGAGCTTTGAATCTGCCCTGGCCTTCACTCTTACAGAGGAGGGCGGATACAGCGACGACAAGCGAGACCGTGGCGGACAAACCAACTACGGCATCACGCAACGCACGCTCGATGTTTTCAACGTCACCCATGGCCTGCCGAAAGAGTCGGTGCATGACATCGATCGAGACAAGGCCGCACTTGTGTACCAACTGAACTACTGGACGCCAGCCCACTGCGCAGCGATGCCCGACAAGCTCGGCATGTGCGTCTTCGACTTCGCCGTAAATTCAGGCGTGCATCAGGCGCTCGCTACTTTGCAGACATGCCTCGGGAGCGGCCCAGACGGGCGCTGGGGGCTGAAGACTGCGGCGGTCCTGGCTTCGTACCTGGACAAGATCGGATTGGAACCGCTGCTGAATTCGTACCTTGATGCGCGCAGGGACTTCTGTCAGGACATTGTTGAGCGCAATCCGGGACAGCACATATTTTTGGCCGACTGGGAAAAGCGCGTCAATGAACTGCAAGAGGCGATCAGCACATAGAAACATGTGCTCAGCACATTGATCAATGACCGCCTCCGGGCGATTTTTTCATTCCAGGAGCTGCAATGAGCCACGAAGAATCAAGAACGATCCACGAATTCATCGAATACCCGGATCACGCCAAGCGGACGGAAAGCTCGGAGTTTCGCGCCAATAAGCGCCGCCTGGTGCAACAACTCGACATCGGCTGTTGGATTTGCGGGAGCAAGGATGCGCGCGAGGTTCATCACATTCATGAATGGAGCCTATGGGACGCCCTGGACCCTGAAAAGGTACTCAACTCGCTCCACGCCTTCGATCCCTACGGCTACACCCATACGGCCGGCGACAAGGCCATCGAATCTCCAGACGACATCAGAAACCTCGTCGTGTTGTGTGAGGCGCATCACCGCGGTGTCGACATGGGCGCCCATGACTTGACGATGCCCGTGTGGTTCCCGCAAAGGGCCGTCAAAGACGGCGTTTCGATCACCAAAGCCATCGAGCACGTCACCGGCAAAGATGCCGAACTTAGAAAGGAAACGAAATGAACCCGAATCTTCCCATCGCCCTCTACGCTCTCGGCTACCTCGTGCTGTTCGGCGGCTGGTTGGCCCTCGTGCTCGCCAAGACACCCGGAGCCGATACGCTTGTCGAATTCATCCAGGCCACGCTGGGCGCATTGACGGGGCACGTCCTGACGATGATCAATCCTCGCGCGCAGAGTGCGCCTCCTGCCACGTCCCCGGGCGACAAGCAAGCCGGTCGGGCCATGCCGTTCCTGCTGCTGATCCTGGCTGCTGGGGCTGCGCTTCTGATTGGTGGCTGCGCAGGGCTCAATGTTCAATGGGCGGCTACGGCGACGTACAACACGCCGGCCAGCACGACAGCGACCATGACGCCCGGCGCGGCGACTGCCGTCAAGGCAGCAACGCCGACAGCTATTCCGGTGCCTGGGAAATGAAGGCCATCTTGCTTGTGCTCGCCATGCTGTTCTCAGCGAGTTCGTTCTCTCAGGATGTAGCGGGTGCAGCCATAAAAGGTCAGATCAAAGGTAAGCTCGGTGCCTACAACGCATCCATCAAGGCGCTAGGCGACCAGATCATTGCCCTCCAGCCTCAAGCTGACGAGATCACCAAGCAGACGCAGTTCTTCAATGCTGTTCGAGGTGAGATTGTAGGGGATGAGCAGGAACTCAGATACTGCCTCGCTGCTGGGAACGGTATCTATTTTCTGAGAGCAACAAAGGACCTGGAGAAGTGGGCAGTTTCCGGGTCCGGGATGCCTGATGACATCAAGCAAAAGGCCCGCGCCGTGCTCGCCAAGTACCCCATCCAGATGATGCTCGACCGGCTCAAGGCGATTATCGGAGGTGCAAAATGAAGCTGACCGATCTGGACCCGCGATGGTTGACGCCGGACGTGTTCATTTTCCGCAACCCGACAGGCAGCAACTATTGGTTGACCTGCAAGCGAATAGCCATGCTGGGCAAAGAACAGTATCGGCTGGTGTATGGCGACCACATGGACCCAAGAACAAAGACTGAGTGGGTCGGGAAATGTGTCGTACTGACGACGCCAGATTGCGCGTGGAGATTTGATGGCAACGACTTCGCTTCGCTGACGGTAACTCCGTCCATAGACGCCAGTGCTTCTGGGAATTGGCATGGGTTCATAACAAGCGGACAGATTGTTGGTGGGGTGTGAAATGAGCAAAGTGATAACAGCTCTCAATCTCCAGGTGATGGTCGGCCCGAATGGAGTGCCACTGACAAACAGAGACGGTAGGCAGCTATTTACCGTTCAGCCCCCCGCGTTCGCCTACCAATCCGACGTGGCGGCGCTGCTAATCGTTGCCCCTGTCGGGTTCATCACCGATCTGGAAAGCTGCCCACGAGTGCCGCTGGTATTCGACACAGTTGGGGACGTGATCGTCTGGCCGGCTGTGGTGCATGATTACCTGTACTCAGCCAAGAGCAACAAGATGGTCACCAGGGCGACGGCAGACGCCGTACTGCTGGAGGCGATGGCACTCTCTGGCGTTCCTTACTGGAAGCGCTATGCCATCTATTGGGGTGTGCGTGTTGGGGGTGGCAGTCACTTCGGAACATAGCTTAATCCGGATCGTTCTTGGTGATCCATAAGATCGCGAAGTACATCAGCGCGTAGATACAGAAGACAAACGCTGAGGACAGCGCCAGGAGGAGCAGGAAGGTCATGGCTTGTTCCTCATAGCGGCGAGTTCGCTTTCCGCCTTCATCCGCGCCGCGTCGATCAGGCGCGTATTCTTCCAGGCGTACTCGGTGGATTGTTCGAGTTCCGTGATCTTGGTGTGAGCTGATGCCATCGCCGCGAGCCACCCACCCCACCTGTGTCCGGTCGCCTCGTTTGCGTATTCGCCCCACGGTTCGGGCGCAGAGCATTGATGTCGAGTTAGGAAAAAGTCATATTGAGCAGCGTCGGCTTCAAATGCTATGCGGACAGCCCCAATTAGATCGGGGTTGCTACCGTCGAATAGTTCGTGAAATTTGTTCATTTCTTCCTCATCTCTTCGATCCGGTTAGCCATTCCACAGCGTGGACAGTCGCTTGATGCGTTCATCTCCAGTTCCGCGATCCTGGCGTGAGCGACTGCGAGTTCGTCCATCTGATGGTTGATTAGCTTTTCGGCGGCATCGCACTCACCTTGTGCATTAGCAATCCTCTCCAGCAGCGGGGCGCGGGCGGCTTGCCATGTATCCCATGATGCTTGCGTCTGCATGAAGCGATAGCCTTCGCCATCCCGATCAATACTTCTCAGCCATCTTCCGTTGTCAGACACGTATGCTTCAAACTCTTCGAGCTCAGTTGTCATGTTTCTGCTCCTTGAGTGCGCGAATGGCCTGAACTGCCTTGACTGCGCCTGCAAGTCGCGCCCAATCCATGTTGCCATCCATCTGACAAGTATTCGTGTCCGCCGCGTCATCGTATCTCTTTGCTAGATTCAAGCGAACGGTATCAGCAGCAGCCAGGGCTTCCTTAATCCCGGCTTCTTTGGCGGCTTGCCATGCTCGTTCAAATCCAGCCTGGAACACTTTACGCCGGTCATTGAAATCAATCTGCGGACGAGCGGCAAAGTATTCGTCTTCCTTGGACATGCAGTTTGCTTCTATCACCGCACGGTCGCGGTCTGATTCGGTGAAGTCGGTCATCACATCTTCTCCCCAATTGCCGCAGCATCCCTAGTAATGCATCGTCTGGTGGCGGCGTAGGGGTCATCTGCTTTGCTGATTTCAATAGCGGCAGTGGAGTAACCGGACAGCATAACAAGATGTCCAAATAGCTGTAACTTCACCGCCAGTCGGAATGCGTCTCCATCGCAATCGGTCGCAGAGTTTGGTATCAACGGCTGCCAGTAGGTCATGCCATCGTCAAAGAGTGCGACTTCGATACCGTTGAACAGCATCCATTCGGCGATCTTCCAACCCGCCGCCTTCGCCGCAAGTTCCAGCAATGTTTTATCAGTCTTCATTCGATTGGCTCCTAATAGCGTCCTCTACGGCATCAATAACAGTTCGCAATCCCGCAATCTTGAATTTGGCGCAAATCTCCACATCCTTCTCTCGCTGATCCTTCTGGCCGGTGGCGTACCAATGGAGCGCAAACGCCATTAGCGCAGCATCTTCGGCGTACATATCTAGCTCGTCCGCCATTGTTCTGACGTCTTCGCGGGTGGGCTTCATGGCTTCTCCTAGTGTTATGCACCTTTTGGCGTACACATCGCGTTCGGCAACTTAAAATCATTCTGTACCGCCGACACACAACCAAGCCAATATTGCAAGTTTCCCTTGTTGCTTGATAGGTAAAGTGCAATATCCTTCGCCTGATCGTATCCCCGTATGAAATCATGACACGGGCCGTCGTTATTGAAGTCGGCATCCGAATAAAGAAACTCATGAACATCAAGGCCAACCTCTTTACAAGCATCATGTACCGTTCCGCCTTGCCACCCAAGCAAAGTCATTAGGTTTATGGTTCTGTCTGCTGGTTTCATTATCGTCCTCCAGTTGCCTAACATTTGCGTCAACACGGACAGCGGAAATTCCGCCGTGCCCTGTAGTTACTGTCCTTCGCCGCTGCCGGTTACGCCAGCGTTAGGTTTCATGAACGTCACCCAGTGCGTCTTCTGCTGCTTGCCGCTTCGGTGCCCGAAAAGCGGGCGCTCTGGCGTCAGCCGCCCAACTAATCATTCCACCGGACCTGCGCGAAAAGCCGCGCAGGTCCGGTGAATTCAGACGTTAGGCGTCTTGTCGCAGCACGTCGCCATTGCCACCGTCCGCCCTTTATGAACATGCCGCCCAGCCAATTCATCGGCGGTCGGCATTCCTTTGGCTACTGCAGCAGCTTCGCACCGTTCGCACAGAACGCG
>Ga0307377_10005592_pt1 | contig 13427 bp, 16 predicted proteins | sample TR3MG_FD_202535 | JGI IMG/M metagenome (GOLD analysis project Ga0307377, IMG submission 202535) | Soil microbial communities from Risofladan, Vaasa, Finland - TR-3 | ecosystem: Environmental > Terrestrial > Soil > Coastal area > Acid sulfate soil | place: Finland: Risofladan, Vaasa | collected... | reverse complement strand
TGATGAAATTAAATAAATTTTATCTGAGGTTGTACTTGCGAAGGTTTGTTCTTCACTTTGGTTAGTTACTTTAACATATTTTTCTTCGACTTTAGTGATTTTTATTGGGGGTAGTTGTGAATTTTTTGAAAAATACAAACCCTTACGTGGACCCGCTTTTATTAATTTAACTTGGTTGAAAAAATTTGTTTTATTATCTTTTTCGTCTGTGGTTGCTGGTTTAAGAACTCTAAAACTTGGTGTTGGTCTAAAATAAAACGGATGAATGTCTTCATTTACATATAATGGGTTGATTTTAGATAAACCAAAATTATGTATTGTTCTTAGAAATCCTCTTATTTCGGAATATAATGCGTTTATACTTGTTCCACTTAATATTACCGTTGGTGTTGTTGTGGTATTGTCAGTATTAATTAATTTTACTTTGGTTGAATCAATTTCTGTTGTTTCAGTAAAAAAATCGGTATCAAAAGTTTGTCCGATATTTGCAATTACCCGATAAACATAACAATTGATTTCTGTTGGGGTTGCTAAATTATTTAATTCGTATTCAACAATATATTTTATTTTACCAACCGCAATTGTTTCCACCTCATTTGTTTTGGTTACTAATTCCATTTTTTTTGGAAACTTTTTTAATGTAATTTTCGACATATTATCAGAAAGTAACGGAATATTCTGTAATTTTTGTCTTGTTTTGGTGTCTGATGTTCTTTTACTTAATAGTTTTCCACCCCTAATTGTTACACCATCTTCACTAAAAATTATGTCAGACCCGTAGTTTCCATTAATTGCGGCATCACCAGATTTAGGTAATGTTCCTTCCGATCTTTTATCGATATACTCACCAGTTTTCTTATCACGAACAGATGGTAAATTTTTTACGATTCTATCCCCGTATGTTGTGTTTTTATGCTGTGTTGAGAATGTTTCACTATTAAAATCGTGTGGGGTTGAAAATGGACCAATAATATATTCAATATTTTGGGTTTCATTTTCACTATCGTATTTTATAATTTTTATTGATTGTCTAACTTGTGGGATAATATTAATGTGAGGTGGAAGAAATGGTGCGGCAATAAATTGGTCATTTTCGTCCCAATCTTCATATTCCAATGATTTTTCAATGGCACTATTAAATTCCCCATATGTTCGAGGGATATAACGTATACGCCCAGTTCCTTGTGGGTCATTATTATTTATACATACACCAACATCTATTATTCTCATTGATTCATCCTTTTTCCTATTTCATCATTAATTGTATTGTAATATTCTTCAACACTTTCCATATGTCTGGTTAAATTAATGATTAATTGTTTTGTCTTTTCAAACTCCAAATTAAGAGTGTCACGAGATTCGATTAAATCTTTATTAGATTTATTTTTTACATCGTTAGCAATTTCTATTATTTTATCCTTTTCCATTTTAAAATATTTTACCAGCACCACCAACTAAAGGTGTTATAACAGCCCCACCGGGTCCAGATGGGATTACCGTTTGTTTTAATGCGATTTTCACATATGAATTTGCGTCAATTTCTTCTGAATTTCCATCAATAATACTTTTAACAAGAGTATGCGTTTTATTTGATTCACCATATATCGGCTCCATATCAATACCATTATTACTTAATTTCTCAACAGCGTTCATATAAGCTCTATCTGGGCTATACCCCGCTGATTGATCTGAAAACGCCAACAATATTGATGGTATTGGTAATTTTGTATTAGATGACAATGCACCTTCGATTATTGATAGTATTGTTTCAAACAATTCTTCACAACTTGGAATTCCAGTATTTAATATGTTTGTTAATAATGAAATTAGTGATTTCAAAATCGCTTTATATCTTGAAAGTTTGTTTTTTAATATTGTCAACGCGGTGTCTTGTAAAAAATTTAACAAATCTCTTTTAATAAAGGTCCAAATTCCTTGTATGAATTTTTTAAATAGACCTGAAATTATTTCGAAGAACATATTTTTTAACCTTTTCAATAGTTCAGGTGCGGTTAAGTTTAATCCTTTCAATGATTTATAAACAGCGACAATAGGTAAAAATAATTTTGGGGAAATTATAGATCCCACGATTGATTTTGCTAAGTTTAATATATATTTGAAGCTTAACGAAATTTCAAGATCATTTATTGTAAATCTTTGACCAGATTCTTCAGATGCCTCGGACGCGATAGTATTAATTGTTGTCGTAATTGTATCTTCAGGATTGTCGGTATCAATAAAATAAATAAAATCTTCAAGATGTGTGTTATCAATAGGTAATTCAAAATTATTACAATCTTTAAATTTTAACACTCCTCGGTGTCTTGCATTTTCATCATCAATATCAATTCCCTCTGTATCATCAAAATTAAAATACCATTCTAAATTAATTTCATCTTCTGGAAGTAAATTTTGACTATTTTGGTCTAATGGTTCATCATCACTTGACGAATCACATATGGAGAATATTTTATCTAATAATCTATTTAACCAATCCATACTTACAGTAAACGCTGGTGGTTGAGTACCATCTGGTTGCAAAGTCATCATCATTGCTTGTTTAATTGATGAATCAAGATCAGCTTGTTCTATTGCACTAAAATAATCTCGAAGAAACGAAATAACAGGAACATTTCCCCCTTGTGTCATACCAGTTATTGTATATTCTTGAAGTGTGTCGTCCCATTCTAATGCAAATAATTCTGAACCATCATTTTTGTTGAATGTATATGTGCCATTATTAAATGTATTATATAGTTCGGTATTCATTTTAACAAGACCTGTTGGGGTTGTTGATTCGTACATTATGGATCCCATTGTTGTTTCTGGGTCAATTTGTAACATATCGAAAAAATCAATTTCTTTTGGTGAAATTTGAATGGAGTCTAATGGCATATTATTATTTACTCCACAAACATTATCACCAGCAAATAATTTGTTTTGAACAGCGTCTAACACTATTTGTTTCGCTGATTTCATTGTATCACTTGCGGAACTTTTAGCGTATCTAATAAGTTTTTTTTGTACAAATGGACTATCATTACTATTCCCACCAGAATCTAACACACCTTCTACGGTGTTTAACATATTAGATAGTACATTAGTGGTTTGGGTTTTTTTGGCTTTGGTTTTATCCTTAAAATCATCGACACTTCGTCTAAGAATTCCGTTATCAGATGATAATTCACCATTATATAAGTCAGTAGCACGTTTAGTTAACCCATCAGGATTATCATTTATTTTCTTGATGGCATCGATTTTAGATTTTATCTTACTTCGAGTATCTTTTATTTGTGCCATTATTTAGTCTGATAGTTTTCTGATGGTAAGTCATCAGACTCACCATCTTTTACCAATTTATCTAATAATTTTTTATCGTCGTCAGTTAGTGTGAATTTAGTAAATCCTTCTTTTCCAGTTGACCCGGATTGTTTTAACATAACTCCTTGTAATTTTACTAAAGATATCTTTTTTTCCGTACAATCATTTAAGATTTTTTGTTGGTCTTTAATTACAGGACCAATGACGGTCATATCTTCCGCTTCTTTCATAAATGTTAACATTTTCTTTGTTATAAGGGAAGCGGTTGCTTTTTGTTCCACAATATCGTTATATATTTCTTGCATTAATGCTAATGCAGAATCAACGTCTAATGAAATTATTTTTTTTCTTCTTGGGCTCATAACAATAAATAGTTATTTATGTGTTTATAATAGTAAAAAGTGTGTCGTTATAAATTTTTGTGAATTTTTTCATTGCTGATCGAATTTCCTTTGTTGATAATTGTGTCATTTCACGTAAGGCCAATAGAATTAAATTTTTATTGAATTTATTTCCTGTACCAATTTGGAAAATTTCTTCGAAGTTATCAAAAATATCTAATAAAGCATAACCTAATTTTTCTTCATTTTCATTCAATTCGGTTTTATTCATAAAACCTTCCAAATTTTTTGATACTTTACCGATGACAATTCGATAGTCAACTGGTGGGTCATCAATTAAATACATATATTCAGGACTATTTTCAATTTGGGTTGATATGTCCTCATATGAAATCGATCTGTTCATATCTTTTTGGTCTTTTTGAATTGAACCCATAAGATAGTTCTTACAAATTGTACCAAAATATGAATATGCTTTATAGTTTTTACTTGGATCGAATTTAGATGTTTTTGTCATTAAAAATGACATTGTATCAGTATGTTGATCATCAAATGAAATTCCTTTTCGATAAAGTTTATAACGGCGAATTATACTTTCAACCATTATGATTAGGGGCTCTTTTAAATATTCTTCGAATATCTTATTTCTTTCTTCTTCGGATTCGGATTCCAAAAATCGTATTACCGCTTGTTCTTGAGCTTCACCAAAATATTGCTTTTGGGTTCTCTTTCTCGGCATTATTCCTTTTCTTGGATTATTTCACGTTTATTTTTAAAGAACGATTCCTTTTTAGATGTTTCTAACCAAAATTTTATATCATTTTCTTCTAATTTCATATCTTCGTCGTTTTTGTATAACCAGAATAATGAATTTTTCCTAAAATTAACATGTTCATACCCAACTCGTGGAACAATCATAACATTAACTCCATTATGGGTTAACCGTAGTAAAAATTCATAGGTAAACGTTAATTTTATATTGTCTTTGAACTTACCAAAATCGATAATTTTTTTTGTTCGATATAGACCTCCACTTGTTTGATAGTTTTGATATTCAACAAGAACTTCGTTATCGAGCCTACCCTGTTTTTCGGTAAAACCGTATGCCCAAGCAGATTCATTTGTAAATGCTAAGAATTCTCCCTTTTCATTCACATCCCTGACTACTGGTAAAAACACATCCACATCTTCATATGTGTTAATGTGTTCGTTCATTGATTTTAACCAAATACTTTTATATGAATCGTCAATTTCTAAAATGGAGAACCATTCAGTATCGCAATCATCAATTCCCATATTAATTTGGTTTGTAAAATCCGTTTTTTCTGTTTTATTTTCCAAGATTTTTACTTCAAGTTTCTGACCAAAATCAAAACTATCAAATAACTTTTTAATTTCACTTGGACATATGATTGTTAATTTAACATCATTATAAAAATTCTCAATAGATATTAAAGCGTTTTTTAACATTATTGATTCATCTTCTTCTAATTTATAAATTGGTAATAAAATTGTTATATTTTTCATTTTGTGTCTTCTGTTTCTTCAGTTTTTTTTGATTTTATGGTTTCAATTGCTTTTGTAATTGAATCGAGCCTACCATTAATTAATGATTCAAAAATTGAAATCGTATTTTGTGTGTGAACCTCTTTGGAATATGGTGCTACAGAATCTCTCATTTTTTCACGAACTTCATCCTTTAATTCGATACCATCTAACCAAGAAAGAATATATGTTGCTAAAATATGAACAACATCATTTGTGTCTTGTGTCCACATTCCATTATCACCCATCCAATCTGGCATATTATTCGGGACTTTCCCAACAACTGGTACATTACATTTCATTGACTCTAATGGAAATGTACCAAAAGTGGATTCGTCATCAACCCACACAGAAACCACACATTCTTGTAATGCTTCAGCAAAATCGTCATATGTCATTTGAATCATATCCCTAAATGTAATCCATCTTAATTGTGGGTATTTTAAATAAAATTCTGATATGATTTTTCTTTGTTGATTTCTATCACGACAACTGATTGCAATTATTGGTTTTGTTGGTTCTTCGGATTTAGTGAATTTATCACCTATATATGGTGGTATTAAGTAAACCAATGCTTCTGGAAAGAATTCGTTTATATATTTTTTTGTGAATTCACCTGTTGTTATGGCTTTATCAAATCCAAAATCTCTCCATTTACTACCAATAGATAGTGTTTCATATATGTATTCCTTTTGTTGAATTAACATTACCTTGACGGATTTAACATCAGCCAATTGTGGTAATACATTTGAATAATATTCTGGGACAACAACGATGTCATCGATATATAATTCAACTTTATCTTCTTTTATACACATCACAGGTATTTCATTATAGGTGTTACCTAACCAAAAATCAACTCCCGTGTACGTCTTTTCTTCTACTAAGATTTTTGCATTATATCCAGCTTCACGCAAAGTTAACGCCATATCATATATGTTTTTTACGGCCGCCCTAGCATTATTTTTTGTGTCATATGTTAAAAAATATATAACATTGTCTTTGTTTTCTATTCGTTTCTTTAGTATTTCTAAAGTTTCTAAAGTTTCTATATTACTCATCTATTTCGTTTATAATAATATTATGTATTAAAAGAGTGTTAAATGCAAATTTGAACGATAAGTTCAATTCCCTACCACCAATAACACCAAGTGTCTCATCGGTTGTTTCGTATTCGCTTAATATTCTTTCTACACACACTTTCAATATTTCATATTTGAAAATGTTTATTTCGTAATTGTCTTTTCCGTCATCGTCTTCGATTTTGTTTCCTGTCCTACAAGCCTCAGTAATCGCGTCCAAATCAAGGTAATAATTTTGTCCGAGGATTTCAAGCATAATTTTTCAATTTCTTTTAATTCGTTTATTCTATGTTTAGTGTAATATGGTGAAATGTGTTTATTATATGGTGTTTTAAATTCCACCGCTTTTTTGAATATTGGTTTAGCTTTCATTATTTCTTCATTATCGGTAATCCAAAGATCGCAGTTTTTCCATTCTTTTTTAAGGTTCTTTGATGTAATAAATTTAACATTATTCCCTAAAAAATTATTTTTAGATAAAAAGAATAATGATGCTGATTTCGCCCTACCTTTTTCATTAAAACCAACAACAGTAAAATTAACATCTTTGTGTTCGTGAATTAATTTGTTTAAATCCAAAAAAACAAGACTATAACTGTTAAAAGCGTGTCCAAAAATTTCTAATGGAAATTCAATATATGTGAAATTATTAAATTCATCTGATGATTGGAATTTAAAATATCGCGATAAATCATCATTGAAAATTGGTCGCGATATTCGATATTCAAACGAATCATCTACTTCAGTATCAGACTCTAAAAAATAGTCGTTATAATGATATTCAAATTTTCCGATGGTGTCTCGAAGAACCCCATCAATACTAATATACACATCCATAGTCTAAATATAATACTAATAATATTATAAGTAAACTTTAATTATATTTTTCTAAGATTTGAGTAATGATTGGATTTCTTATTATATCGTCAAATCCGAATTCAAATATACCAAGACCTTCAACACCTTGTAGTCGTTCTTTTGCATCATATAACCCAGATTTTGTTTTATCTTTGAATTTATCTGATTGTTCTAAATCACCAGATATGAAGAATTTGGAATTATGCCCAATACGTGTTAGTAGGAGTTTCATTTGTGTTGGGGTTGCATTTTGTGCTTCTTCAAAAATAAGAATTGTGTTATCAACATTCCAACCCCTCATATATGCGAGGGCGACTATTTCTATAAACCCTTCTTCTTTTAACGCTTCTCTTTGACTTTTACCTATTATTTTATTAAGTAGGTAAAATGATGGGTAAATGTATGGGTCGAGTTTTTCTTCTAAATCACCGGGTAACGAACCAAGACTTTCCCCTGCCTCGACAGCTGGTCGAACAATAATAATTTTATTGTATTGGTTGTCTGGGCGTTGAAGTAAATCAGCCGCTTTTTTCATTGCAATAAAAGATTTACCAACACCCGCGGGACCAAAACATAGGGTGATTTGGTTTTCTTCTAATATTTTCCAATAATCTTTTTGTGATTTTGATAAAAACTTGTCTTTGGGTTTTTTTATGATTTCTCGAATTCTTTCTTTTACCTTACTAACCTGTACTTTAGTTTTTGTTTCTATCAATATGGTATGTTTTAATATGATTTATTGTATCATATAAATATCATTTACTTTCCCGTATGCCCGTGTCCACCATCATTTCTTTCGGTTGTTGATAACTCTTTCTTTTCAATTAAATTAATCGTAGGGAATGGCATAATAATTAATTGTGCTGCTTTGTCTCCAATTTCATATTCGGGATGATTTTGAAAGAGAACTGGATTTAAAGAATTTGTTTTGTTAAATGTAAGTACAATTTCACCTCGAAAACCACTATCAAGAACGCCAACGCAATTAGCCAATGTTAGTTTATAATCCCTAACAGAACTTCTTGGGAATACAAGACCGACATACCCTCTTGGGACTTCAAATGCCAAACCAGTTCCATATATTACTTGGAATAATGTATTTGATATTACACTTATTATTGTCAAGTCAAGCCCAGCGTCACCATCTTTTGCATATGTTGGTGTAACAGCATCGGGGTGTAATTTCTTAAAATTTACATCCATTGTTGGTGGGTTCTGGACTTTTCTCCCTAACTCCGTTTCAATATCTTTATTTAATGAATGTAATACTTGATTTAATTCAACGGCAAAATCATTAGAAATGTCGTCTTTATTAATCTTTTTGTCTAATTCTTTAAGACGGTTTATATAATTTTCAATATCACTCTTTTCCATATTTTTCTTCCATTAAAGTTATTTCTAGCCCCATTTTCATTACATAGTATAATGGTCTGGATCCACGCATAAACCTTTCTGTTTGTTCTTTATCAGAATTTAAGATTGCTTGATATTCTACATCTGATAATTTTACCCCACAATTAATGGCGTAATATGCTGATCTTTCACCTATGCTCATAATAACTATATCGTCATCACGATATTCATACATTTTCCCCTTATTCTTTACCATCCATTCATTTTCATTTAATTTAAATAAAAATGTTTTACCAATTTGGGATAAGAATATTGTTCTAACAAGGGATTTTTTATCGACTTTAATTATTTCAGGTAATGTTTCATTAACCTTAACGGCATACTTACAAATATTCATTAAAAAATCAACTAAACCGCCCGGATAACAATAATACATATCCAATGATGCCGATGCGGGGGATAAGAAGAAATCTTCACCCAGAAATTCTTCAAGTTCTGGGGTGAAGATATCGTAAGTTTCGTTAATTTCTTTGAATTTTACCTTGTTTTTTTCAATTCTTTCTTCAGTCATTTGACTCTATTTTAAAGGTTTTTTCTTTGACTGTTTTTACGTGGGTTGTTTTACCTCTATTTTCTAACAAGTATTTATACATTGCATCTGCTTCTTTTTTATCATCAATATAATCTCTTCTAACCATATATGAACGAAAACCATCACTATGCGTTCGTATATAATATACAGAATATGTTATTGATTTTTTAAAACGGGGTTTTGTGCTTCCACTTAGATTATGATAAATATCTGCCGTTTGTGTTTCAATTAATTGAACGGATTCACTTATTACTGTTGCGGTAGACCCGCTTTTTTGATTTTTTCTAAACCAACTCATTTTTAATAGTATTTAGGTGAATTCGCTTTATCTATCACACATTCGATATTCATATCGACAATGGATTTCAATTCGGCTGTTCTTGCGTCTTCAGCAATGTATTTATTCGCGAGGATTGATACTTCTTCAACAGATTCACCTTGAAATACATATTTAGCTTTTTGGACTTTTGTTCTAATCACGCCATTTGCTGATTCAGACTCATTTTCATAAGCAATAGTTACTTGATAATACATAATTTTTCTGTTTTTTTACATTTGAGTGTGATCCACTCTATGTTTTATTGTTTTTATTATTACTCCTTTTTCTTTGATGTGTTGATAATAGTGTTGCCCCTTTCGGTTATTATCTCCATCTTTTTTTTTATATCTGTGGAAATATTTCTTTAAAATCATAATAATTAATGTTTGTTATGTGAAATATACGAAAAAAACAACAATATACCAAATTTTTAGACAATTGATTTAAAAAATTCTGCTCTATCTTGGTTGACTTTATTTAAAGAATAGGTATCTTTTACCGTTTCATAAAGTCTATTACCCAAGTCTTCAACCATATTAGGATTATTGATTAATCGCTTCATATGTTGATGCCATTGTTTATGGTTTTTACTGTGTGAAACCAATAATGCATTTCCCTTTGGATTGGTTTTACCACCATATTCTACAACATTAATTAAGTCAATTAAATATGGGTTTGATTCGCTGGCAATAATGGGTTTTTTAAAGAATCCAGCTTCGATGACTTTTAACTGTGATTTATTATGATTGAATGAATGGTCAACTAATGGGGCTAACGAAACGTCAAAGTGATTATAATTTTCTGCATAGGATGTGATGTTTCTTGTCCAACGTCGTCTATATGGTTTTTCTAAATCATTGTATTTGATTTCCTTAAACAACTCTAAATATTTAACATAATCTGCATCTAACACATTATAGTTTTTTGTGAAGATTTGTTCATATTGATACCAGACTGTTTCTTTTGGTTGTAATGGTCTTGATGTTTGTTCACCTGTTTGTTTATTTATTTCTTTAACTTCACCACGTAAATCAAATCCACATAAAACAAATTGAACTTTATCTTTGGCATATGTGTGTGTTGCACTTATCCCTTCCCTCATTAATTCGATGTCGTATAAGTGGGAAGATCCACCTAACCATCCAAATCTTAATCTATCGGATTCTGTTGGTTGTGGAATATATTGACTTTCCGTTTCATCAATAGCATTTGGAAACACAACAACATCTTTAATTCCAAGTTTGTTTATTATGCTATTTCGAAATATAGGTGTTGTTGTTGAAACATATGACGATGCTTTTAGTAGTAATATTTTTTTCTCACTTACTTTATTTTGGACAATGTGTAAGTACATTGGGTGTCTCATATCTGGTTTCCAAAAATCGTCAATATCGGTAATAACAATTTTTCCTTTTTTCTTTAACCATTCAATTCTTTGAACGTTTTGTTCAAACGATACTGTATTATGAATAAAACTATGTAAAACAATAATATCATAGTTATCGAAGAATTTATCTTCGTTGGGAACATCTGTTAATATATCAACATGAAAATCGTCTGGATAGTTTTCTTGTAAGTGGGTGTATGGATTGATTATCCTAAATTTTCCAACACCATGATTGTCTGGTGGAATTGCAAGTATTCGTATTTTTGACATAAAAAGTGGTTTATATCAGAAAATATAAATAAAATAAATTGAAAAACAAATTATTTAACTTTAGAAACTTTAGTAATTTTACCTTGAAAGATTGATTCACCAACTTTTAAGACTAAATTTTCATTAATAGTTGCTGTTTGATGTGCTGTTAAAATTTGGTTTAACTTTGAGTCAACAATTTCATCCAATGTTTTTCGAATTATATTTTCGATAATCGGGGTTAACATTGCCGTTAAATTACTTTCGCTAATTGCGGGTGATGATGTGTTTCGAGGTTGCGTAGGTTTACGAGTAGAAACCCCTTCTTGTTCCATAATTTTTTTCGTCCTTTCGACAAAACTCATATCTAATGTTTCATCCAATTTTATTTGTTGTATTGGATGTGTTTTCATCGCTTGTTTTATAGCATCTGGTAGGTTTGAATTATTTATTCTTTCCTCATTAACTGAGGGTAAATTTTCTGGTACTTGAATTTCACTTTGTAATAACCTATCTGCCGCTGCGTATGTTTCTGGATCATCTGTATTTTCGGTTATATTTCCTTTATCATATCCACCAGTTGAAACTTTGTTCATTACTTTTTTTGCCTTGGCAAGATTTTGCATTAATTGCTCTTGTGTTATTGGACCTTCTTTTAATTTCATATTGTAAATATATTTTTTGTTTATGAAAAAATCAACCTTTTAAATCTTTTTTGAATTTCCATTAAAGCATTTTCTTCATTTTCTGGTGGTTCTGGTTGTTCAGGATTTACTTGATTATTAGATACTGTAACATTATTTGTTGATAATATCTTATCAAGTTCGTTTTTACTTGCCATTTCAAATCTTTGTCTTGTCCCTTCACCCGGTCTTGCGTTGCCACCTACCATTCTTTGATAATTTTTCCATTCACCTTCTTTTTTATTACGTAAATCTGTTAAGGAAAACATATAATCTTCTTGCGATATTGTTTGTTGGCCATTAATATTTTGTATTTTTGGTTTTAAATCATTAAATACTAATGTATCAAGTCTGTGTTGTGATAAATCTGGTTGTGTAATTGCTGGTTCTTCACCTTCTGGAGGCATTGGTGGTTCAGGTGTTGGAGGTGCTGGTTGATATGGTTTCTTTTCATATCGTTTATAATCTTCGAACCAATACGGTGAGAATATGTCAACACGATCCAATGATTTCATTGCATTTGGTGCTTTACCTCGTTGATATCCGGGTAAATCGGATAATTTAAATGAATCTTTATCGAACCCAGATCGATCAATACTTTGTATTCTATCCACCCTAAACATTTTCCAACCCGGAAGTCCTTTTTTAGACGCTCCACTAAAAACATAAGCCCAGATTACTAAATTACCGCTTTTAGCGTGTGTACCCATAATAATAGGCTCAATATCATATCTTGGACCTGACACAACTTCCCCGGGAGGACCAACATATTGTATTGATATTGGTTTTCTTTCAGTAATGGCTTTTCTTAAATCCATTATCTTACTATCTTGTTCCAATAGAAGGTTTGTTGTTATGTTTGTTAAATTAATCATTGAAAATCTGGGTAACTTTTTTTATCGTTATATTCGTTCTTTACTATCGATTCTATTCTAAGTTTAATGTCGCTTAAAGTACCTATACTACCATCTTGTCCCTCACCACGACCTTTTTCATCACCATCAGAAATTGCATTTGGATTAGCAACCCCATATGGAAATTTTTCACCATAAGTATTTCTACTAAGTGATTTTATTCTTTCTTTTCCATCGGTTAATGTTCCAATACTTCCATCTAATTCACCACGGCCTTTTTCATCACCATCGGAAATTGCGTTTGGATTTACTGTGTTATATTCAAAATTATCACCGTATATATTTCTCGCCAACGCGATTCTTCTTTCCCTAATATCTGTTCTTGTTCCAATATTTCCGTCCAATTCACCCCTACCTTTTTCGTCACCATCGGAAATAGCATTAGGATTTACAACCCCATATGTGAAATTATCACTATAAATGTTTTTTCCAAGTAATGTTAATCTTTCATTAATATCAGTTGATGAACCAATATTTCCATCTAACTCACCTTTACCTTTTTCGTCACCATCAGAAATGGCATTAGGATTTACCACATTGTATTCAAAAAATTTAGTATAAATATTACGTGCAAGTAAGGTTATCCTTTCTTGTATGTCAACACTTGAACCAACCGACCCAGATTCACTTTGACCTTTACCTTTTTCATCACCATCCGAAATTGCGTTAGGATTAGTTATTCCGTATTTATTGTCTTTTCCATATGGATTTTTGATAAGGTTAGTGGTTCTTGTTTGAATGTCAACACTTGAACCGATACTTCCAGTTTCACCTTCACCTTTA
>Ga0307377_10005591_pt1 | contig 13428 bp, 14 predicted proteins | sample TR3MG_FD_202535 | JGI IMG/M metagenome (GOLD analysis project Ga0307377, IMG submission 202535) | Soil microbial communities from Risofladan, Vaasa, Finland - TR-3 | ecosystem: Environmental > Terrestrial > Soil > Coastal area > Acid sulfate soil | place: Finland: Risofladan, Vaasa | collected... | reverse complement strand
CCATCACACCTTCTCGATATTCCGGATTATCGTTATTTTCTAAAAGAGCTTCCATCTTTTCTAAAACTTTCTTAGCTACATTATCCTTGTGGTCAGTTAATGCATAATTTTTTTCTTTCTCATCCATAATAATCTCCTATTAAGCGGTCATTTTTGTGCTCTGTAAAAAAGAACACGCTATATCTTTAACTTCTTTTAAGGTAAAATACGTATCTTTTAGATTTTCATAAATTAAATTAGAAGATTCTATAATACCAGAAATTTCTTTAATTTTTAAATCTAAAGGAGACAATAATATATCTATAACAATCTGTCTAATAGATTCGGTTTTCATATTCTGAATATATTTTCCATAATATTTAAAAATATACTGTTTTCCTATAGCTTCTTGTGTTCTTAATTCAACCATTAAAGAAAACATACCCAGTTTAATAGATAATGCCCTATCCCTCAGTGCTTGTGTTTTCTCAAATAAAACTATTAAATCAGAAGCTTCTTTAGGTCCGTAAGAACAAATAGGAATAGCTTTTAAACTTTCACCACCTTCTTTATAGGATTGACTTAAAACAAAATACTGACTAAGCTCCACCACAACTGATTTATCTACAACAAACTTAGCACTAGCTAATTTGTTTTTGAATTTAACAAAAAAACTATCAGTACTTGATAGTGAAGAAGCGTTGAAAGGTTTAAGTGTAAAATCCCTACAAGCTTTTGTCTTTTCAGCTACCCCACTTCTCTCAATACACGTTAACTCAGATTCTCCTTGAGGTTCCTTAAACCATAAACAGTTTCCACAAAATTCTCCTATATGTAAAGGTAATTCTTTAACTTTTTTAGACATAATACCTCTCTTGTAAAAATAAATTATTTTCTAAAAACACTACTCTTACAAACTAGTAAAAAATTATAAGTATCAAATTTAAAAATTCTCAAATACGTATCGTTATATAAAATTTTTGAATTATGAGCATCAAAATCACTAGTACCAAATAAAACAAAGTAATTATTTTCCACAACTAATGGAAAATTATATTTTCTTACAATCTCATATCCAACAATAGCTTCTTTAGATGATTCCAACTCATGAATAAAAACAGATATCTTATTATTAGAAAAAATGCAGTCAGAGTGTTTTGTAATAAGTCTTTTAGTATCCATTGTTTTTAAAACGTAGTGAGTATCTTTCTCGAAACATGTAAAACTATATACATCTTTTATAGTTTTCCAATCAATTACAGCACTAACCATTAAATTACTCCTCAATTCTAGGTATCATATATTTAACATCTATACTTTCACCTTCAATAATAACAACACTATCGTAAAAACTAATTTTTATCATACCTTCCAAAGAAAGCATATCGCTGATAATCTTACTAGTTGTATAATACACTCCTTCTTTATCAACATTGTGAGCAACTAATGAAAAACATGTTTTATTCTTACTAATAATAGTAGATAATAATATTTTATCTTCCACTGGTTTATTAGAAACATTTTTTCCTTTTTTAATCTCTATCTTTATTTTAATATCTTTCTTCTTATCCTTCTCCAAACTACATACAGTATTTACAGCATCTTTTAACTCAGAAGCTTTAATTTGAAAAAAAGTTTCAGGAACCTTTTTTAAATAAGCTCCTATAGTTTCTGGAACATCACGTACGGCCCCTGTCTGTAAAGGAAACTGAAAATCAACATTTTTATTCTGAAGTCTAATTTGTTTTTCAGACGTTCCTAATTTTATAGCCTCACCACATTGAAAATTAGGTAAAAGTGACATAAAATTAGTAAAATCAATAACAGAATTCATCTCTCCAGAAAAATTAGTCTTTAAATAACCTCCCCTGTAAGAATCATTAGTTATATAGAATAAAGAATCTTTCGAAGACTTTAATTTTATTAATGTTTTAGAAGCTTCGCTCATTAAAGGACTAAAACTAAGTAAATTTAAGGCTTTTGTAAAAGCTTCTTTTTCAAAAGAATATTTAAGCTTAACTCTATCTTTAGGAGCTTGTTTTAAAACAGCATCTACAGTAGCTATAATTTGTAAATCCGCTTTTAAACGACCGCATTTTAATAGTAATGACGATTCAGATACTTCAAAAGTGACTTGTTTATTTGGAAATTTTATACTCAATAAAGAAAGTGGGTAAATAGCAAATTGAGCAACATCAGAAGATTGAACAGAAACCATCTGCTCCAACCACCTACCAGCAAAACCACACTTAATAAGCAATTTATCTTTATTTAGTTTAAATAAAAGAGCACCGTCCCCACTATCGCTAAAATTAGGTAACGACGTATAAGTTAATTTTAAAACTTTTTTTAAAACATCTGTGTTTATCTTAAATACACAGCTCATAAAAACCCCTCCTTATTATTAATAAAATAAACAATCTATTCTGGTATCAAACTTATTAATACCAAAACTATGTAAATACTTCAAAAGCTCTTCTTTACTATCTACAGTATTTTTAGTTAGCTCAAAATCAATATCTAATTTAATTTTAGTTATTTTAAACATGCGTTCAACCTGATCCTTACCGGCTATTAAAATTTCTTTTAGGGTAGGTTTCATCTCAGCCTCTTTTAATATTTCATAAAAATTTTCTGGAGACCCATCAGACTCATCTACATATCTATTAATAATTTTATGGCTTAACCTGCCTGGAAGTTTAGGAATATTATCTGAAGGGTCTCCGAAAATAGCTTTAGCTAAAGCTAGACATTGAGGTTTACATATACCGAATTTCTGTTCCATAGCCTCAATACCTAAAGAATCTTTAGTTCTAGATGTTATAATTACATTATTTAAATCTAATATTTGCCAAAGATCTCTATCGGCAGAAACAACACAAACTTTATGTGTGCTATAATACTTTTTAGCTATAGATGCAATAACATGATCAGCTTCTGTTTTATCTGCCCCAGCTGTATAATTATTAAATAGATTTATAAGTTTTTTAATATCTGGAACTGGATCAAAATTTTTAACCCTATATCCTTTATACTCAGGATAAATAGCATATGTATCTTCTGGGTATTCATCAAAAGCAAAAATAAGCTCCGTACTGTTTAAATCTCCGCCGTGAGCACTAAACATTGCAAGTATTTTAGACACAGCTCCGTATATATGACCGGAAGGTTTATTATCAAAACTCATCCAATTATAAGCTTTAGCGTATAAGGCAGCGTAAGATACCCAAGAAGTATCAAAAACTATTAAATTTTGTTTATCTTCTATACTCTCTGCTTTAAATAACGGCTTAAAAAACAAAATAATCTACCCCCTTCTTTAACTCTATATTTATTTTACAAACACTTTTACTTTTTTACACAGCTATATTAAATGTAGGCATTTTTTTTATAAAATTCAATAAACGATTGTGTTCGCAAACACACTCATCGTGATCTTGCCCACACGTCTGACAAGTACAACAATTTCCATGAGTAAACTTTATTTTTTTTATAGAATCTTCTCCTTTTAAATAACCTTCAGTTATTAGCATATCTATTATTGACCTATAACATATTAATTTCATAATATCTCCTAAAATTTATGTAATTTATTAGGTATTATCTGCTGATACATCCAATTATGCCTACCTTTAAGGTCTTCCCTGAACTGAGGGTGTACATATTTAGCTACACTTTTTCTAAAATCACCATAATTAAAAGAATCCTTTAATCTAACTACATACCCTTCAACATCATTACCTTGATATTTAAATGCTGTATTAAATTCTTTTATCTTTTGCTCATCCCACACACCTCTATATAAAAAATATACAGATTGTAACCCTAATAAACCACACCATTCCAAGGTACTATCCCAATCTAAACATATATTCTTCTCATCCCAAATAGAAAAAACAAAAAAATAAGAATATAAATTATTATAATATATAGAGTGTTTAGCGTATACATTCTCCCCACAAATTCTCCACCCTTCCGGTATGTTATGAGCTATACTTCCGTGTAAATTCTTTACCCAATTCCTAGAAGGGTGATTCCTACTATCTAAAGACCTAGCGTGAATATAATCCGGGTACATAGTGGTCTGCTCACCATCCATTTTAACTGTAATCACAACTTCTTTATTTTTAAAATTTTCAACATTTTTTAACATCCTATCATCACTAGTCACCAACCCACTCCAAGGTAAATGATATGTTCTAGGATATTTAACATAAGAACTAAAACTATCTAAAACATCGCCTTCTTTTAATATTTTCTGTACCCCAGGATCAAAAAACAGCTCCCCTTTTAATCTATTTCCATTAGGGAGTATAGTATTACCCCATTTGTCGTAAACGCTATCTGTGTATAAATGAGAAGGAATAATAATCTTATTTATACCGGCAAGTTCTCTTAATTGGCCACACCCTATAACTGTCTGTTCTGCTTTTATGTGGCACTTACCGCAAAGAGAAACGCCGTTATCCAGATAATAACCACCATTATCCCACAAACATCTTTCTATTATATGATGTGCATCTTGCGCTACGTATTGACACACAACACACTTATAGTTATCACGTTTAAAAACCTGTTCTCTAAACTGATCTCTTGTTAAAAGCATTTTTATTTCCTTTAAATTTAAATAAAACCTAATTAGAATTTCTTCCGTAAATTTGTTCAGATTTTATTTTTAACATTCTTTGATTATCTTGTAATTTTACATTACTTATATGCCCCAACTCTTTCAATGAGCCGAGATCTGAAACCGTAAGGCCATTCATAGCACATATTTGACTATAAAAATCAAAAGTCCTTGCAACAACAGGAAACCCATGCCATCCGCCTTCCCTCATATCTCCAGTATTTACGTTAGCGTAAAAAACCCCACCTTTTGATAAATGTTTACTTACAAAACCAAGAGCATTATTTAGTATCTTATCATTCATGTGAATTAATACTGAAAAGGCCCACATATAATCAAATTTTCGACCAACAACTAACTGTGAGATATCTGAAGATAATAGAAATGTTGGATTTTTACTCTCCAAACCGGTTTCTCTCAATTCCCTTCGTCCTTCATTAAGCGCTTCCTCCCAAGTTTCAACACCAAAGTAATGACTATTCTCAAGATATTGAATTAAAAGTATACCGCCTCTAAGTGTACCACAGCCTAGATCGAATAAATAATGTTCAGGCTTCAGACCAACATCACTTAAAAATTTGATCTGAAAATCACGTTTCATCTTCCAAAGTTTAGAACGTCTCCAAACTTTAGAGCTACTGGAAACAGAGGACTTTGGTTTATCCATTTTTTATCTCCTTTATCTTAAATACTTCCTTTTTCGCTTCTATCTCCAACTTTATCCCCAACAATTCAAAATTCTCATTAAAAAACTCCTCACCCATCGTATGATAATTGTTTTGCTCGTTAGCCGTTTCAACGTAACCGTTACCGAAAGAGAAATTAGCTCTGTAAACCATACCTTCTTCAAAAAGCAATTCCTTCCCATCAGGCTCCATATAAAGAGTATTTTTACACTTTATTCTTAAACTGTTTTTCTTAAATCCTAGTTCTTGCAATTTATTATTAATTTCATTCCTGAAAGCATCAGTAATTTTCCAAGCTCTAATATCTCTTTTTAGCATTCTACTGTCCGATTCATCCATGCTACCTCCCTCTTTAGGTAAAATGGAACAAATTCTATCTTTTAAAACCTCTAAAACAGCTTCACCGTAATGCTCTTTTTTTAACATTGCTAATTCTCCTTTAATACTCATCCAAATCATCATTAAGGTTTAATTCATCTAATTCTCCATTAGGAACACCAAGTACTGAATTCTGCTCATGCCTATAATCCTCACTATCTTCAAGTAACATATATTTAAATCTTTCATCAACTTTAAATGAAAAAGTCATCTGATTTCTAGCCTTCGGTATATCTATAGTAATTACATGATTAGTCTCTTCAGCTATCTCTTTATTATAGAACCAACTCCAAACAAGATCAGAGTGTTCTTTAATAGCTCTAGCATATCGTATTTTATGCTCTTCGCTTAATTGACAAAGAAGCACTCCAACCATATTTTTACTCTCAGCAAATCTTTTCAAAAATCTAGCAGTCTCCCCCAAAGCTTTCCACATCTCATCATACTTACCACTAGCGCTTTTTAAAAGAGAAATATAATCTACAATCATAACACTATAATTAAATGCTGCTAACCTATAACAAACATCCTTAATATCTACTTCAGATTTAGGATTATAAATATCGTAATTATTTCCGTTCTTTACACCCAGCTCGTTAAATTCAATCCAAGCTTTTTCCATTCTAATTTTTTCTTTCTCTGAAAAATCACCTCTTAATATCTGTAAACAATCAACTCTGGATATATTAGCGAGTATTCTAGCAAGTATTTCTTCATGTTTCATTTCTAATGACACTAAACCGACATCATATCCGGATCTGTACATATTTATAAGTAATTGAACCGCCATAGCACTATTATGAGTAACTATAAAATCATCTGTAATATATAAATGCTTTGGATTATCTATCACTATACATTGGCATTCTTCTTTACCTACATATTCTATGCTTTTAATATAATTATTTTTATAACTTTTCTTTTGCTGTAATCTATCTTTTTTTCTAGTAATGTTAGACAAATCAACAATACCTATAGTTACAAAGCAATTGTAGCTCAACCTACCTTTTTTCCTTTTTCCCTTATATTTATAGTAAGTAATTTTAGGTTTAATACTACATAAACCTCCCAAAGAACGTACTAAGTATTGAAAATCTAGAGCTAACTGATTACTAGTTGTGGAAAAAGATACTCTACTTCCTTTTCCAACATAACCATCAGTATCAATTAAACCTTTCAAAAGCTCTAATCTTTGCTCTACAGATGATTCTAAATACTCTTTTGGTATATGTTTTTCCCAAGCTCTTTTATTCAACAAACCCAAATTATATATATTTCTAGTATAATAATTAAGATATTCTCCTTTTTTACTATTTTTACCTATATTTTTTTCTCTTATAACTCTATAAGACATTTTAGTAGATTTTACTTTTTTAAGAATATACCCTTTAATTAATCTATTTCTAAAAATTTCTAATAAATCATTATCATTATTAGTTAAACCAACAGATCCTCTCAAATTACCATCGCCCAACAAACATCCCATAATATAAGGATCTATAAAAAGATTAACTCTTTTACTATAAAGAGCCTTTTTTACAGGAACAGTAAAAATATCAGAATTAGGATGTTTTTTTCTCCAAATAATTAATTCTCCTAAAGATACAGTTCTACTGTCTTTATTAAATCTAGTTTTAACGTCCCATAAATGTTCTTTACAGCATTTAGTAGCTCTGCCATCTAACATAGTAATCTTATAAACATCCTTAATTCCTTGAGGAAATAAACCTGTAACTTTAGCCGTACCTCCATCTGGAGTACAAACCTCTTGACCTAGTTTTACATCTCCCATAGTTACCCAACCGTTAGGTATTTTAATTTTACAATGAAGAGGTTGAGCTTTACCACCTGAGGTAGAGGCAGCTATAGATACCAAACTACCTAGCCCAAAACCTCCATTTATCTTATCAAACTGTTCAAAACCTGTAGGGATAAAAGTCATCGCTTCGCCGTCTAAAATTTTACGAATTATAGCCGAAGCATTTCCGCCTTTACCTATATGCAAAAGTTCATCACTCATATCCATAGAAGTTCTAGATTTCTCTAAAACATTTTCATAGTAACCTAAAACCGTATCAACATTAACCTTATCTTTTTGCATAATTTCAATAGTTTTTTGTGAACAATCATAAACCAATCTAACTTTTCTATACTGATTCAATCTTTCAATTATTAATTTAGCTCTAGATACCGTTTTAATTCGTTCAAATTTTTTATAATTTTTAAAAAGTTTCCTAGACTCTTCCGATAAAGAAAGATCTGTTTTTAAATCTTGAATAGTAGGAATAGGCTTATTATGAGTAGTAACTAAATACATAACTCTTTTATAAATATCTTTAATAATAGGAACACCAAAAAAATCATATTTAAGATGCCCCATAAAATATTCTTGTATTTCTTTTACGCCTCCACATAGATTTATAATAACTGTAAACTCACAGGAGGGGCTTGAAAGATTCATATATACTCCTATACTTCTTTAGTTTTATATAAATTTGAAAATTGCAAATATATACCAGTTTTACGCAATCTATATTTAAAAAAATTTAAAATATTATTAGTAGCTACTGGAACAATTATTACAGAATTAGTATAAATACTCATAATAGCTCTAGCATTTTCAATACAGACAGAAGACTCCTCAAAAAGATCCAAAATACAAACTATTTCAGGAATCTTTTCATATAAAGATTCTATTTTTTTAGGAGAGTGTATTAAAGCAGACACAACTATAAAATTAAAATCTTTATTATTATTATCCATCTCATATAAAATTTTAGAAGCTAAAGCATTACATCCCTTATCAGTCGGAGACGAACCGATACCTAAAATAAAAGGTTTTGTTATAGTAGTAGATATTATTTTATCATAAGTATTACGTTGATCGTTAGCAGTAACAGCTATTACAGAATCACCACTATTACTATCATGAATAGTTTTGAAATTAAAGCTATAAGTATAAGCTTTGTGGTATATGTAAGGTAAACCAGCCCTAAGTAATTTAGGCTTGTCTACTTTAAGTAATCCAGCAAAAGCTTTAGGTATTACTGAAGACTTCATTAAAATAACATCTCCTTATCTAACTAAACTAAACTTCAAATGACCACAATCCCAAATCCTTAAATAGCCTTCTTTATCTCTTAATACCCATTCAGGAATGTCTTTAGATTCTTCAGGTCTTTTTCTAAGACTGAATCTATGAATTCTCTGTTGGTATTTAATATACCAATAATTAGGTTTTGTAATACTGTCTAGCTCAAAGCCTAAAACTTTATAGAGATTACCACTACTCCAACGCCTATCAGCGTAAGAAAATATCTCAGACCATTCATAATTCCTTTGAAAATGTTTCAAAAGTTTACTAGCTATACCTATTACCCTACAGTTAGAGTTACTACAATACCTATTCAATTCCCAAACTCCCTCTTTAGCTTTACTACCTTTAGCTATATTACCTTTAGCAAATGTCATAATAGCTACAAGTTCTTCACCATAGTAAGCTCCTAGCTTTATTGAAGAGTTGTCTTTACCTTGAATATGGTAAGTGCTTAGGAATTCATTTTTAACTTTAGGAAGTACTTCCTTTATTTTACATTTCCTAGCGTAAATCTTTTTAGAAGTTGAAACTCCTAATATCTGCCTCAAACGATTCTTAACTATATCTTGTTTAAATAACCACTCATCTTCAAAGATTTGAATAAGTTGAATGCCTTTATTTAAGCACTTTTCGGTTTTATTAAGATGGTAATTCTTATCTTTACCTTGAGCTTCTGAATGCCAATAAAGTCCATTATATTCAATAGCTATTTTCTTATCAGGAATATAGATATCTAACTCATATGGAGGTATTACAGTTCTGGAATTAACTACAATTTCAAATTCTAAACTTTTTATAAAATTTAAAATATCAGTTTCAGCATTAGATTTATATTTAGGATAACAATTAGGGCATTTACTGCATCCTTGATATAAATTAAAATAAATAGTATTAAATACAGTTCCGCATTTAAAACAACTAACTTTAATTATATCCCTAGATCCTTTATAAATATTTAATTTTTTTAAACTTAAACTACCCAACAAGTTACTGACTTTAATATTAAATTTTTTTAAATAACTCTCTTTACTTTTTTCTTTAATATCTTTATTTTTCGAAGGACTAGTTGTACCATATCTTTTTAAATTAGTTTTTTTTACCTTTTCTTTAATATCTTTATTTTTTGAAGGATTAACTGTACCGTATCTTTTTATATTTGTTTGTTTTATTTTTTTTTGAACAATCATATTATTAAAAACAAAACTGCAACCGTATCTTTTTATATTTGTTTGTTTTATTCTTTCTCTAATATCTTTATTTTTTAAAGGACTATTTGTACCATATTTTTTAACACATGTTTGTTTTATTTTTTCCTTTATCTCTTCGTTTTGTAAGATACAAGCAACTCCATATTTTTTAACACATGTTTGTTTTATTTTTTCTTTTATCTCTTCGTTTTGTAAATGATAATCAGTACTGTAATTTTTTCTAGCCGTTTCTATTTTCTTTTTCTTTACAAAAATATTTTGAGAAACGTTTTCTACACCATATTTTTTTATATTTGTTTGTTTCATCTTTTTTCTAATATCTTTATTTTTTAAAGGATTATCAACTCCGTATTTTTTAATATTAGTTTTTTTAATTTTTTCTTTTACACTACTAGATGAAGAAGAACACTTTAAAGAACAGTATTTAAAATAACCCTCCCTAATACTTTTAAAATTAGTAAGTCCATTACAATTAGAACACAATTCCTCGTTACTTTTTTTAATATAAGCATTGTAGTACTGTTTCGATGTCATAGTATGCTTAACTAAATGAGAAGTTAAACTTTTAATAGATTTAAATTCAACATTACAGATTTTACAAATTACCATTTCATTTTTTTCACTAAAGTTTTTTCTTTCTCTAGTTCCTTAGCAGCATTAATAAAAGTAAATTTTTGCCTTTTATGCACCTTATCGATAATGTTAAGGCACGCATAAATAGATCCATGACCGTAATCGCAAAATACTCTAATGAGAGGGGTATCTTTTTCCTTACCTAACTTTTTTACTAATTTTTTAGAATATGGCGTCCTAATTCTTGACATTTCTTGATAGTAATTTTCTTCAAAAGCTAAAGGCATAATATAATTATAGGTATCCCACCTAGAGCAATCCACACCCAATTTTATCATTTTTCGCATAGCTACCACAACATCATATTGTCCTTCCCTAGCCTCATCTAAAACCTTTTTCCTCTTACCTTTAGGTATTCTACCGTCATATTTAAGAACCCGTAAACCTCTATCAGAAAGGTTTTTAGCTAAAGTATCTATATGCTCTATTCTCATAGTTACTATTAAAACATATCTTCCAGAATTTACATCTTTTTCAGCAATATTGCATATAATATTATTTCTTCTAACGCTCTTACTTAATTGCTTAACTAAACTATTCCACTGTCTAAAAGGCTTTACTTTATATCCAGTACTATGAAAAATAACATTACAATGCATTTCATCAGATTTACCTACAGCAGTAACATTACCTAAAATATCATATGTTATGCACTCTAAATTATCTTTTCTTTTAGGAGTAGCTGTTAATCCTAATCTATATTTAGCATTTAGTGTATCTACAACTTTCCTGTAACAATCTGCCGCACTTAAATGAACTTCGTCGCACACAACAAAACCAAAAGTATTTTTAAGTTCCTGAACATACTCTTTTCCTAGATCTCGTATAAAACTTTGATAGGTAGTCAAACAAACATCATACTCTTCTAAATCTTTCCTACAATTAGTTATACCTACTATGTTTTTAGTCTTATTAATTTTTCTAAGAAACTCTAAATTAGTATGCTCCATAAAAGTTCCATAAAACTGATCAAGAAGAGTACGATCGTGAGCTAAAACTATAGTTTTTTTCTTAGATTTACATATAAGATAACACGCGATAACGGTCTTACCCGACCTTGGAGGACTTTTAATAATTCCATACTTATACTCTAACCACTTTTTTACAGTTTCCTTTTGATTATCCCACAAGTTATTAGTAAAAATTAAACCGTACTTTGCTTTAGCTATACAGGTTTCCTCTATTATATCAAATTTTCTAAATACTCTATAAATTTTTGCCAAGTCTCCTCTACAAAAGGCGTAATAGCCTTTATACCTCTTGTAAGTATATACCTCAGTCGGTTCGCTGTTAGGGCAGTCTAAACAGGAGTCGGTATCTTTTTCTTTACATTTTTCACAATCTTTATTAACTAAAGTATGCGTAAATTCAGATAGATGTTCATCTGTAACGTACTTCATAGGAACGTACAACCTATTCCTTAAATAAGCTCTCATAACCCTCTCTATTAATCAAAAAAATTAATCTTCTTTAACTTCTTCTTCTTTAACTTCTTCTTCTTTAACTTCTTCTTCTTTAACTTCTTCTTCTGGTTTTCGATCTTCCCCTAAATCTATGATGATATTCTCACTACTTACTACTTCTCCTGTAATAAACTTAGGCTTACCTGAACCACACTTTTTACAACTATCCATAATACTATCTCCTTATTGCTTTTTAAGCATTAAAAATTTCGTCATCCCCTATAACACTACCGCTAGTGCTTTTTTTACTTTTTTTACTTTTTTTAGTTTTTTTAACCGTACTTTTATCTACACGAACTTTAAGATTCCCAACCTCGTCCGAAATAGTAATTTTATTAAACATAGATGATAGTAAATGAGTATAACCATCTGCTGAAGATACCATTAATATACCTCTATCCTGAGATTCATACTCACCGTTAAAAGTATATTTTTTATTAACTATAACTTTTGCTGTAAAATTACTAGTTTCAGCGCTAATCAATTTAGTTATATTACGCTTCACCGTAAACGATAAAACATAAGGACTATTAAGATCTATCGTAATGATTTCCTTTTTATTATCCTCTTGAACATAAGCAATACCTCCCATCATACTGATAATTTTACCCTTAATGGTTTTAACACTCTTAACTACCCTCTCCAACTTAACTTTATTGCCTACCATGTTCTTTTGTATAGCTGCTGACATTTTATTTCCCTTATTTTAAATTAATAATAAACGACTCAATACTATTTTTATTTATTATACCACGAGTATTTAAAAATGTCAAGATTATTTTTTTAATAATCTTCTTTTTTTAACTAAAACTGTAGGAATCTTAGAAATAAACCTGTATTCCTTATCTACCGACAAAAAAGAAGTTATAAAATCATAATCCAATCTATTAACTTCAAATTCTTTTAAAGATTTAGAACAATCAGTAGTATAAATATTAACATCCATAAAAACTAACTTTAAAGACTTGCCTTTTTCTCCATAAGTATAATCTAATACTTTTTTAAAATATTCGTTTTTTATATCATACCTACTACAAGCCTCTTTAAATTGTCTCTCAGTAATAATATCAGTTACAAATTTAGCAACGTGCTCAGAAAAAATATATTTTTCTCTATTTCTTAACTTACTCACAGATTCATGTACAACATTACCCAACTCTCCCCTCTTATGAGCATCTTCTACAAAAAAATTATTTTTAGCAAGCCTTGTTCTTTTTTTAACACCACTATCGGTATTATCTACAACACCCCTTATACCATTTTCAGAAACACCAAACCCGCAATCGTCTAATATTTTATTAAAATGTGAAGGAGTTATTGAAAAAAACTGAGTCGAATTATCATCATTTTTTTGAAC
>Ga0307377_10005590_pt1 | contig 13428 bp, 14 predicted proteins | sample TR3MG_FD_202535 | JGI IMG/M metagenome (GOLD analysis project Ga0307377, IMG submission 202535) | Soil microbial communities from Risofladan, Vaasa, Finland - TR-3 | ecosystem: Environmental > Terrestrial > Soil > Coastal area > Acid sulfate soil | place: Finland: Risofladan, Vaasa | collected... | reverse complement strand
CCGGCGAACGTCAGCAGGAAGAAGAATCGCACCAGTTCATAACCGTTCTTCTGCGCCAGATGCTCGGCGCCGCTGAGAAAGCCCACGCCGTAGGCTACGCCGTAGCCGATGAAAAAATAGGCGACCGTGGACACGGAAAAATCGCTCAGGATTTTCACCAGCGCATTGACCTGGTTCTTCCAGCGCACCGTTCCCAGTTCGAGGAAGGCGAAACCCGAGTGCATGGCGAGCACCAGGATGCCCCCGAGCAGGATGAACAGCACGTCACCGGCCGATTTGAAGTGTTCCATACGCCTCCTTTGGACTGAACATTGGAATTGTGTCGCGGGCACGCACCTGCGGTGCGCCTAAAAAATATTTTGCGCATTATGAAGATTTTCGCGCGGTTTGTATCCCCTCGACGTCATGGACGTCGACTTGTGCCTTGTGCTAGCGTGCCGCATCCATGATTCCCTGGCTCGAACGCGACGATCCCTTCCCGCCACTGGCAAGCGCGCTGAAGCATCCCAATGGCCTGCTCGCCGCCGGTGCCGATCTGTCGCCCGCGCGCCTGCTCGCCGCCTACCGCCAGGGCATATTCCCCTGGTATTCCGCCGGCGAGCCCATCCTTTGGTGGAGCCCTGACCCGCGCATGGTGCTGGTTCCGTCCGAATTGAAAATCTCGCGCTCGCTCGCGAAAACCCTGCGCAACCGTGGCCACGAGATTCGTTTCGACAGCGCTTTCGAGGCAGTGATGCATGGCTGCGCCACCAGGGGCGCCGATGCGGCCGGGCCCGGCACCTGGATCACCGATGAAATGCGCACCGCCTATCTGCGCCTGCATGAACTGGGGTATGCGCACTCGGTGGAAACCTGGATCGGAGGCGAATTGGCGGGCGGCTTGTACGGCGTCGCCATAGGCCGCATGTTCTACGGCGAGTCCATGTTCACCCGGGTGCGCGATGCCTCGAAGATGGCGATGGTGAGCCTGGTACGGCGCCTGCAACGCCACGGCTACGGCATGATCGATTGCCAGATGCACACCGGGCACCTTGCGCGTCTCGGCGCGCGCGCGATCCCGCGCAGCGAATTTTCACTGCGGCTGCGGGAATTGGTAGACTATGGCATGAGCCCGAACAAGTGGAGCCCGAACAAGTGGAACATGCCGGAAGCCGATAACGATGTCTTTGCTTAGCGACCTGCCGCACACGGTCCTGCAGTTCTACGTGACCGCGCCCTACCCCTGCAGCTATCTGCAGCAGAAGATGGCGCGCTCCCAGGTCGCAACGCCCAGCCACCTGATCTCGAATGAGGTGTACGGTGAACTGGTGCGGGCCGGATTCCGCCGCAGCGGCATTTTCACCTACCGCCCCCACTGCGATGCCTGCCGCGCCTGCGTTCCGGTGCGCATCCCGGTGGCGGAGTTCGAAGCCGCGCGCGCCCAGCGCCGAGCATGGAAGCGCCACTCCGTGCTCGACGCCGCGGCGCAAAGCCTGCGTTTTCGCAACGAGCATTACGCGCTCTACCTGCGCTACCAGACCGACCGCCATTCGGGCGGCGGCATGGACCAGGACAGCCGCGACCAGTATTCCCACTTCCTGCTGCAAAGCCGGGTCAATACACGCCTGATCGAATTCCGCGAGGCGGGCAAGCTGGTGATGGTGTCCATTATCGACGTGCTCGCGGACGGGGTGTCTTCCGTGTATACCTTTTTCGAGCCGGGCACCGCATCGGCCAGCTTCGGCACCTACAACATCCTGTGGCAAATCGAGCAGTGCCGCATCCTGGGGCTGCCCTACCTGTATCTCGGTTACTGGATCAGGAACAGCCGCAAAATGGCCTACAAGGCGAGGTTCCGCCCGATCGAGGGCCTCATCGATGGCGAGTGGCGCCGCCTCGGCAGCGAGGAGCTCGATTAGCCGGCCGAGCGCCTTCGGCGCACCGATCCGTTTTCGCTGCCGGCCGCGGCGCGCCAGCTTTCATCCGGCGTCGCCCTGCCCGCTGTAAAATTGCGCCATGCTGTATTCCTTGGCACGTCCGCTTCTGTTCGCACTGGATCCCGAAGTCGCGCACGCTCTCGCTCTCACGTCGATCAAGCTGCTGGAGCGCGCCGGCATGGCTTCGGCGCTGGCCGGCACCGCGCCGGCGCGCAGCGTCAAACTCATGGGCCTCGAGTTTCCCAATGCGCTCGGCCTGGCTGCAGGACTGGACAAGAACGGCGAGTACATCGACGCACTTGCGGCGCTGGGCTTCGGCTTCATCGAAATCGGCACGGTCACGCCGCGCCCGCAACCCGGCAATCCCAAACCCCGCTTGTTCCGTCTGCCCGAGGCCCAGGCGCTGATCAATCGCATGGGCTTCAACAACCAGGGCGTCGAGCACCTGGTCGCCAACGTGTTGCGCGCGCGTTACCGCGGCGTGCTCGGCATCAACATCGGCAAGAATTTCGACACGCCGATCGCGCGCGCTGCCGACGACTACGAGTTCTGCCTGGCGAAAGTGTATGCGCATGCGAGCTATGTCGCGGTCAACGTATCCTCGCCCAATACCAGGGACTTGCGCCAGTTGCAGGGTGCGGACGAACTCGGCGCCCTCGCGGGCAAGCTGAAGACCGAGCAGAATCGCCTGGCCGATGCGCACGGGCGCTACGTGCCCCTGGTGCTCAAGATCGCGCCCGACCTCGCCGATGCCGAGCTCGAGGCCATCGCCAAATGCCTGCTGCGGCACAAGCTGGACGGCGTCATCGCCACCAATACCACGGTTTCGCGCGCCGGCGTGGCGGGCCTGCGCCACGCCGGCGAGAGCGGCGGGCTGTCCGGCGCGCCGCTGCGAGACGTTTCGACCGCGCTGATCCGCAAGCTGGCGCGCCTGCTCGACGGTGCGGTGCCCATCATCGGCGCCGGCGGCGTAATGAGCGCGGATGATGCGCGCGCCAAGCTCGCGGCCGGCGCCAGCCTGGTGCAGGTCTACACCGGACTCATCTATCGCGGTCCGCAGTTGATAGGCGAAATCCTGCGCGCCCTGCCCGCGGCCGGCTCATGAGCCCGCCGGGCCGTCCCAAGGGCGAATCCTTGGCGCAAAGCGACAAGGTAAGCCAATGAACGACGAAGCGCTCGCCAGCAAAATCGACGCCCTGCTGCCGCAGACCCAGTGCACCAAATGCGGCTACAGCGGCTGCCTGCCTTATGCGCGGGCGATCGCGTCGGGCGCGGCCGATATCAATCAGTGCCCGCCCGGAGGCGCCGCCGGCATCGCCAAGCTCGCCGCGCTGCTCGGACGCGAGCCCAAGCCGCTCAATCCGGCCAAGGGCGCGGAGCGCGCACGCGCGCTCGCGCTGATCGATGAGGCGCGCTGCATCGGCTGCACCCTGTGCATACAGGCCTGTCCGGTGGATGCCATCGTCGGCGCGGCCAAGCTGATGCACACGGTGATCGCCGAACTGTGCACAGGCTGCGAATTGTGCCTGCCGCCCTGCCCGGTCGACTGCATTGCCATGGTGCCGCTGCCGCAAGCAGATGCGACGTGGACCCAGGCCATGGCCGATGCGGCGCGCGCGCGCTTCGAGTTTCGCGGCCTGCGCCTCGCGCGCGAGGCAGCCGAACGCGCCGAGCGCCTGGCGCGCAAGGCGCAAGGCGAGCCCGGACAAGCGATGCCCGACGCCAAGAAGGCGGCGATTCTCGCCGCGATGGAGCGCGCCAGGGCGCGCAAGGGCGGCATCGCGCCCAGGAACACGGAGAATCTTTCGCCGCAGGTTCTGGCCGAAATCGCCGCCATCGACGCGCGCCGCATGGTGGCGAAAAAGCGATGAATCCCGCGAAACGCCGGAAAATCTTCGAGCGTTTTCAGGCGGCGAATCCGGAGCCGCGCGGCGAACTCGAATACCGCACGCCGTTCGAACTCCTGATTGCCGTGATCCTGTCGGCACAGGCCACCGACAAGAGCGTAAATCTGGCCACGCGCGGCCTGTACCGCGTGGCGCGCACGCCGCAGCAAATGCTCACCCTCGGCATGGAAGGGCTGATCGCCCATATCAAGCGCATTGGGCTATATCGCACCAAGGCGAAAAACATACTCGCCACCTGCGAGCTGCTGCTGCAAAGGCATGATGGCAAGGTGCCGCACGAGCGCGCGGCGCTGGAGCGGCTGCCCGGGGTCGGGCGCAAAACCGCGAACGTGGTGCTGAACATCGCTTTCGGCCAGCCGACCATCGCCGTGGACACGCATATTTTTCGCATTGCCAACCGCAGCGGCATCGCGCCCGGCAAGACCCCGCTGGAGGTCGAACAGAAGTTGCTGAAATTCGTGCCTCCGGAGTTCCGCCTGCACGCCCACCACTGGCTGATCCTGCACGGTCGCTATGTGTGCAAGGCGAGAAAACCGGACTGTCCGAAGTGCCTGATAGCGGACTTGTGCGAATACAAAACCAAGGAAGATCGTGCTTAGTGATTCGTGGCTCCTTGCTCGGTCTACTAACCACGACTCACGAACCACGAACCACTAACCCATGTTCAACCCCAGCCGCGATCAGGTCAGACAATTTTTCTTCGATACCTGGCGCAAGTACCGCGAACGCGAAGCGCTGGCCGGGCTGGAGCGGCTCGCGCTGACGGTGATCCTGCTGCATCCGGAATACCAGCCGGTGCTGGACGATCCCGAGCGTTACCAGGATCGGGACTACCGGCCCGAGGCGGGCGATACCAACCCGTTTCTGCACATGAGCATGCACTTGGCGATCGAGGAGCAGTTGTCCATCGATCAGCCGCCGGGCATCGGGCTCGAGTTTGCGCGCATCGCAGCGAAATCCGGCGACCGGCATGCCGCCTGTCATCAAGTCATGGAATGTCTTGCCGAGACCGTGTGGCGCGCGCAGCGCGACGGCGTGGCGCCGGACACCCCGGCTTACCTCGAATGTCTGAAGCGGCGCTGAGCGCCAATCGGAATTATTGCGCCAGCCGTTGCTCAGGTATGACTTGCAGGCTGCCCTTCAGACTGCTGATGTAGGCCGCAAGATCCTCGATGTCCTGCTTCGACAGAGCGCTCGCCTGCGCGCCCATGATCGGGTTCTTGCGCGCGCCTGACTTGTAGTCGAGCAACGCGCGCTCGAGGTAGTCCTCGTGCTGGCCGGCCAAGCGCGGATAATCGGGCGAAACCGGGGTGTTGAAATCGGCGCCGTGGCAGGCCTCGCAAACCGTTGCTTTCTTCGCGCCCGCTGCGGCATTGCCGCCGGCGTATACGAACTGGCTGGTGCAAGCCAGCAGGGCGATTAGCAATGTTTTTTTCACGATCGCTCCTTTATTTGCTACCGCGGGAAAAATAGGCGGCGATATCCGCGATGTCCTGATCGGACAGGCTTCCCGCGACAGCGCGCATCGAGGGATGGCTGCGCGCGCCGGATTTGTACTCGTGCAGCGCCTTGGCGATATAGGCCTGCTGCTGCCCCATGATCAGCGGCACATGGTAGACATGCGGGTAGGCCGTCCGGTAATCGGGAATGCCGTGACAACCCATGCAGATGGAGCTCTTGTCCTTGCCGGCCTGCGCGTTGCCGACCAGCGGACGCGCCAGCGCCGGGCCAGCCAGGATGAGCAGCACAAAACCCAGAATTGTTTTTTTCATCGTCTTCACTTCCAACGTCGGATACGGAGCAGGTTCAGAACGCCATCTGCCGCCAAAGTTCAATGGGCCGTGGATTCTATACGATAGGCAGAGAGCGAGTAAAGAGCCAATTTGCGTGCGCCAGCCCCGAGACTGCGGCTTGGCCGCCTGTGCCCGGCAGGCGGGCGCAGGCGGCCAAGCCGCAGCTGCGCCCGCCCGCCAAGCCGCAGCTGCGCCCGCCCGTCGTATAATACTTTTTTTTCTTCAGGGTATTGCCATGCGTTTCCACGGTTCCGCCAACTACATCTCGACCGACGACCTGACCCTCGCCGTCAACGCCGCCGTGACGCTGCAGCGCCCGCTGTTGATCAAGGGCGAACCGGGAACCGGCAAGACCATGCTGGCCGAGGAAGTGGCCAAGGCGCTCGGCCTGCGCATCTTCGAGTGGCACATCAAATCCACCACCAAGGCGCAGCAGGGCCTGTATGAATACGATGCGGTATCGCGCCTGCGCGATTCCCAGCTCGGCGACCCGCGCGTGCACGACATCAACAACTACATCGTCCGCGGTACGCTGTGGCAGGCGTTCACAGCGGAGGAGCCTGTGGTGCTGCTGATCGACGAAGTCGACAAGGCCGACATCGAGTTCCCCAATGACCTGCTGCGCGAGCTCGACCGCATGGAGTTCTACGTGTACGAGACGCGCGAACTGGTCAAAGCCAAGCACCGCCCTATCGTGTTCATCACCTCCAACAACGAAAAGGAGCTGCCCGACGCCTTCCTGCGGCGCTGCTTCTTCCATTACATCCGCTTCCCGGACAAGGAAACGATGGAGAAGATCGTCGATGTGCACTATCCCGGCATCAAGAAGCACCTGCTGCGCGAGGCGCTGGAAGTGTTCTTCGAGGTACGCGAGGTGCCGGGACTGAAGAAGAAGCCCTCCACCTCGGAACTGCTCGACTGGCTCAAGCTGCTGCTCGCCGACGATATTTCGCCCGAGGCGCTGAGGAGCAAGGACAAGAAGACCATCATCCCGCCGCTGCACGGCGCGCTGCTCAAGAACGAGCAGGACGTGCACCTGTTCGAGCGGCTGATTTTCATGTCGCGGCACAACCGATAGCGCGAGCGCTAGCGCAGCGCCAGTATCCCGGTCTCGGTAATCATGCTGATCGATTTCTTCCTCAAACTGAAGGCAGCCAAGCTTCCGGTCACGACCAAGGAATACCTCATGCTCGTCGAGGGCATGCAAAAAGGCGTAGCCGGCGCCTCGATCGACAATTTCTACTATTTCGCCCGCACCTGCCTGGTCAAGGACGAGGCCAACTTCGACAAGTTCGATCGCGCCTTCGGTGAATACTTCAAGGGCGTCGAGGCCGTCATGGGCGTGGAGGCGGACATCCCGCTCGAGTGGCTGCGCAAGCAGGCCGAGCTCAACCTGAGCCCGGAGGAGAAAGCCAAGATCGAAGCCATGGGCGGCTGGGAAAAGCTCATGGAAACGCTGAAGAAGCGTCTGGAGGAACAGAAAGGCCGGCACCAGGGCGGCAGCAAATGGATAGGCACCGGCGGCACCTCACCCTACGGCGCCTACGGCTACAACCCCGAGGGCATACGCATCGGCCAGGAGGGATCGCGCAACCGCTCGGCGGTGAAAGTGTGGGACCAGCGCGAATACCAGAACCTCGACGACCAAGTGGAACTCGGCACGCGCAACATCAAGGTTGCGCTGAGGAGACTGCGCCGCTTCGCCCGCGACGGCGCGCCCGAGGAGCTTGATCTGGACGGCACCATCGCGTCCACCGCCAGAAAAGCCGGAATGCTCGACATCCTGATGCGGCCGGAGCGCCACAACAAGGTCAAGGTGCTGCTGTTTTTCGACATCGGCGGCTCGATGGACGACCACATCAAGCTGTGCGAAGAGATGTTCTCGGCGGCGAAGACCGAATTCAAGCACATGGAGTATTTCTACTTCCACAATTGCCTGTACGACTACGTGTGGAAGGATAATCGCCGCCGCCACTCCGAGCGCACGCCGACCGTGGACATCATGCACAAGTACGGGCACGACTACAAACTGATCTTTGTCGGCGACGCCACCATGAGCCCCTACGAAATCCTGCAGCCGGGCGGCTCGATCGAATATTCCAACGACGAGGCGGGCGCGGTGTGGCTGCGGCGCATGCTCGACGTCTATCCGAAAGCGATCTGGCTCAATCCGGAGCCGGAACAGCTCTGGCCCTACCGCCAGTCGATCTCGGTCATCCGCGAGATCATGGAAGCGCGCATGTACCCGATCACCATCGAGGGCCTGGAGCGCGCGATGCGCTACCTGAGCAAGTAGCTTCCGGATCGCGTCAGGGCAGCGCGAAAGCGACCGTACGGCCGGCGCCGCCTTAGCGCGCGAAAGATCCGCCTAGGCACGCCATTGTCCGAGGGTGTGCAGTTCCGATGTATCCAAAGACACCGCATGCTTATGTCGATGAAAGCGGCCTTGCACCGCTTCGGGAGCCAGGCAGGCAAACGCGGCTCGCGTCTCGGGGTCCGCAAGCGCCCGCGCAAACAGTTCCGGGTCGACCCATTCCAGCTGTCCCTCTTGCAACCGCGCGTAGATACGCGCGCTACAGTTATCGACGAAGTTGATCACCGGGATGCGGCGCGCGCACTCGCGCAAAAAATCGGCATTGCCGCTCGCTTCCCAATCCGGACCGCGAGGATAAACCCGGGCAGGATCACGGGCATTGACATCGATTTTTCGGTAGCGGTCGATATTCAACATGCCCTTCACATCGAGGATGTTCAGTTCGCCCCCGAAGCCGTAGGCGATGGTGCGCGGCAGTTCACCCTGCGCGACACTATTGTCGAGAAACTCGAAATGCGCCGCCATGTCCGTGCGTTCGGCCCAGGTGAAGAACAGCCTGGGCATCCCGGCAAACGCCTCCACGTTGTGATCCAACAGGTCATCCACGGCCTTGTAGCGCCCGACCTTGAGTCCCCGCCCCCAGGCCCGCTCGACGGTTGCAACCGGCGGCGTGACGACGAAAAACATATACACCACGCGTCCGAATCGGGTCAGCAGCTTGCTGCCGTCGCGTTTTTGGGCATCGGGGTCGAAGCTGTCGAAACGGAAACGATCGATGACCAGATGCGACATCGCGCCCCGGTCGGCCTTGCCACTCATGTAGCGATCCAGTTTGCGATCAATTATCGAATTTTCATCCCCGGTCAGGGTTCCGGCATACTTGTAGTGAGGACCCAGGGAATCATAATCGAGCAGGTACTTACGCCAGATGTCCGGACTGATCAGGGCGAAATCGTTCCAGTCAAGGCCGAGCTGGGCGGCCAACTCTCTCTGCAGCGGACGCAGGGTACTTTTTCCCGATGCAGAAGCCCCTTTGGTATTCATCACCACCGGATTTGCTTGCGCAGGCAAACGCCGATAGCCTTCGATTTCGCGCCCCCGTTCAACCAAGGGTTCGATCATGGATCCGATCAGGTCGCTGCCGTAATAGTTCAGCACCCGATCCGTGGCGAGGCGAGTCAGCAAAGCCGAATCCGCACGCAAAGCACCGTGCCTCCCGTACAAGGCGGCGGCGATTTTGTGCAGCGCCTGGCAGCAGGCGCGGTGCAAATCCTCGGTCGAGGCTTCGGCCATGCGCTGCCACTGCGCCATGCACCGCAGTTCTCTTTGTTCACGGCTTTCCGTCGGCGCGGATTTGGCAGGGCGCGAAGACCTCATGCCAAGGCGCTCGAGAAGACTCCTCGGACGAACCCGATCCGCGGCGCCGGCGTCATCGGCAAGCAGCGTGGCACGCAATATGTCGCTGACTCGATCATGGGCCCGATGTTCAAGATCGGTGTAGGCCGCGGTGATCGACGGCATTTGCGGCGCCACATGGTCCTGCCATATTTTTGCCACCATGGCCCGCGCATTGTTGCCCAGGTCCTCATACCTTGAGCCATCCGGAACCAGAAAATCCGCCGACACCCGAATCAACAGTTCATGCGTCACCAGCCGTTCGGGGCGGAACCGCACCAGCTGCCGCGGACGAAGCCCCGTAAACGCGGCCAATTCCAGGACCTCATCCACGCTGGTGAACACATTCTCAGGCCGCAGCAAGGTCACCAAGGGCAACAACTCTGACGGCAATACGGATTCGATACCCGGGTTCCAGGGGCCGAAGCCGCCTGCATCAAGGGATGAATTCATCGTGTATACATCTCAGGGACAGTCTCTGCACCCGCGCGCGGCTTCAGGTCGACGGCAGCCCCACGACATGGTGATGCGAGCCATGCAGGTTCTTCAATGCCTGTGGCCCCAGTGAGCCGACAACCATGCCGGTGATCGCCATCAGAAAGCCTGCCAGTTGCCCGGGGAAGACCTGCCCTGCGGGCGTGGCCAGGAACAACACCCAGGTCAAAACGCCGAGCACGATCGAGAACACGGCGCCCTGCGTCGTTGCGCGCTTCCAGTAAAGACCCGCCAGCAGCGGCACGAACGCGCCGACCAGGGTCACCTGGTACGCGCCGGCTACCTGTTCGTAGATCGAGGTGCCGCGCAACAGGATCGCATAGAGGCAGACGCAGACGCTGAAGATCAGCACGGTCACGCGCATCGCCTTGAGTTCCTGCCGATCGGCCCGGCGCCGGACGAACGGGCGCCAGATGTTCTCGACGAAAGTGACCGACGGCGCCAGCAGCGTAGCCGACGCGGTGGACATGATCGCCGATAGCAGCGCACCGAAGAACATTACCTGCATCGCGACCGGCATATGTTCGAGCACGAGAGTCGGCAGCACTTTCTGCGGGTCGGTCTTCAGCAGGCTGGCGGTCTGCTCCGGCATGATGATCATCGCGCTGGCCACGAGGAACATCGGCAGGAAGGCGAAAACGATGTAGCACAGTCCGCCGATCACCGGTCCGCGCGTCGCGGCCTTGACGTCCTTGGCCGACATCACGCGCTGGAAAATGTCCTGTTGCGGAATCGAACCGAACATCATCGTGATCCCTGCGGCAACGAAGAAAATGGTGTCCTTGAAATTCGGCGCGGGCAGAAAGCGGAACATGTCCTTGCTGTTGGCCAGTGCCAGCACCTTGTCGGCGCCGCCCGCCTGCTGGCCGGCGAAAACAACCAGTATAACCAGGCCGATGACGAGCACGATCATCTGCAGGAAATCGGTCACCGCCACCGACCACATGCCGCCGAACAGCGTGTAAGCGAGAATTGTCAAGGTTCCGAGGACCATGCCGAGCGGTACGCTGATTTCGCCGGCCGACAGAACGTTGAAGACCAGGCCGAGCGCCGTTACCTGGGCCGAGACCCAGCCGAGATAGCTCAGGATGATCATCAGCGAGCAGCCCAGCTCGACCCAGCGGCCGAAGCGTTCGCGGTAATAATCGCTGATCGTCAGCAGGGTGAACTTGTAGAGTTTTCCGGCGAAAAACATGCCGACCAGCACCAGACACAAACCCGCGCCGAACGGGTCCTCGACCACCGCGTTGAGGCCGCCGTCGACGAATCGCGCGGGAATGCCCAGCACCGTCTCCGCGCCAAACCAGGTGGCGAATGTCGTCGTAATGATCATCGCCAGTGGCAGCTTGCGCCCGGTGATCACGAAATCGGCCGTGTTCTTGACGCGCTTGGCGGCCCACAGGCCGATGACGATGGTAACCAACAAATAAAAAATGACCAGGGTCAACAGCATGTGGCTTGCTCTCCGTTGCGAACGGTTGGAATGATTTGGGTGGCTAGCTTTTAGCTTGGCTGGCGCAAGATTACCCGTACATCAGGCGGCCACGCAAGCCTCCGGCACGCCAAAACCGGGAGGAGAATCAATCCCCGTGGCAAACCGAGATGCGCCGCCTGAGCAGGCGGATCAGCAGCCACCCGGCGGATTGCCTCAACCGCCGAGCACGATCTTCAAGGCGTCAAAAATGGCTTGCGATTTCGCCGGCTTGGACAGGTATGCGTCGGCTCCGAGCGACAGGCCCTCCAACAGATACTCGGGAGCCGTGTGGCCGCTGAACATGATCACGGGTAGATTGCGCAGCGCCGGATGCGTACGGATCTTGGCAAGAATCTTGAACCCGCTCACATTACCGGGCAAGCCGACATCGAGTATTACCGCATCCGCACGCGGCGTCTTCTGCATGGCCTGGACGAAGGTTTGTACGTCTCTCGCCCTGCGCGTCTGGTAACCTGCCACGCGCGACAGCAGCAAATCGAGCATGTTCAGCGTAGGAAGGTCGTCTTCCACGATCAGGATCGTGGTCTTCTTGGGATCGACGGTGCGCGCCGGACGCGGCCGGGTCACGTTGACGAAATAGTTGCCCTCCGCCAGATCCCTCACGCCGATCAGTATGTCCGGCGGAATGCGCCGCGGCGGCGGCGGCGGCGGTTCCGGCTTGAGATCGGCCAGCCTGAATACGCCGGTAAAATCCAGATCGATGGCCTTGTCTGCGTCGGTGGAATCGGTCTTGCCCATGCCCGGGACACCCTCTTGAGCGTCAGCACACCGGCATGCGGTCGAGCGCCGCATGCAAAGTTCCGCTGCGCAGGGACAGATCGCGCTGCGGGAAGGAAATTTCGACGTCCCGCTTGCGCATTTCCGTCTCGATTGCCCAAATGGTCAGGATAGCACCGGAAACAAAATTGCTGAAGATGTTCTGCAGGCCGAATCCGACGCCGACCGCGCCGCCAATTCCAAAAAGAATCATGACGAGGCCGACGCGTCCGAACGAGGAAACTGGCGCGCCCCAATTGTGAACACCGTTCGGCCGCCGCAGGTCCACAGCATCGCCGGAAACACCGTCAAGTCGCGCAATCCATCGCTCCCGGCTAATCCTTGTCGCGCTGGGGCGGCGGGGCGATCTTGATTGCTTCCTCGATGGTGGTGAGACCAGCCGCCACTTTCATTGCGGCGCTGATGCGCAGCGGCTTCATCCCTTCCTTGTAGGCCAGTTCGCGCATCGCCGCGAGTTCCGCCTTGGCGTCGATCAGACGCCGCATCGCCGGCGACATCAGCAGGATTTCGTAGATGCCGATGCGCCCGATGTAGCCGGTATTGCGGCATTCGAGGCAACCGGCCGACCGATAAATGTGCGCCGGGCGCTTCGCCTTCCACGGCGCGACGAATTCTTCCCAGGTGAGATCATCGGCGCGGGAATCGTCGTATGGCACTTTCTTCTTGCAATGCGGGCACAGCGTTCGCACCAGGCGCTGCGCCATCACGCCGAGGATGGTGGAATTGAGCAGATAAGAGGGCACGCCCAGGTCCAGCAGCCGCGTGATCGCCGCCACCGAATCGTTGGTGTGCAGGGTCGAGAGCACCAGGTGGCCGGTAAGCGCGGCCTGGATCGCCATATCCGCGGTCTCGAGGTCGCGGATCTCGCCCACCATGATGATGTCCGGGTCCTGGCGCATCAGTGCGCGTACGCCGTCCGCAAAGCCGAGGTCGATGCCGCGCGTGACCTGCATCTGGTTGAATGCCGGCTCGACCATTTCGATCGGGTCTTCGATGGTGCAGACGTTGACCTCCTCGGTGGCCAGGGTCTTCAGCGTCGAGTACAGCGTGGTGGTCTTGCCCGAGCCGGTGGGCCCGGTGACCAGGATGATGCCGTGCGGCGCCGCGGTCATCTGGCTCCAGCGCGTCTGGTCCTCGTCGGAGAAGCCAAGTTCGGCGAAATCCTTGACCAGCACCTCCGGGTCGAACACCCGCATCACCAGTTTCTCACCGAAAGCCGTCGGCAGGGTCGACAGGCGCAGCTCGATTTCCTGCCCGTCGGCGGTGCGCGTCTTGATGCGCCCGTCCTGCGGCCGGCGCTTCTCCACCACGTCCATGCGGCCGAGGATCTTGATGC
>Ga0307377_10005587_pt1 | contig 13432 bp, 10 predicted proteins | sample TR3MG_FD_202535 | JGI IMG/M metagenome (GOLD analysis project Ga0307377, IMG submission 202535) | Soil microbial communities from Risofladan, Vaasa, Finland - TR-3 | ecosystem: Environmental > Terrestrial > Soil > Coastal area > Acid sulfate soil | place: Finland: Risofladan, Vaasa | collected... | reverse complement strand
CAGATCATTCCGGAGCCCGCCACCGCCGTCCTACTCCTTGGCGGACTGGGCTTGACGGTTCTGTCTGAGCGCCGCAGGCGCGCTTGACGGGGGCTCGGCGGGCACTTGTCCGCCGTAGTCCTCTCCCGGCGCGCCGGCATCGGGATCGGGACTACGGCGGAAGGGCGGAGGCGAAGCCCGCCTCCATGGCACTGATGGCGGCGGGTCCGCGTGCGATGTTGGCAGCGCGGCGGCGCTTTTGGCCGGACGGCCCCGCTCCTTGCACGCAACCTGGACGCAGGACGGCCCCGGTCAAGTGCTGCCCCCGATCTGCCGCAGCGCGATCTTATACCGTTCCTGCATCCCGGCGCGCTTCTCGTGGTACTTCAGATCCTCCAGTTTCGCCAGGAGGTCCGTAACCTCCTGCTCGCGCTCCTGGAACAGGGCCGGCACCTCGTACTTCTCGCCGAACGGCTTCAGATTCTTCAGCCCGTCCTCCGCCGCCTGACGACGCGCCAGGTACACGCTCGCCTTCTCGTTGTACGCCACCGCATATTTAACCCCGTACACGCTCGTCTTCCAGAACCGGCTCAGGTCCTTGCGCTCTTCGGTGCACAGGACCACCGCCCGCCGCCCGCCATCCATAATATTGTCCGCCAGCGACGCCAGCACCTCCTGACGGTGCGCCTGGCTGAAGCCCGGCACGTAGAGGTCCGCCTCCCCCAGTCGCGCCAGGCACCCCAGCGCCGACCGGTCCACACGGTCCATCGCATTCAACACCGTCGCCGATGACCCGGCCTGTTTGGCGATATCGAGAATCTGGTGCGCCTTCCACTGCGTCCCCGCCTTCATCGCCTCCTCAAACCGTCCCACCGCCGCCTCCCCTATCATCGGCTTCCCCGACGCCTCCAGCGCCTCCGCCGCCGCCACCAGACGCTTCTTGTCCGTCTCCAACGCCGCCAGCCCCGCCCGCTGACGCAGCGCCCCAGCCGCGCCCTGCGCGTCGTTCACCTGCAGGTAACACGTCACCAGCGCCGCCGTCGCCGTCAGACGGTCTTCCTGCGGGAATGCCGCCGCCTCCAGCCTGAGCAGCCCCTCCAGCAGGCTCCCCGCCCGCACCCAATCGTTCTGGCGGATCGCCTCCTGCGCGTCCGCAAACGCCTCCGCCGCCTTCAGCGGGTCCACCACCGCCGGCGTGATTCGCACTTCCACGACCGCGCCTTCCCGCTCGATCCGCGCGATCATGTCGTGCAGGATCGTCATCTTCCCGCTCATCGTCTGGATCACCACCGCCTGGTCGGTTTCTTCAAGGATGATTCCGGTGAACGTCTGGCCGGACTTGGTTACGACGCGATCCGCCGACGCGCTCGACGCCATCACCGCCATCACCGCCAGCGCGACGCTTGCCACGGCGACTTGTCCGGCGTAGCTCAGCGAGCGAAGACGGAAGCCCGTAGGGCGAAGTTTACCTGCCCCGGCGGGCCGGGCCGCCAACCACCAGTGCCTGCGCATAACTTGTCCTCCGACTCTTCCTGACCTTCGGAAAGGCGCCCTCGCTTGCTCCCTCCGCCTTATCGGCCAAACGCACAACGCCCTTCCACTTTCTCTCTTAGACCCCATTTCCGCCCCTGGGTTCCGCCCAAAATCGTGAATCCCTCCGGCGGGGCTTCGGGGTTCGGATTTCGTCATGGATTCGTCATTCGGGTTTCGGCCCCGCCACAGGCGGGTAAACTTCGTCATTTCTCCGTACTGAACGCCTCCACCGCATCCAGCACCATCGCCGTGTACGTGTACGACGGCCCCCCTCCCATCGCGATCGCCACTCCGCACACCTCCATTATCTCCTCGCGCGTCGCCCCGGACTTCAGACTGTTTGCCACGTGGAACGCGATGCAGTAATCGCACCGGATCGCGATCGATATCCCCAGCGTCACCAACTCCTTCACCTTGTGCGACAGGGCGCCGTCCTTCTCCGCTGCCTGCATCATCGCCAGGAAATGCTCCATGACCTTCGGCATGCCCTGGACCATCGCCCCGTGCTGCCGCTTTACCTGCTCCACGAGCGCCTTCGCATCCTTCGCCATGTCTTTCTCCTCGGACTTTAGACTTTGGACTTCTTTTCCCCTCCCTGCCGTCCCGCCATTGTACACGCCGCCTCCTCCGCTTTCCACCCCCCGCGCGCCGTCACCCTGAGCGCAGCGAACGGGTCTCGCCGTGTGCCTTTCAAGAGGTGTCACCCTGAGCGCAGCGAACGGGTCTCGCCGTGTGCCTTTCAAGAGGTGTCACCCTGAGCGCAGCGAATGGGTCTCGCCGTGGCGACCGCAATCGGAAGAATGTATTGACAAACCCCCAATTCCTCGACTATACTTCCGTCCGCCCCATAAGGCTTAGATGCTACTCCCTCTCCCCCCAGCGGGGCGTTCCGCTCGATGGGAGAGGGAAGGCCTGCCCACCGAAGCCCTGCGTCCCGTCCGCCATAGTCCCGGCGCGCCGGGACGACGGCGGAAGCCTTGGCGGAGCAGGGGCGAAGGAGGGTCCGCATGGGGCGGGTTTCGATATGGATTATTCTTGTTTGGCCGTGCCGGCCGAGGTAGGCTATCGTTATCCCGAGTCGGGAGCGGGGGCCGTCAACCGAACGCAAGAGCACTTACGAGAGGCGCGCCATGGCGGATGACTGGAAAAACACGCTCTACTACGGCGACAACCTGGACGTGCTGCGGCGGCACGTCGCCGACGAGTCGGTGGACCTGGTGTACCTGGACCCGCCCTTCAACTCCAACGCCACCTACAACGTCCTCTTTGCCGAGCGGAACGGGAGCCGCGCCGCCGCGCAGATCAAGGCGTTCGAGGACACTTGGGAATGGGACGAGGCGGCGGCGAAAGCCTACGAGGAAACGGTCGAGGCCGGGGGGCTGGTGTCGCGGGCGATGCAGGCGTTTCGGACGTTCCTCGGCGACAGCGACATGCTCGCCTACCTGGCGATGATGGCACCGCGCCTGGTGGAACTGCGCCGCGTCCTGAAGCCAACCGGCAGTGTCTATCTGCACTGTGACCCGACGGCCAGCCACTACCTCAAGATGCTGATGGACGCGGTGTTCGGGCCAGAAAACTTCCTGAATGAGATTGTTTGGAGTTACCGCCGCTATACGGCGAAGAGTCGCCGCTTTCAGCGCCTCCACGATGCGATCCTGTTCTACGGGCGGAGTGACCGCGCCGTCTTCAATGACATGCGCGGCGAATATGGCGAGAAATCTGGCGTGGCCGACTCGCACTACAAGCAGGACGACGAAGGCCGCTGGTATCGCTGGCAGAAGCGCAAAGGGCAGGAGCCGTACAAGATATTCCTGTCTCCAGAGGGCCGTCGACTCGGTGACGTATGGGACATCCCGCACATCAACGCGTCGGCCCGCGAGCGCCTCGGCTATCCCACGCAGAAGCCCGAAGCGCTCCTGGAGCGGATCATCAAGGCCAGCAGCAACGAGGGCGACGTGGTGCTTGACCCCTTCTGCGGTTGTGGGACCGCGATTGCCGTGGCCCAGCGCCTCAATCGCCGCTGGATCGGTATTGACATCACCCACCTGGCCATCGGTCTGATCAAGCACCGACTGCGCGACGCCTTCGGTGAGCGTGTCGCCGAGACCTACCAGACCATCGGCGAGCCGACATCGCTTCCCGATGCCGCGACGCTGGCCGCCGAAGAACCGTTTCAGTTTCAGGCTTGGGCGCTGGGGCTGGTCGGGGCGCGCGTCGCATCGTCGGCAAAGAAGGGGGCCGACAAGGGCATTGACGGTCGGCTCTACTTCCACGACGAGGCCGAGGGCGGCAAGACGAAGCAGGTGATCTTCTCGGTGAAGGCCGGGGACGTTACGGTGTCCCATGTCCGCGACCTGCGCGGCGTGGTGGAGCGCGAGAAGGCCCAGATCGGCGTCCTGATCTCGATGCGAAAGCCGACCAAGCCCATGAAGGTCGAGGCGGCGGGCGCGGGCTTCTACGAGTCGCCCTGGGGGACAAAGCATCCGAGGCTGCAAATCCTGACCGTGGCCGATCTCCTGGGCGGCAAGGGGATCGACATGCCGCAGACGCGGGACTTGCGCACATTCAAGAAGGCGCCCAAGGCCAAGCGGAAAACGGAAGACACGCAAGGGAAACTGATCGAAGAATAGGAAAAAGAGCAATGCCGGTTTTCATATGGAGAAAAGCGGGCGCTGTGCTACTCACTAAGGCGGCAAAATATATCGTGCCCGCAATCATCGCTGCTGCGGGAGCAGTTGCGGGAGCAGTCGCCGGTTTCTTCGCGGGAAAAAGGCACAAGAGGAAAAAAGGGGACTTGCCATGACGACCGAGGAACGGTTGGCGAAGATGGAGCGGGAACTGGCCGACCTGCGCGCCGAACTGGCGGCCGGCCTCACCACGCGCCACGTCGAGATTGTGGACGCGGCGGGCAAGCCCCGCGCCATGCTGAGCGCGCTCGAGGACGGGCCGAGGCTGGACCTGTACGACGAGGCGGGCAAGAGCCGCGCCGCGCTGAACGTGGACGCGGACGGGCCGAGGCTGAGCCTTCGCGACGAGAACGGCAAGTACCGCGCGGGGCTGAGCGCGACCGAGGACGGGCCGATGCTGAGCCTGTCCGACGAGAACGGCAACGGCAAGGGCCGCGCGGTGCTGGGCGTGGACGAGGACGGGCCGAGGCTGAGCCTTCGCGACGAGAACGGCAAGTACCGCGCCGCGCTGGCCGCGCTCAAGGACGGGCCGGTGCTGAGCCTGTTCGACGAGAACGGCAAGCCCCGCTCGGGGCTGAGCATGACCGCGGACGGGCCGACGCTGGCACTAGTTGACGCGGCGGGCAAAGTGATCTGGTCCGCCCCGTAGCGGCGAAAAGAAAAACCGGGCGTGCCGCCGGGCAAAAAGGGGACATCCTATTTTTCCGCCTTCTTGTGAGCCGAATTCGCGGGACACGCTTGATCGCGGAACCGCCGTTTAGGCCGAAGGCCTGATACATTACAGCCCAGGCCAACGGCCTGGGTGGACGGCGCATGTAACAATTCAATTTCATATTTTGTTTTGAAGCCATGAAGGGGCGCGACAAGCGCGAGTGATTGTTTCGCCCCTACGGGACTTCGAGGGACACAATACATAATTCCGAGTGGAGACCCTGAGAAATAGGTATTGTGTCCCCAAATTACCCCCTTGTGTCCCCAGATTTCCCCGATTTCAACCCCAGATTTCAAGGCTTCGGTCCGGGCTTTTTGGGGTTATGAGAGACGTTTTTTTCACTAGGTTTAACCCCCACCAACTCCAGGGAGTGGATGAAACATGGCGGCGTTAGGAATCTCAATTTTGATGGGTGGATTTCCAATGCGAAGATTGTGCGCCAGAAGGCCATTTCGCCGGTATTTTTTCGTGTCGCTGGTTATGAGCACGTTGGCCTTTGCGCTCAGCGCGGTCGCAACGTGGATGGCATCTGCCGGAAGCAAGCCGGAGTGCAATCTCTGAATATGGTGCGCCTCTTCACAAACAGGACGGTCTGCTTGGTAAACAACGATATAATCGTTTCTGAAGAACTCTAAGATTTTGTTCGACACTTCCACGGGTAATATGCCCATATCTGGGAGTTTATAGACCTCGGCTAGCGTGATCGCCGAAGTCGCAATCCGACAATTTCCGATTTTGGCTTGTTCAATGTGTTCCCGTAATGGCTCTACGTATTGAGGGGTCTCTTGAAATCGATGAATGAAGGCGCAGGAATCCCAATACAAGAGCATGGGTTTAGTCATCATCGGACCCCCGAAGATAATCGGCCGGTTCTTTTCCACCCGTAAGGTCTATGGGTGCAAAATCTTCGGCTTGTGGAAGTGTCGCGGTTTCGCCAAGTGACCGAATTTCAAAGACATCCACAATCTCTTTTGGCCGCCTATATTCACATCGGATGCGCCCACGAACAGAAACTCGCTTCCCAAGTAAATTGGTAGCCTCTTGTAATTGAGCATCCGACACTAGACATTTGACCCCACAATGCCATCGAGCATCCCATACTTTTACAGAATCTTTACCATGAACACTCAAAACCTCTAGGCGCCCTTCGACAGAACCGACCTCGAAATATCGTTCTGTGAGTTCGTCCACGCGCGCCGCGACGCGCTGAGTTGGCGTGACTTCAAAGCCACTGCTATTGAAATGAATAGCCCGAATGCCACGGCCAAGAACCGAAACAATTTGTTTGGCTCGTTCCTGCATATCTGGGCTGAAGAGCAATGGGCGCTCTCCTCTTTCCAGTCGGTCAATGTCTCTCAAGCAAGGCTCGATTACATCCGTGATCGGTTCATTAGCTTTGAGGGCAGAGGGTTCAAGGGTCAACTGAATCGGACTGTGCATGGAGGCGTCAGATATTAACCATCGCATAGTCGTTCGGAAGGTTCCGGCCTTGATACGGTCCGCGTCACGCAAGAGTTCTACGGACTCCTGGACGACGGTTAAAAAGGCATCAACGGGTACGGTTGGGCTGTCGTGCTCAAGAGTTATGACGAGTCTTCGGGTAGGCATGTTTTCCTCCTCGGCGCACCACGAGGTACTCAACATGCGCCTCCTGATTGTACGGTTTCTGTCGGCTATGCCAAGCATTTTCTTTAGAGTTATGCTGGCGCCGTAAGTAGTCCGCGGTAGGGGAAAATGGGGATTCTACTTTTTCCGCGAATTCGGGGGTCACGATACTCCTTTCGTTTTTCCGATTTCCAGCCCTTGTCCTGAGCGATCCCGGCGCGCCGGGAGAGTCGAAGGGTCCCTGTTTGACGTTGGACCCCTTTGGGGTCCCTGTTCCTTCATAGGAGCCCTCCCGAAGGGACCCCATTGGGGTTCGGGCCGGCGACACCCTTCAACAGCAGGCTGGAGGCTTGAGACTTTGGACCTTGGACCATCCCCTCGTCCTGCCGTCCCCCAATCCTCCCTCTGCGATCTCTGCGTTCTCTGCGTTGAAACCACCTTCCCCCCGGCATGCAAATCCCGTGCCAAACTTCGCGGAAAAACGGCTATCCCATCCATGCCATTCCATAACATAGTCGCTAAAACGAGGGTTTTGCGAGGCAAAACCGGGGCGGTTGTCGCCCATTGTCTGGGAAAATCGGGGGCATAGTCGCGTGAAAACAGGGCGTTTTGCACTCCACGCGGAGTCTTCCACACCCCAAAACCGTCCTGGCGCTCTGAAAACTCGGTTGCGACCCCCAAAAAAACGCGCCCAAAATCCGGCCACCCCCCAAAAAATTTTTTGGAATTTTCGCCGAAGTGCGGGCGATCGGTGGTCGGTGCTAGAAAGTGATGGTGACGGCGGTGAAGAAAAAGTCGCGCGGTTTGCGGTCCAGGTACGCGTCGCCCGGATACAGGCGGGCGTAATGGACCGAGAGGCTCACATCCGAGAGGATCCGCCACTCGCAGAAGAGGTCGGTTTCCTGTCCCAGGTCGGCCGAGTCCACGATGGCCGTCGGGTCGCTGATGGGTGCGCCGGGGCGGGCTTTGAAGAGGAAATAATGGTTCAGGCCCACATCCACCCGGCCGAGGCCTTCCTTCTTATTGTAGGGCGTGATGCGTCCGCCCAGGCGGACGAACTGGAGGTTCGAGAACCGCGCGCCCAGGGCCAGACCGCTGTTGACGTAGCCGAATCCCGTGAACTGCTTGTCGGCCGTCCCCACCAGGTTCCCGCGGAACGCGCTCGTGGCCGTGCCCCGGTCGCTGTCGCCGGAGGCGAACCCGTACTCGGCGCTCAGGATCGGGTCCAGCGGATGTTTCAGGTAATGGTCCACCTCGCCGTCGAACGCGAAGGCCCGGATTTCCTCCCGCTGGTCCCAAATCTGCCCGTTGGCGGCCCCTTTCCCGAACTCCCACACGGCCTCCAACTCGTACTTGGTCTGCGGCGCCAGTTGCCCCCGGCTGCCGACGGCATAGTAGTGCGAATCGTACAGGTAGTCCTGGGCGGGGTCCTCCGGATGCTCCTGCGACCAGTCGTGCTGGAGGACCCAGTAGGCGTACGGCTCGTGGCCGGGGATGCCCTTGTAGGCGATCTCGGTCCCGTAGAATGTGCGGCGCGAGCGCGTAAAGCCCGGGATGCCCCGGTCAATGTTATCGGCGCTGTGGATGTTGCGTCCCACGAAGCCGGTCAGCGAGAGGTCCCGCGTCTCGAGGGTAAACAGGCCCGCGTCGAGGATCTGGCCCAGGGCCAGGCCCCGGCCGAACTGGATGTATTGCCGGCCTCCGCGGGCGGTCAGCGTCAGCGGCCATTTCGCGTTCCAGTACTTCTCGGCCGCGCGCGAAACGTCCAACTCGTAGTAGCCGACCTCCAGGTTCATCCCTTCCAGGTCGTGCTGGCGGAACGCCCCGGCGTCGCCGTCCGACCAGTCCGTGTAGGCCAGGCGTCCGCGGGCGAAGATCCGGTGGACCTCGTCCACCGTGATCTGGGTCCAGATCCGCAGGTCCTCCACCGTCAGGCTGGCCTGCCCGCCGGTGGTGTCGTCGAACAAGGTGTACGAGGGAATGAACATCCCGCCCCATTCGGCAAGGGCGGGTTGCTTCGAAGGAACCGCCGCCTCCAACCGCTGGCGGACCTCGTCCTCAAAGAAATACGATCGCTGGAAGACCTCTTCGCCGCGCTGTTGCTGGCCGAGGGCGGACGGCACGAGAATCGCCGCCCACAATGCGCCGGCCACCAACGCCAGACCCAGTTGCCTCATGCACCCGTCCTCGCGGCTGAGAATCCCCTATCGGACTGCCAGACGCTAGCCGAACAGGCCCCCGCCCGTCAACCAAAATTCGCGGCCGATCGAGCCTGACCGCCGGCGCGCCGGTTTAGCCGGTCGCCCAGGCGCCCGCGCGCCGTTTTGGCGCGCGGGCGACCTGTCCGCCGACTTGTCCGCTGAAGCCTCGGCGAAGGCGGAAGTTTACCCGCCTGTGGCGGGCCCCGGCGCGCCGGGGTTATGGCGGACCCTCGGGAAAAAATCCGAAATTTTTTTTGGGGGGTGGGCCAATTTTGGGGCGTTTTTTGGGGGGGCCCAGCCGCGTTCCCAGAGCGCCAGGGCGGTTTTCGGGTCTGGAAAGGTCCATTTGGGGTGCAAAACGCCCCGTTTTGACCTCGTTTTTGCCCCGATTTGCCCCGTACATGCCCCGTACTGCCCCGGTTTTGCCTCGCAGAACCCTCGTTTTGCCTCCTATGTTATGGAGCGGCGTGGATGGAATGGCCGTTTTTCTGCGAAGTTTGGCACGGGATTTGCATGCCGGGGGGAAGGTGGTTTCAACGCAGAGAACGCAGAGATCGCAGAGGGAGGATTGGGGGACGGCAGGACGAGGGGATGGTCCAAGGTCCAAAGTCTCAAGCCTCCAGCCTGCCGTCTTCGACTTTGGACCCGCCATCGTCCCGGCGCGCCGGGACTATGATGTTTCAGGCCTTTGGCCTGACCTCCAGCCCGCGGGCTCGACAGGCCGCGAGGCCTGGCGGCCCCCAGCCTGAAGCCTCAAGCCTGCTGTTGAAGGGTGTCGCCGGCCCGAAGGGCTCCTTTGAAGGAACAGGGACCCCAAAGGGGTCCAACGTCAAACAGGGACCCTTCGACTCTCCCGGCGCGCCGGGATCGCTCAGGACAAGGGCTGGAAATCGGAAAACCGAAAGCAGACTGTGTCCCCCGAACTCCCATGGGTATCCTGTCCCCGGAATCCCCAATTCCGCATCTCATACCACACTTTGGTCTGGTGAAGAGGGGGGCGTGGGGAGGAAGTTTTTCCCACCTGCACGAAGTATTCCATAGGATGCCCAAGCCACCAGAATCAGGGCAAAGTGAGTCTTACTCTGACTCCCCATTGCCACAAATATGACCAAGTTGACGAAGAGAAAACACGCGGCAACGCCCCAGGCCCACGCCTTGGAAAGAGGCCGGCGCAGCATAGCAAACCGTATTAGGAGCGGGGGCGTCAAACCAATCCCCCAAGTGAGGACGAGAGACAGAACAAGCCCAAGTATCCAAGCGTCATCGACAGAGCCATCAGAACTTGATGCCCCCGTTCTTGCCGGAGGGTCGTAAGCCCTAGCCCACTTGTCCTGAAGGACAATGCTATTCCCCATCAGGGTGAATAGATCCCGGGATTCTTGAAACAGTGAGGTGATAGCGGTAGAACCGGCAAGACCGCCAGCACTGCATTCAAGCAGAAGAATCTTTCCCCCATGGAAAACCGTGTGCTGGACCACGTGCATCTCTAACTGAAAACCTGCCCGTTCACCTTGCATCACGTACACGCAGAGCAGGCCTGGAGCGCCATCGTACTTGGTGACAACGGCGCTCAGGATGCGAGCGCCGGGAGGAAACATGTCCCTCAACTCCTGCGCCAGGTCGTCCATGCTAGACAATTCGCCGTACAGGTCAGCCTCTGGGATGTCTGCTATCTCCTTCGGGAGATACTTGATTAGAAGAAGTGCCATCCTTGACAGACCATCTGACCGCTGCTCCGAGAACTTTTGAACAACGTTGGGCCTCTCCCCTTCTGCTCTCTGCCATCCAGTAGGATACTGGAGCGTGACCGTCAGACCTTTGGCTTTAGGGTGCCCTTGGGTCGAGTATTCGTGACCGAGTTCCAATGTTCTAGGACCAGCACCCCCTGCCTGAGCGTGCGCGTTCCCTGCCGAGAAGAAGATGGCCCAGGTGAGAAAAGCCAATACTCCTGGCGGGACACAAGCACGCCCAGCGAATTGTCTCGATGTATGCCCGACAGAATTCATTCGTTTCCCTTTCCATCCCTCTTATGTTTGCATTATAGCTCGGCGCACGTGGCGGGCTACTCTCTTTCGGTGGATGCGCCCTGTGGAATCAGTTACGCACACGTATTTGAACAACTGCTTGTCCAAACCTTCTTGTTTACAGCGGTAGTCTGCCCATTTTCCTTCTGTGAGTTCGCGCGCGCCTTGTATAACGCTCCCTGCGAAGAGCAGTTTCTCGGTCTTCCTGCCCCCTTCTAACCACACGTGAGTGATGGTAATAGGGCGGCGCCCGGAGTTCACAACCGTTACGACAATGAAAAGCCCACTCTCGGATGGGCTTTCAGCGTTGAGGAACCGCATATTGGCTGCCACCCTGATGAGTAATCTTGCACGATCGCGCAGTATGTTATAGGCAGAGACAGCGGCAGAAACCGTGGCAACGATGGCCGCATACCACGCGACGGAAGAAGCCGATATCTCGAGAGTAGTCAAGCCGTTCACTCCCTATCCCCTACGCCTCATGGTTACCGACTAATTCCATGGAGGCAACACATATTTCTCCGTGCATTGTGTCGGAATCCTGTATCCTTGCCATGGGACTTCGCCGAGCGCGTAAGCAAAACGTCAAGCAAGTTTCTTCGCGATTTGTTTGTCCAGGATGTCGTTCACGGTCAAGGCGCGGATCATTATACCACGGCAGCGGAAGGGCGGAAGGAGCAAAAGATTTTCGATTTTTGATTTGAGCCCGCCTTCGCTGCCTATGCCTTGACTGCGGCCAGGTGCGGATTGACAAGGAGTACGCGTAACGACTAACTCACCTGCCCGGCCCGCGCGGTGAGCAACGAAACCCGAAAAGCAAACATGCGGGCCGGGTCGGGTGCAGCGCCTGAAGGAATCTCCCGGTTGTCATCGGCGCAACCGTTTCTCCTTGAGGGGAACATTCGCCTGCGCATCTCCGAGCGCGGCCGTTCCAGTTGTCTTGATCAATGCTGCGAATGACGGCACAATGTCCTCTAGCAACTCGCCCTGCCGTACTGCCTTGGCCCTTCTGCGAACCGCAGGCAGTTTGGGATCGTCCTGGAGGATGATCTCCGCCATCGGCAACAAGGGGGCAGGAATGCGCGCATCCTTTGGAATCCCGAGCGTCTCGAAGAAGCCATCTGGCGGGTCCGATCTTGCCTGGCCTCCCACAAAGATTGTGCGTCGGTGCTTGGAAACATCATGAAGGTCGCGGACTTGAGCGATTAACTGTGCTTCGTTCTGCCATGCTCCCCGAATGGTCGGGAAAACTCTTTGGTAGCCGGGCAGAGGTGCGATGGGAGGATTCTTCGTTGCATCCCCAAGGATATCAAGTGGGCTAATCCGCTTCAGTGCCTTGGCATCCGTCACATCTCGGAAACCGGCTGGCATCACGACCCACCCGAGCGAGTTGAGCGCAAAGGTAAGGCACTCCAAAGCTGAGTCCATCTGAAACAGGATAGATGCCAGATGATACTCCGCATTCTGGATTCGGACACCCGGCAGCCATGCGTGAACTTCGAAGTAGTGCCGCTGGACTCCGTACAATCGGGTATAGAAGCCGTAGAGGCCACCGCGAAACTCGCCGAACCAGTCGCCAGCGCCACCGAGGTTGTAATCCTGACGCGCAAGCAATGCTAGCTGATCGAGCGATTGGAAGGCTGCCAAGTCGAACTGGACTGAAAACTCAGGCACAGATGCGCCTCCACGGCGCCTAACAATGTCTAGGCCGATCCGCCTAACACCCCAAACCCGGTTGGGAGTGCCGCAAAAGAGGCCCGCGAAAGCGGGGGCGATTCACCCTCACCCCGCCCTCTCCCCCGCCACAGGCGGGCAAGCATCGAGGGAGAGGGGGTTATGAAACAGCCTGTAAGCCTTATGGGTCGCCCGGAAGTATAGCCGACGAAGTCGGGGGTTGTCAATACATTCTTCCGATTGCGGTCGCCACGGCGACCAGGGATTGCAGTCGCCACGGCGACCAGGGATTGCGGATCGAACAGACGACGGCAACGGCCACGGCGAGACCCGTTCGCTGCGCTCAGGGTGACAGCGCGCAGGGGGCAGGCCCGCCAAAGGCGGGTAAAATGCCCGCCGCGCTATCCCCATGCTTTCGCAAGCGAAAGCCCGCCACAGGCGGGTAAACTTCGTCAAAGGCTTCGCCGTGAGAAGTCGCCGTGGCAAGCGGGCATGTTGACGCAGAGAGGGGCGGGGACGTATCATACGGGAAATGGTTTACGGTTGTTAACAATTGGCGGGAAGAAAGCAAGTGACGGAGTGACGGAGTGACGAAGTAACGTAGTAAAAGAGGAACCGACACAGGAGCGGGACATGAAACGTAAGAGGCTGGCGGGAGCATTTATCGCGGCGGGGGCGGCGGTTGCCATCTGGGCGGCTCCGGCGCGGGCGCAGTTCGGTCCGGCGCCGGTCGCCCTGGAGCCGGCGGTCCGGAAGGTTATCCGGCGGTCGGTGGAACTATCGGGGACGGCTGAGGCGCGTCGGCAAAGCGTGCTCGCGGCGGAGGTGGCGGGGCGCGTCGAGGCGATGGTGGCGGACGAGGGCGATTTCGTCCGGGCGGGCGAGCCGGTGTGTCAACTGCGGCGGTTGCCGGTGGAGTTGGAGTTGGCGCAGGCGCGCGGGCAACTGCAGGCGGCGGCGGCGGCGCTTGCGAAGATGACGGAGGGGTATCGGGAGGAGGAGATTCGCCAGGCGCAG
>Ga0307377_10005585_pt1 | contig 13436 bp, 13 predicted proteins | sample TR3MG_FD_202535 | JGI IMG/M metagenome (GOLD analysis project Ga0307377, IMG submission 202535) | Soil microbial communities from Risofladan, Vaasa, Finland - TR-3 | ecosystem: Environmental > Terrestrial > Soil > Coastal area > Acid sulfate soil | place: Finland: Risofladan, Vaasa | collected... | reverse complement strand
CGGATGGGTGCACCAGTCGAGGCCTATTGCCGCATCGGTCGTAGCGTCATCCGCACCCGCGAACCCGTGAGCCAACCTGACGTGATCATCATTCAGGATCCGACGCTGCTCGGACAGGTGAACTTGTTCGGTGGACTACGCGACGACGGGTTCGTATTGATCAACAGTGTCGAGAATCTCGGTGACCTGGACCTTGGTGACGAGGTCATGGGACTTCGACGCGATCGATTCCTGAGTGTGCCCGCCACCGAGATAGCTCGCGAGCACCTCGGACGCACGACGCCGAATTCGGCACTGCTTGGCGGATTCGCCGCTATGACCGGCGTCGTCTCCCTTGAAGCGGTCAACGCAGCCATTCGCCATCGCTTCACCGGGGCATTGGGCGAGGCCAATGTGGCGGCCGCGGCCGCGGCCTACGACTACGTACGACACGAGATCCAGGAGATGGACCATGCAGCAGCAGATTGAGGGCTCGCAAGCGATCGCCGCCACCGTGGCGCTCTGCCGTCCGCAGGTGGTCTGCGCCTATCCGATCTCACCCCAGACCCACATCATCGAGGAGCTCGGCGCGATGGTGAAGACGGGTCGCCTCGAGGGTTGCGAGTACATCAACGTCGACTCCGAGATGGCCGCGATGTCGGTCGCCATCGGGGCGTCGGCTGTCGGAGCTCGTGCCTTCACCGCCACCGCCAGTCAGGGACTCCTCTTCATGATCGAGGCGGTGTACAACGCCGCGGGACTCGGTCTTCCGGTCGTCATGACGTTGGCCAATCGGGCCATCGGGGCGCCGATCAACATCTGGAACGACCACACCGACGCCATGGCCGTGCGCGACTCGGGATGGGTGCAGATCTTCGCCGAGACGAACCAAGAGGCGGTCGACCTCCACATCATGGCCTTCGCGCTCGCGGAAGAACTCTCGGTGCCGGTGATGGTGTGCGTCGATGGGTTCATCCTCACCCACTCGATCGAACGGGTCGACATCCCCGAACAAGAACAGGTCGACCGCATGGTTCCGTCCTTCGAACCACGCCAGGTCCTCGATCCCGACGATCCCGTCTCCATTGGCGCCATGGTCGGTCCCGAGGCCTTCACCGAGGTTCGCTACCTCGCCCAGGTGCGAATGCACCGTGCCCTCGACGTGATACCCGAGATCGCGGGCCGCAATGCTGAGGTCCTTGGTCGAGCGGCCGGGGGACTCCTGCACCCCTACCGAAGCGAAGACGCCGACATCGTGGTCGTGGCCATGGGCTCGGTGCTCGGCACCATCAAGGACGTGGTGGACGACTTGCGAGAGACGGGCCTGCGCATCGGTGCTCTCGGCATATCCTGCTTCCGTCCGTTTCCGGTGGAGCAGGTCCGCGCAGCCCTCGGGGCGGCGACGCGGATCATCGTTGTCGAGAAGGCGTTCAGCATCGGTTATGGCGGCATCCTGTCGACGGACATCGCTATGGCCCTCGCGGGCCGCACCGCACCGATCCATACCGTGGTGGCCGGACTCGGTGGCCGTCCGGTGTGGGCCGCCTCGCTGCGAACTCTCTTCCTGGACGCCGCCGAGGGCCGTCTGGGCGACACGGTCTTCTGTGACCTCAACACCGACCTGGTCGAAGCTGAACTGGAACGCATGTCCATGAGCCGCCAGTCGGGGCCGCCCGCGGAGAACGTGCTGCGCGACCTCGCCAACCGGTCAGGGGGGACGAGGTGAGCGCCGAGCGCACGCCGGTGCGCTTCTACCAGGTGGGAAGTTTCGCGGTTGGCAATCGCCTCGTAGCCCTTGATCAGCGCAGCGCCCAGTCCGACCCCGAGCGGGCGAACTCGCTGACCTCGGGTCACCGGGCCTGCGCGGGTTGTGGCGAGGCGCTGGGCGCGCGCTACGCCCTCGACGCCGCCATGCGGGCCACCAAGGGTCAACTGGTCGCCGTCAACTCCACGGGATGCCTCGAGGTCTTTTCGACCCCCTATCCCGAGACCTCGTGGCGCATCCCCTGGTTGCACTCGCTGTTTGCCAACGCCCCGTCGGTGGCGACCGGTGTGGCGGCGGGTCTGCGGGCCAAGGGGCGCGGTGACGTCCGCGTCGTCGCCCAGGGTGGTGATGGCGGCACCGCCGACATCGGCTTCGGCTCCCTGTCGGGAATGTTCGAGCGCAATGACGACGTGCTGTACATCTGTTACGACAATGAGGGGTATATGAACACGGGTGTCCAGCGCTCGGGCACGACGCCCGGGGCCGCGCGGACCGCGACTACCCAAGCGGTCGGTGCCCATCCGGGCAACGCCTTCGGACAGGGCAAGGACATGCCGCGCATCGCCATGGCCCATTCGATTCCGTACGTCGCCACCGCCACGGTGGCCGACCTCTTCGACCTCGAGACCAAGGTGGAGCGCGCCATGTCGATGCACGGGGCCCGCTACCTGCACATTCTCGTGCCCTGCCCTCTCGGTTGGGGAGCGGCGTCGAGTGACACGATTCGAATAGCTCGACTGGCCCATGAGACGGGGATCTTCCCCGTCTTTGAGGCGGTGGACGGCGAAGTCCTCTCGTCGTTGCCGATTCGTCGCCATATACCGGTCGAGGACTACCTACGGCCCCAGAAGCGGTTCGCGCATCTCTTCGCCAAGGACGGCACGGTGAGCGCACCCGACGTCGTCGCCCGGTTGCAGCAGCAGGCCGATCGCAATATCGAGCGCTACGGACTATTGACCGAGGAGATTCAGTGACCGAGACCCCATTCGCCATCACCCTCGGCGTCGGATCGAGCCTCGCCAACAAAACCGGCTCGTGGCGAGTCGAGCGGCCGGTCTACGTCGACCGGCTGCCGCCGTGTAACAACGGTTGCCCGGCGAGCGAGAACATCCAAGGCTGGCTGTACCAGGCCGAGGAGGGCAACTACGAAGCGGCGTGGCGGGTGATCATGCAGGCCAATCCGTTGCCGGCGATCATGGGACGGGCCTGCTTCCACCCCTGCGAGATGGTCTGCAACCGAGTGCAGATCGACGAGGCCGTAGGCATCAACGCCGTCGAGCGGTTCCTCGGTGACCGGGCCATCGAGGCCGGGTGGACGGTCGACGTCACCGCGCCTTCCACCGGTCGGCGCGTGCTCGTGGTCGGTTCGGGGCCCGCCGGGCTGTCCGCCGCGTACCATCTTCGCCTGAAGGGCCACGACGTCGAGATCTTCGAGAGCGCCCCTCAGGCCGGGGGCATGTTGCGCTACGGCATCCCGGCCTACCGACTGCCACGGGACGTGGTTGATGCGGAAATCGAGCGAATCCGAGCGATGGGCGTGCAGATCCACTTGGATCATCCGGTCGAAGACCTCGCCGCCGCGATGGCTGAAGGTCATTTCGACGCCGCGTTCGTCGGAATCGGAGCCCAACGGGGCAAGAACCCCGAGATCCCTTCGGGCGATGCGTCAAAGGTCCTCGACGCCGTCTCCATGCTCCACGGATTCGAGGAGGGCGAGGGACCGGTCCTCGGTCGACGTGTTGTCGTCTACGGTGGCGGCGACACGGCGATGGATGCGGCGCGCACCGCCCAACGCCTGGGAGCGACCGAGACCATCGTCGTGTACCGCCGCACGCGAGATCGCATGCCGGCCCACGACGAAGAGGTCCTCGATGCGCAGGCCGAGGGGGTCCAGATGCGCTGGCTCTCCACCGTCACGCACGCCGACGGCGGTCGCTTGATGCTCGAGAAGATGACGCTCGACGAGAAGGGTGTTGCCGTGGGGACCGGTGAGTTCGAGGAACTCGAAGCAGACTCGTTGGTGCTCGCGCTCGGGCAGGACACTGACCTGTCGTTGCTCAACGGTATTGACGAGGTTGGTGTCGCGAACGGCGTGATCACCGTGAACTACAACCAGATGACCGGGCACTCCGGAGTCTTCGCGGGAGGCGACGCCGCCAGTTCCCCGACCGGAGAACGAACCGTTACCGCAGCGGTCGGTCACGGCGCTCGCGCCGCTGCGGCAATCGACGGATGGCTTCGCGGTGAGATTCTTGAACCCATCGGCGAACGTCCGCTCGCGACCGCGGACCGCTTGAACCCCTGGTACTACGCCGACGCGCCCCGCACGATGCGCCCGCGCCTCGAGGCAGCCCGGCGGAGGTCGAACTTCGACGAGGTCGTGGGTGGCCTCACGGCCGAAGACGCTCTCTTCGAGGCCCGACGGTGCATGTCCTGCGGCAACTGTTTTGAATGCGACAACTGCTTCGGCGTCTGTCCCGACAATGCGGTGATCAAGTTGGGTGCGAACCTGCGCTACGAGTTCAATCTGGACTACTGCAAGGGTTGCGGGATCTGTGCCAAGGAGTGCCCCTGCGGGGCGATCGACATGGTGCCAGAACACCGCTGATCAACCCGGTGGGTCGGCAACGTTCAGTTGATCGACGGCAGGGGACGGTCGGCGTCGGAGATCGGGAGTATCGCCCGCACCGTCGTGCCGTGTCCGATCTCGGAGTTGATGTCGAGGTGGCCACCGAGCAGGGCCGATCGTTCGCCCATACCCATGACGCCCATACCGGTGGCCTCCCGGGCGGCGACTTCAGCCGGATTGAATCCCCGTCCGTCATCGCGGACTTCGAGGATGAGTTGCTCGGGTTCGAAGGTCACGGCGACCGCGACGTTCGTGGCGTCGGCGTGCTTCACCGCGTTGCGCACCGACTCTTGGATGATGCGAAAGGCACCGAGCTCGAGGTTGGGGTTGAGGCGAATGGGCTCGCCGCTGACCGACGTCGCGGTCGTGAGGGTCGTCTCCTCCTCCACGTCCGACAACAAGCTGGTGAGCGCGGGGACGAGACCGAGGCGGTCGAGGGCCGGCGGCCGAAGGTCACGGGCGAGCACCCGCAGACGACCGGCGGCATCGAGGGCCTGTTGACGGGCCACGTCCAGTCCCTCCGAGACGATTTCGGGGACCCCGGTCTTCGAGCCGAGGTGCTCGAGGCGACGGGCCAGGTGCAGGAAGAGCTGCAGGGGTTCGTCGTGGAGCTCACGGGCCAGTCGGCGGCGCTGTTCCTCTTCGACCTTGACGACCAGTCGGGCGTACTGCGTGGCGCGGCGGCTCTCGCCGAGTTCGGCGGTGACGTCCTCGAAGATGACCTGCGTCGCGGCGCCCGTGATCCGGGTGGGCAGTTCCGCCAGTCCAACGCGGTAGTCCTGGCCGTTGGGCATGCGGACCGTGTGTCCGTTCAGTTGTGCCACCGACCCCGCGTCGTCGATGAGATTCCGGATAAGCGTGAAATCGTCCGAGGAGTCGAACAACGTTCGTGCGGCGGGGTTGGCGTCGAAGACGTGGCCGAACGAGTCCAGGACCACGATCGGGGCCCGATTCGACTCGAAGAGCTGGCGGTAACTGGCCTCAGCCGAAATCCGTTCCGCGGTCTCGCGTTCAGCTCGCCAACGGGCGAACCGCTCCGACTCGATCCGCTGACCGAAGACAAATGCCACGACGTCGATGAGGGCGAGGTCGACTGCATCGGCCGCGATGTGTCCATGGGGCACGAAGAAATCGGGTAGCCAGAGCAACGTGGCCCAAATAGCCGTCGCCGCCGAACCCGCGAGACCGTACCGGATTGCGGCGTAACCGACGGGAATGATCAGCAGGGCGACGGGAATTCCCGCGGGCAACCCTTCACTGACAAACGAATGATTCAAGTCGGTGAAGACGTGCACACCGGCGATGATCGACACGCAAAGTTGGATCAACCAGAAGTGCAACTCTCGGACTGGCGGATGGAAGACCTGACGCACGGCGGCGACAGCGTCAGTGCGCGTGCTTCGACTCACCCTGATCGTACCTACCGGCCATGCGCGACCCAATCGCCTGCAGGACCGCCTCGGTGCGTGACGACACGCCCAACTTTGCGAGAATGTTTGAGACGTGGCCTTCGACGGTTCGCAGCCCGAGCGACAGCGTGGCGGCCGCTTGCTTGTTGGACATGCCCTTGGAGAGTAGGTCGAGGACCTCGGTCTCGCGACGCGTCAACGTCTCAATCGGAGAATGGTCGCCATCGTCACGCCGCCAGTGTCGAGCCAGTCGAGCCGAGACCGTCTTGTCAAGCACGAACACGCCGTCAAAGACGGCCCGGATGGCGTCGACCAACTCCTTGCCGGTCGCCGTCTTCAACATGTACCCGGCGACACCCACATCGAGTGCCTCGGTGACGTAGGCGTAATCGTCGTAGGCGCTCAATATCAGAATCTTCAGTTCAGGGTGGCGCGCGAGGATCTCGCGGGCCATTTCGACGCCGCTCATCCCGGGGAGGTTCACGTCGACGAGGGCGACGTCGGGACGAAGGCGCTCAATCATCTCCAAGCCCTCTTCACCACTTCCAGCGAGGCCGACGACGTGAAAGTCCGACTCCTGGTTGAGCAACTCGGTGGTGCCCTCTCGGATGAGTGAGTGGTCGTCGACGATGACGACGTGAATGTCGTGAGGAGCGCCTGGCGCTCCTTCGACGCTCATCGCATCGCCGCTGCCAGAGTCGAGGTCGACTGGATCCATGAACTCATTCTCCATCTGACTGGCACGTCGGATGAAGGGTACAAAGTAAGTATTTTTCCCCTGATGGTTGCAACTGAATCCCCCGGAGTATCTGGTCGATCAATAGGTGCACACGACGCCCACCCTAGGGCGGAACGGTTCCGTCGAGACGGGGGGCCAGGAGGTCCTTGCGGAATTGGCTCGTTGAGGGCTCGCGACAGATCTCCGCAGGTCACGGGCTGACACGTCACCGGGCCGCGGTGAGCGCACCACGCCGTCGCGCCGAGTGACGCCGGGCGCGGTCCAGGGCCGGGAGCCGCGTTGCCGAAGGGACCGACTGACGTCGACGCCTGCACAAAGTCGCGTCTCACCGGGGCGATTCCGGCCCTCGCCGGGGGGTCAGCCCCAAAGAAATAGCACGCCCCGCCGGTTCCCTCAAAGCCGGCGGGGCGTGCTGATTACTGCGGGGGGCGACTCAACTATTGCCCGACGCCGGAACACCCACTACGTCTTCCGGGTCAGCGGCGCGGTAGTGGCGAATGCCGAGCAATGTCAACACCAGCATGAGCAGTGCAGCAAGAAACGCACCGAATGCGCCGTAGAGGGCGATTTGCCCGATGAAGCCGAACGCGTAGGCGTTCAGCAGCAAACCGCGAAGGGTGTCGCCGCGAAACACCAACTCCACCTGACTGGCCAGGCCGGTGTTGGATGGATCGGCGAGGGAGGCCGCGCTCAGCTCGGCGTACGTCTTACCTCCACTGATGGCGGCGGTGTCGACAGCGATGATGTCGTTGGCGAAGATCTCGGCCTGTGAACCAGTCAGTACTTGTTGACCGGCCAGGCTGGTCAGATTGGCCTTCACCAGGTCCTGGTAGTCACGCTCGGTCGAGGTCGGGAAGAACACTTTCTGCTCGACCAATTGCGAGCGCACTTGAGAACTTGTGAAGTTGTATCCGATGAGCATTCCGATACCGGCGACAAGCAGAACCGCAGTCAACAGCGCTCCGACCCAGTTCAGTAAGAGGTCCAGTGTCTTGCGTGGCATATGTGCTCCCGTGTTGGTATTTGTCTACCGTTAAAGCCTCGCACTGGTACCACGTAGCGTTGTAGGGGAGAAGGTCACTTTCACGCGGTTCGTCAGGTAAAACATCCGTAAGAACACTTGGTCGCATTACGGAGATTTCGCGTGACGACCTAGTCGAGCGAGAGTCCCAGTCTCGGCAGGTAGCCCAGTCCCATGACCGCAGCCTCACAGCCGATGTCCTCCAGGGCCGCCACGTCGGCGTCGTCGCGCACGCCGCCCGCGGCCACGACCGCAATGCCGCTCGAGCAGACCTTCTCGTAGAGCGCCAGGTCGGGGCCACGCATCGTTCCGTCTCGTTCGACGGCGGTCACGTGCAGGCGGACGACGCCGGATCGACGACACCGTTCGAGGGCTTCCTCGACGCCGAGCCCCGTCGAGGACCGCCATCCCCGCACCGCCAGGAAGCCGTCTTTCACATCGAAGGCGACGACCAGCTGTGCGCCCAGTTCGCCGACGAAGCGATCGAGGGCGGTCTCGTCGGTCCAGGCCGCGGTGCCGACGATGACCCGCGACGCACCGGCTGCAATCGCCCGGTGGGCGGCATTGGTGGACCGGATGCCCCCCGACACCTGCAGCGCGATGCCATCGGCAACGGCAACGCACCGTTCGATGACGTCGCTTCGCAATTCTCCATCGCGGGCACCTTGGAGATCGACGATGTGGATGAGCGGCGGTCGTGTCGCCACAATCCTTTCGAGGAACTGCACGATAGGTTGGCGGAAGATGACTCGGTCGTAGTCCCCCTGTTCGAGGCGAACGGCGTCGTCACCGAGGAGGTCGAGGGCAGGGATGATTTGCATAGCAGCGTGTTAGCATGTTAGCATACTGACATGACAAGCGGCAAAGTGATATCAGCTGAGATCCACTCGGAGACTGCGGCGCGGTTCGACGAGTTGGTCGCGGCCTTCGTGCGGCTTCGCGACCCCGAAGTCGTGTCCGCGTTCTTGCGTGATCTCTGCACCGCGACCGAACTCGACGCCATGGGCCAGCGACTGCAGGTGGCTCGTTTGGTGGATGAGGGCGTGCCCTACCAGGAGATCTCACGACGTACCGGGGCGTCCACCGCCACGGTGACGCGCGTGGCGCAGTGGCTGCACCACGGCGAGGGCGGGTACCAGGCCGTGTTGAAGCGGAGCCGCCGATGACGCGCCGATTGACGATGGCGCTGCCGTCGAAGGGCCGGCTGCGTGAACCTTCGTGGTCCTTGCTGGAGGCCAGCGGCGTCTCACCCCAGGAGCCCGGTGAACGGGTGCTGCAAGCGCACTGCCTGAACGCCGACATTGACCTGTTATTCGTCCGCGCCGATGACGTGCCCGAATATGTTCAGGATGGTGTCGTTGACTGCGGCATCACCGGACTCGACCTGGTGCACGAGCGGCAGGCTGAAGTCGAAGTGCTGCTCAGACTGGGTTACGGCAAGTGTTCACTGCAGGCGGCGGTCTCCATGGAAGACGAGGCGACCGGACTGCATGACCTCGAGGGCCGCCGCATCGCTACGTCGCACCCGCGCATCGCCCGACAGATCCTGGACGAACGGGGAATCAACGCGGAGTTGGTCCAGGTCGCCGGATCGGTCGAGATTTCGCCCCGGCTCGGACTCGCTGACGCCATCATCGACCTGGTGTCGACGGGGAGCACTCTGCGCACCAACGGGTTGCGGTCGATCGGCAAGGTGTTCGACTCCGAGGCCGTGCTGATTGGACGAGTTGGCTCGACCGACTTCGAAGCCCGCCGGACGCTGACGATGGTGCTGGGTTCGGTCATCAACGCCCGAGCCAACCGCTACCTGTTGTTCAACGTCAACAAGGAGCAACTGGCTGAGGTGACGGCGCTGTTGCCGACGAAGGGCTCACCCACGGTCATGGACTTGGCGACACCGGGCGTCGTTGCGGTGCACGCGCTGGTCCCGGCCGCCGATATCTGGTCGTTGCTGCCCAAGTTGGAAGCCCGCGGTGCGAGTTCAATCCTCACACTGCCCGTGGAACGGATGGTCCCGTGAGCAAGCCAGTACAGACTGATCGTCCGATCTCCATAGAGGAGGTCGTAAACGACGTGAGAGCACGTGGTGATGCGGCGCTCGTCGAATGGTCGCAGCGTTTCGACGCGACGACGTCCGCCGTGCCCGAGCGGGCCGTGCCCTACGGCGATATTCCCACGTCCGCCGTCCTCGCCGCCGCCGAGGCGGTGCGTACGTGGCACGCCGCGCAGCGTCCGGCGGACATCACGTTGGAGGTGTCACCTGGGGTGACGTTGGAGCGTCGGTGGACACCGCTGCGATCCGTTGGCATCTACGTCCCGAAGGGCTTGGTGTCATCGTTGATCATGAGTGCGGTGCCCGCCCAGGTCGCCGGCGTCGAGCGCATCGTCGTCTGCACGCCGCCGAGTGGCTCCGCCGCGGTCGCCGCCGCCGCGAAACTCCTCGGCATCGATGAAGTCTGGGCCGTCGGCGGTGCGCAGGCCATCGCCGCGATGGCCTACGGCACCGAGTCGATCCCCCCCGTGGACAAGATCTTCGGACCCGGCGGAGGAGCCGTCAACACGGCAAAACTCCTCGTGAGCCGCGACGTCGCCATCGACCTGCCGGCCGGACCGAGCGAAGTCGTCGTCGTCGCCGACGAAGGGTTCGACGAAGTCATCATCCAGCAGGAACTCGCCGCCCAGATGGAACATGGTCCTGATTCGCGGGCCTACGTCGTGCGCGTCGGTGACGACTTGGAGTCCGCACTCGCCGAAGTCGAAGGGTACGCGGCCGAACACGTCGCGCTTCTCGGCGACCGCGCCGAGTCACTGGCGGGGCGAATTCGCAACGCCGGAGCAATTTTCGTCGGTCCGTATTCCCCAGTCCCAGCCGGGGACTACGCGACCGGCGGGAACCACGTATTGCCAACCGGGGGCTGGGCCAAATCCACCGGTGGCCTTGGTCTGGAGGCCTTCATGAAGACCGTCACCGTGCAACGCGTCACCCGCGAGGGACTCGAGCGCCTGGCGCCGACGATCGAGGCGCTGGCCGAACTCGAGGGCATGCCCGCCCACAAGGCGACGGCCCGACGATGACGCGACCACTTCCACTCGAGTCGTATCAGTGGCCGCCTTCGAACGAGGCCATTGCGGAGCGGGTCGGCATCGATGCGCGCACGATCATCCGCTTCGACGGGAACGTCGCCGCCATGCCGCCGGCGAGCGCGCGCCCGGCGGCCCTGGCTCGAGCGCTCGCCGACGTTAACGAATACGACCGTGGTCGTTACGAGAACCTGCGCCGGGCCATCGCCGCCCGTCACGACGTCGGTCTCGATCAGGTGGCGCTGGGGGCGGGCAGTGATGAGTTCATTGTCTTGTTGACCCGCCTGTTCGCCGAAGGCGGTACGGTGGCGACCGTTCCGGCGTTCTCGTACTCGATGTACAAGTACGCGGCGGCTATGGCCGGGGCCACCATGATCGACGACGTCGATCAGGCCGACGTCGTCTTCGTCTGTCGACCGAACAACCCCACTGGTGAACTGCCCGACATTCCTTCGGTCCCCGGCCAGCTCATTATCGACGAGGCCTACGCGGATTACGCGGGCGTCGACGCCCTTGACCGCGTGGATCAGGGAGCGATCGTGTTGCGCACCTTCTCCAAGGCGTACGGACTCGCAGGTGCGCGGGTTGGTTACTGCATCGCCAGTCCCGAGACCACGGCCATCATCACGTCACGTCAGGCCCCACTCTCGGTGTCGTCACTGTCCGCGTCATTGGCCCTCACCGCCTTGTCGACACCCCTCGACGTCGCGGGTCCCATCGCGGAACGTCAGCGCATGACCGAGGAGCTCACGGCCCTGGGGCTCGTGCCGGTGCCGTCCTTCACCAACTTCCTATTCATCCCGATGGAGGATCCCGAGGAGCTCGTGCGCGCGTTGATGCCGCTCGGCGTCATCGTGCGCGCCTACCCCGGGGGACTACGGATCAGCGTGCGCGACGAACTCGACGATGACGTACTGCTGGGCGCACTGCGTCACGTGCTGCTGGGCGAGCCCCTGGCGCCGGCCGACGTTCGCCACCGACGCGCCACCGCCGAAACTCTGCTCACGGTACGTTTGCGGGTGCCCGGCGAGGGCCGGGTATACGTCAACACCGGTGCCGGCTTCTACGATCACATGCTCCAGCAGTTGGCCTTCCACGGCGGTATGGACCTCCGTCTGGAGGGGGTTGGCGACCTGGAGACCGGTGACCACCACACGGTCGAGGACATGATGCGGACCTTCGGCGAGGCGCTGGATCAGGCGCTCGGCGACCGCCGCGGCCTCACGCGTTATGGCGAGGCCCGCGTCCCGATGGATGAGGCCATCGCCCACGCCGTCGTGGACCTGTCGGGCCGGGCCACCGCCAACATCTCGATCGATCCCGATCCCGGCATGGCGGCGCACGCCTTCGAGTCGCTGGCCCAGACGGCGCGCATCACGCTGCACGTCACCGCCTCAGGTCAGAATGCGCACCACGTCGCCGAGGCGGCCTTCAAGGCCGTCGGGCGCGCCCTCGCCCAGGCGATGACCCGCGACGGATCGTTGGTGCGGTCCACCAAGGGAACGCTGTGAGCGACGTCATCGTTGTCGACTACGGAGCAGGCAACACCCGATCCGTGTGCGCGGCCCTGACCCACCTCGGCCACACCAGCGCGGTCAGTGGTGACCCGCGCGACATCGCGAACGCTGAGCTGCTGATACTGCCCGGCGTGGGCTCGGCCCGCAGCGCAATGGAGCACCTGACCCTCACCGGTGCCGCTGCGGCCCTGCGCGCCCGCTTCGACGAGCAACGGCCCATGCTCGGCATCTGCCTGGGAATGCAGTTGGCCATGCAGTCGAGCGAGGAAGACGGCGGTGTCGAGGGTCTCGGGCTGTTGGAGGGCCACGTCCGTCGACTCACGACGGGACGCGTACCCCGTCTCGGTTGGGCGATGGTCGATCCCTGGGACGATGCCTACTACTTCGCCCACTCCTACGCCTGTGAGTCGTCCGACGCCATCGCCACCTCGGACTCGATCACGGCGGCGGTCCAACACGGTTCATTCCTTGGCGTCCAATTCCACCCTGAGAAGAGCGGCGACGCGGGACTCTCCTTTCTGGACCAATGCCTCTCGCGCGCCTGATCCCCTGCCTCGACGTCTCCCACGGGCGGGTGGTGAAGGGCGTCAGCTTCGTAGGTCTTCGTGACGTGGGCGATCCCGTCGAACTCGCGAAGTTCTATAGCGACGGCGGTGCCGACGAGTTGGTGTTCCTCGACATTTCGGCCACCCCCGATGACGCGGTCACGATGACGGCCGTCGTCGCCCAAGTGGCCGATGTCCTCGAGATACCCTTCACCGTCGGTGGTGGCGTCCGCAGCGTCGCCGACGCCACCCGGATCATTGAATCGGGCGCGGACCGGGTCTCGCTCAACTCGGCGGCCCTCGCCGACCCGGCACTCATCACCGCCATCGCCGACCGGTACGGCAGCCAGGCGGTGGTGGTGGCGATCGACGCCGGTGACGGCGTCGTCCACACCCACGGAGGGCGGGTCGCCACTGCGACGCCGACCATTCCGTGGGCCGTCGAGGCGGCTGAACGTGGGGCGGGTGAGATACTGCTGACCTCGATCCGGTGCGACGGGCAGCGAATGGGTTTCGACCTTGACCTGACCCGAGCCGTCCGTGACGCCGTGTCGATTCCGGTGATCGCGTCGGGGGGTGCGGGTTCCGCCGCTCACGTGGCCGCCGCCCTACGCGTGGCCGACGCTGCCTTGGTGGCGTCGATCGTGCACGAGAATCCGGCCGGACTTCCCGGGCTTCGCCGTGAGATAGAAAGTCTTGGGATCAAACTGCGTCCCCTGAAGGAGCGTCGATGAGCGGACAACTTCGTGCG
>Ga0307377_10005582_pt1 | contig 13440 bp, 15 predicted proteins | sample TR3MG_FD_202535 | JGI IMG/M metagenome (GOLD analysis project Ga0307377, IMG submission 202535) | Soil microbial communities from Risofladan, Vaasa, Finland - TR-3 | ecosystem: Environmental > Terrestrial > Soil > Coastal area > Acid sulfate soil | place: Finland: Risofladan, Vaasa | collected... | reverse complement strand
AAAAAACTGAAAAACGAATTTTCAATATTTTACCCCTTTGTCAGTCATTCGACTGACATCTCCCCTGATTCAGGGGAGATTATAAGGAAACCCCGTGTCAAGCCACGAGGAATTATTTGATTAAACGGTAAAATCCTTGTGGTGGCTCCGGATGAGCCAACCTGTTTCAACTGCCAATCAAGAAGATCCTCAAGATTTTCATGGGGGAAATATGCCTCAAGTCCTAGTTTAATTGCCAGCTGACGAGCCATCCAATAAGCAGGTTTTGTGTTATATTTAGGTTCAGCAGCAGGCATCCTTAATGCTATCTGAGGTTTACGATGAGGACTTGTTCGAATATCATCATATCTCTCAAGGTAAGTACACTCAGGCAAAATAACATCTGCCCACCCGGTAATTTCCATTGGCATTGTGTCAATTACCACCATGAGATCAAGATTCTGTATAGCTTCCAGGGTCTGTTTCTGATTTGGAAGAGTCTGAATCAGGTTTGTACCATTAATTATCCAGCCTTTAAAAGAGCAGTCTCGCGTGGTCCACGACATTGTGCATAAGATGGGGCTGCAATATTAGTTGAACCATAAGCTTTAAGGAGGTCACCAAAATATTTCCCTCCTGAACCGTGAGTGAACAGCGCTACACATTCCGGCACATTTCCAGAAACATATCTCACAATAAGTTGGTGTTCTCTGTAGATCTACAACCAGTTTTTCAACCTCTCCGGGTGAAGAAAGAACTTTAACTACTTTATAAGCTCCGGCTCCAACAGCCAGAACTCCGGCTCCAATTGCTGAAATTTTAATGAAATCTCTTCTGCTAGTCATCTATTAAGTATAATAACTTCACAAAGTCAGATAAAAATAATTAAGCTTTTATTTATGTATTTAGATAAATACATGTATTAATATAATGTGGACAAAAACCGGATTGTTAACAATTTAACAATCTGATAAATATCAGCTGTTTAAAACCATTATAAATTAATATCTCTGCCACAAAGTATCCGAAAACAATTTGTATTTGAGCCTAAATTATTAACACCTTAAATCCTAAAACATTCACCAGATTCTGCCCCGGACAGAATATTTTATAAGCTACAGGCCAAACTTGCGCAAGACACTTGTCCTGCTTTTCACGAATTTTAATTACCAGTTCATCCATTACCGGAGTATTTGATGTTGCAGAGTATTTATATCCCAGCGTCTCAACCAATTGAGTATGATCATTAAAATTCCCAATATTACGGGTCATACTATTCAGCTTCTTCTCCAGAGCCTTAACTGCTGATGGGTTTAATGGTTTGAAGAAATATAGCTGGTAGAGAAACTCCTTAGCTTTCTTTCTGAATTCATGAAGATTGTTGGGTTTGGAATTATTCCTGCATGTTAGGTATATATCTGTAACAGACGAATATGTCATGGCAAGTTCCTTAACCAGGAGCTGTGGGTCCAGTTTATCCATAGATTGAAATCTGATTCTGAATGAGGTTTTACTTAAAAGTTCATCTATTTCTTTTAATCTCTCCTTCATCTCACCTGAGAGCTCATGAACGGAATCCTCTTTTGTCAACAGAGCATTAACTCTCTCATCTTCCTGAAGCAAAGAAAAAATATCCGGATTCTCTTTCCTGAGATCTTTTAGTATCTTTCTGTTAACTGCTGTTTCACGCCACGAGCTTAAAATTCGCCCTACTTTTCTCAAATCAAAAATATCCATCTTAAAAAAATCATTTCCCATCTGATTACCTGTCAGGTTCAAAACAGCCCTCGATTTTTTCATCAATACACGTACATCATGAACTGTTTTATCACCAGGCACCACAGATAGCTTCATCAAATTCTGTGATTCCCTGATATATCCTGCTAAAACAGGCTTAATTTCAATCAATTTCACATAATCCAATTCCATAGTATTAAATACAGTATTACCAATATGAATTCCATAAAGTTAAACATAAAAGTAAATAGACCAAAATGACAAGATTGAAAGAAATTGATTTCTGCTGCGCCGGACTTCCCGGTATGCGGGTTATAAAGAGATAAGCAAGATCAGCGGAATATGAAAAGAAAAAGTTAAATTTGCTGATAAATAATAAAAAGCTGTAAAATGGGTAATACGATAAGCGGACAAAGGATTGGTATTCTAACAGCAGGTGGTGATTGCCCTGGAATTAATGCAGCTATCAGGGGAGTGGGGAAAACGGCAATCGTAAAATATGGTATGAAGGTAATGGGAATCAGTGATGGATTTACCGGATTGATCAATAAAGAATATCGCGAGCTTTCCGAGATAGACCTTTCAGGCATTCTTACTCTTGGAGGCACTATTCTCGGCACTTCAAGGGAAAAGCCTTTTAAAGGTATTGGAAAAGGTAAAAAGGAAATAAGCAAACCAGAACTTATCGTGAAACACTATGAGCAGATGGGGCTTGACTGCCTCGTTTGTATCGGAGGTAACGGAACACTTAAAACTGCTCATCTCCTTTCTAAAGAGGGACTAAACATTGTTGGTATCCCAAAAACTATTGATAATGATGTATGGGGTACCGATATTACATTCGGATTTGATTCTGCAGTGAATATAGCAACAGAAGCTATAGACCGGCTCCACTCTACAGCAAATTCTCACAAGAGGATAATGATAATTGAACTGATGGGACATAATGCAGGATGGATCTCTTTATATGCCGGCATTGCTGGTGGCGGAGATGTAATCCTTCTGCCGGAGATTCAATATAATGAAGAAAAGATTGCTGAGTATCTTCTTCACCGTGTAAAAGAGAATAAACCCTACTCTATTGTAGTTGTTGCTGAAGGTATAAAAACCCCGGGAAAAGAGAGATCCGCCGCTCAATATCTAGGCAAAAGAATAAGTGAACTGACTGGTTTAGAGACGAGAGAGACAGTACTTGGATATATTCAAAGAGGTGGCAGCCCCTCCCCCATGGATCGGGTTCTTGCAACACGGTATGGTACTGCAGCCGCTGAAATGATTGCAGAACGTAACTATGGCAAAATGGTTGCATTAAAAGACACCAGAATTGTTTCTGTTCCGCTGGCTGATGTAGCTGGTAAATTAAAACTTGTCGAGTCAGATAACTCTTTGATGATTAAGGCACAGAATATGGGAACAAATTTTGGCACATAACTCTTTCGATAAATAATAAAAATGAAGAAGTTAATTTTTATCCGTCATGGAAAAGCAGAAGACCAGGCTAATGAAATTTCTGATTTCGAAAGATCTTTGACAATTAAGGGAAAGGTTATATCAAAAAGAATGGCCTGTAGATTCAAAGAAAAAGAGAATTCGTCCGGACAAATAATATCCAGTCCTGCTTTCAGGTCATTAGAGACTGCTTTCATATTCGCTAAAGAACTTGGTCTTGAGTATGAAAAGGTCATTATACATAGTAACCTCTACTACAAAATGAACTTTCATTATCTTCCTGAGATTCTTTCTCTTGTTAATGAGAGCATTGATTCAGTTACATTATTTGGACATAATCCATCATTTTCAGAGATTGCTGATAGTTTATGCAAGGATGGATGTAATTTCATGCCAAAATGCAGTATTATATGTATCTCCTTTAATATCAGTACCTGGTCAGAGGTCAAGCGAAATTCCGGAAAACTGGAGTATTTTTTGAAACCTGAAAAAACATTATGAATAAGACTTATTTACCAAAGGAAATTAGCTGGTTATCTTTTAACGAACGTGTGTTACAGGAAGCAGACAATAAAAATGTCCCTCTGATAGAGAGGTTTAAGTTCCTTGGAATATACTCAAATAATCTCGATGAATACTTCAGAGTGAGGGTAGCAACGCTGAAAAGACTATCTCTTTTTGGTGCAAAATCAAAAAACATTCTTGGTTATAGTCCAAAGGCCACATTAAAAAAGATACAGGAAACAGTTCTATCTCAAAACTTAAAGTTTGAGAAAATCTATTCAGGTCTTATTCAAGAACTGGTCAAGCATAAAATCCATATTATAAATGAAAAACAGCTTAATCAGGAACAAACAGAATTTGTGAAGAAATATTTTCAAAAAGAAGTAAGGACCAGATTAATGCCATTACTTATTAAAAATGATTCTGAACTACTTAATCTTAAGGACGATGCGATCTACCTTGCAATTCATCTTTTCAAGAAATCAACAAGAAAGAACAGATACGCATTACTTGAATTACCAACACAAATTCTCCCCAGATTTATTGTTCTTCCAGAAAAAGGCGATGATAAATATATTATTTTCATTGATGACATAATCAGATTTGGCCTAAAAGACATCTTCTTTATATTTGATTATGATGAGTTCTCAGCCTATACAATCAAACTAACTAAAGACGCAGAATTAGAATTAGTTGATGACATCTCAGAGAGTTATATCGACAAACTTTCACGCAGTCTTCAGCAAAGAAAATGGGGTAACCCTGTTCGTTTTATTTACGACAGAAATATTCCCGATGACTTGTTAAAAATTATTACTAAAAAACTCAGCTTTGGCCCTGGTGACGTAATAATTCCGGCCGACAGGTATCATAACTTTAAAGACTTTATGAATTTCCCGAAACTGGGACGTAAAAAATTCTATTATGAGCCGTTGGTTCCGATACCTCATCGTGATATTCAACCCGGAAAAAGCATCTTATCTGCAATCAATAAGAAAGATATTATGCTTTTCTTCCCATATAATCCATTCGATCACTTTATTGATCTGCTAAGAGAAGCATCTATTGATCCGTATGTCACCTCTGTACAGGTAACCCTGTACAGGCTTGCCAGAAATTCCAGTGTCATCAATGCCCTGCTAAATGCAGTTCGGAACGGGAAAAAAGTTACCACAGTAGTTGAACTACAGGCTCGTTTTGATGAAGAAGCTAACATTCTCTGGGGCAACAAACTCATGGAAGAAGGAGTTAATGTAATTTATGGAGTTCCGGGGCTTAAAGTACATTCCAAACTATGCCTGATTACCCGAATAGTAGATGATGTCACTCAACGCTATGCAGCAGTAGGTACAGGAAACTTTAATGAGGATACTGCTAAAGTCTATACTGATCATCTTCTCCTGACAATAAATAAAAAGATTACTTATGAAGTTTTTAAAGCCTTTAATTTCTTCAAAGTAAATTACAAGAAGGATAACTTTTACCACCTTATTCTCTCTCCATTTTTTCTACGTAATAAAATTACACAACTGATAGATAATGAAATAGAAAATGTTCAGGCAGGGAAAAAAGCTTTTATTTATATCAAAATAAATAACATAACTGACAATGCAATAATTAATCATCTTTATGAAGCCAGCAAAGCCGGGGTGACTATCCGACTGATTATCAGGGGAATGAATTCATTGGTTCCGGGTATTAAAGGGATAAGCGAGAATATTAAAGCAATAGGAATAGTTGACCGCTTCCTTGAACACACCAGATTCTTGATATTCTGTAACGGAGAAAATGAGGAGTGCTATATTTCATCAGCTGATCTGATGACAAGAAACATAGAACACCGTATTGAGGTTACCTGTCCCATTTTTGATAAAAATATCAGGAATGAAATGAAGGAGATATTTGAGATCCAATGGAGTGATAATGTTAAGGCCAGGAAGATTGACGCTGCACTTTTAAATTCATTTGTTAAATCGGGTAAGAAACCAATTCAATCGCAGATAGAGGTTCATAATTTTCTAAAAAAGCTTAACGAAAAAGTTTCTGAGAAATAGAAAAAGTTGGTTTCGCTGATATTCTACGAAACAACCCTTAACAACCTAAAAACAAATCCTATTTCGAAGAGATCCACCCTATTACCTTATCGGAAGAAGGTTTCTCCACTGAATACATAACGTCAACAAGAGTTCCATTTTCATCAATAAGGTACTTCTGAAAATTCCACTTTACCTTAGAATTCATCACTCCATTTTTTTCTTTCGAAGTAAGCCAAATATAAAGAGGATGCATATCATCACCCTTAACAGATATCTTCTCCATCATTGGAAAAGTAACTCCGTATTTTTCTGAACAAAACTTACGTATCCCGGTAGCCGATCCGGGCTCCTGGTTCATGAAATTATTAGCAGGGAAACCTATAATTACCAGGTCCTCCTGATAAGTTTCATATACCTCTTCAAGCTCTTTATATTGAGGAGTGAATCCACATTTGGATGCAGTGTTTACAATCATTACTTTCTTTCCCTTAAGAGAATTAAAATCAAAGTCATCCCCTTCAAGAGTTTTAACCTTAAAATCATAAAAGCCCGATGACTGTGCGTAGTTTGTAATAGAGAACAACATTAAAAAAAACAGGACAGTTAGATTTCTCATTTTAGATTATTATTAGTTAATTTACAAAATTAAACAATCAGGGAATAGTTATGTTCAGGAAAACGTGGAAACATATTAAATTATTATTAATATTAATCATTACCATAGCTATTTTTCCTAAATCAATTTTTCCACGAAAGAGTTCCGACACCCAAAAAAACGGGCTTGAATACTATCAAAAATTAAATGATAGTGAAACACGACTTCTTAATTATAAGGACAATAAAGAAGCACTGAAACTCAAAGTTACACAATTGGAAATAATAAACAAAAGCAGGTTAATGTTCAACGCAGAACCAGTTAAAATGGATATTCTTGCCTCCAGGGTAGCAAATAAGATGAGCATGGAGGCTTCTGAGAATAAATTTGTCGGCCATTGGAATCTGGCCGGGGAGAAACCATATCACAGGTATGGCTTCGCTGGCGGATATGATCATGTTTCTGAGAATGCTTTTGGTGAATGGTCATCCGATAATTATGACCCATCATCTTCAAATATTGGCAGTATGATGGAATCAGGGCATCGGACATTTATGGATGAGAAGGCACCCTATGACGGCCATAAGAAAACCATAATTGATAAATCGCATAATTTTGTAGGTATTGGCTTCAATCTTTCAGGAAATCAATTCAGGTATTATGAAGAGTTCATTGACAGGTATTTCGAATTTGAGAACATCCCCGAAGAGGTAAAGATTAATCAACCTTTTAGTATTACCGTAAGAACCAGTAGTGATGATTTTTTATATTATATGATTGTTTACAGGGAGAAATATCCACAAGCAATAAAGGCTGCACAGATAATGAAAAGAGGTAGTTATGATGATTATACTAATGAGGAATATCTCATAATACCAGCCTGGGAGCTTTCCAGCTACAGGAGCGGATCTACTTATAAAATACCTCTCAACTTTTCAAAAGATGGATTATTTTATATCAATATCTATTCCGATAAAAAAGAGATAAGAAAACCTACATCACTGAATACAAAAGGCAAAACGTCTGGTAGCGGGATTGTAATTAAGGTAATTAATTAGTCGCAGATTAAGCGTGTTATATAATTGTTTAGGTCATTTCGGATTTGGCTGCGCCGAACTCTCCGCCTGTTGGCGGATCGGTTCGGATTGGTGATTTCGGAAAGAGATAAGTTGTTTACCTTCGTCATATTAGAGAAATAAAAAACAGATGAGCCATTTGAGAATCTGAAATCGATGCTTGAGGCTAAAGGGGTTTGAAATTATTTCCAAATCTATAAGGTTTTTCTTTTATTCAGATATTTTTCAATCAAATTGATCAAAAGATAAAATAATGCCAGTATTCCTGTTACCAATATAATTTTGTGAAGAATTATCAAAATCTTATTTTTTGATTTTATTTCAAAAAGTTCCATATTTATTTAATATTTAAAAGTTTATAACAATAAAAGTATTATTGGGCAAAGCCCGGTATATTGCCCGTAAATCATCAACAGGCATTTTTATAGTAATGGCAGGATGATAATCATGTTTTTTTAGCCTGACAAAATTTGATACTGCCCGAATTGAATTTATAAATCTGAGCCTGTTATAAAAATTGAACTTCTGCCACTTATCCTGAAAAACCGGGTTATCTTCCTGTTCAAAGATTAAATTTATACCATACCCTACTGAAAGAATCATAAAAGCAGGATTTTGAATCAGCGTATCAGGTTGCCAGGCATTTAGAGCAGCATCAAGAGTATCCTTTGGTGCATGGCGTACAACAACAGGTTCCTTTTCAAAAGTTGCATATTGAGAATAAACAGACAGGGGCTTTGAGAACATCTTTACCTCTTGTATTAAAGGCATCTCATCAAAAATTTTATCACTGCCAATTGACCTTATTTTTGTTTGGTGTATCATCACTCCTTTAATAGACAGGTTGACAGTACTATCGGATAAATTAATCACCAATTGAATGGAATCAGATTCGGCAAGTTTCAACAGAGCTTCTTTAAAAGCCTTTTCTTTAACAAGCAGCCTCATTTCAGGATGATTATAAATACTATCATATTTTTCTAAAAAGAGGGAATCTGAATTTACCAGACCCTCAAATTCCTGCATCTTGTGTAATGGAGCAATTGCAATATTTATTAAAAAGACAAAGAATACAGTTAAGAAGAGGTAGAACACTTTAAACTTCCAATTCAGCTTATAAATTAATTTTCCTATTTTTTTAATTTTCTGCATGAGTACATTTCCTTAGTAAATGTAAACTTTTGAACCTGCCTGTAATGAACGATAGACAAGTTCAAGGTTTTCATCGCTTAACCGGATACAACCGTGTGTAACGGGTAAACCCAGAAAGCGCTGATAAAGTGTACCGTGAATCAAATAACCATGTCCCAGGCTAAGAGCATAATCGCCTAAAACGCCATAGTCAAAACGTGTATAATGGTTTGCCGATGGAACTGATAAACCTTCCTCAACAAATGCCCAATCGGGCTTTTTCCAAACCGGAGAGGTAGTTTTACCCTGTATCCTGAATTCTCCTTTCGGGGTTTTAAACATCCACTGCTGCTGTTCTCCGTTTTTCAATAAAATATAACTTCCCGTTGAGCATTTGTCTTTTTTAATCATTTTATCGCCCTTAAATAAGCTGAATTCGTTCGATGCGCTATTAATTACCAGGTAATATGATTTGGGTCTTTTGGCAATCAGCTTTCTATTGAGGCGAGAAATTTCACGTTCAATTTTTTGTTGTGCCGATATTAACTTCTTATTATTAACCAATGTTACATTAAATCCTGTTTTTGGTCTTTGCCAGACAACTACTCTGATAAGCAGGGGAACTATTAAAAACAATGCAGCTGCCGATAAAACAATAATGTTGCTTTTGAGGAAGTGAATCGTAAATTGGATAGTTCGTCTGAAAATACCTCTAACTTTAAGACAGTTCTCCTTCAACTTTAATATAATATAATCCAAAAATTCCATCAGAAACTTCTTACTTGTTATTTTCATTTTAATTTACCAAAAGTTCATTTAACGATTTAGTGGACCCAACAATAACAACCCTTGTTCTAAGTGGACAAAATTTAAAAACTATGTCTATATCAGCATCCTTAAGAGCAATACATCCATCAGTCCAGTCAATGCCCTTTCCTCCATGTCCATGAATTTCAATCTGGTTTCCTATCTTAGCTTCCGGTGTTACCAATCCATCCTTTTTATTCTGCAAAAACAGTTTCTTATCTTCATCATTTGGGTAATCCAGCAATAATGCTTTATAGTACCTTGTTTGCCCCTTCGATTTTTTGTCGGTTATTTTATATAATCCTTCAGGTGTACTTTTATCGTCTTGTTGTTTCTTATTACCTATCCAGTTAGATCCCAATTCCACCGTATATTTGTTTACAGCTTCCCCATCTTTATATATTATACATTCCCTTGCTAACTTATCGACAACAATCGCGTACGACTTATTTCTTTTAGAAAATTTTATGGTTTTCTCAACCAAATCCGACCAAAGCGGATATTCATTTAAATACGAATTAAACTTTTCTTCGTATAATACAAATACCTGGTTTATAGCAGTTTCCACTGAATCAAGTTTTGATTTACAGATGGAATAATTTTTATTTTTAAATGCCAGTACACCCTCGGAATATTGTAGTTTACTTTTTATAATTTCGTCCCGGTGCATGCTGTTTATAGGGAAACAGCCAAATTTATTATCAAAATCTTTAATTCTCTCTCCCAACTTGTAAATGCGGATTTCCAGTTCATCTTCCACATTTTTTATATTTTTCTTTGTAGTGGCAATTGCCTTCCCGGAACTTTCTGATGAAAGCTTAGCTAATTCACCTATTCTCTTGTAGTTTCTGAAAAGAATAAATTTTTCATTCTCCCTGCTCCACTCCAACATAGCAGAATCATAATATTCGGCAGCACTTAAGTAATGCTCTTGTGCATACCTGGATGATCTTACCAATTCTGCTTCTGAAATTATTTTTCTCGCCAGGTTTATTTCCTCAAATGGGGGTTCATTTGTTTTTACTCTGATTATAGCAATCACTACAATGCTTACCGATGCCAATATAGAAATAAGTATTATTCGTTTCTTCATTTTCAAACTCATGTACGTCTATAAAAAACCCCGATTCCGATTTATCGGAACCAGGGTGAACCTACCTGAAAGTTTTATATGATTATTATTTTCTGTTCTTTACGTTAGCTTTATACTTAGCTATTACACCCGATAATTCGGTATTAATAGAAGTGGCTTTTTCCTTTGCAGCCTTTGCTTTGTCAAGTGTAGCCAGGTAATCCCCGGTTGCAGACATTGTATTGATCTCGCCAATTGATGTTTCAATAGCATCAATCTCACCTTTTATTGCAACCAGCGCTGATGTACCCCCTTTACCTTTTGGAGCTTCAAGAACTAAATTTCTGTTGGTTTCAATTAAGGTTTTAATTTCGGTAATTGTGTTCTGTATTTCCGCTTTTAATTCTTCTTTTCGTGTTTCTGCCTTTTGTTTAACTTCTCCGGCAAATTGTGTTACGCCGGCTAAGTGTTCTTTGGCGGTTGAGTATTTTTTGAACAATTTCGATTTTTGTGATTCGATATTCACCATTACCCCATTCAAAGAGTCCTGCAAAGCGACAAAGTTTTCATGAACGTAAACATCTGCTCCTGCAGCTTTGGCTTGTTCAATAGCAGCATTGGCAGCATCAATTTCAGCTTGAGGTACTTTTGAACAGCTTGTTAGCAAAAGGGTTGATAATCCTAAAATTGCAATTCCGGCAAAAATTCTGTTTTTCATTTTTTTTAGTTAAAAGATTTGTTTTTAATTTAATTAAGGCATTTATAGGTAACTTCTCCCGAAGTATAAACTAAATTGCCTGGTTGTGTTCTACATCTATTTTTTTGCTATTATGACGAGAAATATATAAAAAGTAACAAATAAAAATAGCAATTTTAAATAACATGATTAATAGCGTGTTATAAAATTTAATAGACGTTTACTTCTTATTGAGATAAGATAATAATACCTTTGTTCAAACCAGATTAATTCATAAACCTTAAAAAAGACTAAAGCAGAACTTCCTGCTCCCCTCCCTGGAGGGGTTGGGGGTGGGTTTATAAAGGCTAAATATTTACTGGAAAATGACTGATAATTTTGTGCAACTTAAAGATGATGAAATCATCCTTAAGATTAAGAATGATAATCCTTCCAAATACTTTGAAGTATTATATAAGCGGTATTACTCAAAGGTATTGGACAAATGTTATGCTTTTGTAAATAACAGACCAGTTGCAGAAGAACTGGCTGAAGACATTTTTTCCAAGGTATTCGAGAAATTGGCCTCATTTAAACATCTCTCTTCATTTTCTTCATGGTTATACTCAATAACTTATAATCATTGCATTGATTACCTTCGGGAGAAGAAAAAACTTCACTACCCGGACTGGAACCGTGAAAATGAATTACCTGAAATAATTGATGATGCGGAAGAAATTACTGAAGAAATCAATTATGATAATCTAATGGTCGTTTTGGAACTTATTCATCCGGAGGAAAAGGCATTATTGTTAATGAAATATATGGACGATTTACCCATGAAACAGATAGCGGTAGCTTTAAGAATAAGTGAAGATGCTGCAAAAATGCGTCTAAAAAGGGCTCGTACCCGGGCATTATATTTATATACCCAAAAATATCTGCGTAGTTAAAAAGTGTTACTTAATTAATTAATTACGTCAAAAAGAAAAAAATATAATGAACGATTTCTTAAAGAAAGTATTTGAGGGAAATGGAGTTTCTCCATCGGGTATTTGCTTACAGTCTTTTAATCAGAATTTTGAAGATGCTAAAAATGTAGAATGGTTTAAAAATGAAAACCATTTTGAAGCCATTTTTTACAAAAATAATCTCGAACACATTGCCATTTTTAGTTTAACAGGAGTTTTAACAGAATATCGTTTAAATATGCCGGCAGACTACCTGCCGGAACCCATAAAAAACATTGTTTCATCGAAGGGTGAAATCATGAACTCGGTGATGAGAAACAAAGGTAATATGTTAGAGTACGAAGTAATTGTGAGGGATCAGGAACTGAACAGACATTTGATAACTCTTTCAGATATTGGAAGATTAATTGAAGAAAAGAAACTTTAATTTTTTGTCAGGCAAATCTAAATTTTTAACCAGGCCGATTTCCTTTTATCGAGACACTACCTATTTAAAAAAATATCTTTCAAGTTCAGATTACTAATAAAACACCATCACGTCTAAATGGTGTATTAATATTTACAGCCATGATAACTGAAGATAGTTTAGAACAACGTAAGGGTAACAAAATTGCCTTGATAATTAGTCTGGTGATAATAATTGGATTAATTATATCTATGGTTCTTATGATAAATTAAAGTGGGTGTCTCAAAAATATTAATTCCCCCCCCCCCACTATCCTCCCGATAGCTATGTAATGAGTTTTGGGATTGTGGTAACAATTAGTTTGGTATCATCACTATAATGCGGTCAACGTTGCTAAACCAGCAGTTGAGAAAGGAGCAACGACCTTACTCATTCCGGTTAATGCAAGGAAGCAACTTAATGAGCTGGCAGATGACATGATAACAAAAATCAATATACAATATTATACTGATTTGAGGGATTGTCTATTGAAGGTTATCGGGTCTCTTCGGAACTCATTGAAAGAGTAAGAACAGGTAACTGGAATCCTGATACTGACTCTAAAGATGCCGAACATAAAAATGCCTTTGCAGCAAGAGGATATTGGCAGGCTTTTCAGCTCGTAACGAAAAGCATAACCAGAATTCTGAATAACGATAATCCCGGTAGTGTTTTAGACCAGGACCACGGATCGTGGTATCGGGAATTGTTTGGCCCCGGTGTTGCCGCAGGTATACTTAAAGCCTCTGATCTGGCCGGATACAGAAATAATCAGGATGTGATGCTTAATACTATTAAGACAGAATATTCAACTTTAATGAGTGTTATTACTGAGTCTACACCAGTTGAGGCAGAAAAAGAAAAAGCCACCGTGTCTGAAAATGTTGTGAAAGAGAAAGCAACTGCAACTGAGAAGATCCGGGAACCAGGAGCCAATTCCTCTTGAGATAATCCGTGAGAAG
>Ga0307377_10005581_pt1 | contig 13440 bp, 19 predicted proteins | sample TR3MG_FD_202535 | JGI IMG/M metagenome (GOLD analysis project Ga0307377, IMG submission 202535) | Soil microbial communities from Risofladan, Vaasa, Finland - TR-3 | ecosystem: Environmental > Terrestrial > Soil > Coastal area > Acid sulfate soil | place: Finland: Risofladan, Vaasa | collected... | reverse complement strand
GCTCTTCATCTGGCAGCCTTGGTTGCTGACTCTGCATGGTACGGATCTGACTTTCCGATCGGCGGACCGCAATCGCAAAGTCCGAGACGATGGATTGGCTCTGGCTCAAGTTGAAGTTCCGCCCGATATTCTTGAGCCCACTCCCGCCGAGTTGCGGAAGGGTAGCGTCGGTACCCGCAGTGGTAAAGAGGACCTTGAGGAAGGTCTGCATCATAGCCTTGAGGCCCGAAACCTTCCGAGGATCCCTCCCGATGCGGAAGCGAAGACGGCTACTAAACGTAGCTGTGAAGTCGGCGCTCAGTATCGACAGGCTACGAATGATCGACCTAACCTGAGTCGGCGGCACCTGAGCGATGATGGTGTTCTTGGCAGCGATGGCGAACGATGGCGAGGTCACCTCATTGATGAGAACCTCAGTGGCGTGTCTGAAGTCTGTACCCGTGATCTGGAGAGAACGAGGGACCAGATCGGGGACTTCCTTGGCCCCAGTGACTGCGAGAGTGTCGTTAAATTGAACAAACTGGAGGTCCACGCTACTCCTCCGTATTCTGGGAGTCTTCAGAGTTGACGCGCTCGTCGCTCTTGAGCTTCCAGTAGCTGGGGGGCTTCTTTTTGACCGTCGTGACGGCCTGGGCCACCTCTGCCTTGATCTTCTTCACGCGATCGAGGAGGGTACTACGAACGGAGCTACTGCCCTTCGTTCCCTCGATGCGCTCAATGGCGGCATCCAGAAGCTCCTCGTAGGTGAGGTTGGCGACGGTCTCGGTGTACTGACGGCCGCGGACGAACGAGTAAGCATTGCCCAAGATCTCACGCATTTGCATGGTGAGTTTGGTCTGCTTCTTGTCGACCGTTTCAGCCATCTAGTATCTCCAGTGCTCCGTGCTCTTCTCGTCCGCCGGGTTATCAAAGTCCGGGACTTCCCCCAAGATTCTGATGTTCTCATCGGGATCTTGATCAGAGAAGTCGAAATCAGCATCCGTGCCGATGATCGTATCCGTCGTGACGGTGTCCCCCACGTCGTCATCCAGCTTAGAGACCTGGAGATCGCTCTGGACCACCGACCGCATTGATTTCAACATGAAAGCACTACTACCCGCATCATCTTTGTCCATGTTGAAGAAATTGGCCAATTGCGCGCGCATCAGGAGGTCGAAAGCTCGGTCCAAGCCCCGCTCCCGGAGCATCTTCAGGGCGGCATCGATGCGGCTGACGGGGGACACGACGAAAGAGACCAAGACGTCGGACAGGCCAGCCGGAGATATCTTCGTCAACAGATCTCTCAGCTCATTCGCGGCGGTTCTAGCGTCAGCAAGCTGCGCTAGAGAAGGCTGCTTGTTCACCAACAACGGATTCATCGCTCGATCTAACTCGAGAGTGTCCTCCGAGTAGTTGCTAGCGTCTTTCCGGTTGACCCAACCCGCCAGCGCAACCGAGAAAAGCTCGTACGCTTCCGCAGCCGTACTGAGTACCTGGAACGCTGCCAGGGCGTAGGCTGTGGAGACCGGGGGGTCAAACTCCAACTGCTTGCTGTCGGAAGACAAACTGGTGACGAGATGCTGTGTCTGCACCGGAGTGGTGTCCGTCAAGTACAGCACATCCCCCACCACCACATCGTACTGGGAGAAATCCACGTCCAGCCCCGACTCCGTAGCCCGGAAACCAGTGGTGAGGCCGTAGTTGTGCCCGCTCGTGAGGCCCAGAATGACGTTGGCCGATCCAGCCTCTACACTGACGTCCGTTTCCAACCCCGTGGACTTGGATGTCAACCGCAGGTATTCACGAAGAACCAACCAGTCTTGATCGGGGCTGATATCCACGAACGGCATGCTGGCGTCGATCGTGATCCGGTCCACGGCTGGGCTCCCAGGCTGTGTTACCGAGACGATTCTATGATACCCAGCGTTGGGCCCCAACCGAATCAAAAGCTGATCATCGCCATGAGAAAGGGACGCGAAAGTTCCACGAGGCACATCCAGCGTCACAGCGTCGATGACCTCACCAGAAGTTCCCTCCTCGAACAGCGTTCGATCTACCGAAGCAGTGACCTCCCCTACGGCGTTGATGAGGGCCACCACCTCATCTGCGGAAATGCCGGTGCTGTCATCCCGCTGCCCCTCGTAGAAACCAAGCAGCCCGTACGCGGACAAGATGGCGTCGTGATCAACAACGCTCTCGGCGGTCATCGTGATGCTGTTGATGCCAACCGTCGTCTTGGTGACCTTCACGTAGTTCTTGCCGCCCTCCACAAGCACCGCAGCAGAGTATTGGCCCGGGTAATGCGCCAGCATCCAAGTTGTAATGTTCGCCGCAATCTGAGCCGCAGTCCTACCAACGCCGGCGGTCAGAGCAACAGTGAAAGGTAACCCGTCGATCTCCAAACGGTCGCTCGCACCGAACACGATGTCGTAGGGCTCCGCCGCATAACACCGAACTGAAGCAAGTGGAGGCTCGGTGAGCGTGTAGAGAGACGCTGGGTCACCATCCGCAGCAATGTTCAGGGTCTTCGACCCTGAAATGACCCAGGGGCCTGACGTCGTTCCTACGACCGTGGCGGGGTCTACCTGCCCCGTGGAGATAGATGGCGCGATAGACCCAACGATCGAAGCAGAGGAAATGATCCTCGGCTCCACTGGATCTTCCACCGTCGTATAGTTGTCCAGCACAGCCCGGCCAGAAACCATCCGAAGATACGCCCCCCGACAAGCAGCGATTCTCTCATCCTTCGTGTACGAGGAAGACTCGAAGTACACCTGGAGACTCTGGAGATCAGAACGTACCTTCCTCACCGAATCCCTGACCGTCAGGAGCGGCAGGTTCAAGGCATTGAATTCATCCAGCGCCCCCTGCAACTGAGTCGTGTTCCCCAGCAAAGAAGCGTACACCACAGCCAGAGATTCAAGGTCAGCCTTGGCCGCAACTCGAGCTAGTTGCGGAGGCCGAACAACCGCCGACCCAGTCTTGATGTTGCCCTTCAGAGAAACGTCGATGAAGCGATCTACCGCGGCTTGGTAACGGCCGTACGCCTGATTGCTGAGAGCATCCTTGCTGGTTAGGGCCTGATCTACGGTCAGCAACGACGCAGCAGCATCACCCAGTAGGCTGGTGCGTGTGACGTCCTTCGTCCGCTTGGACATCTCATCAATGGCGTTGAGCAGGTCGTCCAAGTAGCTGATGGCCGCCAGGACATCCACGTTCAACCGATTCGTGGCCAAGAACAGCAGGTAGAAGACAGCGTTCGGGTCATAGATCATCGTCGAGGAGATCAACGTGATGACCTCATTGAACTTGCTGTCCGCGTCCACCGGCCCGAGAGGGCTCCGGTCGATCTTAAGCGTGCTCTGGACGAACTTGGAGACCGAGGCTTCGATCTCTGCGCTACTATACCCGGCCATGTGCTTCCACCATGTCGAACTTCTTCACGTCATTCCGTTGCAACATCATTGCCTTGGTGCGGATCTCTTTGGGGTCCTGGTCCAATAGCGTACAGATGTTGAGGAAGGACATGAAGTACCCTTCGCAGTCGCTCATGAACCAGTCATGAGCGTCCTTCCAAAGACGACGAGGAATCAACTTAGTGGCGCCCCGATACAGGGCTAGATCAAAAGCCGCCCGGCGGATTATGGCCGCCAGAAGGAGCCGTTCACCGTGACCTTGGGGCCAATCTCGACGCACGAAAACAAACGACATCTCACGTTACCGTGATGGGAACCGGCTGCCCAATGATGTCCGCGGCAGGAATAACCACCACAGTCTGATCTTTTCGGGTAGCCAACAGATTCGTCGTGCCTGCCACCTTTCCCAGTATCACCACCTTGTCCGCCACGGCGCTAACCGTGGCGATGTCCTCGTCCTCCATCGAGTAGAGGACATCATCAATCGCAGCACCCGAAAGAACTTGGAAGTCCGTGGCTGTAATCGTGGGTACCACATCTAGGGTATCTCCGACCGCTACCGTCAGCGTGGCGGGATCCCAGGTGATCTCCTTCACGATGGGGAACAGCAGGTCGAGCAGGTTCATGGAAGCTCGGTCGGGAACCACAACGTCTCGATCGAAGACGATGGCACCCGTGTCGCACTCTTCCGCCGCTTCGAGGCCCTGCACCATGACGTGGTACTCAGCATGGCGGTACAGGTCGATCTCCACGTACCCATCCTCGTCGGTACGTATGTCGACCTTCGCACCCAGCACACCGTAGCCATCCACTACCGCTGGGCGAAACTGGTTGATGAACTCCAGCTCCAGTCCAGCTTGGGGCTGCCCTGTGGGGTCTTTGAAGAAACCACTGGCACGGCAAAGACGCGGGTCTGTAGCAGTCGGCAAAGTAAAGATCTGCCCCACCACCTCGAAGTCATTCGTCCCACTGGGAGCGGCGGCTGGGGGGCTGTAGATGGTGATGAGCTGCGGTGTCTTGCTGGCGTCGCCCTGGCTACCATCAAACGCCGTCCCGGTCTTGGAGAGGCGGATGGTGTAGCTGATGGGGGGATCGCCACCGTCCAGGGTGAACTCCGCCTCTGCCCGGAGACCTACCAGCGTGGTGTAGTTCTGACTGATGAACGTGGTACCCGTCTCGTCGAATACCCGGACCAGGACACCCACCACAGGGGCGTCATCTTGGTCCTTGACGTAGATCTTCACCGTTTCGGCGGCCATTACATGCCCTCCCCAACAAGGCGGCCCGGACGAGTCTGTAGGAACCCGATTCTACTAGACTTTACCCCTCCGGCGCACTTCTTCAGTTGAGGTGCCCCTGAGAGGCCCTCAGAGCGCCCAGGAGCCCCTCGAGGAACCAGGGCTCCTGCCAACTTCCTGTGCGTCCCGGAGGCATCTGAGGAGCGCTCAGAGCGACTGAGAACAGCTTCTGCCAGCTTCCTGATGGTCTTGCCCGCCTCGACCTTCTTCTTCAGGTCTTCCACCGACATCGTGGAGATGGGCCCCAGGAACTTGGGGTCATCGTAGTGCTGGAGGTAAAGCTTCTTGGCGTCCTCCTTGGTCTTGACGCCAAGGATCACCTTGTCCTCGTCAAACCCTTTGCCATCTGGCTTGTGCTGATGGACGACGTACGCCTTGGGCGCTTCCTTGTCCGGCCCCACATAAGCGTCGATCTCCTCCCCATCCGCCCCTTTGGTGCCCTTGATGTAGCCGTAGGGGCACCGCATCTTCGTGCGCCAATGGTGACCGTCCTCGGTCGTGCCCTCTCGCACCGAACCTTTGCGGTTCTCGACGGCGATCGGAATGCCCTGAACCTCGGCGTGACCCTGTAGCCTGTGGCCCTCCAGGACTTTGGCGGCGAGCTTGCGGAGGAGCATCTTACTGCGGCCTCATACCCAAACTAACCCAGCCCGCTGGGTAGGAGTGCTCTACGGCCTCCATCGTACGACGGTGGCGCTCTTTGCCCCCCTCATGACGACGACCAGCCGCGTAGTACTTCACGGGGTTGGTGGAAATGTTCTTGATCACTGCATCAACGAACCCACTGTTCTTGGTTTTGCCGACGGCCTTGGCAAGAAATTCCCCCTTCGCCGACTGGGAGGGGACCGACTTGCCCAGCTTGAACACGTCGTGGTGCGCTCGGGAGGATTCCAACGCACCCATCGAGGGCCAGGGTGCCCCACGACGAAGGGCGCCACCTGATACGCGCTTCGTACCGGCGCGCAACGCCCTCTTGAAGACATCTGAGGCCGACGTCTTCGTTTTCCCCACAGCAGAGGACGCTCTGCTGTACGCAGTTTTCCGGTCGACGCCCTTCTTGAGCTGCTTGTCGAACTCACTCTTGAACAGCTCGCGCTGCGGCTTACCCTTATGCCGCTTGTACGCCACGGCCCCCAATGCTCCCGCCGTGAGAAGCCCCGTCGCCCCCAACAACGCCGCCTGCCCCTTCGCGGTCTGCGGAATAGGGATAGGGATGTAGTACCCGATCTTCTCAAGCTCGTCGAAGAGCCCACCCAAGGCATCGTTATCCATTAACCACTCCTAAAATGGACTACTCCCAGGAATCCCTAGCTCTTTCTGGGAAAGGCTCTTGCCCGCGCCACCAAGGGGGTCACCCCCGCCGCCGGAAGCCCCCACAGACGGCGCCGGCGGTGGGGAGGCTGCATTACCTGCGCCACCGCCTCCAGGCCCGCTACCGAGACTGCCGCCGCCAACCAAGTTGGAGATCGACGCCTGCGCGGACGAGCTGCCCGCACCCGCAGCTTGACGACCGGCCAAACTACCGGGACCGTCGAAGGCGATCTTTTCCAGCTCATCAAAGAACGCCGTGAGAGTCATGCTTCTCATGTCATGCTCCTGCCATCGCAGGGGCCTGACCCCCGCCAAACATCCGGGAAAAGAAACCTGGCTTCTGCGGCTGAGCTTTTCTGGCCGAGCTTCCAACTGCGGTTGCCCGCGCCGCAGTTGTTCCGCCCACACCACCGTACCGAGCTTTGACAAGCTTCCCCGCCGGGGCCAGCTTCTGCTTCAGGCGCTCCTGACTGAGGAACTTCGCCCGACCAAGACGGAGGAACTGGTGCATGTTGCCCTTGGCGGCAGCCCCAGCTTCTGCGCGGGCAAGAAGAGCAGGGCTCAGGGCCAGCTTCTCCAACTCATCGAAAAGGCCACGCAACGAGGCTTCCTTGGACCATTCATCCGCAGCCATCGGTTTCTCCGCAACGGGTCCGCGCAGCCTTTGGGCGGCCCCTGTCAGTGTACCGCTCGCCACGCCGCCAGCGGCGCCACCACCAAGGCCCAACGCCAGAGGTAAGACACCCTTGAGAATGCTTTGATCTGCCGCCGGCGTTCCGAGTATGCCTCTGGGGGCGCGCCGCGTCAGGATGTCGGACAGCTTAGGTCCGAGCTTGTACTTGTGTCCCAGCGTCAAGGCCGCTATGGCTCCAGCCGGAGCACCGAAGAGCGCCAAGGTTTTGGCTATCGACCGTGACTTCTCCTCGCGGCCTCTAGGTGCGATACCCGCGGCGATGCTCCCAGCGAGATCACGTCCCGCCTTCATTCCCAGGGCACCGCCACCCAGAACACCACTAACCTCGGGATCGAAGCTAGCGGGGCTGGGAATATCAGCCGTCTTCTTCAGCCGCTCCCCCAGCAATTCATAGATCTGCTCCTCCATCGCGTGGGGATCGGCCCCCTGCTCTTCAGCGAGTGCGTGGACCGCACCATCTTCCGGAGCCGGATTCTTGCGGAAGAAGTCCAGAAGCACCTCCTTCGGCACCAACTTCCCTGAAGACGCGGTCTTCCTCTTTGGGGGGTCACGGAATATTACAGCGTCGAGATGAGGAGGGTACACTTCGGCAAAATCCCGCTTACCAAGTCGCTTCATCTCTGCCGCACGTTGCGCTGCTGCGCTCTCTTCCGTCTTTTTGGGCCGCTTGGCGAAGATCGTGTAATCGCGCAGACCGGCTGTCTTCTGGTACTCCGCCTTCGGCAGCTCATACTTCTTCTTGGCCGTACGCACACCCTCTGGCGTGCGGAAGTCCTTCGGGGTCTTACCGACCTTGTGTCCTTGCTGGACCGCGATAGCGTAGGCGACATGCTTAGGGGTCTCGGGATTGTCTTCCATGATCCGATGCGCCCGATCATGGACAAATTTTCCCGCTGGCCCGTAGTCTTTACCCGGCATTGGATTCACTCCGCGATGAACGACCCATCATCGTCGTCTCTTTCAGATCTGAACGCAAGAGAGTCCACCAACTGAGTCGCTCTTCCGACTCAGCGAGGATCTCCCCACAGACACAGCAGCGCCAACGGCGATCAGAATGAAGCATCTTGGCGCCGTGGTGCCCGTCCCGACAGATTGCCTTGCCACTCATGTCGTCCTCGGGGCCGCCGGCAGGTCCGGCACCTGAATTTGGAAGGGGTCGTCCTGAACCAGGTTCGGGTCCATGATGTCGAACTCTGTCCCGATGCTGGGAACGAGGATCCTCCGGATCACCGAGGTGCCCACCAGGACGATATCCACGGTGGAGCCCATGATGAACGTCGCCTCCGCCTGCCCCACGCCGTCCGTCTCTATCTCCCGCGACGTGCCGGCGATGAAGTAGCCCTCAACCGACAACGGACTGAATACGTTGACAATGGAGATCTTCGCACCAACCAAGGCGGTCCCATCAATGTTGGCCATCTTGATCTTGCCGACAATGAGGTTCGCCGACGAGATGGCCGCACCGGTCGTACCCTGGATCCAGTCAGACCAAGAACTGAAGACAGACGAGACACTGTTGAAGTACTGAGTGCGGTACCAGTACGACGCCTCGCCGCTCTGGTCGTCATACACGTACTCGTCAACGCCGGGCAGAAGCTGGATGTTCTCGTCCTCACCGTTGTCCTTGGCGCCGACCGCGAAACCAAGGATGGCGAGAGCGGCTCCTCCGATCATCTCGAGCACGCCCGCGGTGCCCAGCGTCAACCCAGTGATCTTCGGCTTGCCGGTGCCATCATCGGACATAGTGGCGCCCGTGATGGCACCGTTGAACTCACCGATCACGTTGGCGAGGGGAATGGGGTTCACGGAGGTGAATGTCACGGTCTGCTCTGCACCGCCGTTCACCTTCAGCGTGATGCCCTTAGCCTGCAACGAGGCGTAGGGTCCTTCCACTGTCCCCACCAGCTCCGGGGCCGTAGCCGCCAGGTCGGTGATGAACTTCACGTCCGAGTAAGGGGTCCCCGCCTCAGATCTCTGAACCCGGATCTGATCGAAGAGAGACAAGACATTGGAGATCTCCGGGACGAAGATCTTGACTTTGACAACGGCCATCTACTCTTCCTCTGCCTTCTTGATGATGGGACGAAGTTCTTTCGCCGAGGTCTGGGCCGGGCGTGGATCTGGGGAGGCCGGGGCGGGAGCCTTAGCCCCACTCGTCACAGGCCGCAGTTCAATGGACGTCATCATCACCGGAGGGGTCAACGCCGGCGCCGCTGGTGTAGTGGCTCCACGGATCCTGGGACGTACCTCCAGAACAGCCTGCATCTGGGGCTTGTCGTAGCTGATGACCTGATCTTGCTGGCAGCAGGACTTGATCATGCCGCGGGTGGCCAGGGCTACGCTCATGACACACGCTTCACCCGGTAGGAGCCCATCCGACAGTCACTCTCGTAGGTCGTTTCGATCTGGTAGGTGGCAATGAGTCCAAGCGTCTCGCTCCCGCCGTCCGTCGCCAGCTCAACGTGCGCCTTGGAATCAAAGATACGTACTCGAGCCGCCACAAGCTGCCCGAAGGAGTCGTGGACGGTGTTGTCGATGAAGGCGTTCTCGTGGACCAGGCCGAGAACCCGGATGAGCTTCGCCGCCAGGTCATCGATGCCCGACGCCGTGACGAAAATCTGCTCCACCTCTCGGGTGTAGTAAATGTTCTCGATCGTGCGTCCAGCGTCCGCGTAGACGATGAATACCGAAGAGAGCACACCAACGTCTGTGGGGGTGTACTCGGCCTCGTATCTGCCGCGGGCCTTGTGCTCGAGATCTAGGGTGTCGAGAGGGGTCGTACCACCCGGGGCGTAGATTTCCGCAACCGGGAACTGAGAATCGTTCCCGTCCTCAAGGATCATGACGATTGGGACGGAGACCCCAACAGTAGCGGCTACGGACATGGCACCCCACCGCCGCCAATCCTACTAAGTTCCGTTCGACTTGGCTAGCATCTCTGGCGTGATGGCGGGGTGGCCAGAGCCGGTGGAAGCCCGGAACTCCGCAGCCTTGGCCACGGCCCGCAATCTTGCGGGGTTGTTCCTCCGGCGTTTGATCGCCTCGTCCATCCCCACCAACGCGAACCTGTACTTGGAGTTGGGCTTCTCTCTCAGGGTTGCTTGAGCAGAGAGGGCGGCTTCCACGTCAGCGCGGGAACAGAAATTGTGGTGGACCAAGATCATTCCGAGAAGCTCGTCAACGGTAGACTGCTCTTGTACTCCCACCGCATGCTCGAGTTGATCTTGTGTGATCACGCCCATATCTAGGAGGACGTTCCCGATCGACGTTCTATCGTCTTTTGGGGTCATGCGTACCCAGCCTCCTTACCTCGTCATCCAATCTTTCGACGGATTCCTTTAGGGCACTCATGGCTGCTGTGTTTGCGGTGGTACTTTCCGTAGACTTCATCCCGAGATCGTACAGGTTGGAGAGTGCCATCATTGCTTTGGTGTGTTCTGCGTCTGCTGCGAAACTGGCCCGAACATACTCCCCCAGTTTACCACTGAGTTCGACGTTCCGTTTCCGCTCTTGAAGAAAGAGTCCAAAACCCAGCGCCGCCATGATGCCAAGCGGGCCGTAGGTCCCGAGAGAAATGAGGGCCTTTACGATGACCGGGTCCATGTTACCTGAGTCCGTCCACATACTCGATATCTCTGAGGATGTGGTAACAGAGTTGCAGGACGGCTTCTAGCTCACCAAGCTCCGACCTGGGCACGGCGAGAAGCTGTGTTTGCGACCAGCCGTACTGCTGCAAGATACGGCGTACAAAGCTCTTTTGCCTCTTTAGGCGGTCGTCAAGGTTATCGATCATCGCAGGGTACGCCCAACGCAGATAGCAGAGCACATCATCCAACGCTGGGTACAGGTCCCCTACACACCCCTCGGCATGCTCCAGTTCGCCTACATACGCCACTGCTGGATACGCACCGGACATCGTTACCCGTGGTCCTGTACCGCGATTCTTCTATGCTCTCACAGCCTCGGGAGATCTACTAGGTGACGCTAGTTCCTAGCCCAAAATCTCCCGCGCCCGATTCTGGCCGATTGTGCGCATCTCCTGCATCTCTACTGGGATGAAATGCAAGCCATCGGAAGGTAGAATCTCCTTCGGCCTGATGACGGTCACGTCCGCCCCACCGAGGGAGAGGTCGTTGTTCAAGATCTCCGTAGTCATCAGGTCGAGAGCACGGGGTCCGATCGTCACCATGCGGTACTGGGGGAACTCTACCGGGCCGGGGTCTTCCGGGGAATTGGCTATGACGATGACCTGAGTAGCCCCAAGCTCCAAGGCCACTTTCAACGGAGCGACCTCCCTGACACCACCGTCGAAGCAACTTTCCCCGGCCCACACGCTAGGAGGCATGAGCATCGGCTGGTTCGTAGAAGCGAGAGTCGCTGCGACGTAACCATCGAAGTTGCTCCACCCGATCACTTGCCCAACCGGATGCTGGGAGGCGTAACGAATGCTGCCGCTCTGAAAGCCCACACTACACAGGAGGATCTTGATGGACGAGGCCATCAGCCGGTCGTACCGCTCGCCCCGCATCGTCTTGCGGATGAGTTTCTCGAGTGGCCAGGTGTCGTAGATGGCGTCCAGGAACAGCCGGCGCCAGTTCAGCCGGAGGATGTCCTTCTTGCGCACCGACGTGTAGATCCGCACCATCTCATCAATGTCATTGATGGCCAAAAGTGGAGCAATCAGAGCGCCGGTGCTCGTTCCGGCAACCAGATCGAACTCATACCCGCGTTCTACGAGAACCTCAATTACCCCGACGGCGAACGCACCTTTATCGCCTCCACCGGAAATCACTAGAGCAGTCGTCATTTGTGGAGTTCTTTCTTCGGGAAGTGTGTCAGGCCCTTACACGCCTTGACACACTTCCCTTCTGCGTGTTCGCCTTTTTGAATGATGCAGTACCCACCAATGCAGCAGTTCTTGCAGACGCAACTACATTCGCCTGACGAGTCCATCACTTTGTACAACTGGGTAGGCGAAGGTCAGGGGACCTCCACTTACCGTGCAACCCACCGTTAGCTGCCCACATCAGGAGTTCAAGCGGAGAGGTTGTCTCCTCGTCAAGGTGCTTGGCCAGGTCCATCTTGTGCAGGTATCTGGTCACAAGTTCTGCACACATCAGCCGTCCAGGAGAACGACTTGGGCGCAACGGAAATCGTGCACGCACCCATCGCCTCACCCACCCAAGCACTCCAACCATTCCGGCCGCGCTCCAGTCATACTTCGCACCAAGCGTCTCTGATACCAGCTGCCTCAGAACTTCTCCATCTGGGTCATGTTTCACAGAGAAGATCGCCAGAGCTTTGTTCTCCTTGTCCCATCTGCGTCTTGGCCGTAACTCAACTCCCCATGCCTCTGCTTGCATCACAAGAGACAGTCCAAGCGTCTGATCTTCAAAACAGATCCACGCGTGGCTAACAGGACTTCTCGTGATCCAGCGAATGACAGCAGACATCCACTTGGTAGTGGTGGAAAACCCGATCCTAACTAAAGCTGGGCCTTGAACGCTCAAAGCCTATTCCGTGACCACTCAGCTACGGCTACTCCAACGAACACGCCGATGAGATTCGCTAGCGGATCAGCAATCCAGGCATTGGCCCAATGCTCCACAACTCCACCCCATGTCGCCGGATACGCTCGTTGGAGGAAGTGCTCTGCTAGCTCCCACCCAAAGCTCGCTGGGAACCACCAAAGCACATGATAGACAACGTGAGGCTGCCACCGCGCGTGGATCGAGGATGCCACAAAGGCGAAGAAGAACAGATGAATCAACGCCCACAGGTCTATGATAGGGCTAATCATGACACCTCATCGTAGCTAGTGCAGTAGAAGGTGGCCGTCCCGTACTCGCCTCCGAAGGGCAGACTTCCGCCGATCCACACCCTGATTTCCAACCCATAAGACGAGAGCAGCTCCTTGACCGTCTGGTACTTGAACGGGAACGTGACCCGCGGGCTCGTGAATCCCCGGGGTCCACCCATGATAGGGATCTCAGGGTAGCAGCCGTTGGCTTCCTCGATGTAGTTGTCGAGGGTCTTGTAGATCGTGGGGTAGGCAGCTGCGACCTTTTCAGGAGGTGCCGGGTTTCCCGTAGGGCTGTAGGCCCAGGGCTGGAAGAACGTGTGGGCGTTGATCTCGATGTCCTTGCTGAACTGGACCTCGCTGTACTCTACCCACAGCCGTTTGCCTGCTGTGGGCGCGATGATGTAGAGGCTGCCGTTCTCCCTGCTGTAGTCGGCGGTGACGGCCTTGCCAGACTGCGAGACGAAGAACGTCACGGCCCCTGTGGCGTAGTCGATGGTGAAGTCACCGCCCGCTTCTGCCCAGGGTGCTCGCTGCGTCTTCGTAACGCCGTCGACCTTGATCACTGGCAAGTAAGACGCAGCGAGCAGATCTTCGCGGTAGATCTTCCCGTGCGTCATGTCGATCCAGTTGTCGTGGCTAGAGTTGAACGTCAGCCCGTCCCCGCTGTCCGTAAGGGTTTCCCCTTCCACACGAGCGGACTGCGTGTACCAGCTCGTGGGGTCGCACCAATTGTGCGTCACGAAGACGAGTCCGTCACCAGCCTTACGGGGCTCCTGGCTAATGCGGAGGCGGCCTTCGTCGTCCTTCTCTGCCTTTTTGGTCAGGTCCATCAGAGAGCTTCCTTCCCGTAGTGGATGTAGGCCCTCATGTTCGTCAACGTGGTGAGGTTGTCTCGGATCAAGAACTCCAGCACCTCGTCGTCCGTGATGTTCAGACTGG
>Ga0307377_10005580_pt1 | contig 13441 bp, 9 predicted proteins | sample TR3MG_FD_202535 | JGI IMG/M metagenome (GOLD analysis project Ga0307377, IMG submission 202535) | Soil microbial communities from Risofladan, Vaasa, Finland - TR-3 | ecosystem: Environmental > Terrestrial > Soil > Coastal area > Acid sulfate soil | place: Finland: Risofladan, Vaasa | collected... | reverse complement strand
TTCGGGCCCCATCGGGGCGTAAACGCGTTCTTAAACTCGAGCCGGTGGTGCTCCGAGCCGTCGGGCCGGCACAACCAGATATAGCGCGCCGATTCACGGTCACTCATATACGCGACCCACTCGCCGGTGGGGGACCACGTCGGCCTCTTCGCGCAGTTGCCCTCCACTATAACCTTTATCTTCCCCGTCGTCAAATCCAGTATCGCGAGGTCCGCGGCCCGGGCGAAAATGCCGAACCGGTAACTTACGACTACCTTGGTGCCGTCCGGCGAGAAGGAAGGCTCGTAGCACTGCGGCTCCACCCCCCGGGGTTCCCATAACAACCGCCGGCCGTCGTCGCCCTTAACCGGCGGCGGCACGTACGGCCCCGGTAGCGTAGACGCTGGCTCATCTTCGCAGCTTACCAGGCCGCCGATAACTACGAGGCCGAGCCAATACGCCGCCACCCGCCGCCACATTCTACTCCGGCGCCCTTATTAAAAAGAGCCGGCCCTTGTGGTTACCGAATAGTATGTCGCCGTTCGGCCCCCAAGAAGCGTACCGTATTTTCTCGTATTCCAACCTCGGCGGACACATCGTAAGGGGGCGGAATATGCCGGTCTTAAGCTCGTACGTTCCCAACTCGCCGACGCCGCTACGGGGATAGCCGTAACCCATAAGGATGTACTTCCCGTCGGGGGACCAGGCCAGCGCCGCGGCCCAATACCTCTCGATACCCGCGGGCCATATCACCTCGAGCCCGGTCCCGTCCGCGTTGATGAGCGCGAGGTTAATGTCCTTATAATGCTTTAAATTGTCGAAGAGGTAAAACGCCAATTTCCCCCCCCCGGGCGACGCCAAAGGCGGGCCCACATCGAGAAACGGGTCGTGATACAAAATAAGCAACTTCTCCTCGTCGAGGTCGTAATACACGCCGTACATTTTCCCCCCCGATTTATAAGCGTGGGCGAAGTAAATTTTATCCCCCTCCGGCCCCCAACGCGCCGTACGGGCCCATTTATAATCGAGACGGCGGTTTTCCGAGCCGTCGGGCCGGCACAACCAGATATAAGGGGCCGATTCCCGTTCACTATTATACGCGATCCACTCGCCAGTAGGGGACCAAGAAGGCCACCTGGCGCAATTGCCCTCCACGATAACGTTTATCTTCCCGGTAGTCAAATCCAGTATCGCGAGCTCCGCCGCTCGAGCGAAAAAGCCGTAACGGTAACTCACGACCACCTTGGTCCCGTCCGGCGAAAAAGAAGGCTCGTAGCACTGCGGCTCCACCCCCCGGGGTTCCCATAACAACCGCCGGCCGTCCTCCCCCTTCACCGGCGGCGGCACGTACGGCCCGGGCAGCGTCGACGTCGGCACGTCTTCGCAGCTTACGGCCGTCGCGAGTAAACCTAAAAATATTACTACCCTGGCGTACGTCTTAACTTTGACCATAGCTTTTTTAGGGTTAACCCGCCCCCGCCTCCGGCGGGGGCGGGTATTCTGTTACGCTTAGTGGATTACGCACTTATTGGCCGCGGTTACATTACCGGCGCGGACGCGGTAGATGTATACGCCCGGCGGAACGCGGCCTCCCGCGCTCGACGTAAGGTCCCACGCCACCTCCGCCACGCCGTCGCGTACCGGTACGTCGAAGGTCCGTATCCTGCGGCCGCTGATGTCGTAGATGATAAGCTCGGCTCGCGTCGCCTCTTTCGAGGACAACTCTAAGCGAATCGTCGTCGAGGAAGAAGCCGGATTGGGCGCGTTCTGCGCGAGCCTCAAGGCCGGGGCCGCGGCCGCGGCCGGGTTGCTCGAGCCGTCGCCGCCGCCGTCGCGAACATTATCCCACGCGATCGTTTCGCCCTCTTCCTAATAAAATCTGAATGCCGGGGTCAAGTACTTATAACCTCCGCTAATATAATTTATCTCCCCGCCCCGTTTGTCAAGTACTTATTTATATATTATTTATTTAGTATTGTAAATCGCCCGCCAATATAAAAGGCGGCTCTATTGAGCCGCCTTTAAATAATTTACGCTAACTTCACTCGAACGCCATATACCCGAAGCGCCGGGGGTCGAAGCCGATGGGGTACTGCCAGTCCGCGGAGCTCCCCTTGGCCTGCTCCTTGCGGCGGAAGTTCGCCCGCCACTCGTCGCCGGCGACGACGCCGTCCGCGCCCAGCGTCGCGACGGGAATCGCGGCCTCGAACGTCCAGTAGCCGGAGCCTCGAGCCGTGGCCACCTCGCAATCCGCGTTCCACGCCTCCACACCCTCGGTGTCCAGCTCCATCGGTTCCTCGAACGTGTACGCAATATCGTATATCACGCCGTCGGCGTTGACGTAGAGCTGGTAGAAGACGTTCTCGGCCGGGTCGGGGAGGAAGAAGAAACCGACGCAGTCGTCGGACGGCACCATCGCGTCGCGCTCGGCGGCGTTCACTACCAGCGCTTCCATATCTTCCTGTTCGCACCGCGCGGCGACGTAGAGGTTCTCGTCGTCGTAGCCGAAGTAGAACGTCGTCGGGTCTATCGTGCAAACGGTGCCGTCGGGGGCGCAGAAGTAGGCCGCGGTCGCGGCCTCGAGCCAACACGCGTCGCCCAGCTCGCCGTCTACCGTCGGCCCTGACGTAACCGCCTTTACGGGTTGCGTCCGGCACGCCGGCAGGCCGGTTTTAAATTCGTGCACCAACTCGCCCCGGTAGGGATAGGCCACCGTCACCTCGGGCAGCGGGTAGAGCTCGCCCGCCAACGTCGCGACGAACTCGAGCTCGGCGGAATCGCCGGGCGCGAGCGTTACCTCCCGACTCACCGGCTCGAGCGTCCAGTTGTCGGGGACCTCCCACGTCACCGGCGTCGCGATGGCGTCGGCCGTGCCGTTCTCGATTAAAATCGTAAAAGTCGCCTCTTTATCGCCCTCGGCGAAAAGGAACGACGGTACCCGCAAGTACTCGGTCTCGAACTTGTCGATGGTCTTGAGGTCCGCGACCAATACCGTATCGGCCGGCGCCGCCGAGCCCTTCTTCAACACCGTCCACTCGAGCTCGTCGCCCCGCACCGTGCACCACACGTACTGGAAGAAGGCGCCGGGGTATTCGGCCTCTTCCTCTATGCCGCCGCCGCTCGAGCCCACGATGGTGTACGGGATGCCGTCGTACTCGGCCGCGGCGTAAAGGTGGTAGTGGCCGTTGAAGACGGCGTCAACGCCGTACTCTTTAAAAATATCGTGCAGCGGGTCCGGCTCGCCGTCCGCCAGCGTTTCGTACCAGTACGGGATGTGGTGGAGAACGACGGTCAGGCGGTCCTTCTTGTGTTTGGCGAGGTCCTTCTCCAGCCACTCGCGGTAGCCGCTCTCCTCAAGCCACTCCTCGCTCGTCCCCCACCGGCCGGTATCGAGCGTTACGAAGTGCACGCCCTCGTAATCGAACGAGTAACAGGGGTCCCGCTTCGTGCGCTCCTCCCAAACCTCCAGCATAACGTCGTTGTATATATCGTGGTTGCCGGGGCAGACGTAGAACGGCGCCTCCAGCTTGCCGGCGATTTCCCAGTATTCGTCCCATTGCGCCTCGAGCGTTGGAACGTCCTCGCTGTAGCCCTCGATCTGGTCGCCCACGGTAACGACGAGGTCGGGCCCCAGCAGGTTCACCTCGTCGACGAGCTCGCCGTAGACGCCGGGGACGTGGTCGCCGGTCCGGTCGCCCAGGATGACGAAGTTAAAGTCCTCGCGGGCGGCGGAAACCCCAGCCGCGACGACAAACGCTAACGAAACGACGAACGTGAAACGTTTCATTCAACCTCACCCTCTCGTTGTTAACGTAACCTTTGTACGGTTAATAGCGTATTATCTAACGGGCCGCGGCCTCGAGCGCGAGAAGCTTACGCTTGAGTTCCGACCCCCCGGCATATCCGCCGAGGCCGGAGGAGCCGACTACCCGGTGGCAGGGGATTACCAGCGGGATGGGGTTGGCGGCGCAGGCCGCGCCCACGGCCCGGGCCGCGCTCGGCGAGCCGAGCCGCTCGGCGATTTCGCGGTACGTCGCCGTCGCGCCGTACGGAATCGCGCTCACCGCCTCCAGGACCTTGAACTGGAACGGCGTCACGCGGATGTGGAACGGCACGGCGAACTCGCGCCGCTCGCCGGCGAGGTACTCTTCGATTTCGCCGCGGCCTTGTTCCATCTCGGGCGTGCCCCGCTCGAGGAGCAGGAACGCCGGGTATTTCTTTTTAATATAGGAGAAGAAGCGGCGGCCGTCGCCGCCGGGCAGGCCCACGGCGGTTATGCCGCCCGCGCTCCCCGCGGCCCGGAAGACGCCCCACGAGGTCGGGAATTCGGCGTAATACAAACTGGAAACGGTGGAATTCACGTCGGCCTCCCCTGCGTCGGTGGAGCTTTTATAACATACGGGGAGGGCCGAAAAAAGGGGAAACGTACGTTTTCCCGATTTTTCTTGACCCGCGCGGGGATTTTTGCTAAAATAAACCAATTAGTCAAAAATTGAACTCAGGAGTTCAAATACGAGCAGGTAAATATGAGAAAATGGATAGTAATTGGCGTGACCGCGGCCGTGCTCGTCATCGTCGTCGTACTGGCCTTGGCGCGGGCCGCCAAAAAGCGTGAACAGCAAGAGGAGTTTTCGCAGCGCCGGGAAGTCGCCGTCGCCGTCGAGGTCACCCGGCCCGAGGTCGGTACGATAGAGGAAACCAAAATGTATTTGGGGACCGTCGTCTCGACGGAAGAGGCAACGGTTTTCTCCAAGATCCCGGGCAAAGTGGTCTCGGTTCCCGCGAAGGTGGGCGCGCGCGTCGGCGCCGGCGCTACGGTAGCGGTTATCGACTACGACCAACCCGGCATGAAATTCCGATACTACTACGCGTACTCTCCCCTAAACGGCGAAGTTGCGGACGTCATGGTCAGCGTCGGCGACATGGTTTCGCCGTCCACGCCGCTGGCCGTAGTCGTCAAGCCGGAATCGGTCAAGCTCGAGACGGAGGTCCCGGCCGAGACGTTGGCGGTGATGAGCCGCGACCAGCCGGTGAAGATCCACGCCCGAGGCTACGAGGGGGAATACGTCGAAGGCGAGATCGTGAACTTGCCGCGTTCGCTCTCCCCGGATTCCCACCTCGCGAAGGTGGAGATCAAACCTACGAATAAGGTAACGGCGCTGCGCGCCGGCATGTTCGCGCAGGTGGAGATACCGGTCGCCCGGAGCGACGACGCCCTCCTCGTCCCGCCCCAGGCCTTACGCCGAGAGCCGGAGGGCACGGCCGTCTACGTGGCGGAGGGCGGCATCGTCCGACGGCGGCTCGTCGAGTTGGGCCTCGCGCGCGAGGACGCCGTGGAGGTCGTCTCCGGCCTCGGCGCCGACGAGGAAGTAATCGTCTACGCCAACGGCGACCTCGACGACGGCGTAAAAATCCTCAAGAAAGTACCCTACCAACCTCATAAATAACCTCGGCCGCGGCCGGACGGGGCCGCGATTATATTATGAAGTTACCTGATTTCTCGATACGCAGGCCGGTTTTCATCACGATGCAGGTCCTCGCGGTTCTGGTCCTCGGCATCGTGTCCTACAACCGCCTGGGCGTCGACATCATGCCCGATGTCGACTTCCCGTACGTCGTTACGACGGTCGTATGGCCCGGCGCGAGCGCGAGCGAAGTCGAACTCGACATCACCGATAAGATAGAGGACCGCCTGAGCGCCATCAGCGGCCTGAAGAACCTCTACTCCTATTCCAACGAAGGGTACTCCCTCATAATCCTCGAGTTCGAGCTGGAGACGGACCCGCGCGCGGCCGAGGCCGACGTGCGCACGGAGGTGGAGAAAACCATCCCCGACCTGCCCCTCGACATCGAGAAGCCGGTCGTGGCGCGCGTAGACTGGGGAGCCGAGCCGGTCATCACGTTCGCGGTGGGCGGCAAAGCGACCCCCGAGGAGCTGCGCCGCCTCGCCGACGACGTCATCAAACCTCAGATCGAGAAGATCGCGGGCGTAGCGGAAGTGGACGTCGAGGGCGGCCTGGAGCGCGAGGTCAAAGTGGAGCTCGAGCCGGCGGCGCTCGCCGGCTACGGGATCTCGCTGGACGACGTGACGGGGGCGCTCGCGGCCGCCAACCTGGAAGTGCCCGCCGGCCCCATGCAGGCCGGGCCGCGGGAGGAGAAGCTCCGCGTCGCGGGCAAGTTCCGGTCGCAGGAAGACATCGAGAACGTCGTCGTGGCCTGGAAGAAAGGCGCGCCCTTCTTCCTCCGCGACGTCGCCACCGTCGACGTCGACGGCGATAAAGAGATTAAGACCATCCCCAAGCTCAACGGCAAAGACGCCGTAACCGTGAGCGTGGGAAAAGCCTCCGGCGCGAACACCGTCGAGGTGTGCGACGAGACGATCAAGCGGCTGGAGAGAATAAAGAAGACCCTCCCCGAGGGCGTCGAGCTCAATATCGCCTACAACGACGCCGACTTTATCAAAAACGCCATCGCCGACACCGGCGAGGCGCTGTACCTGGGCGCCATCTTCGCCGTCCTGGTGATACTCATCTTCCTGGGCAACATCCGCACTACGCTCATCTCGGCGCTGGCCATCCCCACCTCCATCCTCTTCACCTTCATCCTCATGTACGCCGTGGGCTTCACCCTCAACATGCTCACGCTGATGGCGCTGGCCCTCGCCGTCGGCATCCTCATCGACGACGCCATCGTCGTACGCGAGAACATCTACCGCCACTGGGAAGAGGGGATGTCGCTCGAAAAGTCGGCCTCCTTCGGGACCGCGGAAGTGGGCCTGGCGATTATGGCCACGACGTTCACCATTTGCGCCGTTTTCGTCCCGGTGGCGTACATGGGCGACATCGTCGGCCGGTTCTTCCGCCAGTTCGGCCTGGTGGTCGTCTTCGCCGTCATGTACTCGCTGTGGGACGCGCTTACCATGGCGCCCATGCTCTCGGCGAAGCTTATGATCGGCAGCCCGGACCCCACGAAAAAGAACCGGTTCGAGCGGCTGTTTGCGCCGCTCAACCGTCAGTTCGACCGGCTGGCGGACGGCTACCGCGGCTTCCTCCGGCTCGCGCTCGAGCGCCGGGCCATAACGCTCGTCGTCGCCGTCGCCGTCTTCGTCGGCAGCCTGTTCCTCGTCCGCTTCATCAGCACCCAATTCATGCCGGCGTGGGACCAGGGGTACCTCTACGCCTACGTAACGACGCCGCTCGACTCCTCGCTGGTCTATACCGAGAGCGTGGCCGAAGACGTCGAACGACGCCTCGCCGCCCACGAAGCCGTCGACGTCACCTTCGCCGACATCGGCGTCGACGAGATACCCAACCGGGCGACGATCACCGCCAAGCTCAAGCCCATCCGCGAGCGCGACAAGAGCAACTACGAGCTGCAAGAAGAGTTGCGCCGGGCGTTCGCCTCGTACTCCCGGGCCAAGGTTACGTTCAAGTTACCGGGGATGGGCGGAGGCGGCACTTTCGGCCAGCAGCCGACCTCGGTCGATATCTCCGGCACGGACCTGGACGTGATGGAGGCCGAGGCCGATAAGATGGTCGCCTACTTGAAGACCCTGGGCTCGACGCGCGACGCCGGCATGAGCTACGAGCGGGGTCGACCCGAGACCCGCCTCGTCCCGGACCGGGCGATGTGCGCCGAGATGGGGATACCGGTGGCCTCGGTCGCGATGAGCGTCCGCGGCCTGGTGGAGGGAACGGTCGCCACCAAGTACGCCGAGGGCGGCGAGGAGTACGACGTCCGCGTTATGATCCCGCGGCGGGAAATCCGGGACCTCGCGGACGTGGAGGGCCTCTACCTGAAAAACTTCGACGACGACGTCGTCCCGCTGGCGATGCTGGTCGACTTCGAACGCGACGTGGGCCCGACCCAAATCCAACATACCAACCGCCAACGCACGATATCGATATGGACCGGAAGCGCGCTGGGCGCCGCCGACAGCGACATCCAGCGGGAGATGAACACATACGTCGGCGACCACCCGCCTCCTACCGGGTACGAGTACTCCGTGGGCCACATGACCGAAATGCAGCGAACGATGTTCGGCAACATGTTCACGGCGCTCGCCATCGCCGTCGTCTTCATCTACATCGTGCTGGCGGCGCAGTTCAACTCGTTCACCCACCCCTTCACCATTATGCTGGCGCTGCCGCTCGCGGTCGTCGGCGCGCTTATCGCGATCTTCATCCTCGGCACGACCTTCGACATGATGACGATGGTGGGGCTCATCCTCCTCATGGGCCTCGTCAACAAGAACGCCATCCTGCTCGTGGACTATACGCTGCAGCAGATCGACAAGGGTAAATCCATCAAGGAAGCCCTGCTCGTCGCCGGCCCCGTCCGGATGCGGCCCATCCTCATGACCACCGCGGCCATGATTATGGGGATGCTGCCCACGGCGCTGGGCCGGGGCGAGGGCGGCGAGTTCCGCCAGGGTATGGCGGTCGCGGTCATCGGCGGCCTGATAACCTCCACCTTGCTCACCCTCCTCGTTGTGCCCGTCGTCTTCTCCATCGTCGAGGGCTGGCGGCACCGCCGCAAGCCGCGACCCAACGAGGTAGTCGCGACCGAATTCGAATAAAAAAGCGGCCGCGCCGCGCGCACGAAATCCTTGCGCTCGGGCTCGAGGAAGAGGAATATCTGAAAAACGTATCGTTTAACCGGCTGCAACTCGATACCGAGCTATACGATATCGTGTCCCTGACGGACAAGGACAACCGCATAGACAGAACGCTATTCAAGGTCTTGGGGTTGAGGGACGTTATAGACATAAACGGCGTCGCGGAGACCACCGCGCTGGGCCTTATGAAGCTAAGAACTCAATAATCGGTACCACATAAAGACTTTAAATATGCTGTAAGTGCGTTCTTCATTAGCGCCGACGTACTTATAACTAACGACTATTTTATATCTCGCTTTACCATCCAACGTAACTAATATAAAATCCGCGTTCCGGCCATAATCAATATAAAACCCGCTTATAGGATCCTCTTCCCCTTCCCGATATATCCTTCGGCCCGATGTGCATACCCAAATATCGGGGTTAGGATAAAATCCAGGGGTAAATCCTATATCTAATTTGTAGAGAACGGGGTGGTAATCCATCCTAAATACAAATTTCTCGCATGTCGCGAAGATGTAACCCTCCCCCGCCCACTTTATATATTTGTGGTGTTTTAATAACGTAAACTCAACTGCTTCTCCGCTTGTGGCCGTCGGGCCCGTCGCGTCGTCGTCGCCGCAAGCCGCGAAGACCACCATCGCCAGAATCACCATCGCTATTATCCTACCCATTTCGAACCGCCTTTCCGTTATCGCTTGCGTTTCGCATCTTCGCAAAACCGCGTGTCCGCCTCCGCACGTACGCACGTTCCAACCGTTCCCGGATATGATTAATTGCCGCGGGCACGGCTTCCCGCCTAACCGTGTAGTTTCGGCCCCGCTTGATAAGCCCGACGCCCCCCGCAAGATTGAGATGGCGTATTCGCCCCGTATCCCTAACAACTTCGCTATCGCGCCCACGGCGACGAATCCCCTCTCGCCCACGCGGTCCCATATCAGGTAATAAACGTGTTTGCTGGGGTACCGGTAAAGGCCGTAACCGACCCCGGCGTTGAAACGCAACGCCCCGGATTCCGCCACCGTAACGCGCGCCTTCACGCCCACCGGCCCCGTCTCGCCCAGGCCGTTCAATCCGCCCAACGCGAGGTTCGGCCCGTAAAATAACGCGACCTCGACTCCCGCGCAACGCGGAGGCGAGGCGATAACCATAACGGCGACGGTCCAAGCGCCGGTACGGATTTATTCAACATCTCGTTACCTCCCGCAATCGCACCCTCGATACTCTTCTCCGGGAGTTATTATCGGTTATAACGCGAACGCGGTCAATAGCGGATTTCCCCCGGCAGGTCCGCGCCCGGCTTGATTTATACGGCCCCGTATGTAATCATCGCGTATAATAAAAGGTCCCGTTTAAAGGAGAAACCGTATGCCCCTCGCCGACGCCAAAGATATTTTAGGTACCGCCCGGGACGGCGGTTACGCCGTCGCCGCGTTCAACGTCAACGACCTCGAGTTCGCCCAGGCCGTCGTGGCCGCCGCGGAGGAGGAGCGCGCGCCCATCTTCGTGGCCGCGACCGAGACCGCGCTGGCCTACGGCGGCGACGCGCTGGCCCGGCTCGCCCTGGATATCATCGACGGCGCTTCGGTTCCGCTCGTCTTGCACCTCGACCACGGCTCGAGCGTCGAGGCCGCGCGCAAAGCGGTCGACCTCGGCTTCAACTCCGTGATGGTGGACGGTTCCACGCTGCCGTACGACGAGAACGTCGCGCTGGTGGCCGCGGCGGTGGACGAGTTCGCGCGCCGCGGCGTCGCCGTCGAAGGCGAGCTGGGCCACGTCGCCAAAGACCACGACCGGGGGGCCTTCACGGAGCCGGCCGAGGCCGCGGCCTTCGTCGAAGCGACGGGCGTCCACTCGCTGGCCGTAGCGGTCGGCACGAGCCACGGCGCGTACAAGTTCGAGGGCGAGCCGACCATAGACGTCGAACGGCTGGAGGCCATCGCCGCCGCGACGCCGGTTCCGCTCGTGCTCCACGGCGCGTCGGCGGTTTACGAGGACGTCGTGCGCCAGGTGGAGAACGCGGGAGGGCACCTTCCGCGGGCGCGGGGCCTCTCGGACAAGCTCCTACGTCAAGCGGTCGCGCGCGGCGTCGCAAAGGTCAACGTCGATACCGACCTCCGGCTGGCGTTCGTCGCCGCGGTTCGAAAATATTTTAAAAATGACGCCGCGGCCATCGACCCTAAAAAGATACTCGGGGCGGGCCGCGACGCGGTGCGCGAGATGGCCCGGCGCAAGATAAGGGCGTGCCGGGGCGCGCGTTAGCGCGGCCGCGGAACCCGGCGCCGGCCGTCCCCACGTAGAACGCATCCCCGCTCGAGGTAATAATACCGATACCATACGCCCCGCGGGCAACGACGCGGCGCGTAAAAAATCCCCGCATTTTAGGTAAAAAACCCTTGACTTTGGCCGGCGCTCTTCGTAACATTTCGTTTCCTTGTCCACGCCGTTACCGGCCTTCGGCCGTCCAAATAAAACCACAAAACATTAAATAAAAACGGGCGCGGTAGTAATCTAAACCGCTTCGCAACGCCAAGGAGGTTCCCTAATGTACGTCGACGACGTCTTTAAGAAGGTAGCAGCCCGCGACCCCGACCAACCGGAATTCCTCCAGGCGGTGGAGGAGGTTTTTACGTCGCTCGGGGAATTCATCGACGAGAACCCCCAATACAAGAAAGGGAACATTCTTGAGCGCGTCGTCGAGCCGGACCGCACTATTCTGTTTCGCGTCCCGTGGGAAACGGACGACGGCGAAGTGATGGTAAACCGGGGTATGCGCGTGGAGTTCAACAACGCCATCGGCCCCTACAAGGGCGGCCTGCGCTTTCACCCCTCCGTCAACCTCGGCATCATCAAGTTCCTCGGCTTCGAACAGATATTCAAGAACGCGCTCACGACGCTCCCCATGGGCGGCGGCAAAGGCGGCTCCGACTTCGACCCCAAGGGCAAGAGCGACGCCGAAGTCATGCGCTTTTGCCAGAGCTTTATGAACGAACTCTATAAATACCTCGGCCCCAATACCGACGTGCCCGCGGGCGACATCGGCGTGGGCGCCCGCGAAATAGGCTTCATGTTCGGCCAGTATAAACGCCTTACAAACGAGTTTACCGGCGTCTTTACCGGTAAGCGCCTGACCTGGGGCGGTTCGCTCATCCGGCCCGAGGCCACCGGCTACGGCGCGGTATACTTCGCCGACGAGATGTTGAAGACGCGCGGCGATTCTCTCAACGGAAAGGTGTGCCTCGTCTCCGGTTCGGGCAACGTCGCCCAGTTCACCGTCGAAAAGCTCACCCAGCTCGGCGCCAAAGCCATTACGCTCTCCGACTCCTCGGGCTTCATACACGACCCCGACGGCATCGACGAGGAGAAGCTCGCGTTCGTCAAGGAGTTGAAGAACGTCCGGCGCGGCCGCATCAAAGAGTACGCCGAAAAGTTCAAGGTCCAATACACGCCCGCGGACCCGAAGCTGGACCACAACCCGCTGTGGGCCATCAAGGCCGACTGCGCCTTCCCGAGCGCGACGCAGAACGAAATCAACCGCAACGACGCCGCAAACCTCGTCAAGGGTGGCGTCTTCGTCGTATCCGAGGGCGCCAACATGCCGACGATGCCGGAGGGCGTCGACGTTTTCCTGAAGGCCAAGGTCCTCTACGGCCCGGGCAAAGCGGCCAACGCCGGCGGCGTCTCCGTCTCCGGCCTCGAAATGTCGCAGAACAGCCTCCGCCTGTCGTGGTCGCGCGAGGAAGTGGATGAACGCCTCCGCGGCATCATGGCCGCCATCCACGAACAGTGCATGATGTACGGCTACGACGAGAAGGATAAATATTGCGACTACGTTAAAGGCGCCAACGTCGGCGGCTTCAAGAAGGTGGCCGACGCGATGCTGGACCAGGGCGTCGTTTAACCGGCGAAGTCAATAAACGACGAAGGGAGCCCGTAGATGAAAAAGATAGGATATATGGACGGTACGGACCCGCTTCTACTGAGCAAGCTCGCCGCCGCCGGCGTGGAGACGGTGCCGCTGGGGAACGGCTACGATAACGCCGGCCGGTACATCGGCTACCTGAACCCGGCGGACGGCATCGACGCCGTCGTGGGCTACTTCCACAAGTTCCTGCCGCTGGAGGGGGCCAACATCTGCGCCGCGGACCTCCTGAAGCCGTGCCAGATCCACAACGTACCGGTATACATAATCGTCGCCAAAGAAGACCGGGCCAACGCCAAAAAGATAATGGGCGACTGCGGCTCGAGCGTGAAGTACGTCGACCCGGGCGAGGTCGCCGGCGAGTTGATGAAAATCGTTTAGTAGCTCGCGAGCGAATACGGAAAAACGGGCGGCCGCAAGGCCGCCTTTTTTTACCGGCGGGAAACGGTCCGCTTAAAACGTGGATTTTTCGCGCCCTCGGTGTTAATATCCCCTAAAAATAAAACGCCCGGAGGACGCTATGACCACCATCGTCGACGTTTACGCGCGCGAAATTTTGGACAGCCGCGGCAACCCCACGGTCGAGGTAGACGTATACACCGAGTCCGGCTCCCGGGGCCGCGCCGCCGTTCCCTCCGGCGCCAGCACCGGCGAGTTCGAGGCCTGCGAGCTCCGCGACGACGACGCTTCCCGCTACGTCGGCAAGGGCGTCCGCCAGGCGGTGGCCAACGTCAACGGCCCCATCGCCGACGCGCTGCTGGGGGCGGACGCCGCGGACCAGGCCGCCGCCGACCAGATACTAATCGAGCTCGACGGGACCGACAACAAGGCCAAGTTCGGCGCCAACGCCATCCTGGGCGCGTCGATGGCGTGCGCTCGAGCCGCGGCCGAGTTCTTCGACCTGCCGCTCTACCGCTACCTGG
>Ga0307377_10005578_pt1 | contig 13447 bp, 19 predicted proteins | sample TR3MG_FD_202535 | JGI IMG/M metagenome (GOLD analysis project Ga0307377, IMG submission 202535) | Soil microbial communities from Risofladan, Vaasa, Finland - TR-3 | ecosystem: Environmental > Terrestrial > Soil > Coastal area > Acid sulfate soil | place: Finland: Risofladan, Vaasa | collected... | reverse complement strand
ATGGCTTGCTGTTGACAGAGATGGATTGCTCTCTCTCGATGCATGCGATATAATATCTGATGAAACTACCTGTTTGCAAGAGGGATGTTACTGGTATGATAATATTTGCCATAGCATGCCACCAAAACCACCCGGAGGGGGTGGCGCGATCGCTCTCGCTTTAATTCCGATAATAATCATAGTTGGAATAGCTTACATCGTTGGACAAAAACGACATTAACTTTTTATACTGCTGAAACTATTATATTTTTGGTGAAGTGAGTGAATAATATTATTACCGTCGCCCCAATAGAAATATTGAGAATGCTTGATACAAATATAGTTACGATTGTTCCCGCTGGTTTTGGACAACCCCGTTTTGGTGACCCGAACATTCAATTTATTGATGCCAACTGCAGCTGTCCCGCACAATTCATCCCATGTACATGGAACGACCAAATTTTTCTTAAGATAACAAACAATGGGGAGGCAAGCGACCAATGCCAGCTTGGAGCCATGATAACAGGTCATACTCCCTCTGGTCAGTTTATTCCAGTTGGAGATCCATTTTCAATGAACGCCGGAGAATCAAAGGATGTTCAAATTTCAATTCATTTCAACGAGGACTATTGGACACAAACAGAAGACATAGAATTGATTTTTGTTATTGGATATTGGATTAATGAAACACAGATTCAGGTTACAGACAGCATCTCATTTAACCCACAGATTTACGTTCCAGGCATGGGCTGTAGCGATTACACCAATCAGATTGACTGTGTTAACGCCCAATGTTACTGGTGGAGCGATGGAACATGCCATGATACCGCAGAAAACGGTAACGGTAACGGTGCTTGTGAAGATTACACAACTCAAGCAAGCTGTGCCGCAGCAGGGTGTTATTGGTACGCAAAATATTTCTGGGATGCACCCAGTTGCCATACTGCAGAACAGAACATGATGATGGATTATCTACCCTTTATCATAGCAGGCGTGGGCGGTGCAATAATAATAGTAGCCTTAGTAACACGGGGCGCACCAACACCAACACCAGCACCCGTGCCATATTACCCGCCACCACGATATCCACCACCAAAATACCCTTATCCCCCACAAGCTTATTAGACTTATGAATAGAACTCTTCTTTTAGCCGGAGGTGGCATCCTCGTTGCTGGAGGATTAGCTTATTGGTATCTATCACAGCAAAATGGAAATGGAAATGGGGCAAAATGTGAAGATTATACTACGGAATCTGAATGTGAAGCACATGGCTGCTACTGGTATTTTGGAAGCTGCCATAATCTGCCTCCTGGCGTAGAACCATGTGAACTTTTAGGCGAATGCTATCCTGGCGTTGCAGGATGGCAGAGATGTGATATGTACGACAATCTTTGCAGATGCAATGGAAGTAATTGGTATTGCATTGGGGAAGATTCACAAATATGTAAAAATGATGTTACACGGGGCATGTGTGCAGTTAATCAAGATGGGCTTGTCATGTGCCTTGAAACCTCACAGCAAGGAAGTGACGAATGCAATCTCACACCCGGAAGTGTCGGAGAGGGATGCTCTTGCGCAGTTGGAGACTGCCATCCCGCTGCATGGTGCGATCCAATCAAAAAGTTATGTTGGAAAAGAGCGTTGAATGTTCCTATCTCTGCAGATGAAAGTAATTGGACCTGTCAGCACAACCCAGGTGGTGGAAATACATGTTATTTTGAGTTAGATGAAACATATGGAGCTCTAGCTTTAGATGGAATGCTTGGATATAAATGGGGGGGATGGATAGCATATGGCATAGATTGGCGGATAGATGGTTATTATCATAAAACAGGGCAATGGCGGGAACTTGAAAGCGGGCGTATTGAATGGGCATATGTCCCAGATGGTGAAATTGTTGTTCAAGCTAGATTTCCAGCACAAGCCATAGATATATTAGCGTTCACAACAAAAACAAGCGATATTATAAATACACACCCAAATTATTTTATAGGTCATTTAAGTTTATAAATAGTAGGTGAAGTGAAATGGACGAATTAACACGGTCTGAATTAGAGGCGAATGGAGTAGAAGTAATAATACGACCCTATCCAGACCCTCATTTTAAAACAAAAACATTCATCAGATTGGAGGGGCTTGATCTTCCATGGTATGATGTGTTATATGAAGTGCCGCATTTGAATAACAATGACCAATATGCAATGCCGTTAACCTGCGTTCCACAAGAAGTCCAAGTAAATGATCTACGAACGGGGTTATGGGATGATATCACAACATATGAGACATCAGCAGATGGTCAAACTTTACCGATTCCATGGATTGCTTTAGCTCTCCTTACAATAAAAGTAGTTGGTGCAATCCTTATTTTCATATGCGTATATTATCTTTTTGAAAGAATACTTGCACCCTGTGGTATAGCCGGTAGCCAAATGATAATAAATGACTGTTGGAAGATAGTCATAATGCCTGATTGTGCACGAAGAGAATTTAATTCATGTGTGGGCCCAGATGAAAATGGAGATGGAAAACCCGATGGTGAATGGGTAGGAGATTGGGAAGGTGAAACAAATTGGGCTGCTTATTTAGTAATCGGAATTGTTGCAATTGGTGCGATAATAATAATACCACCGTTATTAAGAGCAGTGCGTCCTGCACCACAACTACCAACATATCCCCCTCCATCTTATCCACCACCACAATATCTAACATAACTTTAAAATACTACCTATACATTATTTTAATTAAGGTGAAGTAGTATGTCTTGGTCTGAATTAGGAAAAAATTTTATTTCCGCTAATTTTGGTGCAAGCCAATGTTGTGTCGCTAGTGGATTAAGCTGGTATTATACGGTAAGCGGCGTTGATTATGCTGAAACAGGAGGAACAGCTCAGGCTATATCTCGTCTCGCTTCTGGGTTGGTAAATTCTTTAACTATGACTAGCCCTGCAACAGGAACGTTTACTCAGGCAGATCTCAATACTGCAAATGGTAGTACGGTAACATTAGCTGATTGTCAAGAAATAACATTACATGATTCACCATCTGAAGATCAATGGTGTTTTATCTCCTGTGAATCAATACCCGACCAGAATACTTGTGAAAATATTTATACCTGTTACTGGTATAATCAGAGTTGTCATACAAACCCACCTAGTTGCAGTGGATTAAATAATGAATCTGATTGTAACAAATATAATTGTTACTGGTATGATGGCGCTTGTCATCAATCTTGGACTTGTGAGAATATAGTAAACCCAGCGGATTGTGTCGCATATGGTTGTTACTGGTACGATGGCGCTTGCCATAGTACATGGAATTGTGGAGATATATACAACGCTACTGATTGTTTAGCATATGGTTGTTACTGGTATAACGGTGTTTGTCATAGCGTTGATCAGTCAGAACTTTGTTACTGGATAGATGCTAAAGGCGGACCAGATAATATTATAATCACGGATGTCTTTGAAATGGTTGATTCATATCTATTTTCAGTACCGCCATCTGGTTATACTTTTGTGCCGACATTGCAAAATACCTTTGGAGTAATAGACTATTTCTTAGGTTTCAACGGTGACCCGTTAACCGGCTGTGTAAAAATTGTATAAGGGGGTTGCCTAGGTGACCCTTAACCAAACAGGTCTTGACTTTATCTGCCAGAACTTCGGCTTAGAAAATTGTTGCACGAACTCAGGTTTGTCATGGTATTATGTTGTAGGTAATGAGTATTATCCTGAATCGGGTGGTACAGCTCAGATTGTAAGCCGTCTTGCATCTGGTCTTATTGATTCATTAACCATTACAACTCCTGACCATGGAACTTTTACCAAAGCAGATCTTGATGTTGCAAATGGAGCACCAGTTACATTCCAAGATGCACAGGAGATTACAAACCATGATAGCCCCCTTGAAACACAATGGTGCTTAGGTGGTGCTGAGGCTCCGCCTTCAGCGACACCATTGCCATACTATATATTAGTTGGTGGCGTTATAGCAGTTGCTGTAGTAGCAGGAGTGATAGTGTGGCAAAAGAGGTAAGGACACAATGACACTTTATGAGAGGTACAACATAGGAGAGGATGCCTATTGGATGCTAATTGGGGACTATATGGCCGGTCAAACATTTACAATTGGGAATACAGGTACTAATGAAAGCCATTATATTACTAGTGTAAAACTCCTATTATTTCGACGAGGGTACCCCGGTGCAGGAACTGTTGCTATCTATGCTACAGCTAACGGATTACCTACGGGCAACCCTCTATGTCAGATAGATTATGATTTTAATAATTTACCAACTGCTTATGCGGAATGGATAGAATTTACTTTTGCACCAGCCTTGTTGTCTGCAAGCACACAGTATGCAATAGTGATAAGTTCACCGGACAGTATTTTTAATAATAATGTCAGATGGTGGGTGGATTCTACAAATTCAACATATACAGGAGGCTGCCGCGTATGTTCAGAAGATGGTGGTAGTTCCTGGTACTCGCGTACGTGGGATGCCATGTTTGAGGTATATGGGACAGCACCTCCACCATCTGGCCCCCATAATTTTTATGGTTTCGTATATAAAGGACAAGTGGGCGGTTTAGTAACTAAAGCAACAGAAATTATTATAGCATTTCCAGATGATTCAATGGAAACTGGTTTTACTGGTGAAGGCATAGACCCTATTCATCGCTATAATATACTTTTTCAGGGACGTGATTCTTTTCCAGAAGGTCAAGAAGCAGTTCTTTTTATTAACTATGATGGTGTAATTTATCAGGCATATGATAAAGCCACTGATTTACCAGCTAGTTGGTGGGTTGTCCCAAGTAAAATAGGATATAATATGAATATATATTTTAATTATGTAAGCCCCTGTGACGGTCTCGATGAAACATCTTGTAATTCATCGCCTGGTTGTTTTTGGTATGGTGGAGCCTGTTATGAAACTTTTTCTTGTTTTGATGTAACAGATGAAACACAATGTTGGGCTGAGGGTTGTTATTGGTGGTATAGCGATGGAAAATGTAAAAACATACCAGAACCAGGCAATGAACCAATGGGTGAGATATTAGATTTCCATTATGAAGGCACTTTACCAAATATAACTCTTTATTGGACAATCCAAAACATTGGACAAATAGCAGGTACATTTCAAGCACCATATTTTAGAGATGGGAATCTCGTGCAGACTGTTGGTTGTGCTATGAATCCTTTTGACACATGTACTTTTTCAAAACCTGCCACTGTTGAAGAATCTACTGTTTTTGAAGTAAAAGTACAACATACCGATGGAACTGGATGGGATGATACAGCGATTCTAAACATACAAGTAGCCTTAGACCTTTGTTCATGGGTATCTAATAAAGGTGGACCAGTAACTCTTACAATTCCAAACGTTTTTGAAATAGTAGATGCATACTTATTCTCAACACCACCAACAGGATATACCTTTATACCAACATTACAGAACGTATTTGGGGTGGTTGATTATTACCTTGGTTTCAACGGAGATCCACTAACAGGATGTTTCTTTTTCACATAAAACATTAAATAATGGTTAAAACATTATAAAAACTAAGGTGAAGTGAATGAGTGATACTCATCAATGGAATGTTAGCATAGCTGGAGATGTTATAGGGGATATAGTTGAATCTGGCAGTACTTTTTATACTGGTCCTTTTTCCCCTGGTGAATTTAAACTTGTAGCAAGTGCATTGATTAAAAACATTGGAACTATGGGTGGAAACTTGCATTACAATCTCTATCAATATCCTAATACAGGTCAGGAAAGCATAGTTGTACAAAACCATGGATATTTTCAAGCAGGGCAACAGCTGAATGTAAGTTTCAATGCAACCATACCAAATATGCCAGGCGAATTTTGGCCTCTCGGCATCAAGGTCTGGAGCGACACAGAAAATGAGCCAGGATGGAATTTAGGCAGTGCAGGGGAAGGCGAACCATTGCCACCATATGTATTGCCCGTAGCTGTAATTGGCGGGCTGTTAATAGTCGGCTATCTACTAACTAAAAAGTGATAATAATGCCATCAGATGTTCATCAATGGGGTATTCAAATAAGTGAAGGACCAACTCCACCTGAGATACCTTGGGTATTAATAGTTGGAGCCATAGGTGCTTTAGCCGCAGTGGGGATAGGAGTATACGTATGGAAGAAGAAAAAATAGTTCCATCGGATTGGAGCAAAATCAAGTCAGTACGTGTTATTCCTGAGAGCGAATTGCCAACTCTCGCTGATTGTCCTTGGCCACACCCAGACAGTCATGCCACAGAAGCAGGATATCCTATATGGGGGAGCTATGGTGGTGATTCAACTAGAAAGCGATTCTATGCCCAAACTTCGTACCTAGACACGGGTAGGATAATTCGTTTGGTGTTTAAAGTAAAGAAAGGAGTAGCCACTCCTTCGCATCCGCTATGGATAGGACTGATGGGCTTAGATACGCTAAATGAGCCAGAAAAGATGTGGGACCCATCCAAATGGCCGTGGGCGGGATATTTGGAAGATTTACCGACAGTCCAAGACCACTATTACCTTTGTGTGGACCTTAACGAGGGATTTTGGACAACAAGTCCTATCTTTCTATTTTTCTGTACAGATGCCCCATACCAGACATGGTATCCTATAGGATATACTGCGCAATCTACTTTGGCACCATTAAACAAATATAGTTTAAACGAACCAGGTGAGGCTGATGGATGGGAAGAAATGGATAATTATTACCATCTTCTCTTTATACCATATACAAACGGAGCGGGAGCGATAATAGAACCAGATACCAGTATAGAAAGTCCTGTTTTTCCAAGTACTGCGCATGAGGGAACACCATACGAATTTTCTTTCACTCAAAAAAATCCTACGGCCTTTCCCTGCGGTTGCCCGTCAACTCTATATTATGATATTATAGACCGTGACAGCGGAGACCCAATAGGCGACAAAGTAACCCATACTCTTGTATGTGGATACGGGGCCATCAACTGGGGCGGAAGCATTAATTTTACAGGTAGTGGAACATTCCATGGGCGATTGAGAGCAGGACATTACGCAGGGGGAGCATGGCCTGTTGATGATACATATGATTTTGATGTAATAATAACTGATGGTGAAGAAGATTGGCTGGAAGAAGCAGTAACATGCAAGTGGGTAGACGGGTATCAAGATCATGGCCCTCAAGTAAACACATTTGACATAGATGAAACTATTTTTGCTTATAGTGAAGTGCATACCACTGGTGATTTGTACGGAAAAACTCTTAGACAGGAATGGTGGTACGACACAGGTTCAGGATTGGAAAAGAAATGGGAATATAGTTGGACATGCCCTAGTCACTATACTGGCTGGTCAACATGGACTTGGTGGGCTATTGGGCAATCATATGGTTGTGGCACGGGACATATAAAAGTATACCTTGATGGTGTATATCTTGGTAAAACCAATAACTTCACTATCACAGCACCAGATTGTAGCCATTGGACTAGTAGACCTCTTTGTATTGATGCAGGTTGTTATTGGTGGGGATATGGAGAATTACCATATTGTCATGATACACCACCAGTATGCGAATTGATAAACAATCAAACAGATTGCGAAGCCAATGATTGTTACTGGTATAATGACAGTTGCCATTCAGACCCGCAAACTGAAGAAGTATTAGCTGACCTTATAGAAAGCCAAAGTACGTTTTATACTGGACCATTCGCTCCAGGCTCAATAGAAACATTAGCGATATTAGCAGTTAAAAACATAGGAACTAAAGCTGGACGCCTACACTATTATATGTATGAATATCCAGGAACACCCAATGAAAACTTAATCGCTTCTAATTCTTATACACCCGTAAACCCAGGAGCAACACATATGTTTCCAGCGATAACACTACCAGTATCAAACACAATAGGCACATGGCCACTAGGCGTAAAAGTCTGGGGCGAATCGGAAAACGAACCCTCTTGGGGAACAATGAGAACCAAACAATTCAACATAAACTTTAAATAATCTTTTTATATTTTTTATATGTCAAAATGTCAGATAAAATAAGCCTAAAACCAGTTGAGGCAGAAAAAGAACCAATAGAACAAACACCAGAAAAAAAAGAACAGATACTAATAAATCTAAACAAAAAAGAAGGCGAGTATGTCCTAAACGAGTTCTACAACCTTCTAACGATATACTACTCAGCAAACCAGCTAAGTGATACGCCTCTCCCAAAAGAACCGAACTGGTATCTAAATGAGATTTTATTAATAATGAAAGAATTCCACATCATAGAAACAGAATAACTTTTAAATACATTAGATATCATTATACTTTTAAATACATTAGATATCATTATTAATGGGTGAAGTGAAAAATTGAACGGAATTGGATACATGCAAGCCTGGGCAATGGGAGCATTCGGCTCATTGCTAGGCGGAATGGTCACAGCATATTACCTTGGTGACGAAGCAGTCAGAAATAAAATATTATTCTTAACACCCTTTTTAATAGTAGGAGTAATAGGAACATTCAAAGCATTAAGCTTTGTGGACACAGATCTAAGACTAAAAGGCGAACTATAGTTTGGCAAATTGTCAGACATATAAACCCTACCATATAAACATAGAATATCTTAAATATTAGATTAGATATTCATAAACTAAGGTGAAGTGAAAAAGCACCAATAGAAAAGGCTTATTTTTTGCTTCTTACAAAAATTGAGGTGAATAAAAATGAAATTAGAAAGAGAAACCAAAGAAACCATGATAATGGGCGCAGGAGCTGGTGTAGGTGTCATCCAGACCGTATTAACTAAACAATATATAGACCCGCAATTTGGGCCAATCCCCTATATCGGTACTATGTTACCAGCACCATGGGGAAACTGGAGCACCCTGGGTAATATCATCATCGGCGGAGTCTTTTTTGGTGTAGGGGCATTCACAGATATAATTAAAAATAAAAGTTACACGTTGAACAACTTCCTAACTATATATGGGATAACAACACTTGTCGGCGGGGTAATGAACGGTGTATTTTACGGGCCTGCAATGGGAGCAAGAGCAAGAGCTGGAGCTAGAACTGCTGGAGCTAGAATAACACCAAGAGCAAGAGCTACTTTAGCACCATATGCAAGAGTCGCACCAGATACTCCAACCGGGATTCCATCTGTAAAAATATTGGCTTAATTTGGTGAAGCCAGATGGTTCATAAGCCAGAAAAAGCTACGATGATACTGGGCGCAGGAGCTGCTGTAGGTGTATCTCAGACCGTGATTTTTAGAGAATATCTTGGCCCGATTCCTGTTATCGGAGACTATATACCTCACCCTTGGGGAAATTGGAGCTCACTAGGTAATATCATCATCGGTGGGATAGCATTCGGTGTATCACAATTTACTGATATACTTAAAAACCACCGTGATTTCAAAGGCTTCTTATTAACCTACGGAATGACGACACTTATCGGTGGTTTCATGAATGGAATACTCGCCGGACCAGCAGCATTAAGAGCAGCACCATTCCCAGCTACTTTAGTCGGTCAGGGCCCAGGAGCGTATATTACATCAGACTATTACCCTGGTTTCAGGGGAACATTTGTAAGACGACCACAGTCACCAGCCCGAGGATATGGTAGTGACGTAACAAGAAATCCAATGGCTTCGATACCTACTAAGGTTCCAACAAACAAGATTTTAGCTTAAAAAGATTTGTTCACCTTTTCGGAGATACAGATCTAGTAGCCTGTTCAAAACGCCCCTTAAATCTTTGTTGTCAGTACGGCATTTGTTAGCAAATTTTATATAAGTTTTTTTATCAACGAAAGTCGGGCGGGTAGTTTCTTCCATCAAAAAAATAATGAAAAAGCCAGTATATAAAACTTTGCCATAATGTCACTATGCTAGTATTCTTGGTTCTAGTTCTTTCAGATATCTCGTTACTGCTTTTCTAACAAACGATGACCGGTTATCAAATTCTTTTTCTAAGATTAGGTTATCTATTTTTTTTACGTCTTCCCGGTCTAATCGTGCATAAATAATTTGCTTTTTCATTACATCCTAATACAAGTCATTACGTTAATAGTTTGCTGTCGGACACAACTATTTAAACAGGCAAGCAGTTTGGGTTTATAGGTGAAGTAAAAATGGTTGACTTAGATGTACAACACGAATCCTTCGCGGAGACTGCTCTCACGCAGAAGGAAATGGAGCTGTTTAATGCACAATGGAAAGATCTATTCTTCCCCTCATGGAGTCTTGAAAGAGAGTTAATAAACTCCAGAAGGGCTGTAGTAGACCAAGGGGTAAGAGCTGCTAAAAACGCATTGGATGAAAGAAATTTTGGTGGTTTCAACTCAGGTGCAAACGAAATAGGCATCAGCACAATCCGACCAGGTCAAGTTGGATTAGCTGGTGATGGTTCTTCCAACGAGGAGGGCGATAACACCTGGCTTTGGACACGTAGAAACGCAACAGTACCCGGCTATAACGTGGCGTACGACTGTTGGATACACAGCCCGAACACAGTAGCAACAGCATTCACTTTACACAAAGACCAATTTGTGATACCGCTCTACATCGTCGAACAGAGCACAAGCCCGAAACTGCAGACAGTGAAAATAGACATAGGACGAAGTGACATCCTCTATTATGACTGTGCGGCAAACCAGATAAGAGACGCAAGATCAGGGATAAGCCTGTATCCGCTACCGACAACTTTCTGGGGTCCATCCATAGATGTCCTTATAAGCATTCAGGCGAAGGCAGCCGGAGCTCTTGAACTGAGACTTGGCGGTTTCTGTGTTGGTCTTGGAACATTCCTGAACGCAAGCTCATACGAAGGTAGCACAAATACGATAGTGACATACGCTGCAGCCTGCGACTAAGAAATTAGTTTGAGGTGAACAAAATATGGCAACTAATGAAGACGTATTTATAGAGAAAGACGGGAAAATCATATTATTTACCGAGCTATATTCAAACAAGGCAGACGATTCAGCGTTAGAGATAATAACACTCGCTCCATTAACAGAGGTCAATAGGGCAATGGTACAAACCGCACCAGCAGAAACAGTATCTGGACACTGTTACGCTACTGTTGTAAGCGGCGGATGCAGCGGAAACGCAATAGAGGTATTGTGGCTGGCGACATCTGGTCATAGTTTCACATGGGCATCAGGCTATGCGACATCAGGGCTTAGAGTAGACATAGTCGCAGCTGGACATTAAAACCCCCTCTTCTTTTCTTTAAAAGAGGTGAAAAAAATATGGCAAATAATGAAGACGTATTTATAGATAAAGACGGAAAAATCATATTGTTTACCGAGCTATATTCAAACAAAGCAGACGCATCAGCGTTAGAGATAATAACACTTGCTCCATTAACAGAGGTCAATAGGGCAATGGTACAATATGCACCAGCGGCAGCACTTATCGGTCATTCCGGATTTCCAGGTTCCGGAGGATATTATACAACTGTTGTAAGCGGCGGATGCAGCGGAAACGCAATAGAGGTATTGTGGCTGGCGACATCTGGTCATAGTTTCACATGGGCATCAGGTGCTCCGACATCAGGACTTAGAGTAGACATAATTGCAGCTGGACACTAATCTCTCTCTTTTTTTTCTTTTTTTTTCGACAAAACTTTAAATAATACTAATACTATTAGATTTTATAGGTGAAGTGATAATTCGCCAAAGAACCAAAAGAAAAGTCTGAGGTGATAAAATATTAGAAATTGAAAAATTCATACCGCAGCCAAATTTTTTTGTTGGACTGCTTTTTAAAGAAGGCTATTGGTTTTTTAAAACCATACGTAAACAACCGACCACGATATATGCCCCATGGGCCTTTGACGAAGGTGTAGTTGTAGCTGCCGGAGGCACAAGCGGATGGGAGACACCAGCTGATACGGAAGGAAGAAACTATCTTGAACCTCCGGAAGAAGACATTGTGTACCAGTTCTTCACAGGGATTACTCCAAGTACAACAAAACTGTATCTGCAATATACCCAGCGTGAAGATAGGCTGAGCTTGATAAGCCCGAGAGCCGTACCAGGCCCAATCGGTTACTGGGATGGAGAACAGTCGCCTTATCGTGACCCGGGGCCATGCACGGAACTATGGGTTGTCAATGATCAGGTTCCATGGTTCAATGCGGAAAACCCAGGTATAGTCGGAGAAAGCCAAGTAATAGGTGCTGCTTTTTACATAACTGCATTTTCATATCAGGTGATAGAAAACAAGGATAAAATCTTGCAGTTCCTAAGAGGAGATAAACGTGCAACCATACGGACAATGGGAGATCCATGGAAGCCGATAGGTGCACCAGGATGGCTGAAGAAAAACTACAAACAATTCATGGTATCACCATCGGAGGTGTGATAGATGGCAGAACAAACCCGAACCCTTGAGCAAACCCGTAATAAAGAAGGGCAGCTAGTAGTACCTTTAGATGATGTACGTGTATATGATTTCAACAGCGTAGTATTCACGTCAGGGACACATACCAGCGGATACATCGTAGCCAGCGGGAAAGTAGCCTACATAAGCGAACTTCTTATTACCGAGCTAAGCGGAACCGAAGGAAGAGTTTGGCTTACGGATGAGGCAGGAGCACGCATAACTCCCCCGATCGGTGTTACTGAAAATACAACGATATCCTGGGACCCAAATGAAGTATGCGGTCCAATTCAAAGCGGAATAAGGATATATAATGAAACCCTCTGGGGAAGAGCAACGCTAGTAGTGATAATAGACCCACAAGCAATAGAATAGTGACGGAGTAGCACTCAAATAGACCAAGAAAGGTCTATTTAGTACCATTCATAGTGAAAACCCTTGATATTCACATTATCATAGTATAGAAGAGGTAAAAAAATGGCTGAAGTAAATTATCGTATAACGACAACGTCGTTAAATATTGGTAAAATAACGAAATATTCACCTGTAGATGGCATCCTCAACTCTGCGATTTTACATTTTCCACCAGGTACAAATAGCCTCGTGGAGATTATTATAAATCATAAAACTACTCGGATTCTACCCACCCCTACCAAGGGCGGTGGAGTAGTTACAGGTATCGCACTTGATGGTACCACGCAGTCTTTTTCAATTAATGAACCTGTTGGGACAGGAGACCCGCTTGAGGTAGTTGTTACAAACCATGATGATACAGAAACTCATACTATTTCCGCAATATTGCTCATAGAAGAAAAACTTACATATACGGGGCCATAACATGACTGTGCAATCATGGGGAACAGGAAGAAAAGACTATTCTAAAAACGTTGAATATGCAACAGAGGCAATTATCAGAAGCTATCAACAGCAATATGTTGTAGTAGAGACGGGCACTTTGGCAGCTGGAGCATCAACCACGATAAATACCGCGATAACTACAGAGACTGTAGTCATGCTGTATGATTTTAATTTTTCCGCCGATTCCAATGTTTTGATCTCCATGGTAGTATATGCGATAT
>Ga0307377_10005576_pt1 | contig 13450 bp, 31 predicted proteins | sample TR3MG_FD_202535 | JGI IMG/M metagenome (GOLD analysis project Ga0307377, IMG submission 202535) | Soil microbial communities from Risofladan, Vaasa, Finland - TR-3 | ecosystem: Environmental > Terrestrial > Soil > Coastal area > Acid sulfate soil | place: Finland: Risofladan, Vaasa | collected... | reverse complement strand
CTGCTTCCCTTGCGCCCTATATACCGCACCTCCCGCATCGCCCGGGGAGCTTAGTAGCATCGGCACTCCTATAATAGTAAATCTCGGCATTTCTGTCTCCTTTTAATCAGTCACTTATGATAGTGCAGGACGTACCTAGTCACTCGAGTAACGTAGACGAGCTTGTACTTCTTCTTCACCAGAGTAGCCATGGCCTTATCGGCCGCACCCTCCGTCTTGTACTCCTTCGTTCGTAGCTTTGGTTGTAACATTGATTACCTCCTGCTCACAGACAACTGAGCTTGCGCCTTTTGGCGAGCCCCTTAGATACAAGCTTGTTTAAGGTACTTTCGGCGGTGCCAATCGACAGTGGTCCCATCCAATGCCTAAGATACTCAGCCGTACCGCCGCGTTTACCCATCCGATGCAATATCCATAGGGCTCGCGTAGTGTAGAAAAAGTGCCATGTCATGCTGCCTGGGTCATGCTTACTTTTATTATATTTCTGCTCCCCCTTCGGGGTTATGGAATACCCAAACACCGCTTTTTGCATATCACTTCCCCCTTTAGACGTAGACCTTTCGGCCTTTACGCATGATGTATTTGCCACCGCGCGGTCCCTTGTAGACCTTCGGCTTGCGGCTTCGGGCCTTAGCTTTAGCCTTCCCTTTCCCCCGTGGACCAAACGTGGTATCAACCGCACGGGAGACAACGCCCATTCCGATTATAGTAGGCAGAGTATGTGTCATTATGGTCATCTCGTTTCCTCCTTTAGTTATTTCTGCGTCCAGACCATCGGAGCAACACCATGTCTCCGCTTGATCTCGGCAATGATGCGCTTGGCTGATGCACCGGAACCCCTAACGGGGACATACATCCTCCACCCTGTGGCGATATAACGTGTAGACTCCGGAGCGTCCGCTTTGAGGATTGGGACGGTGATGAACAGGACATTCCACGACCCGTGCCAAGACTCTCTCTTGGCTATTTCCGCGCCCGCCGACTTAGCTCCAGCTAAGGTATCGGCATGAGCGTGGTGGCGACCTTGACCGCCGACCATGTACTTCTTCCGTATACCGAGTTTAGAACCAAAGATTATCGTCATGTGACCCTCTCTCTACCTAGCGGATTCCCCGCTTGTAGAAGCTTATCGCCTGTTTGACCGTTAGACTATTCCAGCGTTGGTAGCCTCGGCGATTACCACCACCTTTCCTGCCGTACGGGATAGTGATGTACACGCGTGGAATAAGATTGGAAGTGAAATCATTGGTCGCAACCGCAGCACGAGAGACACCACCCTTAACGAGTTGAGCAATAAACCACTGCGCCTTCTCTTTCTCTTCTCGCTGGAGCTGCTGAACATAGGACTCTCGTTTTCCTTCTATGCCCATGTGCTTCCATGGTATTGTCTTTGCCATAATCGTTACCTCCCTAGTCGTCAATCACGACGCGCCTGTGTCCTTTCAAAGCCAGCCGGACGGCTAGCGATTCCGCATTGCGATACCCGTAGCCGAGCTCCTTGTATGGCGGCTTCAGAGTAGTCACCGTGAAGCCCGGACGTCCAGTTTGGACGATCCACACGGGTGGGAGACGACCCTTGGAGTTAAGTACCTCCATCAACCAGTTGTTGCGATACTTGAGAGCGAGACCTTTGGCTTTTAGACTCGCGAGGTTTCCACCCACCTTGTGCAGCCTGCCTAGCTCAAGATTGGGCGCACGTGGTAGTCCTGCAATTCTTTTCATCGTCTATTTACCTCCTGTGGCTTTTACCACAAGCCTTTAACCTTGGGCGGTACAGTTCTAGGTTCCTGCGTCACCTTTCCCCGTGACGGAGTACCGCTGGACGCGCGTGTAGCGGGGGAGAACAACTCAACTAACCCTTCTTCGACGAACAGGTCTCCGACGTCCTCCTGGTTCTGCGGCACGCCGCCTTTTCCGTCCCCGACTGGTTTCTTACTACCCCGTAGTACTTCCTGAATAACCTTCCCTCCCTTGGTCTTACAGAGTTTGCAGCCAAAGCACCCGCCGCCCTTGATCCCGCGACACCTGGGACCTGCTTGCACCTGGCCCTTGTTGACCACCTTGAAGTTGTTATCCACCATGAATCCTGATCCGTTGATGACTAGATTGGAGCTAGTCCGAGCCGGGAATAGGTCACGACGTGCTGTGTAGGTGTACACGGTAACGACCCCCTTCAGCAAGTCGGCTAGTCTGCTCATTTTCACGAGGTCACCGTGGTGCCGGAAGTCTCCCGACTCCTGCATCCGTAGGTACTTTAGAGGGATCTTGCGACGTCGTCCAGCTAGCACCTTTATATCCTCTGCTATCTCTTCCGCGGTCAACTGATCCCAAACGTCGGTCTGCCTATTCCGATAAGGGCGTACGGCCGGAAATCGCTTCTCTGCCCGGAGAGCATAGCAAGCTCCAGGAGGAACCTGGCATAAACCGCGTTGGCGCGACGGACAGTCGGTCGCCGAGGTAATGTTCATGATCAAGGTGTCCTTGCCAACCTTGAGATTACCTATGCTGCATAGGATCCTGGTTCTATATCTAGCCATAGCATACCCCTCTATTTCTTAGCCTTAGGCTTCGACGCTTTAGGTTTGAGCCCTGGCTTGTAGAAGGTCTTGCCACACACAAAGCACACGTAGCGGGCCTTCTGCCCTGTGCACGTCGGTACGACACCCTTCTTCCACACGCGAGTGTGGCCTGCTGGACACTTTATTCCTTCTGCCATGTTCGTATTCCTCCCTCCTGTTTCGATGCTACCCTGCTTTCAGCAGCTTCTCTTCTCGCCAAGCTAACTTCAGGGCTTCCGACCAAGTATGATACCCGGCCTTTTTGACACTCTTGCCGTCAAACCGTATATCGTCCTGTCGACTTAGCCTGTAGATCCTCTTCGCACCCTTTATCACCCTTCGCCTACTCAATTGTCCAGTCATTGCCTTGATCCTCCTTTTTTACTAGTGTTGTTGCTTTCCCTTCCTCTCGGATAAAGCTTTTTGTAGAGCCCATTCCTTGGCTTCGGTTATAGAGCGGTGCACCTCACCGAAGCGATCATTGTTCCAGAAATGCACACCTTTTCTTGTTTTTGGCCAGATATTAAAGACAAGGACCGTCGCACCACGCTCGTTGACAACGCGCACTTGCACCAAAGTATCGCCCGGGTAGGCATGAAGCCTTAGAGTCTTAACGGTGAGTCCTCGCCTCGACAATTTACGCTTGACCATTCAGTTTACCTCCTCGCAGACCGTTTACTTGTAAAACGGAGTCGCCGCGCCTCCTCTTTGTTGATCACTTTTGCATCCTCAGACATCCAACCTCGCGCCCATGCGGAGAGAGCCGTACGTGTGGCTGGATCGCTAAGCCTTCTATTGAGCAAGAAGTTGCGAAAGAATTCACGGTCCAGTACAGGCGCCAGTGGCGCTCCTCTCTTGTAAGCGGCCTTGCCGCACGCGTAAGGTGTCTTCATGAAGTTATCTCGTTAACCCTCGAATACCAGTCGCGCTACGCGTCCCGGCCTTCTTGGGTTTCTTCCTCCGCGCTTTACGACCCGAGCTGAGCACGGACAGGCTCATACCGTACCCATCGGGGAGCGGTAGGGTCAGTACTTCCTTGACGTAACGCTGTGCCTGGTCGGGCAGGTCGTTGTAGGATATCAGCTTCCCGAGATGGGCGTATGATGGCATCTTGTCACAGGATCCAGCAAACTGACCAAAACCCTGAGGATAATACGGATTCTCGTCGAACCCATACATGTCCAGCTTACCGGGTTCATTCACGCTGGGCACGACCAGGGTATAACGGTCTATAGACTTCCCGCCATCATCGTAGATTCTCGCTTTATTAGCCATATGCTACCTCCTGACCCCTTGAATACCGCTGGGGTCTTGTTTCCCGACTCGTTCTTGCTTGCGCTTTGAAGAATGAAGTGAAGCTTTGAGGGTCTTCTTCCGCTTCGCGGCGAGTAACTTTTTCGCCTTGGCGTAGATGTCTATGCCAATGGCCTTGCGTCCGGTTAAATAGCCTTCCCAGAACTCGTTCTTGTTCTCCTGCAAGACGTCGCTGTCATCCCCGGCATCACCCATCATCTTGGATCCATAGAGGATCTGAAAGTGATCGGTCCCTTCCCAACTTTCCAGCCCAAGCTGCACCAGCTCGGCGGACTCTTTTATCTCGGGGTGACTCTCAATATCCTCGGCCAAGGTCTCCTCAAGGTTCATCCAGCCGTCGGTCTTGCCAGCCTTGACACCTTCGGCATGCCAATCCGGTTTCTCATCGTGGGTAGATATCTCAAACTCGTTTGCCGTTTCTGTTACCTCAATCCTCGAACACCCGATCGGGGAGACGTGTTTCCCTTGGGCTTCTGCTTCTTCCGCTTAGGTGTAACGGAGGAAACTGTATCCGGGTCCCTCTTCCCCTTGCGGATGTTCGACAGTATCATCACTGCCTCTTTACGATTATAGGCGTCGTAAAAGTTCTCGCCATCAGGGGACTCGATATAGAAGGGTTCAGGCCTTCCCCCTACAGGGTCATAATCAACGCCGTCTACATTGATGCGTATCTTGGCCCCTGTCTTGGCATCAATGACGGTTTCCCGAGCATCGGTGCCTGCGACATAGTTAACGAGATCGCGGACATTGCCTTTCCATTGTGTTTCCATACGGTTACCTCCTTAGTCCCTTAACTCCCATCTCGGGTGTTCCTTGCTTGCTGACCCTGACTTCCCTGCTCCTCGGTTTTGATTTCACCAGGCAACTTGGAGCTTCCACGCCACACAGGAGGCCTTGAGGGGAGAACAACACAGCCAAGGCGTCATCCCGCCGTATCATGTCCCGGACATCTTGCACACGTAATCCTCTGATATGTGCTTCAGGTATCGTCCAGGCATCGCCGACAGGGATATGAGAAAGCGTCAGGGGCACTTCTTTCACTACCAAGTAGAAAGCGTAGCCGTCTCCCTTGGGAAAGCGGAGAACTCTTCCCACGAGGCCTCCTGACGATGATTGCTGTATCAGCTTGGCAAGTAGAGCATCTGTCCGTGCATCGTACTCTTGCCATGTATCAACCTCAAGGTTCAGCTTGAACCCCGGTACTGGTTTTCCTAGTTTTGCCATTGTTACCTCCTTAGCTCCTTGATTCCCCCGGAACTACCCTTGCCCGATCGCCTTCTGTGACTTGCCAAGGCAGCCCCATATATGGGTTTGCCGACTTCTCCGGTGACCTTGGTTATCTCAGTGGTCAGGCTGAGAAGCTCACCCGCTAGGACAGAGCCATAAGCGGTCCCGTAGGCGACAATGGTGTTCATATCCGGAGCGAATATCTCGAAATCGCCTTGAACGAAACCAGTGCCTTTCTCGCTCTCTTCTTCCCACCGGTCCCCCCCGACGGGTATGAGAACCGTATGACCGGGCGGGAGCAGCTTCTCCCGTTTCAGGGTGTACTCGATGTTTTCGGCGAGGACGGAGCGGACATTTTGTGACTTGATATCGTCAAAGATATCGTGGAGTTCAAACTCTTCTCCGATCGCCTTCTTAAGCTTGATCAACATGCGCATTGAATGCCTCCTCTATGACTTCTTGGCCTTACGACCCTTCGGGCAAGCCCAAACTTCAAAGCCGAGCTTGGTGTGAAGGATACGTACCAGGTTGCCTCTGTAACTCAAGGCAGCCTTGATTCGGTCAGCGTCCGGCTTGAGCAGATTGCGCTCGACGAACATGAAGGTACGCCCGGCGAACTTACGCTTTTGCTCGAACCGCTTTATCGGGATTCTTGGTACTCTTTCTATTTTGGTCATAGTGTCCTTCTTTTTATCAAGACTCCTCGTGCCTTTTTTCAGATTTTATCCCGGGGCGCAAGCGGCACACGTACCCCTTGGGCGTTTTCATCCTGTAGGCCTCCCACACTCTGGTTGTCCAACCGAGCCAGGTCTTGTAGGCCATGGACTTGCCATGCGGCTCACCGTAGATGCTGATCATCCCACGCACGCCCGCCGCAAAAGGGCTCCATATGGCCACCACGATGGCACCGTGCTGGAGAACAAGCTCCCTGCCAACTTGATGCCACGTCAGTTTACCTCTTAACTTTTCTGGTTTTAACATCTCTATCTCCTGTTTTGGTTTTATCCTTTCTGCTTCCCTCTCATGTATCCAGCAAGCCAAGTCTCCGCTTCGGAGAGCCCCAACGCTATAAAGAGACCACTCGGATGATAATAGGACACCGGTTTCCGGCTCTTGATGAACCTGTAAAGGGTGGTACCATTGCCCGGCCTCTGAGTTGCAACGTAGAGGCCGACGCTCTTAGCTCGCTGTTCTAGCCTTTCTCGTCTACTTCCGTTCATATGTTATCCTCCTCTCAGCGTAATCCTCTCACTCCAGACGTCGCTCCAGGCCGCTTGGCCGCCTTGGTCTTACTTCTCGACCCGGGTACGGTTACCGGGTTGGCATAAGCGTGATAATCGGCGTCCGGGTCCAGCATCGGCATTGTGCCTCTGCCCGGGTAATACTTGCGGGCGACTTCCACGATGCCACGGATAGCCTCAGCTATACTCTTATTGTAAGCTGGGCCGTACCACAGATCGAAGCTTGAGTCAGACTCCTGCCGCTTGGCTTGCTTGAGCGTGTAGTCATAGTCCTCACGGCTATACTCGCTAGTCTGGAGACGCTTGGCGAAGTCCTCAAGATCCTCGTATGAGTCGCGGAACCCGTACAGACTATAGTGCGCGATGAAGCCCATATGCAGGGATATGAAGTGGTAGGCCGGGTTGTTGAGCTTGTTGATGTTCCGACTCTTGAAGACCAGCTTCACGTTGTTGACTATCGCTTTGACGTTGTATGGTTTCCATTTTCCGGCTTCCTGTCTTGCCATTATATTCCTCCTGTTATGCCCGTAGACTTCTTATGCCAGTACTAGCCTTCCGGGATGTTTTCGGCTTCTTCTCTTTCGCCTTCGCCTTCTCGTACTCGGCGGCTCTTTTCCGATTCTCTATCTGTTCCTTCTCGGCCAGCTCGGGGATAGACGCAGACTGCTTGACAAATTGCTTCTTGCTGAAGTCAAATTCATAAGCATCAAGCTTAGGTCTCGGTCCCAGCGTCACGAGATAGTGCCACTTAATGTCCGTATACCCATCGCCCTTGATCTCCTCTTCAGGGTCACGATCGGTGAGATACAACCCTCCGTAGCCTTTGTTGGTCATATAGGAGATCAGAGCGGGTACAAACTTGTCCGGCTCACCCAGTACATTATGCATAGTCGCATAGGCGCGACCGACTCCAGAGAAGGCCCTGTACCTGCCAGGTTTAGGCCCGCTCCCCCAAGCTGCCGACTGAACCTTGCCGCCGCCAGCAAGACTAGGAGCCACCTTCAGGAAATTGTGAACCATAATACCTACATGGGACGGATATCCGTCGCCATGCGCGTAAAGGCGTTGCGCTTCCCTAGCAAACTCGCTCGATCCTTTAACCGTGATAATCGCTCTTGTGCTCATGCGTTTTTCTCCTTACTCGCGCGGAACTTCGTTCATTAGCTTGCCGAGGTGTTTCCGGTACTTGCGATAGGCTCTCAATATTCCCGGTTTCGTCTCCCGGTGCGCCAGAGTGACTGTCACCTCGTCCTTCCCGGATCCTACCTCGCCGAACACGTAGTATTCGCCTAAATGGTTACGCATCCAGCTTACCTCGTTCAACTTGCGTTTACCCCATCTACTTGTAGTCATTTTTACCCCCTTACTTGACGCGAACGATTATTCCACTTTTTACGGTAGCGCTTGCATACCAGCGGTGAGGTTCGGGGAAGTGAGGACCCTCAAGGGTAACGGCACCGTCGGTTTTACTGGGGAACAGTCCGCCCGGCTGATAGACGGCTACCTTCTTGCCTGCTTTGACATCAGCAATCAATTCTTTCTTTGTCTTGTAGTTCCTACGAGTGTACATATTTCTCCTCTTTTATTTAACTGCCAGACCCGGTACCAACACAGCAAACCGCTCCAGCTCTATGTCCACCACGTATTAATATTGAGAACAAAAACGGCTAAAGCCGGTGCATTGCCGGCACCGGCGTCTGGCTCCTTCTCTGATGTTCCTCGTTTCTGTCTGCCCATTTTGGGTATCAACCTACCTATCTGCATATATTGTACACCCAACTATCCATCTTGTCAAGCCCCCCCCGGAAGTTGAGAATCAACTGGCTTTTTCTTCGACTTTTTGGATACAGTCTTTGCACCAGGGACGAGCTGCCTTGGCCTCCCCGATTACCTCTTGTGCAGGACGATTATACAGCTCTCCTAGAGCCCTGAACATGTCCATCAATTGCTCGGCTGTGAAATAACAGTCCAGCTTGGTACAAAAGTGCGCGGCCAGTCCCAAGGCCTCTTGAAAGTCGCCTAGCTGTATAGACCCCTTGTAAATACCTTTCGGGTCTACTGTGAGCGTATCGTCGTACGCCATGTAACGGGCGGAACCCCAGCATTGCTTGTTGAAAGCCTTTTTCCGAGCTTTCCGTGCTTTCCGTTCGGTCGCGCGCTCGTCTATGCTATCCATTTTTTGATTACCCCCTCTCGCCAGACTCCTTTACTCTTAGGCTTGCACCTTTTAGGCTCTACCAGCTCAACCTCAGCAAACCTCCATCCCCTCCTCCTGATGACACGCAACGCGTCGAAGAGAGGCAGGTGCCTTGTGGTGTTACCGGACGGGGACTTGATCCAGATCTTGTGATTATTTATATACATCAACTTATCAACCCGCCTAGTCACGACAATCGCCACCATCATACTGACCAAGACCTCGGCCAGTGAGATCCAGCAGTCCATGGCGTCATGCCGTACGGCTTCCTCCTTCCAGAAATTATAAACCTTCAGGGCTGGATCGCCCGCTCCACGCAGGTCACGGTAGAACTTGTAGCTCAGTCCCTTCGCTAGAATGCTTACAGAGGCTCTTTCCATGCTGCCCTCCTCACGGTCGTCGCGCCTTGTCTCCCGGCTTATTGGTCACGTAACGGAAGTAGCTAGTAGTCTTGGTAGCGTACCGGATAATATCGGCGGCTACTCCGCGTTCCAGCAGCAGGTCGGCACTGATGGTCCGATTTTCTCCGCTAGTGCGCTTGAGATAGACGTCCATGGCAACTATCGGCTGATCCGGTAGCTCGTCAAATTTCGGATCGACGAGAGGCTTTAAGGCAGCAAGGGCGGCCTTTTCCAGCTTCTCCAGGTCGGTCCTCTGTCGCCTGATGTCATACAGGGAAACAATCAAATCTACCAAACGTTCATCACTCATTATGTTACTCCTTTTCCTTGTTCGTTTTCCGAAGAATATTTAACGAACCCTTAGCAGAAGGGAGTCTATGGACAGCTGTTGCCAGTGGCATGGACCATACTTTTTGTCGCAATACTCACTTAGGTGCCAGAATACATCAGTTTTGCTAACCGATTTCAATTCACTCTCCGCTTTACCCTTCATAAACTCTACAATCTCTCTCCGTATGTCTTTGAGGAATTCCCCACAAGAGCATTGATGAGCTACCAGATTTCGGTATTCTGCGTCTGGGGTTACAAGTTTGATTACTGTGCCGTTCTGCATTTCCTTTACCTCCTTACTATTCTCTCAGGAATGTCAGCTTTATCTTCTGATGTATGGGCGTTTATAAACTTTGGGCTGATACGCCCTATCTATATCGTCTTGAAATTCTTTTATTGGGCTTCCCCTCTCGTTTCGCGTTAAACATGACACTACAACTGGATTCCCTGGATGCTTTTCAGCTTTCAATATCTCTCCCTCATTCCCGGTTTCCCCCCACATACGAGAGATTGTGTAATGAGTCGCACCAAGCCTCTTAGCGACTTGATTAATACTTCTTGCTGCCATCACTACCCTGACTTGCTCTCCCAATGCAAATAAATTCCCCCCATATACTTTTGGTCTCATATCAACTTATCGTCTCCCATCCATTCTTTCAGGAAGGTCAGCTATCCCCTTTTGGATAAAGTTCGTAGTGCTTTCGGGAGCCAAGGTTGTAGCTTTTCGAGTTCTGCTCTGCTGACAGGGACTTCCCAAGAAACCCCGCTGATATGTTCAAGTGTTAACCAATAATCTGCATGTTCAGGGGTTCCGTCTCCTCTTCGTTCTACGCTACTCACTGTAATATTCATCTAGTCTCACTCCTTTCCTGTCCTCTCTGGAATGCCTGAGTAAGCTCCCACGACATAACCAAGCCATAAAACTTGATTGATATAGTCATAGAACTCTTTTGTCATGCTCAGCCCTGAAGCGCCACCTTCTACATGCTCCTCTTTCCTTAAAACGCTCAGAACTTCCCTTTCCTCCTGACCCAGGCGATTAGGCTCAATCTTCTGATTATTCTTCATCACATAGTCTAGATAGGGATAAAGCCTCAATTCTCTTACTGTTATCTTTCTACCCAAAAAGTCTTTGGCTAGTTTTTGTATATCTTCTGTTAATTGTCCTCTCACTTGTTGCCTCCTACATTTTGTACCGCCTTCTCAGGATCGACGAGACAGTCCAGCATTAGCTTCTGGAGCTCGACGCTGCCCCACCCTGTCTTTTTCCGAACTTCTGCAAGCAACCGCAACCACGCCTTCTTATACATATCATCCATTGTCTCTACCCTCCTACAGACTGTATTTTGCCAGCTCACCCCACCTCTTTCCCACCTTGAAGTCAACCTTGATCGGTACACGGAGACTTGCTACACCAGTCATAATCTGCTTAATCCAAGACAAGGAGCCTCGAACAAAATCAGGGTTATCTAGCATCTCGAACACGAGCGAATCATGAATTTGCATAAGGAATTTCACGTTGTCCGCCCACTCCGTTTCCGGCAGCTTCTCCCACAACTCAACCATGGCCATCTTAATTATACCCTGGGCGCTCGCGGTTACGGCGAAATTTGCCGCCATCCGGGCCCCAGCCTCTTGGACAGACCGTATCGGGCAAGTGACCTCAGGGATATACCGGATCCGGCCGAACAGGTCACAGACATAGCCGTGCCGTCGAGCGTGCAGCAACTGCCTCTGCTGGTATTTACGAATTTCAGGGTATAACTGATAGTACTCCCCAATAAATCGCGTACAGGCCTCCTCATCCCATGGCTCAACGTCGACAGGCTCACCTTCCATGATGAGGTCGGCAATGTACTCGTTGATCTGCGTGGATAAGCCCCTCGGTCCGATCATGTAGATGATACCGAACCCAGCACGCTTACAAGGATAACGGTACTTGTCTTTCGCTGCCTCATCAAGCGGTACGTTGAACAGTCTGGCAGCAGTCTCGGTATGAGGGTCGCCGCCACGATTGAACAGCTCGATAAGACCGCGACAATTAGCCAGATGGGCCTGAGTGCAAAGTTCAATCTGTCCTAGGTCACCTTCGACCAGCAACCAGCCGGGAGGAGCAATAAAACCATTCTTGATGGCCTTGGCCTCCTTGTTCCTGGTAGGGATGTTCTGTAAATTGGCCCCCGTACCATCTTCGGCTTTAGCTGAGCTAAGCCGCCCGGTCTCAACACGAGTAGTCTTCAGTACTGTATGAATACGTGGCACGCCGCTCTCATCGGGACGAGCGGAGAAGATCATGTTGTCCGCATAGGTAGACTTCAACTTGTGCAGACCACGGTACCTGATGATCCCCTCAGCGATAGGGTGACCGGTTTTCTTTAACTCGGCGTCGTCTGTGGAGACAAGGCCGGTGGCCGTACGCCTGGTAGGCTCAAAACCCAGCTCTGAGTAGATGACGGTCGCAACCTGCTGGGAGCTCGCCGGGTTGAATGAGTGACCAACCAGCGCAGCCAACTCGGCAGCCTTCAAGCGCATACGGTGATCGTAGTCCTCCGAGAGCTTACGGTAGTGGTCGAGGTCAACAGCCATGCCATTCTGCATCATGGCATCCACCATGGGGAGGATCCGCAGGTCCATGTGCAGGACAAAGTCGAGACCCAGCTTCTCGATCATCTTTTGCAACTTGTGGTAGACACGAAGGGTAACGTCCGCGTCTCTGGCGGCGTAAGCCACAGCCTGGTCGAAGGGGATATCTGCCAGTGAGGACTCGGGCATCAAGCCGAGAGCACTCTCCACAGCAATACGCTCTTCGCCCGGAATGCTTCGCCAACGGCCCCACAGATCGGTATCAACGTTGGCCTCGAAATCGCCCAGCATCTTGCCGACCTTGCGGGAGATATGCCATGGCTTTTTGACCCTTGTGACTATCTCGCCTTCCTTGTTGTTCCACTTGGTCTCCTCCAACGTGGGCGGGTCCGGCCACTCTCGCTTGAGAATGCCCTGCAAATAGGCCAGAGACAGCTCCTGCTGCCCTGGGCGAACCATCTCAGTGTAACTGATCATCTTAACACCGCAAAGCCTGTGTGCCAGCTCTTTCAGGCCCTGTGCAGCTCCAACTAAATAAGCCATGACCATCGTGTCCACGAACCCGTTATCCCGAAGCTCTACATACTGGATATCGTGCAAGTAATGGTGAACGATAGCCGTAGCCGGCCAGTCAGTAAAGTTCACTCTACCCGTAAAACCGTCCTTGAGAGGGACAAACCATGCGGTTCCCGGGCGCGCACTGACCTGAACGCTCCACAGATTGCCGCGGCACAACTCCGTGTCCAGACCGAATTCTCCAGCGTCCATGACCTCAGCCTTCATTTTGATCAGAAGCTCAGGAGAGTCAACCACACGGTAGTCGGGATCAGGGTACTCGTCGGTGACATGGTAGGACCGCCACGTGGCACCGTCGATCAGTCCTTGCAATACTCGGAAATCCTCGGAACACTGTCGGAGCAGCGCGGTATCGTGTAACGCCGCTGCAGGATGGTAGGTGGGCAAGATGATACGTCCATCCTTCTGGATCGGTTTCCCATGAAGCTGCTCCATCGTGCCTGCGCCACGGCCGAGAAGGTGCATGGTCGCGGGATAACCCATAGTCACAATTATGTAGGGGTCGACCACAGCCAGTTCCAGATCAAGCCACTTGGAGCATGCCGCAATCTCGAGTGCAGATGGAGCTCGGTTCCCCGGGGTCAAGCATTTCACGAGATTGGTAATAGCGACGCTGTCGCGTGGAACGCGTGCCTGAAACAGGAGCGAGTCCAAGTACTGACCAGCTGCGCCAATGAACGGACGACCCTGTTGGTCTTCGTTTCTACCGGGGTTCTGCCCGAGGAGGACTACATCAACAGAAGGGTCAATGTTCTCCCCGGGGACGGGGGCTGTACACTTAGCGCGTAAGCCGCAATCCTGGCAGGCACGGATTAGTGCTCCCGGGAAAGGGAGTGTCTCTGGATCCGGTAGCGCTCGCGGCGAACCGTAGGACCGATATCCACGAGTTCCAGTAGGCGTCATATCCTCTCCTGGTAAGATGGATCATAAATCATGGGATCATACATCCTCAGGCCTTCTTTTCGGATGACCAATCCATGGGTGTCCATCCGTCATAATAGGGATAATCGAAGACAGTAACCT
>Ga0307377_10005574_pt1 | contig 13451 bp, 30 predicted proteins | sample TR3MG_FD_202535 | JGI IMG/M metagenome (GOLD analysis project Ga0307377, IMG submission 202535) | Soil microbial communities from Risofladan, Vaasa, Finland - TR-3 | ecosystem: Environmental > Terrestrial > Soil > Coastal area > Acid sulfate soil | place: Finland: Risofladan, Vaasa | collected... | reverse complement strand
TGTTGTCTATTAAATTCATATCTATTTTTCCACACAAGAGTTGGATATATATGCTTTAAACTTTTTTTGATTGATACCCAAACTGCTTTATACATTGTAATACCTCAATTTTAATCCAACTCTAAATGTTTTTTACATATCTCTACAGACTTTCTTTGGGTTAATTGTTCAACTTGTTGTTTAAAAGCTACTTCCCCTTTTGTGAATTCTATCTCTTTTTTCTTTAATACATTCTCTCTTTTTTCAAGTTCTTGGTCCCAATTAACTAATGAACCATTTGTAGCTTTATGCCTAGCTAAACCCTCTTTTTGTTGGGCATTGCTAATAAACCCTTTCTGTAAAATATAATAAAAATATAGCATAAAAATATATAAGCCTAATAATACAAATTCTATTATACCTAATGTTAAAAATAAAGGCCATAATATTGCTATAATACTCAACCAAGGAGGATGGACAAAAAACAATTCATAATCCTCATAACTACGGGCAAAATTCCTAAAATACCAAATTGTATCTTTTAAACCCCATAAAACTACAAATATTCCTGTAAAATAGGATATAATTAAAAACCATGGAATATAACCCCATATTCCAAAAAATATTCCTGAAGTAAAACTAACAAACATACACATAATGAATAATAAACGAAAAAACTCACCCATATAAACATATTTTGCTATTAACACTTTCTCACTTCTCTTCCTATAATATTATACTTGTTACAAAAATGTAAGGAATATTTATGGTGTAATAATAAAAATCTTTTATTTTCCTAAAACATAAAACTATAAAAAATGGAGATATAGAGGCATTATTAGCATAACAAAAAATAAAACTGTTTATAGGAGCTACTTGCCCATGAATGCCCTTCATTGTGCTGTTTTTTATTATGTATTTTATTATTGCTAGATCAACCCTATAATAATAAGGAGCAATAAAAACTTTTTTTATCTGATTATGACTAATCAATTTAATAAACTCCTACTGCACAATACCTTTCTTATGCCAAACATTTCCTATACCACTTTATTATACCAAACTTTTTTAGTCCTATAATATTTTGGAAAAATATATACTGTTTGGCACATTGAGTAGCATTGAACTAATGTTTTGTTCTTTAATTAAAAAATAACAATAATTGTTCATTCTTACTAATTTGTGTGACTTGGGAAATTTAAAACATAGAAAGTAAGGTTTTTTATCAACATCCCAATAAAGAGCAGAATTTTTATCAATCAGACAACCATAGTCTATATACTCCCTATAATCAGCAATAAATGAACTTGAAAATTTTTGACGCCTATTTATATAATACCAATTTTTATTAAAATATTTGTAGCCTTCATAAGTTGCCACCAGAAATAGATCACTTGATTTCCACAACCACTTTGGACATTGATGCAACACCCCACTAACTAATAATTTACGCAAAACCCCTTCATCTAAAGAATATTTACTCAAAATAACAGGCATATATAAGTTGTGAGCATATCTTATAATAAATCTTTCACTTAAAAGCCTCCGTTCTGAAAGATAAAACCATCCAAAAATTTTACTGATTACTTTAGCATAAAAAAAATCTTTGAGCCATTGTTGTATGCTATTCATAATATTTGCCCCAAAAATACAGAATAAGGTAAATTATGGCAAATTAAATCACCTGAATGTGAAGGGAGAGAATTTAGCCTCTTTTTGGGAACAACCCACTGAACACATATGCACCAATGCATATTATCTAAACCACAATGAAATTGATAAAGAAAAAATATAAAACCATCCCGTGACCAAGTAGCCTGTTTTGATAATTGATAAAAACTTATATTCGATTCTATAAAATAAAAAAAATCACTCCACAAGACTGGATCAAAACTAAATTTACACTTATTGTGTGAAATAAAATTTTTTTTATAAAACCACCTTAAGAAGAGCTTTGAATCAACCTTTAATTTACAAAAAAATACATTTCTTAAAAAAGTATTTTTTGTTAACATAATTATTTATCCTTTAATATTTATTTCAATAAAATATAAAGCAATTAAAGTTAATATGTGTTTGAACATAATATAAGAATTAAGATAATATTAAATTTTTCAGAAAAATTGGCTAAACCATAATGAAATTTATAAAATAATACTCCATATTAAAATAGATGGTATATTGTAAAAAGAATGTTGATGAGAGAAATTAGATCTGTTATATTTTAGTAAAAATTTGCAACTTGTTAACTCTAAACAATCATATGAAGATAAGGTATTGTTAGATTCACATGGAATAAGTTTATAAAATATTTTATTTCTTTTTAATAAAAAAACATAATAAATATTTTCAGAAAAATCTTGAATAAAAAATGAATTGATATTTTGATATAAACAAATTATCTCCCAACAATCCTCAGTATAAGAAAAATGAGGATAACCAAACATAAAAATAATTGAATTCCATGAGGGCTGATTTAAATAATCCTTAAATATTAAATATCTTAAATTTTGCTCATCTAAAATGTAGTTTTTTAAAATTGTTGGTAAGTGCAAATTCTTTCCGTGTTTAAGAATAAAACCTATTGATAAATCCTTGCGTAAAGATAGCTCAGCCCAACTTATATCCCCTCCATGAAACCATAAGTAAAAATTTAATAAAATAATCTCTTTGATTTTCTGCTTCCAATAATATAAAAATTTCATATATATCCTTCTTTATAATATATTACAGCAAACCTTTTGTGTGATTTTCTTGACCTCATAAAAAAAACTATAATACCCTGCTCAAAAAAATAGTAAAAGGCACATTAAGTATAAGCTCTACTGTGGATATGACACTATCTTGAGGTGAAATTTTACAATAAGATTTTATCCCAAAACATATTTTCATACGACAAAATGCTCTTATACGCCATATAGCATAAACATCCACTAACCCTATACCTTGATGTATTTTTATATTTATAGCATTTAAACGATAATAACTCCTTAAATCATTGTGTCCAGAAAAAAAATAAGCAATTATATTATGCTTTCTCATCATAAGTATTAAGTCAGATGATATGGTAGCATTGTGATATTTGGCTAAAGTATCTTTCATAACACTTCTCCCAAAACTGTTATAAGTAAATCCCCATAAATATCATTAATGGCATATTAAAAAAAGAATCTATAAATTTACCAGCTTTTGTCTCACGGCAAAAACTAAAACCAAACTAAAACCAAACGAGAAAAAACAATTATGCGTTGTACGCCATATAGCATAATTTGCAACCTCAATATGAGAATTTAAACCATAATAAACCCTTATACTATCATGGGATTTAGAATTAATTAATAATATTCTTATTTTTTTATCATATGCTGAAATTAATAACATATCTAATATATTACTGTTTTCAGGCAGGGCCATAATTATACCCCTCAATCTATCTCTAAATTTCTATGTCTTGGCTGTGATAATTACCTAAAATTTTTAGCTCTATAGCTCTATAGCTCTATTTTTTTACCATTAATGTCTATTCCCTGTCCCCTGTCTAAATTTTGTAATTTTTGCTCTAATGCCCGATTCTCAAGCTGTAATCTTTTTTGCTCTTTCTGCAGAAAAAGTTGCAATTCAACCAAAGAGGCATAACCCTTTTTCTTTAATAACCAAAATAATAATTTATCTTGCCAAGAAATTTTTATTTTGGGTTTATTATTCTCATTATTGTTTTTATTATTATTCTCATTATTGTTTTTATTATTACAGTGCTCAGCAGTCGGGATGAAATTTGTTACCATGAAACGTAAAGCCATATGTAAAAATATAAAAATTAAACATAATAAAATACCACTTACCAATAAAGGCCAAAATAAACCTATTAAACCACTCCATGGACCTCTATTATACCACTCTTTTGCCGTGGGCCTACTCCGTTCATCCTGGGGAAAAGATAGGGCAATCATTGCTAAAAAAACATTTATAATATATAAACATAAAAGAGAAATTTTTAAGTTCCAAAAATTTTGCACATTATTAATATGATTAATATAACCACAAAGTATTATTATTAACATTACAATAACTATCAATATAAAAAATATAGAAGTTCCTATATGTGCATTCATATTGTTCCCTCCTCTTCTTTCAATATTTTGAAAATTTAATCCCTATTAAATTATAATACCCTACCCATAAAAACCATCAAAGGCATATTATATAAAATATCATAACCGTCCTCGTCCTTTCTATATAATAAACCAAAACATACATTCATGACTGCAAAACCCTTTATCCGCCAAAAAAAACAACATATTCTTCTGCCTTGATTATATTCACTTTTATTGACCTGATAATAATCATTACTGTAACGCCCTAAGCTGCTCCATAATCTATATTTGTCCAATATTGTCAAAACTGGAGCATGCACTGCCTCTATAAAAATTCTACTCTTAAACATAATATGTATATTTCCTTTTAATTCAATCTTTTGAAAATTTAATCCCTATTAAATTATAATACCCTACCCATAAAAACCATCAAAGGCATATTATATAAAATATCACGACCATTTTCCCTATATAATAAACCAAAACATACATGTATAATCGCAAAACTCTTTACCCGCCAAAAATAATAATATATTCTTCTTTTATGATTATGTTTGTTTTTATTAATCTCATAATAAATATCGAAAGTACGCCCTAAGCTGTTCCATAATTCATACTTGTCCATTATTATCAAAATTGAAGCATGTATTGTCTTTTTAAAAATTATATTTTTTGACACATACATAATATATCCATTCACCTATTAATATATTAAATCCCCACTATAAGCCCATTTTCAGGGGAGAATAATATTTGGATCTCTGGCTCAAAATTTTCCAATATTCCAGTTATTACATCAAAATTCTAAATTTCAATATTTAACAACCATAATAAACTACTAATATAATACAAATCTGTATGTTTTTATTTGGTGCCATCTCACCCAATTGCCAAAAATCAATAAATAGCACTACAAAGCACCACAAGCTCAAACCATATAACCCAAAACTAAAATCATCCTAATTATAAAATACTTTCCAACATAAATGCTGATATAGGAAAATTTTTAAAAGAAACATCAAAAGTCTTTACTATTCCCTGAATTAAATCATGTCGACATATTACCTCGGTATCAAATATACCATAACCAACCGCAAAACTACATAAACCTGGCTTCATTAACCAAATATCTAAAATTCTAGCAATATTACCAACCAACTGAGTATTATTGCTGCACTCTATGTAAATATGCCTTAAAAATAAATTATTATCATCTCCTGCTATAATACTATGTTGTGCATACCCCTTAATAAGAGTATTGCAGAAAGAAAATGTATTATGGTCTCTCATTGAAATACCCCTTCATTATAAAAATATTTCATAAAAAATATTTCATAAAAAATATATTAAATTTATTATGACCCTGAACCTATTATAACCTATGCCCCTGAATATATTATAATATATCATACATAAACATAACTAAAGGAATATTATATAATTGATTACCATTTTCTATGTTTATCAATAAACCAAGACAAACATTAAAAGAAGTATATTGCTTTATACGCCAAAAATGACAATCCCTAGACTCATCCTTCTTATATAAACAACTATAATATAACCCCATGTAGAACATTAACTCAAACTTTGTCTTCTGTGAAGAATGTAAATAACTTTGTGAAGAATGTAAATAAATAGAACCAATTAATAAATCATAATAATATATGTGTTTTTTTCTAGGATTCAATTTAAATCTTTCCTTAAATTAAAATGTGGGATCCCGTTCCTAATTTATGATATAATTCATAAATATATAATTATAATATTTTACATATAAAAATACTCAAAGGATTATTATAATAAGGAATATTATAATTAAAACAATAATCAATATTATTACTAAGAAGAATATTTCCATATAGTAAACCAAAACCAACTTTAAAAGCATTAAGCTGCTTTAAACGCCAAATATAATGTGTACCCCCAAAAATTACCCAACTTGTTGCCATTATGTGCCACACAAAAACTTAATTCATATAACATGCCTGTAGAAATCCATAAATCGGATGCGTCTGATATATCAGGTGTGTTAGATAAAATGTGTACCATTGGTATGACAGAATAACATTTTGTATGCTTGAGAATCCTTCCCATTACATTAATATTATTTACATTAATATTATTTACATTAATATTATTTACCACATATGTCACCCCTTGATGCTTTCTCCACCTATAATATAGTACTTAATAAACATAATAAACAAGTATTATCAACCCACCTGTTGTAAACAATGCCCAAAACTACATATATATCACATAAATTTTTTGTCTTGTGAATTCTATAGCCATTGCTCAATATGTAGGATTTACAAAAGTGAGTGTTAATATTATTACACCCTAAAAAAAGATTCTTTCTGAAAATACTAAATGTAACACAACAATTTTTCATAAATAAAGAATTTATTTGAGCAGCATAAATAAAAGCATAACTAATTGCATCTATGCTGTGCTCTGTATAATCATAATCCAAACTGTTTTTACTCCCTGTGTTATACCTGCTATAGCCCATAATACCCATAAATGTAAACTTCCTATTCTCTTAAGATTTTTATAATTCTATATACTTGTTGTTAATGCTAATACCATTACCTAAATCTAAAACTTTAATTCTTTGCTCCCATTCCTGCTCTTTTTGCTTCAATTTCTTTCTCTCATGTTTTAATTGCTGCTTTTCCTGCTTAAGTGATAATTCTAAATCTGCAACTGACTTATATCCCCCTTCTTAATAACCATATCAATAAAATAGCTAAAAAAAATGATGCTGCAAAGTTTAACATTAATATCAACTCTCCAATTTGTAAATAAAATTATAACTAAAATATAATACTTTCCCTATTATGCCCCATATACCCCATTAATTATAACTTTATTCTCCATTATACCCTGCACTTATGAAATATGGGACCCATTTTCAAAATATGGGACCCATTTGAAATTTAATTCTAGTTTAATTCTAATTTCAATTTCATTTTGGTTTCATTTCCAATTTGATTTTCATTTCTAATTTGATTTTCATTTCCAATTTACATATGATATCTGCCTATAATATATGCTCCAAAACCCTCAATATGGGACCCTAAATTATTATACCATATTATATTCTTAAAAGGAGCAAATATGGGACCCTAAACCAAAAAAAACTTCAATGAGTTTTATTATATTATATGTACTATTTTTGGGTCCTAATATGGGACCCAAAAATTTCACGTGGGACTCCTTAAAAACTTTGGTACCATAGAAGTTAATATATTAAAACGTGATTCCAGATCTAGATCTAGATTGAAACCAGATCTAGATCCATTTTCATTTTGAATTCAAAATGAAAATTTTGTGGCATTTTGAGGAATTTTTTGAAGCTAGATTTTGCTGAGAATTTTTAGCTCCTTTCTGGTCTTCACTTCTCTGGGAACAGGGTAGAGCCTTGATGGCTCTGCCCTGTTCCCCATGTGTCTTTTATTTTTTTTATTCTATTTTTTTTATTTTATCTTTTTTGTTTTTATCTTTTTTAGCGCATTTTCTTTTTGCCTTTCTTTTCCGATTAAATTAACCAGGGGAATAAAATTTTACTCTGTATGGCTTAGCCCCGAATCCGAATCATTTTATTTCCTCCTCCCTGTTCCTTGTTGTGTGCTATTACAACCAGGGATTTTCTTTTTTTTGAGGGTAGGTCTTTCCCACTAGCCTGCTCAGACCATTTTAGCCCAATAGTGTATCTTGCCCACTCCTTTGTGGCATTGGGATAAGCAGGTTCCCCTCAATGGGTCTTGTGTTTCCTATCTAAGAAGCCTCTGAGCCTCTTTGCTTTTTTGGCTTCCATAGGGTATTACCAGAAGTTAGTGGATTTTATTCCTCTACAAACTCCTCTCCTTTCAGGGGTGTTTGCAGGGAGTATTACCAGAGCCACTAGTAAAGCTGTTGACCGCTCTCAAGGCCACAACGGATACAGAGTGTCCCCATATATCCGCTATCGGGGTTGCTGTATTCAAGGGATATTAATTCGTGTCCTCGTATCTTGCAGACCATAGCCAACAGCCAATGTTCTACATGTTCATACAAGGATGTCTCAAAGGTCTGTCCCTTAGGGAAAATGAGCATAGAGACCTTTCCTCCTTTGGGGGTTTTTGCTTGTAGAGCATATAACCAGAGCAGCAGGAAAAATCAGTATTGACAGGTCTTGATTTTTCCTGCCACCCATACGGCTTCTTACTGCACGAACTTGTAGTGACTATTGAGTGTCTTGAGAATCGCTACCAAGGCGGAAAAGATGACAATTGTAATCAGGAGCCCAAGGAGTATGCCTAAAGTCTGAATCAGAACAACAGAAAGCCAACACACACCCCCGAATAAGGCTATGACAGCACAGATGGTTATAAGCATCACAAATATGCCGCGGAAGTTGTCTATAAGCATTGCTCCAAAAGTCATGGGTTTTCTCCCTTAAGCTATATTGTTTGTGCTGTCACTACACTTGACCAGAGCAGAAGAAAAAAGGGGCAGAGAGGGGAGACCAGCCTCTCTTTGGTATATCACCCCAGGTTGACCAGGAGAGTTTCATAAAGCTACTTTCAACACCTACATGGTTCAGGTTTGAAAGCTTCTTTATGAAGGTGCAGCTAAAGATTAGTTCCCCCATTTCTGCTCTCTTTGACCAGAGCAGAGGGAATTTCAGCAGCGGCAGGTCTTGAACATTGTCTCTAACTTAGTCTCTACAGTTTCAGGAACACGATTCCCAGAGATAAAGACAAACTCACCAGTCTCGTTGGTCAGATTGATTTGCACTCTATCCCCATTGTCATCTTCAAAGACCAGGTAATCCCCCTCTCGGGTAATTTTCTGCGGGCAATTCATGACAACAGCCTGCTTCTCATAGACCTTCATGGCAGTCTCCTTGGATGTTTGTGTGTTCTAGCTAACCAGAGCAGCAGGAAAAAACTAATCCTGCTTTTCCTTAAAGATGGCGACAAAAGTCTCACTAGGAGTAGCTGAGTGGGGATTATGTATTACCTGCACAAGTTCCCAATGGCCGTCACAGGAAGCAAGATTCAGATCTGTCTCCCACTGATCACTGTTTGCAGATAGGGGCATAGTCTTATACATGGTTTTTTCTCCTTATGTCTGAGGTGGTTGTCTTATGCATTCATTGGTTTGCATAGATTGTAACCAGGGGATGAGATTATTAGGGAAAAGGTTAAGGCTTCCAGAACAAAGTCTGCAACAGGGCAATAACAACACAGGCATAAACTGCAAAGATAATGATTGCTCCCATTACCCCCATGAATCCGAATGCCCCTTGTGCCCATACCATCAAAACGACAAGCCCATAGAGGCTCCCGAGGATAAGCCCCACCCATGCAAGAACACAGAATGTGTAGTGCAACATATAGTTGAAGTGTAACCAAAACAGACTCAGCTTTGACATGATTTTCTCCTTATGCTTTGTTGTTTGCAGGTGTTATGACCAGAAGAAAGAAATTTTCGGAGGGGAAGTTTTTAGGCTTCCCCTCCTACCACCTCCCTCTGTGCTTCTTACTCCTGTGTGTTCTTCAGCACCAAACCCAACACTCTAGGGAGATCATCAGCATCAATATCCCTATTATCAGTCAGATAAAGCCTGCGGGAACCAGAGGTATAAGTCTCAGCCTTAGCCCTCAATTCAGGAGAGAGCTTACCAGACTTGATTAGTTTATCCATTCGGGCAGGAGAAATGTTCACAGTTACCACAGTCTCTGTGAACATTTCATTGAAGGTATCCTCTCCAAGTTCCTGCCGCAGAAGGTCCTCATTCACCTTGCGGTCACGATACATGCGCCATTCCATATCAACTCCCTGTACAGTGGCTTCATTGATTCCATTACGCTCAGTGCGCAACCTGCCCTGAAGGACCTTGTATGCCTTCTCTGCTTGCTTCTGAAGCAACTTGGCATTGGCAGCAAGGAGAAGGGTTACCTGAGCAGTAGGGGAAAGATCAGCCATGAGAGTCTCCTTTGTGGCTTTTATTGGCTTACAGGAGTATAAACCAGGAGGGAGTTTTTTTCTTTGGATTTTTATCTTCCATTCTGGGGAAGTGGGAGGGCTTTGATAGCCCCTCCCACTTCTTCTTATGTGTCTTTTCTGTTTGGTCTTACCAGGGATTACTGTTTTTTACTCCTTATTTTCAACCACAGTGGGGCATTTCTTAGGAATAACAAATGCCTCAAAGCATTCACCTTGTCCGCTCTCAGGTCTATTCTGCATAGCAGAGAGAAATGCACTATTTGCTATACCAATTGGTATGCATGGACCAGAGATGGTGGCATTTATAGCATCCTGATACTGTCCTCCACTTTTCCCACAGAAACATCTGCGGGGAATTCGTGCAAGCTTGACAATATCTTGGCATTCTCTACAGTAAATCAGCTTCATGTGGAAAGTCTCCCCTACATTTGGTTGACTTGTAGGAGTATTGACCAGATACTATCAGTTTTTTCTAATGGAAGTATCACTTCGTTTCATCCCATAAGACAGTTTTCTGCCCAGTCCCATCTGCAATATGTTCAACTTTCATTGGTGGCCTATTCTGAGCACCACCATAGGGTGCAATCACAACACCAGTAGCAAGATTATTCTTAATCCGGTCAAACTCCCTTACTGCCTCAGCACTATGATTATTGCAGGTTATGATCAGCATTGGTTCCCCTTTTATTACATGGATTGTGGGATAGCTTTGTCTTTACTTTAAGAATCACCAGGGCAGGAAAAATCTTCCTGTACAGTCAGGGGTGAATCATCAGGCCAGAGGTTTTTCAGGAATCAAGAAACTCTATGGTCTCTCCATCATAGCTGATTGGCCTATCAAGGATTATTCCAGCTTCAGCATCATACATATGCCGAAAAGGAGTAGAATCCATGTGGATAAAGTGTAAGGTTTCATCATCCTCCTGAACCTCAAGGGTAATGATAGTCCCACTATTCACAATGTCTTTGACTATGCCAATGAACATGGATTTATCCTTTCATCAACCTTATTGCTTGCATTACTTTGACCAGGGAAAGATTATTTCAAGTTACTCAGGAGAAGATGGCCATATGGTTCGATCAAACCAATAATCAGCCAAGGCTTCTGCATCCGCATGGAGCAAAGCAGCATTAGCCTGTTCGATCTTTTCCACTTCCTCAGTATTGGGCATGGCAATAATTCCTCCTTGGAGTAATTTGCTGCTTGTCCTAATGTAACCAGGACAGGAAAAAATCTTCCTGTACAGTCAAGGATTACTCAGAAGAGGGTATTCAGTCTGATGGAACTGATAGTCAGAATAGGCTTCTACATAATACATCATCTGGAGGAATATCACCAACACTATTTAGGAGATAGACTATGTTTGGGTGTAAAGGAATATGTTCCTGTACAGCCTTTTTTGTGTTAGGCATGGTTTCCTGTTTTGTAGTTTGTGAAGACCACAACCAGAAGCTAGAGGTTTTTGGCTAAGGATTGAGGTCTAACAGCAGCCAAGCATCCTCTGTTATATGCTTCCACTCATAGCCTTCTTTCTCAAAGAAGGTCTTTAGATTGTATGCACCATTAGCAGTAATAGCAAGCCATCCCGAGTCATGGGGGCTTTGCGGGGTATCATGGGAAATGAGTCTGCTTGCTATTTGGCGCAAAACGATAGTAGTAGGTCTTGTAGTAACCTTAAGCATATTTATAACCTTGGAGGCAAATGGCTTAGCCTGAGTTTGCCATTCAGGGTTATAGCCCCTTGGCATAAAGTCATATTCCCAAGTCAGTAGAACAGGAGTTCGCCCATTGGTCAGGGTTGTTTGAGCATTGTAGTCCAACATAATTCTCAGCATGGTTTTCTCCTCCTATAGAGAAGACCAGTGTATAGGAAAATCTGTACAGGGGGTTTGTGTGTCAGGAGTTACTCAACTGATACGATGCTATATCTTGGGGAGTTACTTCTCGTATAAACTCATATCCTACACCATTGATCTCAATTACATATCCTGAGTAGTCATTGTTCTGTGCCCACAATTCCGAAAGTCCATCCTTATCAGTCAGGATTGCCTCATGTTCCTCAATAAGAAGTATTGTTAGAGCCATGTGTGACTCTTCCAATATATCTCGTATTTGTGACCCAATCTGTCTCATGATATCTCCTTATCAGCTAACAATGATGCTTACCAGACAGGAGAAAAAACTTAGGTCTGTACAGGGGGCATAGCTTGAATATGCCCCCTCTGCTGTTACTTGGGGTTAGTCATTGTGAGGCAGGCAGAAAACCGCTTTGCCTCCGCGCATCTCCTTTACAACAGCCCCCTGCTCAACCAGAGTGGTCAGACCCTTGATGACTCCTCCCAAAGTAACCCCAAACATATTACCAAGTAGACTGTGAATGCGGTTAGCCTGCAACCAAACCTGTATCTCACCCCCATACTGCTTCTGGAGCTTCTTGGTATATCGCTCCATGGCCTTGATAACATTATTGGTCAAACTCTCAAGTCGCATGATGTATTTCTCCTTTGGGGATTTTGTTGGCTTGCATATTTATTGACCAGGAGTAGAAAAAATCTATAAGGGAATTCCCCCCTTCTTTTTTACTTTAGCGGTATCGCATGGCGCATCTCCTTTCCATGAGTCTTACAGAAATCATAACCAACAGGGACCTTTTCCTTGCAGCCCACAATAAGGCAAGTCCTGTTAGCATCTTCATCATCAAAGTAATCCAAGCAGCTTTGGCAAGCATTATCCCTTACCACTTGGCTCTCTTCACAGTATTCACAAAGGTCACTCATGATTTTCTCTCCTCTTATTGTGTTGGCTTGCAATAGTATTAACCAGAAGCAGAGAAAATCTACGGAATTTTTTGGTTTCTATACAGTGAGTTAGGACTCCACCTCTACTACATTTGTCACACAAGCCTCACAGGCAAGTAAGGGGGCATTGTCTATTGTTGAGGCATAGATTGTTTCTCCCTTGAGGAGTTCATGCCCACAACAGAAGCAACGAATGGGCATATCATCTTGCTTTTCCCCCAAAGGCTTCATTCTTACTTTTATAAGAAGCATGGAAATTCTCCCTTTGTCCCAAGTGGGTTGGCAAAGCCTAAGACCAGGGATTAGGGATTTTCCCCTTGGTTTTCCTGATTACGAATGACTGCAAGAACTTCATCAATTGCAGTATCAGTAAAGAACTTCTCCTCCTTATAGACCTCATCCAATAGTGTGATTAGAGTAGTAGGAGAAACTTGGTTCACAAGAAGCTGCAAAAGCCCCTTAATTATGTTTTTCCTTTCTTTCATATTGTTTGACCAACCGCCACCCCAAGGGTTAGGCATTAGATTTTCTCCTTTATTCTGATATTGTGAGGTCTACATACAATAACCAGAAGCAGGG
>Ga0307377_10005571_pt1 | contig 13456 bp, 10 predicted proteins | sample TR3MG_FD_202535 | JGI IMG/M metagenome (GOLD analysis project Ga0307377, IMG submission 202535) | Soil microbial communities from Risofladan, Vaasa, Finland - TR-3 | ecosystem: Environmental > Terrestrial > Soil > Coastal area > Acid sulfate soil | place: Finland: Risofladan, Vaasa | collected... | reverse complement strand
TCATCAATCCATTCAAAATAGAAAACTTTAGTTGCATATTTTTTTGCAATTTCAACTGTATTATCCGTTGAACCAGTATCAACAATTATTATTTCATCAACATAATCTTTGATACTTTTTAAACATCTTTCAAGAACAGCTTCTTCATCTTTAACAATCATTGCTAGGCTAATTGTATTTTCTTTTTTCATATAATAATCACTCACTTACTTATCATATTGTTCAACAAATTCTGTATAATGTTTAAATACATCATCAACTAAAGAATGACATTTCTTTTTTAATTTTTCATTATCCCGTCCATTAAAAATACTTGTAGGAATAATTATTGTTTGTCTACTTCCACTCTTTCTATCAACTATTATTTGTGGATGAAAATTTGCTATTATCTTATTGTTGTCTGGCATTATCGTCATACAAAAAATTATATTCATTTTATTACCAACCTTTCATTGCTAAGTTCATTGTTTTGTTAATAAATTTTTATTATGAGCTATGAACATATCGTCAACTAATTTATGACATTGTTTTCTCTGTTCTTTTAATGTTCCATCAATTATATTAACAGGACATACTAGTGTTGTTTCTTTTTCATCTTTAAAATTTTGAAATTTTACTTTAGCATCCACTGTATCAAGTACTTCATCTATATCAGGAATTATTCCCATAGAAAATATTGTTTTCATTTTATAACCAACCCTTCAGCTTTTGCCAAACCATTATTCTCAAAAAGATTATAAACTTTTGAATACTGAAGTAATACGCCAAAAAACTTATTTAAATATTTTTTCTCATTTGCTTCATCAATTTTTTGTCTTTTATTATCATCAATTTTATTTAATGTATAAACTTGATGTGCTTTATGTTTTACCAAACTTTTTGCAGATATAATTGTTTCATATCCTGCAAGTTTTGTTCTTACACAATAATCATTATCTTCATATCCACCTATTTTATATCTTTCATCTAAGTATCCAATTTTTTCAATAACTTCGTTCATTATCAACATACAATATCCATAAAGATTTGGTACTATTGTATCTCGTTCAACATATCCTTCTTTTTGATGACCTGATGCAACTTCATTTCCTAATGGACCAACTATACCAGCTTCAGGAATATTTATTAAAGTATTGTATAATTCATTCAACCATCCTTCTTGAACAATTGCATCAACGTTCAATAAACATATATCTGATTTTGGATCAGCCTTAAGCATTCCTTGATTTGAACCAACAATAAATCCATGATTTTCTTTATTAAAGATAGTTTTAATTGGAAATTTCATATCCAATTTTTTTATAAATTCTACAGAATTATCTTTTGTTGAACCATTATCTACAATAATAACTTCAATATTTTTTCTTTTTGTATTTCTTGATATAGCATTCAAACACTTTTTCAATAATGAACATGAATTCCAATTTAAAATAACAATAGAACATTTTCTGTCAGGTAATCTTTCTTTTTTAATAAATGTTTTAAGTTGTTGTGGAATTGAAACAAGATCTGCTTTTAATGCAATATTATATTGTTGAGGATTAATAGGATGGAGATTTCTCATATTAAGATTCCATTTTTTCCAAATATTTTCATACCATCCACCAATAAATTCATCATGATGTGAATTTGTTTCAAGTTTTCTCTTTATATATTCATCACTTCTGGCATATGATAGATGACAACCAACAACAATATCTCCAGGTATTATAACTCCATTATATGTTTGTGATTGTGTTTTAAAAACAGCACTGGTTGTCCTCATTATAGAAGTTATGCCACCTCTAATAATAGTAAATTGGAAATTTTTAACTTTTACTGCAACAATGGGTCTAAAATCTTCTCTTGGACGGATAATACAATAATCTTTTTTCCAAAAAGTATCCCATTCAATATGAAATGCATCAATTGCAGGATTTTGTTTTATATATGTTATCATATTTTTAAATTGGAAATCGTGATAAATCTCATCAGAATCTATAATAAAAGCATAATCGATTTTCTCTTTAAAAAATTGGAACAATCCAAAATTACGTTGATCAATTTCATTTTCCCAATGACCTTGTATTAATTCAAAATTATTAGGATGTTTACTACAAAGATTTTCCACATATTTAATCGTTTCTGAGTTGTTAGATTTTTCTCCATTCCATGGAACATCACTTATTAAAAAGAGGACTTTATCGAGGCAATCTTTTATAGGCAGAATTGAAATGTCTAAATATTCATGGTCATCATAAATGCAGTAAATTGCACCAAACTTCATTTAATTCTCCTTAATCTCTATTAATTATTTAACACACAAAATATTATATACTTTTTACACATTATTTTATACAAAAAAAGAAGAAAATTATTAGTTTTCTTCTTTTTTTACCAACAATATGCACCGGATTAATCTATGCAATCTTTGCTCTATGTAATGTTAAAATTACTGAAGCTTTCCAAGTATGATCATCACCATTTGTATATGAAGTTAGCTTAGTTCTCATACCACATCCAATTTGTTTTGAATCAGCAGTTTGTAACATTAAAAATCCTGAACCTGAAAACATTGCTTTATTCACCAATATTGCTAATGGAATTTCTGCAGCAAACATATTATAAATTCCATCCCCAGCAGGCGCCGGTACTATATCATAAAATGCATGTGTTGTTGTATTGTATTTTGCATTCCAAAAACCTGGTGATCTTTTTCTTGTCTCTTCATGAACTGTCATTTCAACTAATTTTATATCTGCTGGATTAACTACTAAAGTTCCATTGCCTGCAGCTGGAATAATAAAAACACCACCATAAAGATTAAAATTTGTATCAGTTCCTACTGAAGATGCTGTCACAGCAGGAACAACGCTCATTGATATTTGATCAAATTTTGCATTTTCCCACATTATATAGCCTTCATGTATATCAGTTCTATTTTCTTTACAATTAAAATCAATATATGTAGATTTTTCAGCATCATCTTGGCCTGAAATATGATTAACCAACATTTTTGTTCCACCACCAATATCTGTTGGATCAGTTAAATCATCACCTTGAGACGTAAAGGTAGTTGTAAGCCCAAAAGGTTTCGACGTTTCATGTATAACTGGTTTATTAGATAAATCAATAGGTGGTCGATCATCTACATCAGGAATATTTTGATGATTTGCAACAATTAAATCTAATACTGTTTTCCCATCAGGTGCTAAAGCTGCTTTAAACCAAATTTCTACAATAGCACCTTTTGTAAGAATATAATCAAGAGCAAATATTATTTCACTACTCTGTATTTCACATTCTAATTTGGATGCATTAACATCCTTTGTATATTCATATTTTGTAGCTGCCATAATTTATGCCCCTTCTTTTCTCAATGTTATCAAATTCCGTCTTATTTTTGCAGTACCATTAGATTGTGATGTTTTCAAATAAACTGAAAATTTTACATCACTGACCGAAGGATTAACATATTTAAAACCAGCACCAATAGGTTCATAATCATCTGCATCAACAGGCTTATAAATTCCTTGTGCCTTAACTGCCGTACCATTAATTCTAAATTCCCATGTTGTTTTTCTATTTGATGATGAATTTGTAATTTCTGCAAACCATTTTACAACATATGTTTCTTCTGCCAAATAAGCTATAAATGAATACACCTCAACAAAACTTGTATTTGTTGTTGTATGTTCTTCTTCATCTTCATCTGATGTTATATATTTTGGTCTAACCAATGAGGCATCAATCGCATCTTTTTCTATTTGAGTCATTCCAACTACTGTACCTGCATTAACTTTCCAGTATATTATATTTACATCTGATACTGCTGCTAAACTAGGATTTATAAGTGTATTCCCACCTTCATATTCAGGAGTATTAACACTTTTCAAATAATCAGTAACCCTATTTGCTACAACTGTGTCATCAGGATCATATACAATTACATTAGACATTATACAAATCTCCTTATTTTCAATATAGAACCACTATATTCAGGTGTATTAGTTGGTGTCATATTTAAACTACCTGTTCCAATATCAATAATTGAACTAGCTCCAGATGCAATTGTTCCAATTGGTTTCTCATTCAACAACCATCTATGTATTAATCCTTGAGCTATTCCATCAACTCCTTCACATGAATATATCGTTAATATTTCATCAGCTGCTAATACTCTATTGTAAATTCTTACATCTTGCAAATAACCATCAAAATATACAGTTCCTCCTGGTCTTATTCCCAAATTTAATGTAGCTGCTGGAGGACTTCCATTTAAAGTGCTTGCAGTGCTATCAAATATCCCATTAATGTATATTGAACCACTATTATCTGATGCTCTTGTACAAACAACATGATATAATTTTTCAGTATTTAAAGATTGATTTGAATAAAAATTTGCCCCACCTTGAAATAAATCATTTATAATTCGTCCAGTTGATGGTGTAAGAAGATCAAATGAAATTTCCCAAAGATTATCAGATCCAAGTATACGACTTCCAAGATTTGTTGGATAAATCCAAAATGCTACTGAACAATTTGTAGGTGGCGTGAATGAAGAAACTGAAGATAAATAATCACTGTTTCCAGCTCTAAATCTCATTCCATAACCTTCTTGTTTAATAGCATAAAGTAAATAAAAATTATACCAAAAACTTGCAAATGTTCCTGTATCAGCAGGCCAAGTAGAAGGATATGCAACTGCTTCATCACTACTTACTGCAACAGAAACATAACGACCTCTTGCACTTTGAAAATCACAATTTGGTGGAAACGTGTTATTATATAAAACAGAAAATCCTAAATCATTTCCTTTAACTGCAATCCAAAGTGGATTACTTTTTGGAATTGCTATATCATTACCTAAATGCATTAATACTTGCCATTCATCTATGCCTGATCCTGATGTTAAACCAAAATCTTTTAATAATGTTGCACCCGCTGGACCTGTTGTAAGACTTCCACCTGAATAAACTGCAAGTCTAACTTGACTTGTATGAGTTAATCCCACTCTACAAGCACATCCTTTTAATATCATATTATCTTCATTTGGAGATGTTCCACCATGTGTTCTACACCAGTCTACTGTTGCTTCAAGTAAACCAATTTCTCCATGTCCCCACATTTGTTGACCTGAAACATAAATTTGAAATCCAATTGATGTTTGACTATCATCATTTGTAAGATATACCCAAACCATTCCTTCTGGTAATCCACCTAAATCCATATCCACATTTATTAATGTATTACTCCAACTATTAACCTTTAATTCAGATAAATTTGCTGTTCCATAATCATTAGTATCACCTACTTCTACTTTTCCAGCTCCTTGTGATGCTAAAGCACTTAAACAATTAATATCAATATCTTGTTGCAATGTTCTAAATTTACCGTCTCCAATGCCTGTAATTATTGGAACACCATAAGTTGCAAAAGTAGAATAATTATTTGTAGACGAACTTAATGTAGGAGAAGCTGGCCATGTACCATATGTTGATATAAAATATGCTGACTGCACACCACTTCCGCTATCTCTTCTTATATTTGTAACTGAAGCTTCAGCCCATGCCAATATTGCATAATCTTGAGCTGTAACATTTAATATTCCATCAATACTAAATATTTCAAATTGTGCTGAAGCATGGCCTTCTGCTCTTACAACTGTCTGTGCGCTTTGTAAACTGCCTGTGTTAGGAAATGTTGCAGGTGCAGTATATAATGCCATTTTTACACTATTAAGAAGAGTCCATTCATCCAAGCCAACATGTAATGATGCTATAATTTCTGATCCTGGGGATGTACCAATTTTACCAATACAAGTACCATCAGTACCTATATCAAGATCTGTTCCACCCAGTGTAGTATAACCAAATGTAGGGTCAAGTGTTATTGGATACACTGCAACATCAAGAAATGATTGAGGAATTGTTAATGTTAATTCTTTTTTATTTTCATCAATATCAATATCACACCAAGCTTCAACACTTGTATCGTCAACTATTTTTGGTCTATAAATATGGAATACTTTTCCTGTTTTATATTTTGGATCAAACTTACTTTTTTTATCACTATGATAAACTGCATATGAATTAATAACATTTTCTGGCATATCAACAATAACATTACTACTTCCATCTAATCCTTGAGTTTCTGTTCTCGTTACTACGCCTAAATCGACATCTTCAGGATGAATTGGTTGTTGATCATATGCAAGTTGTTTATCAAAAGTTAAATTTTTAGATGTGAAATCAAGAACAATTTCATTTGAAGGTGGAGGAGCACTAAAAATAAATTCATATTCTGTTCCTCCTTCTTCCATTCTATCTTGTTTATCTAATGGATAAATAACTATTCTTATATTTTCAGCAACATCATCATCCCATTCCAATTTTTCAAGTGATTCATCACCTTGACCAGTTTCTATGGCAGTTTTAATTTTAGTTGTATCAAATTCAAGTTCAAATTCAACTTCAGCATCCCATTTTTTTATTTTAATATGAGGTTTAAAATTATCAGATATTGATGCATCCCCAATTTCAACCTCTAGATAATCTGTATATTTTATCTTATAGGTAGTATCATTGATCTTATCAATATTACTTTTTTTGTTTTTATCATCACCAGATGTTTTAGCTGCCTTAGCCATTTAATCCTCTGTTATGAAAATGAGATTGATATTTCTATTACTGCCCAGTCACCACTTAATGGGTCTGAAACTGCTGTATTATATCTTGTTATTTCAAATTGTGCTAATCTTCCAGCTACTAAATTAAATGTTGATATTGCAACTGATTGTGAATCATATTGGAAATACTCATTAGCTGGAATACTTAATACAGTTAAATTATATCCACTTGTCCATGATTCAACCGCTGCATTATCAGGAATTTCCCTTGCATATACTCTTGGTTGAACATTATCTGACGTGCCAGGTGCAGTTTCAGCTCGACTCTTAATTCCAAATATAATATTAGTTGCATAACTTGGAATATTCATCATGAATCCGACACCTTCTTCAGCTGTATCATCAAATAGTCTAACTTTTAATCCACCATTATTTGTATCTACTGAAACAGGTGCTCTAGCATTTACTGCCCAGTCAGCATTTACTGGTGTATCCAATTGATCAGCAAAGAAATGATATGCCGCATCAAGTCCTGTTATACCTTGAATTCCGGTTTGTCCTTGAACACCAGTTTGTCCTTGAACCCCAGTTTGTCCTTGAACTCCAGTTTGTCCTTGAACTCCAGTATCACCCTGTACACCTTGAATTCCAGTATCACCTTGAATTCCAGTATCACCTTGAACTCCTTGTATGCCAGTTACACCAATTATACCTGTAATACCTTGAATCCCTTGTATTCCAGTTTGTCCTTGTATACCTTGTATTCCAGTTTGTCCTTGAATACCTTGTATACCTGTATCACCTTGAACACCAGTTTGTCCTTGAACTCCAGTTTGACCTTGAATTCCAGTTTGACCTTGAACACCAGTTTGTCCTTGAATTCCAGTTTGACCTTGAACTCCAGTTTGACCTTGAACTCCAGTTTGACCTTGAATACCGGTAACTCCTTGAACACCTGCTCCTAAAGGAGTAATTATATATGAAGGATAGATTGCTCCATCATAATAAAATGTTATTAAAGTATTACCACTCGCAGCATTTTGAACTCCATAAGGTTTTGCTATTATTCGGTCATCTGGATCTAAAGGTACAGGAGTTTGTATTGTTTGTTGAATAGAATAAAGAGCAGGTGATGTTGTTAAAATATCTGAAACACCAGATGTAAATAAACTTGTAACTACACCACCACTTGACCTTTTTAATACTTCTACGTATATTTTTGGTTGGCGCCCGCCAACTAATGTATCAGCTTTAGCCCATATTTGGAAATCAACTATTCCTGGAGGAATCTCAGTTAAAGATGGATCACCATTAGGTGTTAAATAACCAACACCAAAAGATAAACCTGTAACACCTTGAACATTTGATACAGTAACAGAATCAGTAGCATCAGCGCCTGTTCCTGGTAATCTTTCTATAGTTTCATATGGAACTATATCTGATGCATCATCATGAAAATAATAAGGTATACCATAACCACCAACTCCTTGAATACCTGTATCACCTTGGATACCCGTATCACCTTGGATACCCGTATTACCTTGAACTCCAGTCTGTCCTTGAACACCTGTATCTCCTTGGACACCTTGGATACCCGTATCACCTTGGATACCCGTATTACCTTGTAAACCTTGAACTCCAGTATCACCTTGTACACCTTGAATTCCTTGAACACCGGTTTGTCCAGCAACACCAGTTTGACCTTGAATTCCTTGTATACCTGTCGTTCCTTGTATGCCAGTTTGACCTTGAATTCCTTGAATACCTGTGGCTCCTTGTATTCCTTGAATTCCAGTATCACCTTGTATACCTGTGTCCCCTTGAACTCCAGTTTGTCCTTGAACACCAGTTTGTCCTTGAACACCAGTTTGTCCTTGAACACCAGTTTGACCTTGAACTCCAGTTACACCTTGAACTCCATTACCACCAATTGATTCTATACTTAAATTACCATACTCCAAAACACATGATGAACTTGATGTATCCGATTGAACACGAACTTCTACTGCCTCACCAGCATTAACTTGTGCAAATCCACTAATATTTGCATCACCTACATCTCCACCTAAACTTAATTTTCTCTTAAACTGAAGATGACTCTTAAGCACTCCATTAATAAAAATTCCAGCTATATATGTAGCATTAGATGTTCCACTAAATGATAATGAAGCTTCTATTTCATACATTCCAGAATAAGATGGTGTTACAGTATCTGTTGTATGATCAGGTGTCATTCCACTATAATCACCATTTGTATCAAATTGTGTTACTTTATACCATTGGCCAGAATTTGTAAGTGTTTGACCTCCTGTATTTCCAGCAACTGAAATCTCACCATAATATGCAGTTCCAGCACCGTCTTCACCCTTAACACCTGTTTCTCCTTGGACTCCTGTTTCACCTTGTAAACCAGTTGCACCAACAGGACCACCTGAAGGACCAGTCAATCCTTGAATACCAGTCTCACCTTGAGGACCACCTGAAGGACCAGTCAATCCTTGAATACCTGTACTACCTCTTATTCCAGTATTACCTTGTATACCTTGTAAACCAGTTAAACCTCTTATACCAGTTACACCTTGTATTCCTTGAATTCCTTGTGGCCCCTGTATACCTTGAATTCCAGTTAAACCTCTTAAACCTGTTATGCCTCGTAAACCTGTTGCACCTCGTAAACCAGTAAAACCTCGTAAACCAGTAAAACCTCGTAAACCAGTTATACCTTGTGATCCTTGAATTCCTTGTATACCCTGAATACCTTGTATTCCTTGAACTCCAGTTTGACCAATTGGTCCTTGAATACCTTGTGAACCTGTAGAACCTTTTACACCAGTTTGTCCTTGAGTTCCTTGTAATCCTTGTATACCTTGAATTCCAGTTACACCTCTTAAACCTGTTATACCTCGTAAGCCTGTTACACCTTGAGGACCACCAAGTGGACCTGTTGCACCTTGTGCTCCAGTATCACCTTTTAGACCAGTTTGACCTTGATTTCCACCAATTCCTGTATCACCAATTGCACCTTGTAAACCAGTATCACCCTGTAATCCAACACCGGTTGTTCCTTGAAGACCATCTATTCCAGTAATACCTTGTATACCCTGTATTCCTTGTATACCTTGTATACCCTGAATACCTGTTTGTCCTTGATCACCTTGTATACCTTGAATTCCTGTAGAACCTTTTACGCCAGTTTGTCCTTGATCTCCTGTGACACCAGTTACACCTTGATTTCCTGTAATACCTTGAATTCCCTGTGTTCCAGTATGTCCTCGTATTCCTTGTAAACCAGTATCACCTTTTACTCCAGTATTCCCCTGTATTCCTTGTGCACCAGTCAGTCCACGTGCACCCGTTTCACCTTGAATTCCAGTATCTCCCTGAATACCTTGTATACCTTGTAAACCAGTTTGTCCAGTAACTCCTGTTTGTCCTTGTGCTCCAGTCAGTCCACGTGCGCCTGTTTCACCAATTGCACCTTGTAAACCTGTTTGTCCTTGAATTCCAGCACCAGTTGCGCCTTGATTTCCCTGTATACCTTGAATTCCTGTTGCACCAGCTGCACCTTGTAAACCTGTTGATCCTTGAATTCCTTGAGGTCCCTGAATTCCTTGTATACCCTGAACACCAGTATCACCTTGTAAACCTTGATTTCCTTGAAGTCCTTGTACTCCAGTTTGTCCTTGTTCACCTTGAATTCCAGTATCACCTTGTATACCTTGTAAACCTGTTTCACCTTTTGGACCACCTGAAGGACCTGTTTCTCCTTGAATTCCAGTATCACCTTGAGCACCACCAGCACCACCAGTTATACCTTGAATTCCAGTATCTCCTTGTCCACCTTGTAAACCTGTTTCTCCCTGAATTCCAGCACCAGTTTGTCCTTGTATACCTGTCTCACCTTTTTGTCCTTGTATCCCTTGAATACCTTGAAGTCCAGTAGTCCCTTGTAAACCTTGTGCACCAGTTTGTCCAACATTTCCGACTGCACCTTGCAATCCAGTATCACCTTGAATACCTTGCAATCCAATATTACCTTGAATACCTGTATCACCTTGAGAACCTTGAGTTCCAGTTTCACCTTGTATACCTGCACCCGTTTCTCCTTGAAGACCATCTATTCCAGTGATACCTTGAATACCTTGAATACCTTGTACACCTGTATTACCTTGTAAACCTTGTGTTCCAGTATCACCTTGATCCCCTTTAATTCCTTGTAGTCCAGTAACTCCATGAATGCCAGTTACACCTTCCGCTCCAGTATTGCCCAATGCACCTGTTTCACCAATTATACCTTGTAAACCTTGAATTCCAGTTTGGCCCCTTATGCCTTGAACACCAGTTTGTCCTTGTTCACCAGGAATTCCTTGTATACCTGTGTTGCCAATTGGTCCTTGTATACCCTGTACACCTTGAATACCTTGTGTTCCAGTAGAACCTGGTAGTCCTACAATTCCTTGAACACCAGTTGTACCTTGTATACCTGCACCTGTTTCTCCTTGTGGTCCGGTTAAACCACCACCGCCATTACCACCAACACTAGTTCGGTTAAACCTTGACATTAGGCAATCTCACTCTCTAAATTAAAATGACCTATAATCCTGACATCAGTTGATACTTCATCACTAATTAAAGAAATACCTACAGCTTGCAAAACCTTTTTATCTGCTGAATAATATTGTTGAGGATATATAGGAATACCTGAAGCTATAGTTGCAGCAGCACCTGAGATATTTAAATAAATATTTGCTGTTGTAGAATTATTTGCAATTTCAAGACCAATAATATCCTGAGCAAATTTAACATTCACAGAAGATACACCAATAATTTGTGACTTTTCTTCAGATTCTAATGGCGCATCCTGCATTACAGGTTGGGATTTGTCATAATCACTCATTATTGTACCCTCACTCCCTTATCTTCTAAATATTTTTTCATCAACATTAATATACTAAATAAAGCTGCACTATTTTTATTTGTATAATTATCCCAAATTTGTTTTAATGTTGTATCAGTATCAAAAATATTAAGGATTTGTTTTTGATCATCTACAGTTTCTTCCATTATACTTGAAACATCCTTAAATATACCTTTTAATTGTAAAAGTTCTTTTCCAACAACATCAAGTTTTCCTTGAATTACACCAATACATTTTTCTTTTTCTTGTACTTGAGTTGCTAAATCTTCTATACTTCTTCTTTGATCATTAAGTCTTAATTCAAATTTAGAAAATTTTGTATCTGATTCTTTGTCTTTTTCTAATAAAATTGTTCTTTCTTCCACTTGAAGATTTATAACTTTATGCTCTTCTAAATTAAGACGACGAATAACATTATCATCTTCAAAATATAAATATCCTGTATCTTTACTAAAGATACATTCTCCTTTTAAGCCAAACATAGGAAGTTTAAAATCACTACCAACTTGAATCTTTTTCATACGCTTAATCCTTTTTAATTTTTAATTAATCTCTTATATTGTAAATGTATAACCTGTAAGATTTATTTCACATTCTTGATTTGCTTTTTCTTTATGAGTAGCCGTGATGGTGAGTGTTGCACTGCCTGGAATTCTTCTAGCTATGGTTGAAAAATCGAAAACTGGATTTCTATTATTCCAACTACTTCTTTTAACCTGATTTGTTGTTCCATCAATTTTCATTTTGTATATAAAATCTGATGAACCACTACATGCAATTTTTTCTACAAAATATGCTGTCACATTTGAATATGTTAATACAGTTGTTTCAACATTTTTAACAATACCCGTACTTTCTTCAACATCAGCTATACGAGAAATCGATTCTGGATCAGGTCTTACAATTAATTTTCTATTATTATCAACTAATATGTATTCTAAAGTTGTTCCATCTGGTCTTGCTGCAACTTTAACATTTCCTAATGTGATTTCATCAATATTAACAGTAGCATCTACTTTGAGTTTACCATCTGGAGTTAATTCAACTTTTTCCCATCTTTGACGTACTTCCACCCATGCCATGTTATGGTTGTTTTTTACTTCATCTTCATTCTCATGAAACCATTCTACACCAGCTGGGAAAACTGTTGTGGCAGGAGACAAATTGATATCACTTTCAATATCACTTGTATCAATGTATGTTAGTTTGAAATAATATCTTACTAAAGGAGGGATTGGTATACTGGAATCTTTAACAGGATGAATTACTTTTCCTCTATATATTGTTTTATCTTCTACATTTGGAATATCTGATGCTACTAATGTATATACACCACCAAATGTTGCACAACTATAAATTTTATAGTATTTAATTCCTGCTTCTTTATTCCAACCAAAAAGGATGTCTCCATCACGACGATATAATATTTGTAAGGCGGGCAGCGTAGGCATTTATAACTCCTTCGGTAAACTGGGCGTGTTTGTTCACCCATATAGTTGGTCCGAAAATACAAAAAAAATTATTAATATAATTTTGAAGGAATTATAAAAAGATAAGAAACAAAAAAATGGGCATGACAAATAATTATCATACCCATTTAGAAGTAGAGAGAAAAACTAAATTAAATACTTAATTTATCTTTTAATTTAGCTCTTTTTTTATTAGCTTGTTGCATATTTTCAACTTGATTAAAATAAATTAATTTAACTGGTCTTCTGGTTATTGGTCTGGTATATGCACTACCAGAACCAGTATTCATATATTTTACAGACTTCTCTATATTCTGTGTAATTCCACAAAATAGAGTATTGTCCAAACATTTTACAATAAATACACCACGATTTCCGTTTCTCATTTCAGGAAATTGTTTTGTTCTTTTAATATTTATCATTTCATTATCATCTTCATCCAATAATTCTTGATCTTTAATT
>Ga0307377_10005569_pt1 | contig 13459 bp, 12 predicted proteins | sample TR3MG_FD_202535 | JGI IMG/M metagenome (GOLD analysis project Ga0307377, IMG submission 202535) | Soil microbial communities from Risofladan, Vaasa, Finland - TR-3 | ecosystem: Environmental > Terrestrial > Soil > Coastal area > Acid sulfate soil | place: Finland: Risofladan, Vaasa | collected... | reverse complement strand
ATGAAAAATATAAAAAAGCCGTTAAAAATTTCTTAAAGGGGAAGTACTCAATTTACTATGACCTTGATGATGACGTATCTGAAATCATGATAAAGGTATTCATGAATTTAGAGAGTTACGATGAAAACAAATCAAAATTTAGGTCTTGGGTGTTCACCATCGCAAGAAATCATATGGTTGATAAGTGGAGAAACACCACAATAAGCCTTACTGGAAGCAATACCAACTGTGTAATTTCCTATTCAACAACCACATGTGGAAATGATATTAGTGATAGTGGTAGTTACGTTACATCATCTAACACAGCAGCACTTGGTATTAATAGTGGTACGTTCACAACTAATTGTTGTAGTGCCGATTATGATTTCGAAAATTGTAGTTCAATCAATTTCATATCAAACCAATTAACGCCACAGGATTTTACGTTACTTGACATGAAGTACGTGCAGGGTTATAGTTATAACGAAATCGGAACTGAATTCAATGTTACGAGTTCTACAATCAGTAACAAGGTCAACTACATAAAAACTAAACTAAAAAAGAACAACCCAGAGATTATTTACGAATAACCAAAGTATTTATAAAAAATGCTAAATACGATGGGTAAACAAAATATCTTTGAATACGTTAATCTCGAAAAAGAAACACTTCAAAGCAAGGCGGGTAATCCCTATACTCGCTATAAAGTAGTTTCTGACAAGAACATGGAAACCAAAAAAGTTGCCAGCAAGTTGGGTCCGCTTGGATTCAAATGGAACGGCAGAGAATGGTGGGTGTTCGGTAACAAATTAACGAAAACAATGGTTGATGCGTTAAAAACAATCAACACAGAACTGGAAACAGAAGGTGGACAAACTGGTGACCTTCAAGATTTTCTCACACAATTGGAAGGATTTAAAGCCGAACTACAGGATGCTGGTGCTGACATTCCAGTCAAAACCAAAACCGAACTCGAAGCAAATCTCGAACAATATATTGAAGACATTGCGAACGCCACCGATGAAAGGGCAGCAAGTGCCAGTCTTCAGAAATTCTTGAACTTCTCAAGTAAATTTCATCAGTACAGTTTCAATAACATCATGTTCATTTATCTCCAAGACCCAAATGCAACTAAGGTAGCGGGTAAAAATAAATGGAAAAAAGATTTTAACCGAACAGTTGTTGACCCAAGTAAAGCAATTACAATCAACTGTGGAAACAAATTCTATCGTAACCCCAGAACAGGAAAACTTGCTGAATACACATTAGACCAACAAAAAGCTGACAGACAATATGTTCAGAGGGTTCAAAGTGGTCAGGAAAGAGTGGATAGAACCAAAATGGATGCGATTAGTACGAGGAAAAGCATTGTGCATATCGGTTTCAAACCATGTTTGGTTTATGACGTAGCTAACACAACTGGTGACCCGCTTCCAGCTAATCCTGATTGGAAGGGTGGAAACGATGACAGAGCAGATGCCATTGCATTATTCAGTATCGCTAAAAAGAGTTTGGAATCGATGGGTGTGAGGGTTACTCAAGACCCAGCAACGGCAGGTGAAAACGGTTGGAGTAGGAAAGGTCAAATAAATGTTAGTGCTGATGCCACAGGAACAGGTGCAGCCTCAACAATTTTTCATGAATGGGCGCATGACTTACTTCACCAAAAAGGTGGACAGTTCTATGAAAGAGCACAGAAATATTTTGTGGATAAAGGACAACTGAACTTCGCTCAAATGAAACAAATCAAAGAAGTTCAAGCCGAAACCGTTGCTGCAACACTTTGTAAGCATTATGGCTTACCCACTGACCATCAACCAACATACATGGCACTCTGGCAAGCACAGGGTGGGTTGAACAGCAAGCAGTTGATTAGAGAAAACATTTCAACAATTACTGCTGTAAGTAATTTCATATTGAAACAAGTCGATAAATATGATGACGAGTTTCAGACCGCAAGAGCAGGAATGGCTCAACAGCAACCCCAACAACCAGAACAATAAAAAAAGAGGTCGCACATTGCGACCTCTTTTTGTTTTCGGACTTCTAATTTACTTAATCACGATAGATTTCTTCTTTTTAGCTTCTTCAACGGTTTTGGGAATTGTTACGGATAGTATGCCGTCACTTAGTTCAGCCTTAATTTCATCTGTACTGGTATTATCTGGAAGAATAAACGACCTTTTATATTTACCACCATACATTTCTTTGCGATTATACTTGAGAGTATCATCTCTTTTACGTTCGGTTTCAATAGTCAGTACTCCATCTTCGGTGTCAATGCTGATGTCATCTTTCTTCACACCAGCCAGTTCCATTTGAACAATATATTCATCATCGTTTTCAATCACATCGTGTGCGGGACATTTTCGTGAAGTAATGTCAAGGGTTTCATCAAATAATTCATCGAAAATTTTCATGAAATCAAGTGTTGGGTTTCTAAATTTAAGTGTGTACATAATTCTATTTTAATTTTAATAATTGTTATTTTCCACATATATTACGAATAATATGCCAGAGCAAAATCCGAGTCAAATTGTCAGGTATTTTTAATTAAAAATGACAAAATGGCAAAATATAAAAATCCTTGCATTTCATGGCGGTTTTGGATATATTTGTAAAAAATTTTTGAATGATTAAAACAATAGCGCATCTCGCAGATATTCACATACGAAAAGCACCTACAAGGAACGAAGAATATCAACAAGTATTTAAAAGACTTATCACATCACTTAAGAAAGAGAAACCCGACAGGATTGTAATTGTTGGTGACCTTGTTCATGATTACCTTGACCTTCAGGGGGAGCAATTAATTATGGCACATACCCTGCTAATTAATTTAGCTGAAATTGCTCCTGTTCGTATTACCAGAGGTAACCATGACTGCCGTAAAAAGAATCTAAAACGTGTTGATAGTATTAAGGCAATTGTTGAAACCTGTGAGGGTGCTGATATCATTTATTACGATAAAACTGGTTTCTATCCCGATGATAATATCATGTGGGCGGTTTGGCATCACGGAGAAAAGAATAACAATCCTTGGAAGAAGAAAGATGCTAAAAAAATATTGGCGTATGATGGTGCAAGTGGGTATACCACGATTGATTTGTTCCATGACCCAATAACTGGTTGCATATCAACCACGGATTTCGAAATGAAATCAAAGTCGTATTATAAAATCAAGGACTTCAAGGGGCAGTTATCATTATTTGGTGATATTCATAGATGGCAATATCTTGATGATGAACAAACCAAAGGTTATTGTAGTTCATTGATTGAGCAAGACATTACTGAAGGTGATGGTGCATTTCATGGTTTTCTTATCTGGGATGTGGAAAACAAGGTTTCAACACCTGTTCCAGTACCAAATGATTACAGTCATCAAAACATTAAAATTACTCCATACACAGACTTCGAAGACCTCGATTTTGAAATCGAGAATCCAACGAAATTCATGAAGGTCAGATTTATTTGGGGTACGTTGCCACAAACCAGAACAAAAGAGAATGAAAGGCTCGTAAAGGAGTATATCAAATCCAAGTATGAAGATATCACGGTATTACATAAAAACGAATTCATTGAAGACGATACTGTTGAGGTTAATGAAAACATTACGTTGGAAAACGTGACCGATGAAGCCGTTCAACAAGAAATCTTTACCGATTATCTGGAAAAAATTGGAACTGAGAAACAACTGATTGCTGATATCCTTGCATTAGATGAAGAAATTCTCGCAGAAATCGATATTCCTGAAGACCAAAACATTGAGTGGGATGTTATTAAATTTGGTGGGAATAACTTCATGTCATATAGCAAACTCGATATCGATTGGAGACAAATGGATGGTTTATTCCAGATAAATGGTGCTAATACCGCAGGTAAAACCACCATTATGAAACTTATTTCATATCTGTTGTTCGGTAAGACGCTGGAAACCGAGACCCGTATGAAATACGGTGACAAGCGTTTCGTCAACAACAGAAACGATGCTAAGTTCTGTGATGCATACATGGTATTGGAAGCCAATGGTGAATATTTTGGTATTAAAAAGAAAACCGCACTTGAAACAAAAAGGGATGGAACAATTACTGGTGCTCCAACTACCATGAGTTATTATGTTCTCACTAACCCCGATGATGAAATGACCGATGACAATGCCTTGGAGAAGTTGGATGGTGATAGGCGTATGAAAACTCAGAAGAAACTCGAAGCAATTATTGGAACATACGATAACTTCATGAGAATCGTAATGACGACTTCTGATACACTCAATAGAAACCTATCGAATGACATGGCTATTTTTATTGATGCGTTATTGTATGATAGTGGTTTGGATATATTTGATAAGAAACTCGAAGGTCTTAAAGCATACCAGAAACGTGTGAACGAAAAACCCAGAGTGAATTGTAACGTGGAATTCACTACGAATCAGAACGCTGTTTATACCCAACAAATTACTGACCTTCAGGGACAGATTCAGGATATTGAAGTCAATAAGATTCCTGAAGTACAGGGTAAAATTCAAACTGGTCGTGAATACGTGGAGACACTTACTAAGAAATTATATCAGATAGACCCCGAAATCTACAATCTGGACGTAGATGAAGCACGTTTAGACATAAGCGACCACCAAAAGGCTATCGTTGAAATCAGGGCACGTGAGATGGTTCTACGTCAAAGCATTGGTGAGTTACGAGAGTCATATGATGAAGAGAAACTAAATGGTCTTATCGTTAAGCGTGACGAACATAAACAAAAGGTTTATGATAAACGAGTTCAGATTAAAGAAGAGGAAAGAACCAAAGCCGACTTCCAACATAGAATAGAAATTCTTAATGGTCAGATTTTCACGTTAAAACGAGATGGTGCTAAATTAAAACAGGAAGCCATTGACCTTAAGAACAGCAAGAATTGCCCACAATGTGGACAGGTGATTGATAAGAAAGAACATCAAGACCATATCACCAGAACTGTTTTGGAAAAAGAGGTCGAGATGCAGGGAATCGTTAAGAAAATTGGCGAACATCAATTCGACATTGATACCGATTGGAAACCAGCCATTAAGAAATGTGAAGAAAATATTGAGAAAATCAATACTGAAATCACTGAACTTGATTTAGAAATGGAAGACGTGTTGAAGGATATCGGTGTCCTCACCAATGAGAAAAATGATGTGGAAAGGCGAGGGAAACTCCAAGACGAACTCGACCTTGTTCCAACAAAGGTTCAGAACGAAGAACTGAAAATCGGCATCTTGAAGCAAAAAATCAAGAGTCATGAAAACAGTCTGAAGCACATCGAAGAAAATAAAAGAATCGAGAAAGGTATTATCGCAGCCAAAGAAAAAATAACTGATTTGTCAACGCAGGAGTCCGAATTGAAGAAAGATGCGCTTCTTAAGAAAACGATGATTGGTGGGTTGAGTCAAACCATTCGAGACAATAATACACTAATTGCTGACTTCAAAGTTCAGGAATATCAGGACAGCGTGCTGGCACTCTATAAGAAGTGTGTGCATCGTGACGGTATCCCAAGGCAGATGTTGAGTAATCATATTATACCGAAAATCAATGTAACTCTGGAAAACATATTGAGTGTTGCACCGTTTAAGGTATGGCTTGATGTTGATGACCTCAGACCGAAACTGGTTTATTATGACCGACCTGAAGCCATTATTGATTGCATCAGTGCCAGTGGTAAGGAACGAACGTTCAGTAGCGTGGTATTGAAATTCGCATTGAACCAAATCAATGTCAAAGCCAAGCCATCGATTTTCTTACTTGATGAAGTCATGGGTAAACTTGACACCAATGCTATTGATGAGTTTAAGGAAATCCTGCAACTCATAAAAGCTAAGATGAAGAAGGTTCTGGTGGTCGAACAACTCATTGAAATCAACCCCGATTATCTGATTCAGGTGAAGTTAGATGATGACGGCATATCATCTCTGACAATCGAATAAAAGATATTTTTCAGTATTTATTGAAAAGTAAATTTGAAATGGATTTAAAAAAATATGACAAATTAAGAAAGAAAATCAACACCAAAGATTTTGAGGGTAATAACAAAGGGTTAGATAAATGGTTGTTTGGATTTTCTTTTCTCGGAAATCTGAGTTCGATTTTCTTCGCAACATTTCTGGTTTATCCAGCATTACTAAAAGCCATTACACTGAATTTCTTGACGGGTTTCTGGGGAATTACACTTGCAATTGGACTTACGTTGATATTCCTGTCAATATTTGAGATAATTAAGAGGTATTTCATTAGAAATTTCAGTAATGATTTCGTTAGTGGCAATAAAAAAATCAAATTAAAAACATTTAGTTGGTTAACGGTTTCGATAACAATTGTTATTCTGAGTTTTTATCTATCGATAAGCGGTTCAAAAAATCTGGCAAGCACGTCTTCAATTAAAAATGCTATTGTACAGACCGAAGTGGTATCAAAATCTGACAGTTTGGTATCAGTTTATGACGTACTGAAACAACCGTATGTCGATGATAACGTGTCTCTGAGAGCAGTTAATACGGATTTGCGTCAGAAACTCGCTGATACCCCGTTAAATTATCCAACCACGAGGAAGGGTTATCAGGACAACATCAACAGCAACACCGAACTGATTAGAGAGAACGATACGAAAATCGGCAACATAAATGCTGAATTACAGCAGAAGATTGCCGAATACGATGCCGAATTTGCTGAAGTTAAAATCGGAAACGAAACCGAAGACACAAAAAACATATTATTGTTTGTAATCATTGTCATCCTCAACGAATTGCTCATTATTGGTGGTTTGTATTTCCGAGAGTATTATGAATACACGTTATTTATAATAAATCAGGATAGGTTTGAGAAACTCTATCAGAAAAAAGACAGGTACAGGGCGTTACTTACATTCGTTTATAATGACGGCAAACTAACTACTGGTGATAAAGTTATGAGCGGTCTTCAATTAAAAGAAGCTGTTGCTGAAAAGACCAGTATATCGAATCCCAATAAATTTGTTGAAGAATTCTTGCGTGACATGGATAGATTGTCTATCTTTACGACTCATGGAAAACGTAGATTAATACATTCGACATTCACTGAAGCACTTGATATCGTGGAGAATTACGATGATAATTACAGAGTACTTGAAAACTTGAAGTAATGACTGAGAACGAACAGAAAGCTGATTTAATTAAGAAGTCGTTAACAATTGTTGATGAACTCGCTGAACTTGATGTCGATGATATTGATGAACTGATTGATTTAATTGAACGAGCAGAAAAACTGAAGAAACACAGATTATGGAAACTGAAGTGAAATGGTGTACATATGGTGCGTTTCATAGAGATTATCCATTACACATTGGATTACTGGAAGAACAACGAGGTAATACTGGCAAAATTCGGTATGCTGAAAATCAAATGTATCCACTTGAATATTGGGACATGAATTACGTGGTGGTTCACGAATCACTCGAAGACGCAATACGTTTTTTAATTAAAAATAACCCTGATGAGTCCGTTTATACCGTGAAAGAATATCTACCGTTTAAGACCGAAAAAGAAAAAATAGATTGGAATAAATTAAAAAATGAATTATAATGGAAACTAAATTAACAAAACAACAAATGGCTGGAGTATCAGTAGTTGATGAAAACTGGAAACCATATAATAAATGGGATTTGAGATTTATGGAATTTACGGATTTAACTGTTGCTCAGTGGTCAAAAGACCGTTCAAGCCGAGTTGGTGCTGTCATTGTCAAAGACAGAGAAATTGTAACAACTGGATTTAACGGGTTACCAAGAGGTTGTGATGATGATGTCGAAGCCAGACATGAGAGACCAGAAAAGTATAGTTGGTTCATACATGCAGAACCCAATGCAATTATAAATGCTGCAAGACAGGGTAAATCTACTCTGGGATGTGATATGTATGTTAATTGGTGTCCCTGCGACCAGTGTTCTGGATTTATTGTTCAGGCAGGAATCAAAAGGTTGTTCTGTGACAAAGAACCTGATTGGGATGACCCTACATGGGGTGAGGGTTTCAAAAGAGCTAAGACCATACTTGAAGAAGGTGGGGTGGAAGTTATTTACATGGATTATGAGGCACATAGAAAAGGATTGAATGGAAATTGATAAACTAACATATAGAATCAAAACAGATAATCGTTATAAGACGAAAACTCCTAAGACCCAAATCGTAATTGCTACGAGTCTCAGGAAAGATAATCGTCATATAATTAGATTCCAACACAAAGACTATGGTAAAACCAAGAGATGGAACACCTACACCATTAGTCGTGACGGCAAAGTCTATCAACATTATGATGATAACTATTACACTGATTTCCTTGGGATTAAAGAGGGTGATAAGTGTAGCATCTCAATCGTTTTGGAAAACATGGGTGCGTTGTTTCAGATTGTAAGTGGTAAACATATTAACTGGTTGAACGAGGTTTGCGAAGAAGAAAACGTTGTTGAAAAAGATTGGTTTGGTTACGAATTTTGGGAACGCTTTCCCGATGAACAATTGGAGAGTCTGGTGTTATTGTGTAAAGAATTGTGTGAAAAACATGGGATTCCAAAAAAATTCATGGAATTCTTTCATTACCATAAGGAAACATATAAATTCAAAGGTATTGCTTTCAGGGGTAATTATGTTGAAGACAGTAGTGATATGACACCTTTACTTGACATACCTAAATTGAATGAAATGTTAGGTAAGTAGTTTGCTTAAGTATTTATAAACATGGACAGAGTAAAACAAATAATTATGGAAGAGATTTCGGCAATCAGAAAAGATAAGGATGCCAATATTTTTGATTATAGTTCTATTATTGATGATGCGTGGCGTGACAAAATCTTTGAAGCACAAAAGTTCCAGAGAATCAATTTTGATTTGGAAAACAATGACAGTACAGGTGAGAAGAAAACGTTCTATGTAAAGAAAAATCTGAGGAAAGACCAACCAATTAAGTACGAGTTCAATGCTGAGATGATGCGTGCTGGTGGTGATTGGGAAATGCCCGTAGTGTATTTTAGATTAGAATTTACTCATGACTATTTCTATGGTAATAAAAAATATAACAACGACCCTGAATTTATTTGGGATTTGGATAGGAAAAGTTATGAAGGACTCTATGATTGTTACATCATAATTCCACCAAAGGAAGCTGGAAATACGTTAAGTAAAGGTGAAACCGATAGCGGAAAATATGATTGGTTTGCTTATCAGAATGATGAGTCGGGTGAGGATGAAGAAGCCGAAATGACTGATGCTAAGAAAAAGACTTGCTGGAAGTGGCTTGAAGAACTACTTCAGAAATTAGTTGATGACCGTCATGAAATGCTGGATAAGGACGAACCGAAAACCGAACCTAAAGATATTGAAGACGGTGAACCCGATTCAGAGGAATAAATAGTATTTATATTAAAACGACATGGATAAAAAGAATGATTTCAATAGTAAGACATCACCTAATCAAATGAGGATTATGATGAAAAAGATGCGTAACGGTGGTGAAGAGGGGTATGTGATTGAATCACAAAATACATTTAAGAAAGAAATGAGTGTTCGTGATATGTTAAAAATTACACGTAACATTCACGAAGGTAAAACGATTTTGAACGAAGAGGTTGAGAACAAAAAAACTGTTTATGACCAGAGCATGGAAGAAGAAAAATTCAGGAATTTCTTCACTGACCTTAATGTCAGCATCAAACTTATTGACTTAGAGGTCTATGATAACTTGGTATTTTGGGGTGGTACTATTGATGGTGTCATTCAATTCATATACAAAGTCACACCAGATGAAAGTACATCGGGAGTCGAATTTAATTATCTCGAAGACTTCTCACCTGATAACCCTGAAAACGAAGAAATTACAGGTAGGATTGAATCCTATTTTGATACTTTTTATAGATATTGGAGAGATAATGTCATGACTGCAAACAGTGCAACAAATGACGAAAAATAAACTGGATTGTTTGAATTGTGGTGTTTGTTGTTTTATTCCATATTTATCTGGCACTAAGTTTAAAGGAATAGAGATTGGTAAAGATGGTTGGTGTGTTCATTATGATAAAGAAGAAAAATGTACCATTTACAGTAAAAGACCAATGATATGTAGAAAATATGTTTCAGGTTCACCAAATTGTATTGAGTTACGAAAATGTTACTTAAATAAAATAGAAAAAGAATAATATTTAAAATAAAAATCATGAAAGCAATACTGGAATTTTTGGCGAAGAACAACCGTTGGGCAATTGTATTAGTATTAATCTTAATGCTCGTTGGGGGTGGAGTTTTTAATTATCAACGAAATAAAATCAAAGAGTGGAAAACCAAACACCAGACCGAAGTTAAATTAAGGAATGCGTTGATTGATACCGTTAGTTATTATCAAAATGAACTCGGTGAAGAAGTTGCTGAGAAACTAACGTTGCAGACAACAGTAAAGAATCTTGAGGAAATAAATGGTGACCTTACAGCATCACAACAGGAATTACTTAGGAGAGTGAAGGCTGCTGATAAAGAAAACAAGGTAATTGCAGCAGCACTTATTGAAGCCGAGGCAATGATTGATTCATTATTGGGTGATGGATGGGTTGTAATTAATCCAGAAGACAGTACACTTCAATTCGGTGATAGCACCGAATTTCTGGTGTATGACATAACAATTGGTAACGCATTTGCTTCAACACCCAAGAAAGACCCGACCATAATGTTTAATCATTTCAGGATGCCCAATAAACTGTTTGTTGATTTCCAATGGAAGGACAATAAAAAAGAAGGGTATCCTATTACATTGAGTGTCAGCAATTCCAGTCCGCTTTACAAGGTTAATGATATAAACAGTTACATCATCCCTGAAATAATAAAAGAAGAACTTGCACCAACGGGTTGGCAGAAGGTTGGTAAATGGTTTACTAAGAACGGTAAGATAGTTGGATTCGTTGCTGGTGGAGTGGCTATAGGTGCTGGTGGTACGTATATGTTAATGAAATAATATACACCCTTAAGAGGTGGACACTTTTATATATTTAGGAAGCGCATAAGTTTAATTATGCGCTTTTTCTCTTTAAGACAATTTTTTGTTTTAAACAAGTATTTATAAACAACTGATAAGCACAATATGAATAATAGTGACAGAAATGAACTCATAAGTATCGTTAAAGACGAGGTAAATAAGTTCTATAATGATTCTTTGGATAAGGAAATTAAGAAGGTCATGGCGAAATCGAATAGCCAGACCAGAGGCGAAATGGTTTCAATCATAAAAAATGCGATGGAAGCCGTCTATAAAGTATTGTGGCAAAAAAGAGATTTTTGGAAAACCGATATTAAATAATGGCAACAATTAAACCCACATTTAAAGAACCTATAAGTCCTCATTCAGAGAAATTTGAAAAGGATTTTGATAAGGGCATGGTTAGAAGTGGCGCACCAACTCTACCTAAAAGTAATGTTAACTTGACTGAGATGAATAGTATGTTAAGTGAAGTTGAGCAGTCACTAAAGAAAAAGATTTGGAGTCTGGGCAAAATGGAAGCACTGGTATTTAGCGACCCTAAATTATCGGCTGTCTATGAAGAAATGGCTGAAAATGGTGAAGAAAAATATGGTTATCACTATAATGAAACCATTATGAACATGTTGTTTAATGATTATGTACTGAACAGTCCCAAATATTTACAGAAATATAAAATGGCTATTCCTAAAGAAAAGAAAAGGCGTGATAAGTCTGGAATTAACCAATTAAAAAAAGCTGGAGAAAAGAAAATGGATGCTACTGGAACAAAACTAAAAAAACCAAAACAACCTCAAGAGGTTGTTGAGGGAACAGAACCCGTAACTAAGGTAATGTTTCTGGTTAACGAAAGAGACCCAGAAGACCCCGACCTATTCGCATATTTCCCTGAAGAGATTCATAATGGTGAATATCGTACCGCTTATTCGCATATAGGACAACATAGTTCAGCACATCCCGATTATGCTAAAGAAAGTCGTGAAGCAAGTCCCGAAGAATATGCTAATCTAAAAGCCGAACTTGAAGGTATCGGATATGACCTTGAGATATTAAATGGGTTACAGGAATCAACAACTGCTGGTAGTGCTGGTGGTGCTGCGGGATACGTAGGTTATGCTGGTCCTGCTGCTTTCAGTAGCAAAGGCGACCTCAGTGGTGATTTTAAAGGAAAGAAAAAGAAGAAAAGGGTTGACCCTAAAGCTAAACCTATTTCAACAGGTTTTGCACTCCACGAAACCGATTACTTAACTGACTCAAGTGGTTGGGCGAAATATGTTGAAACACTAAATGAAGAAAGTGATGCAGCATTTATTGGAAAGCACGGTAGTAATACTTATGGTAGTGTTGATAACATGAATTCTCAAAATCAAAAAATAATTAAGAAAGATATTCAAAGCGGTAAAATGGACAGCAATCACAACATAAAAGGTGGTATAGCACTCCAAGAAAAAGCCAAATCTGTTGCACAACAACAGCTTATGGGCATGGCATATGCTTATAAAAAAGGTGAACTCGATACCGAACCAAGTGACGAAATCAAAAAGATTGCTGCTGGTATGTCAGAGAAAGACCTTGACGATTTCGCTTCAACAAAACACAAAGGATTACCTGACCATGTTGATGAAACTATGGGTCAGCCAGATATAGATTATCTCGTGAAAGCATTTGAGATTATCAATGCAGGTCCTCATTACGACCCAGCAAAAGCCGAGGCGTTCAGAGCCAACCTATCACAAATGGATGATGCGCAAGCACAACAAATAAGTCGAAAGTTTGAAGCTATGTTGAGACAAATGGGATATACTAATCCGCAACAGGTAATGAATCAGCAGGTTCAACCAATGAATGAAGCAATTATGACTAAAAGCCAACTTGCAGAAATCGCAAGAAATATTGAAGAAGGATATTCAATAGTAAATCCAGAACCAATGAAACAAATTGGTTGGATATCATTGCCAAATTATAAATATGGGGGAGCATCGATATTTAATGTTCCAGAGAATGATGATTTTGGGAAAAGAAGTAATGCTGATTATATTATGGCTTCTCCATATGAAAATGAATATAGAGTTGTTGATGACGGAAATAATCAATATCACATCGAACAGAACCCCAGATTTTGGCAACGATATATTAATGTTGACCCCGAAACACGAAGAGTGGTCTTTATGGACGATAACGAGAAATTCAAATATTTAGGTAAATATACCGACATTCAAATCGACCCGAATAAAAGATGGAGTCGTGATGCCGATACTGAAAAGTTTTGGAGCGAAATTAAAAAACTTCAGAGAGATGGGGCATCATTTGAATTCAACGGACAACCAATATTCGATGACGAAAATAATATTAAAGAAGATATGCAAACTATGATACAAAATAACGGAACATCAATGTCGAACAAGTCACAGGCAACTGGCGACATGAGCAGCGAAGTCCCAATGGGCGCACAACAA
>Ga0307377_10005567_pt1 | contig 13462 bp, 10 predicted proteins | sample TR3MG_FD_202535 | JGI IMG/M metagenome (GOLD analysis project Ga0307377, IMG submission 202535) | Soil microbial communities from Risofladan, Vaasa, Finland - TR-3 | ecosystem: Environmental > Terrestrial > Soil > Coastal area > Acid sulfate soil | place: Finland: Risofladan, Vaasa | collected... | reverse complement strand
AAATATTTGGAAGTTCGGAACGATTAATCATCTATTCATTCCTTCGAGTAAATTTTATTCTTGTATTATTAGCCTCGCTGTTTTCAATTCCTGTAACTCTTTATGTTATGACAAAGTGGTTAAATAATTTTGCATATAAGACAAGTATTAATTGGTGGATATTTTTTATCTCTTTTGCAGTAGCTTCAGGTGTGGTACTTTTAACGGTTTTTATCCATTCTTACAAAGCGTCTCGAATTAATCCGGTAAAAGCATTGAGGTATGAGTAATTTACACCTTTAATCTGACTCAAAATTGGAAAGATGTCTTTATAAACTTTGCTATAAAGCCAGCTTACAAGTAGGTACTATTAAAAGCACAGTCCTAAGATTGTACAAATTTCAACAATATCTTCTTAAGAATTTTTAATATTTTATTCCTAACTTTAATGGATAAGTTGTAATAAGACTGTGTATAAAACACTATTAAGTTGGCGGTCCTGCAAAGAAGACCCTGCACTATAGTCAGTAAATAAATAATGAAAAATTCGTAAATAATTAGTTAGGCATATCTAATTATAATTTATCTTTGCAGAAAAGAATTTGAGAAAATGCAGAGAAATTTAGAGCAAATATTAAATATAATCCTTCATAACAGCGAGATATTGGAGGAAGACATGAAGCAGGAGTCTGAATTAAAAAATCTCACAACAAGACAGTTGTATTGTATTGAATTAATCAAGGACTTGAAAAATCCAACTCTCTCGGAACTGGCAGCAAGCATGAACATCGCCAAAGCTTCTATTTCAGTTATGATAGAACGTCTTGAGAACAATAAATATTTATACAAGGTGTTGTCTAACAGTGACAGGAGAACTGCTCATGTTCACTTAACCGAAAAAGGAGAAAAAGCGGCTCTCTTACATACAGAACTTCATCAACGAATTTCTGCATTATTAACGAACGACATGACAGAATCCGAGAAGGAAATCCTTATTGTTCTTTTAAATAAATCAATTAATTCGCTTAATAACAAGCGTAACAATCCTAATACGAAAATAAAATCAAACCTTTAGTTAGACACATATAATGATTAATCAGCAATTCGATGGACAAGGCAAAAGCAGGATATTTAGAAGGAACAATTTCAATAATCACAAATTCAGGGTTATTTATCCTAAAATTATGGGCAGGAATTGTAAGTGGGTCAATAGCATTAACAGCAGATGCATGGCATTCACTTTCAGACTCATTAAGCTCCATTGTTGTAATTGTGGCAGGAAAATTATCTTCAAAAAAACCAGACAAGGAACATCCTTTCGGACATGGAAGATGGGAGCAAATCGCAGCCTTATTTATTGCTTTCTTACTCGCTATTATAGCCTATGACTTTTTAAAAGATTCTATTTTGCAGTTCAACAATAAGGAATCTGCTGAATTTGGGACAATTGCAATTGTAGTAACCATTATTTCAATCCTTGCTAATGAAGCTTTAACTCAATATGCTTTTTATATTGGCCGGAAAACTGACAATGTTACAGTAAAAGCAGATGGTTGGCATCATAGAACCGATGCATTATCGTCTCTTGTAGTTTTAATAGGTATTTTATTTGCTAATCAGTTTAGGTGGATTGACAGTGTTTTAGGTGTAATTATATCTTTTATGCTGTTTTATGCAACATACGAAATAGCTAAAGAAGCAATAACTATACTATTGGGTGAAAAACCAAATCCCGAATTAATTAACAAAATTATAGCAGTTATTGAAACAGTCTATGATGGAAATTTACAAGCACATCATTTTCATATTCATAATTACGTTGCACACCAGGAGTTGACATTTCACATAAAACTTGATAATGACCTAAGCTTAATCTCGGGTCATAAGATAGCGACAGATATAGAAGACAAGGTGTTTGAAGTCTTAGGAATTATAGCGACCATACACATTGAGCCATTAGATTTTACTCATAAATTTGACTAATAGTGATATGTATCAAAAAAACCATTAATTCCGTTATACATACTTCTTTCCCAATCTGGCACTTGAGAAAAAAGTCCCACTGGTTTATTTAATCTTTGATTTATTGGATTGACTATTGATTTTAATTCAATTTCACCAAAATCTGGCAAAGGGGAGCTATTAGATGTTAAATCCAATAGCTTTTCTAATGTTCTTCCTACGGCTGCATTACTTGTTCCAATAGCTGGAACAAACCCCATATTACTTATTTCTTTAAATCTTTTTAATATCTCTTCTTCTTTCATTTAGAAATTTCTGCGTTGGTTATATAATGAACCATTTCAATCAAAATTAGAGTAAAATCGTCATTTAATTCGAAAATGTAACAGAAAGACCTGGCTTGGCTTAGTAGTTGCCTGACTTTGTGTGCGTTATAAAATCCAGCACCAAATCCGTCAACAAGAAATTTAAAGACCCCTACAAATCACTGATCTACAGGGGTCTACATTTTAAGGTTGGAGTATCAATAAGATCGGATTTTCCAACAATATTTAGAGTTTAAAGATTTTGAATCAGCTTAATACTCAAGAGCAAAGTATGTTCAAATCGTTTTATTACTTAGCTGCATAGAACGAGATTTAATTGAATATTTTAGTGAGTGGGTGAATAGATGCTACAGAACCTTCCTTAGTAATCTATAATGATTTATTTGGATTTCAACCAAATTTCAAATAAATTTACTAAAGGAAAAATAAAATTAAACTCATATAATATGAAAAAGATTAATCCAATTTTCAGGTCGATGGTTGTTACCTTGATAATGATCAGTTCTTTAAACTCCTTTGCTCAGGATTGGACACAATGGCGTGGCATTGGCCGTGATAGTAAGGTCACAGACTTTAAGGCACCTACAGCTTGGCAAGCGGAACTTAAACAGGATTGGAAAATTACTGTTGGTTTTGGCGATGCTACTCCGGCACTTGTAGGTAATAGAATATATCTTAACACCCGGCAGGGAGACAATGAGGTGGTACTTTGTCTAGATGCTGTCACAGGCAAAGAATTATGGAAAAGCCAGTATCCTTCTGCATCTGTTACAGGTCCCGCGGGTTCTCACCCCGGCCCAAGAAGTTCACCTGCAATTGCTGGTGGCAAGGTAGTTACTTTTGGTGCATCAGCAATCCTTTCCTGTCTCGATGCCAGTACAGGTAAATTAATCTGGAGAAGAGCAAATCCAACAAATACGGTACCCCAGTTTTTTACTGGAATGTCACCACTGATTGTTGATAATTTGTGCATTGCCCATGTCGGAACAAAAAACAACGGTGAGGTTATTGCACTTGATCTTAATACGGGAAGCGAAAAATGGAAATGGTCCGGCGACGGACCAGCATATGCCTCTCCTTCTATTATGACTATTGACGGAAATATACACCTTATAGTTCAAACCGAGAAAAATCTGCTTGCACTAAACCTGACGGATGGCAAACTTATTTGGCAGGTTGCAACCCCTTTACAGCAACGGTTTTATAATGCTTCCAGTCCATATATAGACGGACAAACAATATATGTTACTGGCCAGGGTTCGGGAATGAAAGCAATTAAAGTAGAAAAGTCAGGCAAAGGGTACGTTACAAAGGAACTCTGGAGCAATAAAGAAGTAGGTGCGAAATGGAACACTCCAGTCCTTAATGGTGGTTTTCTTTATGGATTTACTGATCAGAAGAGATTATATTGTCTTAATGCTGCCACAGGACAAACTGCCTGGATCGACAATGCTGTTAACAGCGACTTTGCTACTATTGTCGACTGTGGATCTGTTATTATTGGATTACCTAGTACAGCAAACCTGATAGTTCTCAAACCTGAATCTAAAGCATATACTGAAGTAGCAAAATATAAGGTTTCCGAGACAGCTGTCTATACGTTTCCGATTATTGCAGGTAATTCAATATATGTCAAGGATGCTGAAACTCTGATGTTGTATAAGATAAATTAAAGTCTAATTGGCCTCTCCCTAAATCCCTCCCCCAGGGCGGAGGGACTTAGAAAATTAATATATAATTCTAATATTCAATGGTTTATTTGGGTAAATCAGTTTAGAGAGATATGTACTATAGTGGAAAAGCCAGTGGCCTTGACCATAGTTGGTCGGATCATATTGACCACCTTTAGCCGGAGTTAAGTTCTTATTATTTAACGATGTATGTTAATTGTAAACTGACCGGCCAGATGTGGTCAATAAGCCAGGCTTTTGCATGCAACATGTGAGTCAACAGATTACTTAATTTCACTTGGATGAATTTTTTAAAAAGGACTTGGAATATAATCATTTCTTGGGGCTGGAGTTTTGAACTTACAAGTTTTAATATTTCGCGCGCTGTCATTAAACGCATAGAATGACTCTACTTTAATAAGATCATATATGAGAAAAAGATAAGGGATTTGAATTGACTTGTATGTAATTGATCTTGTGTTAATTGTAAAATCCGTCACCAATCCCGTCACCAAAAAATTAAAAGATCCCTGTAGATCATTGATCTACAGGGATCTACAATTTAAGGCTGGAGTACCAATAAGATCGAATTTTCCAACAATATTTAGAGTTTAAAGATTTTGAATCAGCTTAATACTCAAGAGCAAAGTATGTTCAAATCGTTTTATTACTTAGCTGCATAGAACGAGATTTAATTGAATATTTTAGTGAATGGGTGAATAGATGCTACAGAACCAGACGCAAAAACTATATCATTCGAAAACTGGAATTGGATTATGAGAATATTTGAAATATCTTTATAAAGTCACACCTTAAATTATGACCTTAAACGGTGCACTTTTATTTGAAGACATACAATATTTAAAACAATTCCTCTCTTTCTGATTGATTTGGATATCAGAAAATAAGAGACAGGACTTAAAACCATATTTACTAAATAGCGGATTTATTTAACCATTTAGCACTATGAATGATTTTCTGAAAAGATTTGGCAGATCTCAATCTACTTACATATTAGATGGGATAAGGGAAGGTTTTTTCCCTGAAGATATTGGCAAGGAAATCAGTTCCTTTCTTGCCTCAGAACACCTTTATGTATCTGCAACTCGGGAGATAGAAACAAAACTTGAAAATCTGAATAACGAATTTAAGTACACTAAGAACCGTAATCCGATACATCTTATTAAAATCAGGATCAAAACACCCAAAAGTATAATGGCTAAACTTCAAAGAAGAGGTTTTGACTTAACTGTTGAGTCTGCTAAGCAAAATCTTACCGACATTGCAGGCATTCGCGTAATATGCCCTTATATTGATGACATATATCTTATAAGTAACATGCTCACTTTTCAAGACGATATAGAACTTCTCCGCACCAATGATTATATTAAAAATCCAAAACCAAATGGCTATCGGAGTCTGCACCTGATTGTTTCAGTTCCTGTCTTTTTATCCGACAGCAAAGAACTTGTCAAGGCTGAAGTTCAGATCCGGACTATCGCAATGGACTTTTGGGCCTCCCTTGAACATGATATAGCTTACAAATTACCTGTAGGGAAATCAGAGGCAATAGGAGAGGAACTTAAGGATTGTGCCGATGTCATTAATAATACTGATAAGAGGATGCAAAACTTATATAATATATTAGCAACCCATAAAACCTCAGATTAGTAACTATACAAGCCAATGAAAAATCACACTGGATGAGATAATAATAAAGTAAACTGTTATAAGACTGTGTAAAAAATACTATTTAGTTGGTGGTAATGCAAAATTAACTTATTGCTAATGTTGAATGACTAGAATAATTACAATATGAATTAGGATTAGTCTGGTAAGATAACAGGAAGTACATATATGACCCTTGAATTTGAGCTTTATTAAAAATAATGATAATACTTTTGCTTACGGTTTTATAGCAATTTTACACCTGTAATGCACTGACTACGAGTGCGTTGAAAAAACCGTCAACAATTCCGTCACCAGGAAATTTAAAAGACCCCTGCAAATCATTGATCTACAGGGGTCTGCGATTTAAGGTTGTGGTGCCAATCGGACTGCTACCAGACTTTTTGGAGTATGGTTTGCTTAGATTGGAAAAACTTCATTTGCAAATATAGATGCAACAGAATCCTTTGGAAGAATTTAAAGAAATATCCAGGTTCTAACAATGGTTAATCACTTATCTATCCTCATTTATCATCAGTATTTTTGTGCTAATCAAAATTACTAATATTTTGACAGCCTTTCCGCAATCAATTCAGTCTAATTGAAAAGAAACAACGATAGTTTTCAATATTAGTATCAGTTAAATGTCAATAAAGAAACTACAAATATTGCCTACGAAACGCACACCTGAGATAATTCTTAACCCAGATGGGATTATTAAAATAAGAGGTCGTTCAATGATTGGAAATGTAAGTGAATTCTCTAAGAAAATAGAAGATTGGGTTGATAAATATATTCATGATCCTGCTGACCTTACTTGCATTGATTTTTCTCTCGAATATCTTAACACAAACAATATTAAATTCTACATTTCTCTGCTTAAGAAAATTGAAACTATTAAATTGAAAAATAAAAAGTATGTTATAAATTGGTATTATGAAGAAGGTGATGAAGATATCATTGAGAAGGGAGAATATATTTCCTCAGTTCTGGATGTTACCTTTTATTTTATAATGATACCTAACCACAATGATGTCTGATTGAGATCCTAAGTTAAGGGAATTGCCTCACAAAATAGGAATTCTGATGATATATATCAACCTATCCCACTTTTAAGAGAGCAACGCGAACACCAATATCCTGAACTGAATTAAATAAATTCGCTTATAACTTCAAAAAGACCCTTTTTATCGAATGGCTTCGAAATAATACCTGAGCACCCGCATTCAATTGCCCTCTCCCTGTCATCAGCATAAGCTGTCTGTGCAATAATAGGTATATCTGGTTTCGATAACCGAATCATCTCAGTAGCAGTATATCCATTCATAACAGGCATTCTTATATCCATTAATACCAGATCTATAGATTGATCCGAAAGACATTTTTCCACTGCTTCTTTTCCGTTATATGCTCTAATTATATCTGCATTTGCTCCGGAAAGAAAGTATTCAATCAGTTTAAAGTTACTATCAATATCTTCAGCAACTAGAATTTTCTTATTTTCAGGGAAAACAAAATTGACTTTTTCCATCGTTGTTGAAGGTGCTATTACTGTATCGTCAAATTTTTCAAATGGAAGCGTAAAAATAAAAGTCGAACCTCCTCCAGGTGTTGAAGACAATCTAATTTCACCTCCTAAGAGTTCAACATAAGCCCTAGAAATAGATAGGCCTACTCCAGTACCTTCATTTAGTTTATTGACAGGATCCGCAACCTGGTAAAAGCGGTCAAAGATTTTCTGGTGATACTTCTCAGGAATTCCTAAACCTGTATCTGAAACAAAAAACTCAAGTAATTTATCTTTAACTATATAACCAAATTTAATTTGTCCTTGCATGGTAAACTTAAACGCATTATTCAGCAGGTTGGAAATAATCTGAATTAGTTTGGTTTTATCAGTCAGAATAATTGAATCCTCATCAGGAAGACCTGGTTCTGATACCAGGGTAATTTCCCTCTCATTTGCCTTTAGAAGAAATTGTGCATATAAAGACCTGATTATAAAATTTAAATTAACTTCGTTTTTGGTTGTTTTAACTATGTTAGCCTCAATATTCGAAATATCAATTATATCAGTAATAATAGAAAGAAGTTGATCGCTGCCATTCATAATCATATCATTGTAGAACTGACGTGTTGCACTATCAATATCTGGTTCATTCAGTAAGGCAGAGAACCCTACAATGGCATTCATAGGAGTTCTTATTTCATGTGAAATGTTCTGAAGAAATGCTGTTTTAAGTCTGTCTCCCTCCTCTGCTTTTTCCTTTGCTATAATCAACTCCTCTTCCGCTTTTTTACGTTCATTAATGTCTCTTGCTATACCTAATACCAGAGTTTGATCTTTAATTCTAACCGGGTGAGTAATTATTTCAACAGTAACTTTTAATCCGTCTTTTCGTTTTAATACAAATTCATCTGGACCAGTACCTTGTCCAAGTAAGTTTTTAGCTAACAGTTTTGCTACTAAGGGTATCTGTTTAGGAGACAAGAGTTTTAATTTCAGGAAATTCTTTCCAATTAATTCATTTCTATCGTATCCCATTAATTTTTCAGCAGCAATATTGCCATCAAGAAAATCCCCTTTAAGGTCGCTTAAATAATATGCATCCGGTGCGTAATCAAATAATATCTTCAATCTTTCTTCTGAACTTTTCAATCTCTCTTCCGCCTGTTTGCGATCAGTAATGTCTTGAACCATTGAAAGAACACCCCTTACAGTGCCATCAGCTTCTTTAAGTGGTGTGTTTGACCACTGGCAGACGATAGTGCGACCATCTTTGGTTTTGTTATCGTTTATGCTGTGCGCCGTTGTGTCACCTTCAAGCAGTCGACGCCAAATATCATGTACAAGGAGCAGAGCCTCATTTGGCACAATGATGTCGTATGGATGATTGCCTAAAGCCTCTTGCGCTGTGAAGCCAAAAATATTTTCAGCAGCGGGATTCCAGGAACTTACACGAAAATCTGTATCCCAAACAATCAATCCGATGGGCATTCTCTCGATTTGAAGCTGGATATATTCCTTCAGCTGCTCAGTTTGTTCCTCTGCTCGTTTGCGTTCAGTAATATCCCGTCCAATCGACTGGCAATATTTTAGACCTTCTATTTCAATAACTCTGGCACTAATTTCTACAGGGAACTCTGATCCATCCTTCTTGATTCTAGTTGTCTCGAAAAAGGCAAAACCGACTTCATCAAGAGTCTTCTTAAGTTTTGAAATATGCTTACGCATGGAGGGAGCAAAGAGTAAACTTACATCCATTCCCAACATTTCTTCCCTGGTATAACCATATACTTTAAGAGCACTGTCATTAACTTCAACTATTTTCAGATCCTCATCATGCAGAGTAATAATATCGTTTGCATATTTAAAAAGTTGTTCGTAATGATGTTCAAGAACTTTCTTGTCAAGATTATTTTTAAACTTCATTTCTTAGATTACCTTTTATCAAATAACAAAATATTCACTCATTGCATAAGTATGCAAAATTCAACACCTTGATATTAATTATCTGGTTTACAGTTTTTCTTGCATACAGTGACTCAACCATAGATAAACTGCATTTATAATACAAATCCAGAAAATTTAAATAAAGAATCCACCCATAAATATAGATTAAGCAATTTCAGATTGAATGTAACCTGATTTTATCACTATAACCTTTATAGGTAGATTATATATTTAATAGGAATTGGTTTGAATTTGTTACCTTGATAATCAAATTATTTTAATCTTTTAATATCTAATGCAGCTTTAAAGTGAAGCAGCAGCAGGATTCAAAATAAAAGAACCACCCCAAATAGATTTTAAACCTCCAAATGAGTAATCATAAAACATTATAGGTCCAATCTCGAATGTTAGGAAAGAATCACAATCTGAATTAGGATTAGACTGGTAAGATTACGGAAAGGATGTATGACTCTTAACTATTTATCCTCATAAATAACTCTGATTCGACTCTTGGTGACGGCTTTGAAGTGATTTGATACCTGTAATGCATTGACAACGTGATCGTTGAAAAAACCGTCAACAGTTCCGTCAACAGAAAATTTAAAAACCGGTGTAAATCATTGATCTACAGGGGTCTGCGATTTAGGGGTGTAGTGATAATAGTAATCAACAATAATAAAAATAAAACTTGGGCATATTTTTATAACTTTAACAGACCTCATAAATGGCATGGAGGATTAACTCCTTATGAGGTTTTTAGAGCAAAAATGAACATTGAAATCCAAAGTCAACCCTAGTCCGAAGTATCACAGTATAGTATTTCGGATAATAATTTATCATATAAAATTAAAGGGGGGAATAGCTAATAAATATTAAAAGGATAAGAAATTTAAAATTTCGAAAGAGACATTATGACTAAAAATATTTTAAAAATCTTAAGTGAAAAGATTTTAGAGTCTAGTATCATCGATAATGAATTATATGTAAAATATAATGTAAAGCGTGGCTTAAGGGATATTAGTGGTAAGGGGATATTGGCTGGACTAACTGAAATTGCGGAAGTTATAGGAACTGAGGATAGAAATGGTGAAGTTTGTCCTATAGAAGGACTATTGAAATATAGAGGTATTGATATCAATGAAATAATTGAAGGATTTATTTCAGAAGGCAGATTTGGATTTGAAGAAACAACTTATCTCTTATTATTTGGCACCCTCCCCAATAAAGAAAATTTAATTTCATTTAATAAAATATTAAGTGAGTATAGAAAATTACCAGAAGGATTCATTCGAGATATCATAATGAAATCGCCTAGCAAGGATGTTATGAATACACTATCAAAAAGTGTTTTATCTCTTTATAGTGCAGATGAAAATCCTGATGATACTTCAATAGGAAATGTTTTAAGACAGTCTTTGAATTTAATATCAAATCTTTCTTTAATAGCGATTTATTCTTTTGCTGCAATTTCATATTATTACAGAAGTAAAAGTTTGATTGTTCATAAACCAATTAAAGAATTATCTATAGCTGAAAACATACTCCATATGTTAAGACCAGACAATAAATACTCAAGATTAGAAGCTACACTTCTTGATTTAGTACTTGTCTTGCATGCAGAACATGGAGGTGGAAATAACTCAACATTTACAAATCACGTAGTTTCATCATCAGGGACAGATACTTACTCAGCAGTAGCATCTTCTCTTTGTTCCTTAAAAGGTCCAAAACACGGAGGTGCAAGTAAAAAAGTTTCACAAATGATAGAAGATATTAAACTTAATATTACTGATTGGAAAGATGATGATGAAATTACGGCATATCTTTACAAAATTTTATCAAAACAAGCTTTCGATAATCTTGGTTTAATTTATGGAATAGGGCATGCTGTATATTCTTTATCTGATCCAAGAGCTCTAATTTTAAAAAGATATGCCGAGAAACTTGCAAAAGAAAAAGGATTAACTGATGAGTTTGATTTATACAAAAGAATCGAAAAATTAAGTTCTAATGTGATTGCAGCGAATAGAAAGATATACAAAGGAATAAGTGCAAATGTTGATTTTTATTCAGGATTTGTATATAACATGTTAGAAATATCTCCCGAATTATATACCCCATTATTCGCGGTAGCTAGAATATCAGGATGGAGTGCACACAGACTGGAAGAGATAGCAAATAAAGGGAAAATAATTAGACCAGCTTATAAAAGTGTGGCAAAAAAACAAGTATATATTAAATTTAATGAGAGAAATTAGTATAGGTTTTATTGTTCATGCTCCATATAATTGATTTACAATATTTTTATAAATTTATATTTTATTAAAGATTCATAATATTTTGATACTTGAAAATGTTATAACAATTTTTATGCTCTTTATTCCTGGTCATTTTGGTTTGCTCAGGTCAAAGTAAAAATCAAACTAGTAAAATAAAGGAGGGGGAAAAATGGAAATTAGAAGTTCAGCGTTTAATGAAGGTGCGATCATACCCAGGAAATATACCTGTGACAAAATTGATATTTCACCACCACTGGAATGGTCACAGGTTCCTGACGGCACAAAGACATTTGCGCTTATTTGTGATGATCCGGATGCACCTATGGGAACATGGGTACATTGGGTTCTTTTCAATCTTCCCGAAAATGTACTGGAGCTTCCTGAGAATGTGCTAAAACTGGAAGTTCTGAAAAATGGGGCAAGACAAGGGAAAAATGATTTTGGTAAAATTGGGTATGGCGGACCCTGCCCTCCGAGTGGAACCCACAGGTATTATTTCAAAATTTATGCATTAGATAAGAAACTTGATTCTAAACCTGGCATTACTAAAAAAGAATTGTTGAAAGCCATGGAAGGACATATGTTGGCAGAAGGACAATTAATGGGAAGATACAAAAGATCTTAAAGGAAAATGTCTCAATATTTCTATCGGAGAAGAATGTGAAATCATTGCCGGTTAAAATCTTTTCTATCAATACGTCCGACTTTTGCAGCTAACTAACACCAAAATTTGCACCTTAGTATTAAACTTCATTAAGACAAATGGACTAAAAATACCTAATATGCGCTTGTAATGCACTGATCATGAGACCGTTGAAAAATACGTCAGCAAATCCGTCAACAAGAAATTTAAAGACCGGTGCAAATCATTGATCTACAGGGGTCTGCAATTTAGGGTTGTGGTGGCAACCAGACTGCAATCTAACTTATTGGAGCAAGATTTGCTAATATTAGCAAAACTTCATTTGCAAATATAGATGCAACAGAATCCTTTGGAAGAATTTAAAGTAATATCCAGGTTCTAACAATGGTTAATCACTTATCTATCCTTATTAAACATCAGTATTTTAGTGTTAATCAAAATCGCTAATGACTAGACAACCTTTTCGCAATCAATTTAGTATTATTGAATAGAAATAAAATAGTTTTAAATATTTGTATTAGTAAACATCTGTGAAAGAATTAAAAATATTACCCGCTAAGGACACACCTGAAATCATTCTTAAACCGGATGGGATTATTAGAATAAAAGGTCGTTTAATGAATAGGTATGCAAATGAATACTTTAAGCAGATAGAGGATTGGGTTGATAAATATGTTTGTGATCCTGCTGATCTTACCTGCGTTGATATTTGTCTGGAATATTTTAATGTAAGCAACATCAGAATCTTCATTTCTATACTAAAAAAGATGGAATCAATTAAATTAAAAAATAAAAAGTATGTCATAAATTGGTATTATGAAGAGGGTGATGAAGATATACTTGAGACGGGAGAATACATTTCATTACATTTAGATATGCCTTTTAACTTTATTAGGATAAATGATGCAAAATTAGGAAAGACTGAACAATTCTTTCCAATGCGAATGGAGAATATAATTCCGTAAATTATTGAGTAGCTGCCTCTAGATATTGTTTAGTCTTTAAAATTATTTTGATTTTGTTTGTTGTTTTTATATAATTTTGCAAGTCAACTCTATCAAAGAATTATAATTAATAAGAGTATTGTAAGTATTCAAACCAAAGCGATATAATTTATCATAAAGTTAATTCATACTTTTGAACTATTCAAAAGGTGCAAATTACAAAAATCGACTGATATCGGCTTGCAATGCACTGACTATGAGTGCGCTGAAAAAACCAGCACCAATTCCGTCAACAGAGAAATAAAAGACCCCTGCAAATCATTGATCTACAGGGGCCTGCGATTTGGGAGTGTGGTGCCACCAGGAATCGAACCGGGGACACATGGATTTTCAGTCCATTGCTCTACCAACTGAGCTATGGCACCTCCTTTTCGGACTGCAAATATATATTTCAATTTTGAGTAAGCAAAATTTTACTCTTAAAAACATTAAGATTCCTTTTCGTATCCATTTGTAATGCTCCTCTTTAACTTTTTA
>Ga0307377_10005566_pt1 | contig 13466 bp, 12 predicted proteins | sample TR3MG_FD_202535 | JGI IMG/M metagenome (GOLD analysis project Ga0307377, IMG submission 202535) | Soil microbial communities from Risofladan, Vaasa, Finland - TR-3 | ecosystem: Environmental > Terrestrial > Soil > Coastal area > Acid sulfate soil | place: Finland: Risofladan, Vaasa | collected... | reverse complement strand
GTCGTTCGATGCGGTAGGGGATGGGGCGCTCCGGCCTGACCAGGGTGGACCAGGAGTCCAGGACCTCGTCGCCGCGGAACTTGACCGCGCCGACCTCGATGATGGAATCCCGGTCGGGGTCCAGTCCTGTGGTTTCCAGATCCAGGGAGACGTACGTGCGGGCCATGGTGGGATTATACTACAGGCGGTGACCATGCGAAACCAGTTGAGTCCGGCAGGTGGGGTTTGTAGTACGCGCTTTAGCGCGTCAAGAAGGGCTAAAGCCCTTACTACGAGCCTGCGTGTGCAGTACGCGCTCTAGCGCAGTGAGAAGGGCCAAAGCCCTTGCAGCGGGAGTTTGGGCGCGCCAGCTGGGTCAAGGTGCCTTGCCCTCGGTCATCTTCTGTGATACAATCTGTTTGTCGTTGCTCACTGTGGGCCTGGCCGTTTAGCTGCGGAGGCGAATCGTGAACAACTACCTCAAGGCACTCGTCATTTTCGCCCTACTCCTCATGACCACAGCCGTTCTGATTGTTCTCGCCGCTAGTCTCCTCCCGCCGGATGCGCAGCCTTGGGCCCGCTGGATCGTGGGTATCTTTGGTTCTGCTGCGGCGTTTTTCGCTGCTGTGTCGAAGGCGACCGGGTACACGCTGCGTGATTTCCTGGAACGGCGAGGCTCCGGGGAGACGCAGCCTGCTGACCCGTCGGTTGAGCCGGAGCGGCTGGAGAATCTAGCAGCGAGGAGGGAGCGCTATCTCCAGTACCTGGTAGACCGCTACCAGTACCTGGACCTCAAGGGCATGGGCATCTCCGAGCGCGTGGCCTTGCGCCTGCCCCTGCTGGAGATGTACATACCCCTCCAGGCCCGCCTGGAGGTACCCAAGGGGGAGACCTGGTCAGCGGAGCTGCGCCTCGCCGGGCGAAAGCTGCAGGGCGAGTACGAGGAGGACGCCACCCGGGGCCTGAGCGAGCCGCAACCGGTCCTCCATCTGTTGCGCGAGAACGATGGCCTGATCATTCTCGGGGACCCGGGGGCAGGCAAGACCACCTTCCTCAAGTACCTGGCGCTGAAACTGGCCCGAGGAGAAGAGGAGGAACTGGGGCTGGGACCACTGGTTCCGGTCTTGGTGCCGCTCTCGGCATACGCTACTGCCCTGGCGGAGGACAACGTGCGCCTGGACGAGTTCATCGCCAGCTACTTCTGCGAGCGGGTGGCTGATCTACCCATCGACGAGATGCTGGAGGCCGCCCTGGAGCAGGGGAGAGCGCTGGTCCTTCTGGATGGCCTGGATGAGGTCAGAGAGCTTGGCATGCGGAACACTGTGGCGGAGCGGGTGGTTGACTTCTACAGCTTCCACCGGCGGGCGGGGAACAAGTTCGCGCTCACCAGCCGCATCGTGGGCTACCGCGAGGTGAGGCCCACCGCCGAGGGGCTGGTGGACTGCACCCTGGTGGACTTTGGAGAAGAGGAGATCGAGGACTTCGTGGGCAGGTGGACGAGGGCCATCGAGAGGGCGGCCAGGGGAGAGACGGAGTTCGCCGAGGACGAGGCCCAACGGGAGCGGGGGGAACTGCTCGACGCCGTGGCCCGCAACCCCGGGGTGCGGGGGCTGGCTGCCAACCCGCTGTTACTGACCATCCTGGCCTTGATGAAGCGGCAGGGGGTGAAGCTTCCAGAGCGGCGGGTCCAGCTTTACGACAAGTATGTGGAGACGCTGCTCTCCTCCTGGAACCTGGCGCGGGGACTTGAACACCGTCTTACACGTGACCTGGACGTGGTGCAGACGGTCCGCATTCTGGCCCCATTGGCGCTGTGGATGCACGAGAAAAGCCCCGGCGTGGGGTTAGTGAAGCGGGAGGATGCGAAACGGAAGCTGGCCGAGATCTACGCTCAGCAGGGAGACAAGGAACCGGAGCAGGCGGTGGGGCAGTTCCTGGAGGACGTGCACGACTATGCAGGGATACTCCTGGAGCGCGGGGCCGGGCAGTACGGCTTCATCCACCTCACCTTTGAGGAGTACCTGGCTGCGGTGGGTCTGGCACGGTTGGGCCAGGGGAAGATCGAGCCTGTGGTGGACGCGCTGTCTGAGCACGTGGGCGATGGAGCCTGGAGGGAGGTGACGCTGCTTACCATTGGCTACCTGGGTATCGTGCAGCAGTGGGAGGAGGTGGCCAGCAACGTGGTGGGCGAGTTGCTGGAGCGGCAGGCCGGAGAGCCGGGCCAGGCAGCCGTGCTCATGGGTGATGCGGTTGTGGATGCGTCGCCGGGGGGCGTCACTTCGGCTTGCACAGAGAAGGTGGTGGAGGTGCTGCTGGAGACCATGGGGGACAGCGGCGTCAAGCCGACTCTACGGGCCGGCGCTGGCAGGGCCCTGGCCCGGTTGGGCGATGAGCGGGCCGAGGTGACGACGCTGGAGGGCATGGAGTTCTGCTACGTGCCTGGAGGGCCCTTCTGGATGGGGAGCGGCGACGAGGAGAAGGTGGCCTTCAACAGTGAGAAGCCCGCTGACGATATAGACATTCCATACGGCTATTGGATGGGCCACTACCCGGTGACCAACGCCCAGTTTCGCCTCTTCACGGAACATCCGGAGGGGTACGGGGCCGACTCCTGGTGGACAAAGGCCGGGTTGGAGTGGCGAGAGGAAAGGAGCGGCCCAGAGGACCACGGCGAGCCGTGGAACCTCTCCAACCATCCCGTGGTGGGTGTGAGCTGGTATGAGGCGGTGGCCTTCGCCGCCTGGATGGGGCAGCAACTCCGAGAGGCCGGTCTTCTGCCAGAGCGCTGGATGGTTCGCCTGCCGTCGGAGGCCGAGTGGGAGAAGGCGGCTCGCGGTGGCCTGGAAGTCCCGGCCGCGCCCATGGTCCTGGCCTTGCACGATGGCCTGGGCCCGGTCACCGACTGGGAAAGAATGGAGAATCCCAGCTCTCAGCGTCGATATCCCTGGGGCGATGAACCGGACGAGGACCAGGCGAACTACGACGCAGCTGGCATCGGGACCACCAGCGCCGTGGGGTGCTTTGGCCGGGCGCGAAGCCCCTACGGGGTGGAGGAACAGAGCGGGAACGTTTTGGAGTGGTGCGCGACCAGGTGGGAGGGCGACTACGAGGGGTACCGGGGCGACCATGACCCGGAGGGGGAGGAACCCCGTGTGCTGCGTGGCGGGGCGTTCAACATCGCTCAGAGGCTCGTGCGCTGTGCCGTTCGCCACGCGAGCATTCCCGCCGATCGCTACACCGACGTAGGGTTTCGAGTCGTCGTTTTCCCCGGCTCTCCTGAGCAGTTCTGATTGCTGAGTTCTGTTTCCTGATTTCTCGCGCCGGGGTCAGCAGGTCTGGCCGGGGCGCCCTGCGCCGCGAGTGACCAGGAACGTTCTGCCAGGGGTATGATGATGAAGACCTATCGACGGCTCTATCCTCAGGTATACGCCTTCGAGAACCTTTATGCGGCCTATCGCAGGGCCCGCAAAGGTAAAAGGGGCAGGGAGCCGGCGGCCAGCTTCGAGTTCAACCTGGAGGCCAATCTCATCCGATTGCAGGAGGAGCTGCGAACTGAAACCTATCGCTCCGGCCGCTATCACAGCTTCTACATACACGAGGCCAAGCGCCGGCTGATCAGCGCAGCTCCGTTTAGAGACCGCGTTGTCCACCATGCCCTCTGCGGGGTGATCGAGCCTATCTTCTCGAGCGCCGCTTCATCGCCGACAGCTATGCCAACAGGGTGGGCAAAGGCACCCATCGCGCCCTGGATCGTTGCACGTACCTCGCCCGGCGCAACCGATACGTCCTGCAGTGTGATGTACGGCAGTTCTTTCCCAGCATCGACCACCAGATAGTGCGTTCCGTTTTGAGCCACCCCATCGCTGACCAGCAGGTGATGTGGCTCATAGACCGTATCTTGGAGAGCGGGGTGGGCGTGCTGTTTGAGGAGTATCAGATGCGGTGGTTCCCTGGTGATGACCTGCTCGCTGCGGTGCGGCCGCGCGGGCTGCCCATCGGCAACCTCACCTCTCAGTTCTGGGCAAACTGCTACTTGAACGAGCTGGACCAGTTCGTGAAGCGCGAGCTGAAGGCAGCCTGCTATGTTCGGTACGTCGACGACTTTCTTCTGTTCAGTGAAGACAAGCGCGAACTTCGCAGGTGGCGAGGGGAGATCATAGCCTTCCTGCGTACGCTGCGCCTGACGCTGCACGAGGAGCGGGTGCAGGTCCGCCCGGTCGCCGAGGGAGTTCCTTTCCTGGGCTTCGTGGTCTATCCTGCGCACCGCCGCCTGAAGCGTCGAGCTGGGCTGGCCTATCGTCGGCGATTGAGACGGCTGGTGCAAGACTATGGTGCTGGACGCGCCCAACTGGCCGATGTGGCGGCCTCGGTGCAGGGTTGGGTGAACCACACTCGCTACGGCGATACTTGGGGGTTGCGGCGCGCTCTATTCTCGGAGGTTCGTATCCCAGGAGGAATGAAGTGAAGCAATCACCCATCTTTGCGCGCACGTATGACTTTGTGGAGTGGCTAATCCCGCGCACCATGAGTTTCCCCCGACAACAGCGCTTCGTCCTCACCAAGCGGATTCAAGACACGGCGCTGGACTTCCAGGAGCGGATCATAGAGGCTGCGGTGGCGAAGGATCGCCTTCGGGCGGAGAGGTTGGTGCAGGCGGACATGAACCTGGCCAAGTCGCGCTTCTATCTGCGCCTGGCCAAAGACCTGGAGTGGCTTTCTCTGGGCCAGTACGAACGTGTGGCTCGCATGGTGGAGGAGATAGGACGCCTGCTGGGCGGCTGGAGCAAGAAAGAGGTCGGGCGACAGAGGGAAACGTCGCAGGCGACCCGTTGAGCCGTGAGTCTGTGGGGCCAGGCCGGGGTAACCCCGTGTGCTGCGTGGCGGGGCGTTCAACAACAATCAGAGGAACGTGCGCTGTGCCTATCGCAACAGGAACAATCCCGACAATCGCAACAACAACATAGGGTTTCGAGTCGTCGTTTTCCACGAGTCTCGATGTTGGGCCGGAAATGCCTCCTGGCCATGGCCAGGGGGTCGAGGCCCACAGCAAGGAGAGCCGGCGCGGCCTGTTCCCGGCCGCTGGTTGAGCGACACTGCTCGTCAGCGGGCGAACATACAATAGCCCCGCCCCCCGTGGTAGGGCGCAACCCCGACGCCTGGGGCGGGGCGCCCCTCGCAAAGGAGGAGTGACATGCCAGGGCAGTCTGGTAGCTGGACCGATCAAGAGATCAAGAGCCTTGACGCCGACCGGCTCAACTTCAGCCACTACAGCCGGGTGCTGGCGCAGGTCATCCTGGAGGCCGACACGCCGCTCACCGTGGGCGTCTTTGGGCCGTGGGGGTGCGGCAAGACCAGCCTCATGCGCCTGGTGGAGGAATCGCTCGGGGAAACCTCGACTGCGCAGGGGAAGAAGGTGTGGACGGTGTGGTTCAACCCTTGGCGCTATGATCGGGAGGAGGCGTTGTGGCGGGCCTTGATCCTTCGCCTGCTCACGGTGCTCCGCCAAGAGATACTGGGCATCAAGAATGCTGACAAACCAGTGGAGGAGCTTCCCCAGCGCAAGCAGAAGGTGGCTCAAGACCTCGAGGATCTCCAGGCCAGCCTCTACCGAGAGGTGAAAAGGGAGGAGATCGGTGGCGTCACCATCGACCGCGAGAAGATGGCCTTCGGAGTTGTGAGTTGGGTGACCCGGCTCTCGCTGGGACTGATCCCTGGCCTCGGCGGGCCCTTGTCCAAGGTGGTGGAGCAAGCCCAGAAGAAGCTGAGCGGCGACGACCTGGACACCCTCTTCTCGGCAGTGCAGCGGCAGCGGCGGAAGATCCACCGAGATCAGGTGCGGTCGCTGGAGCAGTTCAGGGGGGACCTGGAGAAGCTGGTGGAGAAGCACGTGGAGAGACGCAAGGCCCGCCTCGTCGTCTTCATCGACGACCTGGACCGCGTTGCCTGCCCGAGAAGGCCATCGAGGTGCTGGAGGCCATCAAGCTGTTCCTCGATGTGCCTGGCTGCGTCTTCCTCATCGGCGCCGATCGGGACGTCATCGAGGAGGGCATCCGGGTCAAGTACAAGAGCTTCCTCAGCGGCCTCGGCGGCGAGGTGACCCCTGAAGAGCTGGAGAAGCGAATCCCCATCACCGGCGATGATTACCTTGAGAAGATCGTGCAGCTGCCGTTTCACATCCCTCCTCTCCGCGAGGAGCTGGTGGAGAAGTTCATCAAGGAACATGAGGCCGGTCTAGCAGAGGGCTGCGCGGGCATCTTCTGTCTCGGGTTGGAGCCCAACCCCCGCAAGGTGAAACGCACCCTGAACATCTTCCGTTTGCTGGGCCTGCTTGCGGAGGAGCGCGCAGCCGAGGGCGAGATGGAAGAGGTGGAGCCACAGCTGCTGGCCAAGATGGTGGTCATCCTCATCCGCTGGCGGGGGCTATTCAAGGACCTCCAGGAGTACCCGAACCTGCTTCCTGAGCTGGAGGCGATGTGGCGCAAGGAGGAAAAAGCCGGGCCTGACGCTCAGCGCAGAGGAGCCAAGGGCTCGGAGGAGGATCTGGCAGATGGGGCCGGGGACACGATGGCGGGGCGCCCCGGCCGCGAGGAGGAACCGCTGCTGGAGAGATACGGGCGCATCAAGGCCCTGGGCAAGATGCTGGTCCAGGGGCCACCCTGGTTTGCCGACCTGTCTCCGGAGCAGTTGAAGGAGTACATCTACCTGGCTCGCTCTACCAGCGAGGCGGTAGAGGAGGCAGGGGTGGACATCGACGAGCGGCGTTGGGCGGACTTGCTGAGCAACGACCTGACCAAGATCCGTGCTGCCCTGGCAGATCTGGACGAGGCCGAGAAGGAGTCATGCACGGCGCATCTCCTGACGGTCATCCGATCTGACCAACAGCCGGCGAAGCGGGTATCTGCGGGCAGTGCGCTGGCCCTGCTGGGCGATCCGCGGCCTGCAGTTGACCCGGCGGTCACGGGGCTGGAGCAGATGGAGTTCTGCTATGTACCTCCAGGCGTGTTCCAGATGGGCAGCGGTGACGAGGATGACTTCGCCGAGCAGAACGAGAAGCCGCTGCGCTCTGTGGAAATCCCCTATGGCTACTGGATCGCTCGGTTTGCCGTCACGGTGGCGCAACTGCGGGCGTTCGCGGAGGCAGGCCACGAGTTGGGTGACGAGGACAGCTTGAAGGGTTTGCCGAACCAACCGGCGGTCTGGGTGCGCTGGGACGAGGCCCTGGCCTTCTGCCGATGGCTTGGGGAGCGTTTCCGAGAGCGTCTGCCGGAGGGCTATGTGGTGGCGCTGCCCTCGGAGGCAGAGTGGGAGAAGGCAGCGCGGGGCGGCGAGCAGGTGCCGGCGCGTCCCCGGATCAGCAGCTTCGCTAGCGGCGTTGGCCTTCCTGGAGAGGTTGCCCTAAGCGAGAATCTCCACGCTCAGAGACGGTACCCCTGGGGAGACCGCGCGGACAGCACCCGGGCGAACTACGATGCGACGGGCGTAGGTGGAACCAGCGCCGTGGGCTGTTTTGCGCCTGGCGCCAGCCCCTACGGGGTCGAAGACCTCAGCGGCAACGTCTGGGAGTGGACCAGGAGCCTCTGGAGGGACTACCCATATGTGCCTGATGATGGTCGGGAGGACCTTCGGGCTGAGGGACCCCGTGTGCTGCGTGGCGGGGCGTTCCACGCCGATCCGAGGGGCGTTCGCTGTGCCTTTCGCTACTGGAACACTCCCGTCAATCGCAACTACGACGTAGGGTTTCGAGTCGTCGTTTTCCCCGGCTCTCCTGAATAGTCCTGATTGCTGAGTTCTGTCTTCTGGTTTCTCGCGGTGGGGCGGGAACGTCTGGACGGTCCAGGCGGCGCGCAGATGAGACAGCGCCGCATCCGATGACCAGAACCTGCGCGTTCAGGCGCTCGAGCTCATCTTTGTGTTGGCACAACTGTGCCACGTGCTCCGGGCAGACTAGTCAACCCAGGTGGCGCAGAAAGACGAGCAACGTGGCACGCGCACCAGGAAGCGCGGTGCTGAGGGCTACCGGCCCGGCGTCCACGCTCTCTAGCGTGAAATCCGCAGCCCTGTCGCCAACTTCAAGCACTGCTTTCCTTCTCCGATCAGGCTATCTATCAACCAACAGGGATGCTCAGTGCATCCCTGCACCATTCAGACGACCTGACACGGCCCCCCCTTACCTTGCGGCTGGGGGCGACCCCGGTGGACGAGGCGGGCACTACACCTACCCTCAAACCAGCGCGGCTGCCTCAGAGTCCAGCAGCCACGTCAGGTTTCCGCTCTTGGGTCTCACGATCTGAGCGGGGAGCAACCGGGACTGGCGAGGGCCTCTGATGACCTGTTGCACGGTCTTCGCTTTTGCCCGTCCGGAGACGAGGAAGGTAACCTGGCGTGCCGCGTTGATGGCGGGGGGTGTTAGGGTGACGCGCCAGCCTGTGGTTTGGTCTACCTGGTCTGACGCGACCCAGCGCCTCTTCTCCGCCAGTAGCTCGCTTCGGGAAAACAGCGACGCGGTGTGCCCATCGGTGCCCATGCCCAGCAGAACGAGGTCGAAGGTGACCGGCTCGCCTTCGTGCTCAGGAGAGAAGAACTGACGCAGTGTTTCTTCGTACCGCGAGGCCGCTTCGTCCGGCGCCAACTCTCCCAGTACCCGGTGCACGTTTCGTGTGGGGATGGGGATGTGGTCCAGCAGCGCTTGACGGGCCATGCCGTAGTTGCTATCGGGGTGATGGGGAGCGACGCATCGCTCGTCCCCCCAGAACACGTGGATGTGCGACCAGTCTAGCTGGGATGCCAACTCCATTGTCGCCACCTGCTCGTAAGCAGGTCGGGGAGTGGAACCGCCTGACAGTGCTACGGAGAACGATCCGCGGTCGTCGATGGACGAAACGGCGACGGTGACCAAATGCTCTGCCGCAGCATGCGCCAGGTGCTCCGTATCTGGATAGATCCTGATCTGGGGCATCAATCGTGTTCGGCCGCCCCACAGCCCCTGAGCCAATGATGCTCTTCGCGGGCCAGCAGGGCATTTGCCTCCCTTGGCCCCCAGGCGCCGACGGGGTAGGTGAGAAGTGGCGGAGCTTCGGGAGACTCCCAGCCCTCGACGAGAGGGTCGATCAACCGCCAGGCCATTTCGATCTCATCGCTCCGGGTGAAGAGGGCGGCATCCCCCTGGAGGGTGTCGAGCAGCAACCGTTCGTAGGCGTCCGGAAGCCTCTCTTCCTCGAAGGAAGTGCGGTAATGGAAGTCCATGTCCACCGAGCGCGTCTCCTCCGCGGTGTCGGGCACCTTACTCTCGAATCTCAAGTGAATGCCCTCGTCGGGCTGGATGCACAGTGCCAGCAGGTTGGAGGTTAATACGTACTCCTCGGGAAGGTCGAACATCACGTGGGGAGGGCACTGGAACTCGATGAGGATCTCCGTCGTCTTCTCCGCCAAGGCCTTGCCGGAGCGGAGGTAGAAGGGGATTCCCTGCCATCGCCAGTTGTCCACGAAGAGCATCAGGGTAGCATAGGTGGCGGTCTGCGACCCAGTGGCTACTTCAGGCTCCTGGCAGTAGCCCTCGTACTGCGCGCGCACCGTATCCCTCAGCTGGATGGGCCGTATGGCGCTGAGGAGCTTCACTTTCTCGTTGCGGACCGCATCGGCGTCGAAGGAGGCCGGTGGCTCTATGGCCACCAGGGAGAGGAGTTGCATCATGTGGTTCTGGAACATGTCGCGCAGTATTCCAGCCCCCTCGTAGTAGGCCCCACGATGCCCGACGCCCACCTCTTCGGCCATGGTGATCTGGACCTGGTGCACGTAATTGCGGTTCCAGACTGGTTCGAAGATGGTGTTGGCGAAGCGGAAGAAGAGTATGTTCTGCGCCGTCTCCTTGCCCAGGTAGTGATCGATGCGGTACACCTGGTGCTCCGCAAAGGCTTCGTGGATGGTGCGGTTGAGGGCCCGTGCTGAGGTCAGGTCCCTGCCGAAGGGCTTCTCGATGACGACTCGTCGCCAACCCTTGTCTTCGCTGGCCATGCCTGCGGTGCCGAGTATCTCAGCGATGGGGGCGAAGAAGGCCGGTGGCGTGGCCAGATAGTAGAGCATGTTGGAGGCTTCACCAACCGCGGCTCGGACCTTCGCCTGCAAGCGCTGGCAGTCGGCCAGTCTGGTGAAATCGCCCTGTATATACGACAATCGCCCTGCAAACTGCTCCCATGAGGAGGTGTCCAAGGAGCCATCGCCGAACTCCTCCACGCCGCCGCGCAAGCGGGCCCGGAACTCCTCGTCTGTGAAAGGCTCCTTGGCAAAACCTACGATCCGGGTGCCAGGGGGCAGGCGCCCCTTGAGGTGCAGGCTGTACAGGGCGGGTATGAGCTTGCGGCGGGTGAGATCGCCCGATCCGCCAAAGATGACCATGGTGATCTGCTCATCCATCTTGCCCCTTCTCCTCGAGTACTGCATGACCACCGAACTGGTTGCGCATCGCCGCGAGGAGCTTGGCCGCGTAGCTCTTCTCCTGGCGACTGACCAGGCGCATCAGCAGTGAGAGAGTAATTACGGGAGCAGGTACGTCTTCGTTGATCGCCTCGGCCACGGTCCAGCGGCCCTCTCCGGAGTCCTCCACCCAGCCTCTGATGTCGGGGAGATCCTGATCTTCACTGAGCGCGACTGCCGTCAGGTCCAGGAGCCAGGAACGTACTACACTGCCGTACCGCCAGATCTGGGCAATGTGGTGCAGATCCAGGTTGAAATCCTCCCTGGCCCGCATGATCTCGAAGCCTTCGGCGTAGGCCTGCATCAGACCGTATTCGATGCCGTTGTGCACCATCTTGACGAAATGGCCTGCTCCACTGGGGCCTACGTGCCCCCAGCCCTTCTCTGGCCCGGGTGCCAGGGTCTCGAAGATGGGACGCAGGCTCTCCACGACGTCGGTCTCGCCGCCCACCATCATGCTGTAGCCTTCGGTGAGCCCCCACACACCGCCGCTGGTGCCCACGTCGACGAAGTATACGCCTCGCTCCTTGAGCAAGGCCGCTCGCCGCATGGAGTCCTTGAAGTTGCTGTTCCCTCCGTCGATGGCGGTGTCCCCTGGGCTGAGTTTGTCGGCCAGGGCATTGACCACGCTCTCGGTGGGATCGCCCGCCGGCACCATGACCCACACCGCCCTCGGGGGTCGTAGCTTGCTCACCAAATCCCCCATGGAGTTTGAGGGAGAGGCGCCCAGGGCCGCCGCGGTCTCTACAGGTGCTGGGTCTCGGTCGTAGGCGACCACGCGGTGCCCACCCTTCAGCAGGCGCTCGGTCATGTTAGCGCCCATCTTGCCCAGGCCGATCATTCCCAGCTCCACGGCTAGCCTCCTTCCAGTCGAGCGACGCTCTCTCGGATAGCCCTGACGTTCTCCGCCACCGATGCTCTTGTGTTGTAGATGCTCGACCCCGCCACCAGGATGGTGGCCCCCGCCTCTACCACCAATGGCGCCGTGGTGGGATCGATCCCTCCATCCACTGCGATGGCTATGTCCAGGCCCCTTCTTTCCAGCATCTGCCGCAGGCGACGGATCTTGTCCACCTGGCTGTGGATAAAGGGTTGTCCGCCAAACCCGGGATTGACCGTCATCACCTGTATCACGTCGGTGAGGTCCAGCACGTCTTCCAGGACAGACAGGGGTGTGCTGGGGTTGAGGGCCACCGCCGACTCTGCTCCCAGTTCGCGAATCTGCTGTAGCACGCGGTGCAGGTGGACAGTGGCCTCCTGATGCACCATCAGTCTGTTTGCCCCTGCGTCGGCGAAGTCGGTCAGGTATCTTTCGGGTTCCACGATCATCAGGTGTACGTCCAGGACACCTGTCACCAGGGAGCGCAAGGCCCGGATCACTCCCGGGCCGAAGGTGATGTTGGGGACGAAGCGCCCATCCATCACATCCACCTGGAAGCCCTCGATCCCTGCGGCCTCGCCCTCGCGCACCTGTTCGCCCAGGCGAGTCAAATCTGCTGACAGAATAGAAGGTTCAATGGCGATCATCAAGTTCTCCTCTCTTGAGATGAGTGATACCATCGTCACTGGCGATGATCACATCCGTGGCCAGCCCCAGGAAGAGCCCGTGCTCGACCACGCCCGCACGCCAACTCAGCTCAGCCGCCAGGCGTCTCGGCTCGGAAATGGGGCCAAAGTCACAGTCCAGGATCGAATTACCCTGGTCGGTCTTGAGGGGTTTGCCCTCGCTGTTGGTGCGGAGGTCTGCCCGGGCGCCGAGGGACTGAAGGAAGGCGATCTGCGAGCGCCAGCCGAAGGGGATGACCTCCACCGGCACAGCCCAGTTTGTACCGAGGGCGGGGGAAAGCTTCGATTCGTCCACCACGATGATCTCCCGTCGACTGGCCTGCGCCACGATCTTCTCTCGCAGGAGTGCTCCACCGCCCCCTTTGATGAGGTCCAGGTTGGCATCTACTTCGTCGGCACCATCTATGGTGAGGTCCAGTAAGGGGTGCTCCTCCAGCGTGGTGAGAGGAATACCGAACCCTCGTGCCTCCCGTTCGACCCGCGTGGAGCAGGGGACGCCCAGGATGTTCTCCAGCGTACCATCACGCAGTAGTTCACCGATGCGGCGCATGGCTGCGGCAGCGGTACTTCCAGCACCCAGCCCCACCACCATCCCTGAATCGACGAATTGCACAGCGTGCCACGCGGCTTGTTGCTTCAGATGCTTGGTGTTTCTAGTCATGCAGTCTACCTCGTCAGTGCTCTTGCCTCCCACGACTTGCGTGCTCCACGACGGTCGTGGGCTTGGACAACAGAAACACTTGGAGCAGGACCAAACAGGTCCCTGCCAAGAGGAGGAACTGTAACACGCCATCGAAGGCTCGTCGAGGGAGGTGCGGGGTCGCCCATGGCCCCAGCTGTCCTCTGAAAAGCACGCCTGATATGGTGGAGAGAAGAAGACTCAGCATGGTGGTCAGAACCGCACCCCAGCTCTGGATGAAGCCTGGCAGATGGCCCAATGATGGAGCTAGCGTGGTAGGCTACATGAGCACGCCGGTAGCCACGGGGACCAAGGGGGGAAGGTGACACCGCTTCAGAGAGAAGGGCTGGTCGATCTCACCCAGTCCCGTGGCGATTTTACCCTTGAACGACGCCCCTGCCGCCGCAATCAGACGAGCTTCGGTCTTGTTGCACACAGTGTAGCAGATTTGCTCTTCCCGTGCAGTGATTAGGCGGGCCCAGTCTCTGCCTTCCACCGCGTGATGTTCTAACTTCCCGAGAGCGTTGGCGGTCACGGCGCCGATGATGACCCCCAGAGGCAGCATGTACCAGCATTGCAGAGTCAGAACAGCTCTTCGGTGAGCCGCTGCAGCCCGGGCACTACGTCCGCGCCCAGATGGAAACCTATGACGCGCCTGCCGGCGTTCAGCAGTGCTTGCTGGTCGCCCAGTGCCTGGGCTGCCTTGAGTACGCCGAAGGTCATGGACGACGCGGGCGAGCCTGCCTCGTCGGGAATGGCTACATCCCGCAGG
>Ga0307377_10005565_pt1 | contig 13467 bp, 7 predicted proteins | sample TR3MG_FD_202535 | JGI IMG/M metagenome (GOLD analysis project Ga0307377, IMG submission 202535) | Soil microbial communities from Risofladan, Vaasa, Finland - TR-3 | ecosystem: Environmental > Terrestrial > Soil > Coastal area > Acid sulfate soil | place: Finland: Risofladan, Vaasa | collected... | reverse complement strand
AGATAGTCCTAGTTCTAGTCCGTCTGCTAGTCCATCAGAAGGAACACCAAGCGACACCCCTAGCTCTAGTCCAAGTTCTAGTCCTAGCTCTAGTCCTAGCCGTAGCCCTAGTTCTAGCCCTAGCGATAGTCCTAGTCAGGGAACACCCAGTGATACGCCTAGTTCTAGTCCATCAGAAGGAACACCAAGCGACACCCCTAGTTCTAGTCCGTCTGCTAGTCCATCAGAAGGAACACCAAGCGACACCCCTAGCTCTAGTCCATCAGGTAGCCCAAGTTCTAGCCCTTCAGAGGGAACTCCTAGCGATAGTCCAAGTGAAGGGACTCCTAGTGACACACCAAGTAACAGTCCTGAGTATCCTGTTATTTTGTTTAGTGCTGGTATTGCTACTGCACAATATGACCCTGACTCAGTATCGTATAGGTGTGTTATAAATTCCAGCGAAATAGACTGGGATTTGGGTAAATATGTAAGTATTAAATTTTCTTACTTTAGTGTAGATTACGCAATAGACTCTGTTTACATTTATAAACAGGCTAGTAGTGGTGACACATACGATGGAGACCCTGCAACAAGGGTGCAGGTTTTAAAAGGGGGCAGTAGTACTATTAGTGTAACATCATCAAGTAGGGTTTCTGACCCCATAAATTTTGAAGTGCTTGGCAGTGAAAATATTGTTATTGCTTTTGATAGGGTTAATAATGAAGTTCCTTTCAGGGGTACAGTGCCTACTAATTGTGCTGCCTACCTCAAAGAAGGTAATAACAATGAGGCACGTATAGCTGGAGTATCTTTCTATGAAGAATCTGAGTATTGGCCCTATATAGAAGAACTCCGTACTGCTCCATATGCATCACCGAGTGAGGGAAGTCCTAGTTCTAGTCCATCAGATAGTCCTAGTTCTAGCCCTAGTTATGGCACACCATCAGGCAGTCCTAGTTATGGCACACCATCAGGCAGTCCTAGTGAGGGAACCCCGAGTGAAGGGACACCTAGTTCTAGCCCTAGTGAGGGCACACCAAGTACTAGTATAGCGCACACTCCAAGTCACGGCACCCCGAGTGATACTCCTAGTGAGGGGACACCATCTGAAGGAACACCTTCAGGTACTCCTAGCGAAGGAACACCTAGCGGCAGTCCTAGTATTAACGATAACACTCTATTCTTTTACAACATCCCTACTGTTTGGTCTACTAGCGACTATACTGGAGATCAATCACGTCGCCTAATACTTTTTCCGGATGCTTTCATTAGAACCCATGTTGATGGTTGGATACGTATTGGGTTTACTCATAAGACAGGCTATGATTACCACCTAGAAAGTGTATATATTTGGAAAAAAGCTACTACTGGGGATACCTACGATGGTGAGGTAGGTACTGGTATTGAAGTTACTAAGCAAGGTAGCCCAATTATTAGTATTGATGGCCCTAACCAATTTTCTGACCCAATACGTTTTGATATAGATGGTGTCAACTCTGTTGTTATAGCTTATGACCTTAGTGCCAGCTACTTAGTGTACACAAGTGGGTATGACCCACCTGATTGCCTTGTATATTATAAAAACTCCATTGGTGAAACTGACGTTGCTAACGTATCTAGCTTCAGTAGTACTAGTAGTTGGGCTTTTGTAGAATCAATCGAGATGGTCGGGGAAGGTACCCCAAGTCCAAGTCCAAGTTCTAGCCCATCAGAAGCTACACCTAGTTCTAGTCCCACAGATAGTCCTAGCGAAGGAACCCCATCAGATAGCCCATCAGAAGCGACACCAAGTTCTAGCCCGAGTGATAGTCCTAGTAGTACTCCTAGTCCTAGTGCAACCCCAAGTGTATCTCCTGGTGGTGAGAGCACTTCTATATTTTATATAGGTGATGTTTCTTGGACCTTCTCGCCTACCCCTATAGTCAGATCATATCGCCTTAGGATAGACACCCTCAATATAGATGCTACGTCTAATGGCAGGAAAGTACGTTTCAGGTTTGCCTATACAAGTACCCCGTACACTATAAAGGATATGTATGTGTGGCATGTAGGCTATGTAGCCTATAATGGTCAACCTGGAACAAGTGTAGCAGTTAAACAAAACTCTAGTTCTACTATTACTGTTGATGAGTATCATAGGTTTTCTGATCCTATAACATTTGTTGTAGATGATACTAGGGATCTACTCGTAACATTTGATATTGATAACGATTCCCTTATATACACTTCTGATTCTCCAATATCACAAAGCCAAGCCTACTATAAAACCTCTATTGGTGAAACTGCTGTTGCTGAGGTAACTGGCTTTACTAGCACTAGTAGTTGGGCTATGGTAGAAGCTATTGATGCACTATCATACAGTTTTAATACTCCATCTGCAGCCACTCCTAGTGGCTCTCCAAGTGCATCTCCTGGTGGGAGGGGTGCCCTATTTTATCCTAATGTTTCTTCGTGGAGTACCACTGCCTTTGATGGAACTTTTAGGGTATTAATAGGTAGGGCTGCGTTTAGTGCACAATATGTTGGTGGTTACTTAACTATTAGGTTTGGATTTGCTGGCGTTAATTACACCATAAACAATATGTTCTTGTGGCTTCGTGCTACTACTGGTGAGCTATACGATGGTAGACCAGGAACTGCTGTGCGGGTGTACGTAAATTCTAATCAATCATTTACTATTAATCGCCCTGAAGTAGTTTCAGACCCTATAAGGTTTGATATAACTAAATTTGATGATGTCCTTGTAACGTTTGACGGAAGTTCCCCAGTTTCATACAAAAGCGCCCATTACCCAGATTTTTGTACTACCTATTATGATTCTGGTGTGTACAGTGCTGGTACGGCTGATGTAACTGGTTTTTCTACGCAAAGCAGTTGGTACGTCATAGAATCAATTGACAGGATAACTGTTGAAGGTACCCCTAGTCCTAGCCCTAGTTCTACGCCTAGTTCTAGTCCTAGTACTAGTCCATCAGAAGGAACACCTAGTTCTAGTCCTAGCTCTAGTCCATCAGAAGGCACGCCTAGTTCTAGTCCTAGTACTAGTCCATCAGAAGGCACGCCTAGTTCTAGTCCTAGTCAGGCTACTCCTAGTGGTAGTCCGTCAGAAGGAACACCAAGTGGAACACCTAGTTCTAGTCCTAGTCAGGCTACTCCTAGTGGTAGTCCGTCAGAAGGAACACCAAGTGAAATAACACCTTCAGGTAGCCCGAGTTCTAGTCCTACCGACAGTCCTAGTGGCACGTACACACCAAGTGTTAGTCCATCAGAAGGAACAGATTTAGTAACCAATATATACCTTGTCACATCAGAGACAGAGCATACTGGAAATGTCACACACAGGTCTAGGCATAACCTTGTTAAGGGCGGTATTGTTGGACATTCATACACTAACCGTATAAAGTTATGGGTGCCACCTAGGAATGGTAGTGTGTCATGGGGGGTAAACAAACTATACATTGGTGCAGAAGGTGGAAACCCACTTTCTTTTGATGGTAATCAGGTTGAAGTAACACAAGGAGGCACGAGTGGTTTTGTTTCTGGGACAACTGGTGCTTGGACAGATTGGGCTACTATTACACTGAATTATAACGACCCACTTATTATTTCTTATTATTTTAGCCCTACTACAACTATACCAAAAGCCACTATTGCAGCAGAAGCTTCAATAGAACTATCTGGCTTTGAAGCTGGTGATACAGCAGGGGTAACTGCATGGGGTGGCGGCACATCATTTACAACTGCGGCAGCATTAGGATTTCAATTAGATATAACGGTTATTTCAGATACCCCTAGTCCTAGCCCTAGTGAAGCAACACCATCACACAGCCCAAGTCAAGGAAGCCCGTCAGGTCATCAAATAGCATCATACGAATTCCCATCTATAAATACCTACACATCTACGTACAGTGGTTATAACTACAGACTTGTGTACAGACTTTCTAGAATTTTTGAAGGTGTGGCAAGGCGTGTGCGTTTTTGGATACCACCTAGACAGTTTAACCAACCTTGGGAATACCCAGAAATGTGGGTTGGTGAGGCAGCAAACCCAGAACACTGGAATTTCACTGGGACACAAGTAGAAGTATTACAAGGTGGTAATAGGGGCGGGTGGTCTGGGCCTTATGGGGTTTGGACAGATTGGACTGACATATCACCAATACTTTCTAGACAAGGCAATAATGCAAAACTTGTTGTCTCTTTTCTCATTCGCACTTACTACGGCAACTCCGTATTCCCGTATTCTAGTGCTGCTACTAATTTGTATGTACATTATTGCTATTATAAGAGTACTGGTACGAATTATGTAGGTGCCACTGAAATTACCCCAAGTAATTATGACTCACGAGCATATGGGGCTTTCTCTTTAGATATACAATATGATGATTCTTATGTAAGCCCTTCTTCAAGCCCTTCTTCAGTCGCAGAAGGTAGGGATAAAGCTTCTTTTATACCAACAGTAACAGGTTACTATAGCCCATACACAAACGCTACATATAGGAATAGCTTAAAATTACATAAAATAGTAGGCACTGACCCAGTAAACATAACCTCAGTAAGGATATATGCACCACCATCTAATACCAACTCATTTTATAGGTGGGTATCATGTTACATTGGTAAGCCTGGAGATGACTATTATGCTTTTGATGGCAACCAAGTGGAACTGCTTTCTGGTGGTAATAGTGGCATATATATTGGTACCGAAGGTGTGTGGAGTGATTGGATTGACATATCACTACGTGAGTGGGATGAATTAATAGTATCATTTTATGTGTATGAAATTGGTGACCATGACTATATGCCGGGTACAGTAAGTGACCCGGATGGTGTATATGCCGGGGACACTTATTACGATGGGGGTAATTACGCAGGGTCCAATACTGGTTGGAGTCCAAGTGTGTACACTGGTTATAAGTTTGGTGCGCCAGGAATTGAAGTTTTGTATTCTGAAGGGATTGCACCTAGTTCTAGCCCATCAGGGGGTACTCCTAGCCCTAGTCCTACCCCGAGTTCTAGTCCTAGTCATACCCCAAGTTCTAGCCCTAGTTACGGGACAGCTAGTGCAAGCCCATCCTTGGGTGATTTTGTAATAAGTGATTTTGGTTATCCATACAATGAACTCTCGTACGCATCAGCCGCATACAGATATGTTATACCTGCTGCTGCATTAATTTATGATGAAGGGCGTCCTATAAGGTTAAAGTTTTATTATTATAGGACTCCTTACGTCATAGATTCTGTTTACATTTACAAGCAGGCTTCCAGCGGTGATGCTTGGGATGGTGAAGAAGGCACTGGCGTTCAAATAACAAAAGGTGGAAATAGTTATATTTATGTAACTTCTTACGAAGACAGTTATTCAGACGTAATTCCTTTTAGGATAACTGGTGAAGAAAATATTATTATTGCTATTGATAGGGTTACTAGAATAGCCCCGTATGCACGTCTTACTGATATAACAGGCCTTGTTGATGTCTACGCCAAAACTGAGGGTGCTGAGGCAAGTACAGCTAATGTAACGGGGTATGGTCCAGGTTCCTATTGGTACTACATAGAAGAAATAGTTAATATCGCACAAGGCTCTCCCAGCGAAGGTAGTCCTAGTGATAGTCCTAGTGCTAGTCCTAGTGAGGCAACACCTTCAGGTAGTCCTAGTTCTAGCCCTAGGCTTACTTTTAGTACAGTACACGATTTTGAAACTTATGCTGACGCAAGCACCAATTTTTCTTATTGGTTTACTGTAACTGGAACTCATACTTTAGATACCAGCCCTGCTGGAAGGAATTGGTGTTGGACTACTGGCACAAGTAGTTCTAGTGGCACTGGCCCAGATGGTAGTACTGGTTGTGTATACCCAGAGACTTCCGGTTCATCAGTCGGAAATGAAGGTACTGTAACACTTAAAAATTCAATTGATGCATCACGTTATTCTTTTGTAGTAAGTGCTTCTATCAGTAGGTATGGTTCTACTGCGGGACACATGTACTTAGAGGCGTTTGATGGTGTTGGCTGGAATATACTTGATGATTGGGCTGGATACAGCACATCTGGTTTCTTGGATTATGGTCCTTATGATTGTAGTAGTTATACTAATGCTGACTTTTTAGTTCGTTTTAGGATGGTTGTTGGTGGTACTACCTACGCAAATGATTTTGCTTTATCTAGTTTAACGATAGATGCCTATGATCTGTATTCTAGTCCATCAGGGCCTACTCCTAGTGGGACACCTTCAGATAGTCCTAGTGAGGCTACTCCTAGTGGTAGTCCTAGTGAGGCAACACCTTCAGAAGGGACCCCATCTGAAGGAACTCCTAGTCATGGTACCCCTAGTGATACCCCTAGTTCTAGCCCTAGCGAGGCCACTCCTAGCGATAGTCCAAGTGAAGGGACTCCTAGTCATGGTACCCCTAGTTCTAGCCCTCAAGGTACTGGGTATTCATGGATACCTGCTGTGGCGTACAATAGCACTGTTACTAGTACCTATTATACAGAAAGGTGCAGGTTCGATGTTAGTCAAATTATTCCTGCTAACGCAAATGCAGATGCTGTAAGAATTTGGATGCCTGCTAGAATTGACGATATTCCTTGGTCGATTTCAGAACTTTATGTGGGTGCTGGTAGCAGTAATGGTGATTATTTTGACACCCCAATTCGAGTGACTCAAGGTGGTTGGACCACGATAACTTCCAACACTACCGGGGCTTGGTCAGATTGGATACCTTTGCCACACCTAAGGACGAATCAGTGGCTACATATTTCTTGGTGGGAGGCAGATATTATAGGTGGCTACTACCCTTCCTCTGTTGATAACACTGTAACAGTTGGGGGTAGGACGTCTGCTGTTAACGACCCTGCAATGATAGACTGGACGGGCAACACTGATAGTGGAATCCACAGTGGTGCGTGGGGTGTTCAATTTGACGTATCTTTTGGGTATAGTCCTAGTTCTAGTCCGTCAGGCACACCTTCAGGTAGTCCTAGCTATGGCACACCTTCAGGCACACCATCAGACAGTCCTAGTTATGGTACCCCTTCAGGTAGTCCTAGTGAGGGAACACCAAGTACTAGTTTGACATATGAATATCCTGTTACTCTTGTGCCATTTAATGAATTACCCATTTCTTGGAGATATACAGGAGCGCCCCAATATACATCTAACTACACCCGTTTTAGTGCTAATGACTCAATTAGTTCGAACTTAAGGACAGCAGAAGAAGATGAGTTATTTGTGGCATTTAGAATTGATGACAGTAGGTACGTGCCAGGAACTGACGATAAGATACTAGTTTTTAGGGAAATAGATGGAACTGAAATTGCTTCTATTAGAATGACCTCAAGTGACACTCTTGTAGGGCATTACGTAAGTTTATCAGAAAGTGTTGCAAGGCCTGAAAAAGCAGAAGCTAACTTTTATTGGGTTCAATGTAAAGGACAGTCAGAGAATGGTGGTGACGGTATACTGAGAGTTTGGCACAACAACATCGGACATTACCAAACTGCCACACTATTGATAGAAATTACTAATGGTGGGTAGCATTTTTGAATTGCAACAATCTGTTATCCTTGATACCATAGAAGCAGTAAAATTCAACACATAAGAAGGATAGGTAATGTTAACAGTTATTATACCAGCAAGGGCAGAGGCCTTTTTGCAGAAAACTATAGACAACGTTTTAGAGAACGCAGATGGTGAGATTGAAATTATAACTATTTGCGATGGCTGGAAGCCAGACACCCCCCTGAGAGATCACGATTATTTAAGAGTAATATACAACAATGTTGCACGTGGGCAGCGCATGGCAATCAACGATGCCGCTAAGATAGCACTTGGTGACTATGTGATGAAGCTAGATGCGCACTGTGCGGTGGGGCCAGGATTTAATACGATACTAGAAAGGGATTGTGAGTACGATATGACCATGATTCCAGAAATGTACAACCTTGATATAGGAACCTGGAAACCTAAGTATTTTGATGACTACGATGAGGCCATAAGCCGTGGTAAAGTCAATCCATATATGTACATAGGGCTTGTAGACGGTAATTTACGGGCACAGTATTATTCAGGCAGAAAATCTAGGGCACATTTCCGTGACCGTAAGGATGTAAAAATTGACGAAACGATGTGCTGTATGGGACCTTCATTTTTCATGCATAAAGAACGTTTTTGGGAACTTGGTGGATGCGATGAAGGGCACGGACATTGGGGGCAGCAGGGTGTTGAAGTTGCGTGTAAAGCGTGGCTTTCCGGTGGTCGTTTAATGGTTAATAAGAATACGTGGTTCGCACACTGGTTTCGTGGCGGTCATGTTCATGAGGATGGTCGTAAGGGGTTTCCTTATAGTATGAGACAGACCCAAGTAAATAAGGCACGGGCCTATTCAAATGATTTATGGATGAATGATAAGTGGCCTCAACAAAAGAAGTCATTTTATTGGTTACTAAAGAAGTTTGACCCACCAACATGGGAGAGTATTAACGTGGACTATCCAACAGAAGAAAAGAGAGCAGAGTTGCTGGCACCGTTTTACAAGCACATTCACCGCAGAAAGAATGATGCAAGCTACAAAGGAGTGCCTGTATTAAAACTACCTAATGACCTTATTTTGTACCAAGAAGCTATTTGGGAAAAGCGCCCTGAAGTGATAGTAGAGATTGGCACAAAATGGGGTGGATCAGCCTTGTACTTCCAGGATACAATGGATACAATGTACGAAGGTGGCAAGATCATTACCATTGACATAAAGTCGCAAATAGAAGAGAGCGGGTATACTAAAGATCCTAGGATTACCTATTTGATAGGAAATTCAATGGATGATGATATTATAGATCAAGTTAAAGAGTTTACAGAAGGCAAGAAAACCATGCTTGTTATTGATGGTAACCATAGCAGGGTGCATGTAAAGAATGAACTGCATAAGTACCGCCACATCGTATCTCCTGGGCAGTATATGGTAGTTGAGGATTGTTATATAGACCGTGGCCTATATGGTCCTGGTGAAGCACGTAATTGGTTCCTTGAAAGGTACAACGAATTTGAGCAGACTAACCGCTGTAAGAAATATTTAATTGGCATTACTATGGGGGGCTGGCTGTTAAAGAAATAGGCCGATGGATAAAAATACAAAAATATTAACTATTTGTCAGAAGGGGGTGTGTCGCAGTGTTGGTACTCGTTATAGATTATGCCGCAGGGGTTTCACTAATGTTATTTCTATTGGAGCTAGAAATACGTCTGCTACTACTTTGAATATGCTTTGTGGTTGGGCAGACAAGATACTTTTAGCTCACCCTAGGTTTAGTGATATTGTGCCTGCTGATTGTGTGCATAAGGTAGACACCAATTTTTCTATAGGCACAGATAAGTGGTATAATGCGCAACACCGTGACTTGCAAAATCTACTTAGGAAGAAGTTGTCACACCTTGGGTACAAATAAATGGCTAGGGATTACACGACTTACCAGATACTTGATCACCCTGTAGAAGGCAAAAACTTCCGGGAGGAGAACAGTAAGTTTTGGAATAAAGGTAAGTGGGAAAACTTTGTAGTACCCCACCTACCTAAAGACCCAACAGACATGACTTTTATGGATATGGGCTGCAATGCTGGCCTATTCCTAAAGCTTGCTAAAGATTACGGGTTCAAAAAAGCTATAGGTATTGATACCCACGAAGGGGCACTCGAGAGAGGGTTAGAGTGGCGTGATGCTAACGGGTATGACTATGTAATGGTCAATAAAGACCTGAAACAAATGATTCCAGAGCCGTATTTAGCTGATGTAACTCTATTTTCAAATGTGCACTACTACATGAGGTTTAGCAATTGGGTGCGTCTTGTAGATAGTTTACGTTATCGTACTAGGCATGTAATCATCATAAACAGAAGGCCCATGCGTAAGCACTTTGACCTGCTAGTACGTAGACTTGACAGGTTTTTTCATGATTGGAAAATTGATAAAAACGTAATCAAATTACCCCTTGATGGCGACCCCGCACCAAGGAACGTAAGCAGCCACCTTTACACAGCACCAGTAATAAAACGAGTTAATATATCAGATATAAATGATATGCCACTAGGTGCAGTACTGCATGAGTTCTACCATAATGGTAATTGGGATTTGTACCGTAGGCACCTATTAGGCAAGGACGGTAAAAAGTATGGTGTAGTCAGGACACTGGATATTACTTTATTAGAGAGGTACAAGCTGCTTAAAAAAATTGATAAATCAGGGCAGCAGCACCCTATTATTTTGAACAGGCATAACTCAATTTTGGATGGGCAGCATCGAGTGGTAGTTATGGAGAAGTTAGGTTACAAGACAATATTAGCAAGGTACCTATAATGATCGCACGTAGGCAGCATAGCCACATCACAAACAAAACATTCAAGGTAGATGATATACTTAACGATTATGGAGCGTTCTGCTTGCCTCACAAAAAAGGCAGGCTAAAGTGGTTCAAGGAATGTTTTCCTACGTTCCTTGCAGGAGCTGACCCTGAAAATGGCAACACCTTTAAAGAGTTTGATTACTTTAACTACTTAATGGCTGCTAGGAAAAAACTAGGTAGCAGTAAGGCTACTGATAGTGCAATAAAGGTAATGCACGATGACCTAAAGGTGTGCAAAGACATTGAGGTAAACGGCCTAAAGAAACCGCTTGATATGGTAGTAATGAATAGACAGTATGTACTAAATAGGGGGTACCGCCGCTTGTTTACACTCAAGCATTTGGGGCATACCACTGTTCCTTGCCGTGTCTTTAAGGATAAGGGTTTTTTTGATAAATTGAAACCAGCAACTTCAGTTGAACCTTGCGGCTTAGTAGATGCCGTTGCTATGAAGCAATTTCAAAAAGAATCTGATAAAGGCACTGACAAGTATTGGTTGCACAACTACACCCCTTTGTATTCCAGGCATTTGAGTGAACTTAATCCTACGAAAGTTCTAGAGCTTGGTGTGAAAGGCGGGGCCTCTCTAAGGTTGTGGTCAAAGGTTTTCCCTGAAGCACATATTTACGGTGTAGATATTACCAAACGTGAGGAGTTTAAGGGCTTTACCATATTTGAAGGCGACCAAGCTGACCCTGTACTTCTCAGAGAAGTATCAGCAGCAGGGCCTTACAATTTGATAGTGGATGATGCAAGTCACAGCCCTGTAAAAACACACGCCTCATTTCTAGGTTTGTGGGATAGTGTGGCTAGTGGTGGGTGGTACGTGATAGAGGACTTGCATTTGAATTACAGGGGAGATAAAGTTGGAAGGACCATGAGAAAGATGAAAAGTCTCATTGATGATATGAACAGGGAGTGTAATATAAGAGCAATGCACTTCTATTACAATATTTGTTTTATTCAGAAAACGTGAACGCTGTCTTCATTCATATACCTAAAGCTGGTGGGCTGTCAATTGAAGAAACATTAGGGCTTTGGTCACTACGAAATCACCACCGTATCAGAAACAATTTTATTGAGAAGCAGGCTGGTCAGGTGAGTTTTGGGCATATGCTGTACTCTAAGTTAATCAGAATGGGGTACGTATCAAAAGAATTTGATGAGAGTGCGTTCAAGTTTTGTTTTTGTAGAAACCCGTATGATAGGGCTGTTTCACATTGGGCGTACACAATGAGGAAGCATCCAGATATAACTCTCCCAGGAACAAGTTTTTTGGATTTTACTAGGGGTCCAATGTCACGGCCAGAATTTAGGGTTCAGTCTTGGTGGTTGCAGGACACAGAGGTTGATTTCATTGGTAGGTTTGAGAACTTTGAAAATGATATTAGGTATGTAGCCAACATACTGGGAGTTAAGATAAAAAATGTCAAAAGAAGGAACAGCTCAAAACATGATTTTTATAAAACACATTATTGTCAAGAATCCAAAGAACGTGTTGAAGAACGTTATATAACTGATTTTAGGGATTTTGGTTATGAACAAGACAATAATCTTTTGCACGGATAACACATGTCCTGACCCCCTCTTCTCTGCGGTTGTCAATCATCTCAAAGAATTTGACCTCCCTATTGTTAGTGTATCTCACGAGCCACTAGACCTTGGCACTAACATCTGTATAGGTAAAAGACAGCGTAGCTGGTTGTGTCTGTACCAGCAGCTACTTATAGGACTTGAGGTAGCAGATACTGACTATATCAGCATTGCTGAGCATGATTGTTTTTACACCCAAGAACATTTTGATTGGATGCCACCTACTGATGATATATTTTATTATAATGAAAATATCTGGCTTACTCAATGGAGTGATACTAAGCATACTGAATTAAAGGGGATGTTTAGTATGTTTCCAAGGCAGCGGTTGGCCCTTTCCCAACTTGTTTGTAGCAGGGAACTTTATTTAGGTACAATATCCAAGAGACTTGATATAATAGATAAAGACAGAAGAATGATAAAAGGCATTGATCATATAGGGGAACCTGGAGTATCTAAGGTAAAAAGAGCGCAGCGTTGGGCCGGAAGTGGTAGGTGTGTTTATCTAAAACAAGACCTAGGGAAAGTGCTAGAATTAGAAAAATATAGTACATTTAAAACTGAGCTACCAAACCTAGATGTCCGTCACGATGCTAATTTCACAGGGCCTAGAAGGGGTAGGGATAGAAGATATGAGCTACACCCTTGGGGTAAATTTGAAGACGTATTAAATAGATACACACAAGTATAGCATGCGCTTGTGTGAGTCTGAAATATTTGCTAGTACTACTACTTAATAGGAGATATAATGAAAGAAACGACAGATATGTGGTTCGCCTCATTTCTCATGATGAACGATCATCCTGTTGCGAACTTTGAAGTAATACGTAGGGGTAGGGGCAAGTTCTACTTTGATGTATCAGAGGCAGAATGGAAGCTCCTAAAGCTAGAATTCAATGATTCTGTAGTGCACACAATAAAGATGAATCATTTGACCCTAAAAGATATGGTGCATTAAGGAGTGAAATATGGGAGCTGGACTTTCAAGCTGGTCTGCACTTTCAGGGAACTTAGCTACCGACGACTTGCTAGGTATTACTGATGTAAGCGATACTACTGGTAGTAATGAGGGAACAAGTAAGAAGGTTACTATAGGCCAGTTGTTTGCTGATGTTACAGTGGATGTGAACCTAGCTGCTGTTGCGGATGTGCTAGCTTCGTCAGCTAATATCGTGGATGTGTTTGTGTATGATACCCCCAGAGATAGCGATCTGGGGATGTGGAGACACCGGACACAGGATAAGAGTTGGTATAATGAGACACTGAACACCGCCACGAGGGGAGCAACGAGGCCGTTCCCGGCACTGGCACTGATTACTGTCGAATATTGGAGTGCTTCTCTTTGCCAGTTAAAAATATACGACCTAACCGATCCAGATGTACCTATGTGGATTGTTTCGCAAACAGATAGGGCGATTGGAAAGATTGCTGCTAAGAACGGAATTATAGCAAGCGTTGGTGCTGGCGTGTTCATCTGGGATTTCATTAGTGATAAGATC
>Ga0307377_10005562_pt1 | contig 13471 bp, 13 predicted proteins | sample TR3MG_FD_202535 | JGI IMG/M metagenome (GOLD analysis project Ga0307377, IMG submission 202535) | Soil microbial communities from Risofladan, Vaasa, Finland - TR-3 | ecosystem: Environmental > Terrestrial > Soil > Coastal area > Acid sulfate soil | place: Finland: Risofladan, Vaasa | collected... | reverse complement strand
ATCCATTAAATCTTTAGGATTTACTATTGTAACTGGTAATGGTTTGGTTACTGTAATCTCTTGAGGTTTTCCTCCTTCTTTACCTTTACCTTTTTTACCAAACATTTTTTGAAATAATGTTTCATCTCCCATGAAACCTGATCCCAACATACTTTGCAGATTATCAGTAATGGTATTTTTAATAAGTGTTTTTACAACATCTTTTATAATAGTCTTCTGCAACTCATTCAACGCTTCTTGTACTGATCCAACACCATCAACTATATTAGACAAAGCATCTGTAAATCCATCAGCCCATCCTTTAGATGCTTCAGTTAAATCATTCCAAATAGGCATTTGTTTTTTCTGAAGTTCCCTTTCAGTAACTTTAGTCATTTCCTTCATCATATCTTCCATTGCTTTACCTTCAGCAATTACAGAAGCAGTAGCATCTTTTTTCCATTGACCGTTTAACTTCCATTGTTTATTATATTCATCTATTGATTTACTCATTTCGGCCATTTCTTTTTTATGTGTTATATTAAGGGCCAGTATTTCACCTTGTCTTTGTTTAATAGGCGAATAAGATCCTTTCAAGAAATCAGCCTTTTTGGATTGTACTTCTAATTGTTTCAGATAAGCACTATGAACTAAGTTTAATTGTTCCTGTGCTATTCGTTGTCCTTTAATTATATTAAGTTGTACTATTAATTCTGGTTTTCTGCTCTTTTCCAAATTCATACTTTTTTCTACATTATTTATATATTCAACAAATTCAAGATTAAGATTATCAAATACATTATTCCATGCACTTGCCTTAGAAGCCTGATTAATGAATTTTTCAGCTTCAAGGTTCATCTTAACCATTGCATTATCTTCACGTAATTTAAAACCTTTATTAAGAGCATCATTAACTTTATCTATGTTTTTACGGAAAAATTCACTTGATACTATTAATTCTTTTAAATCAATTTTTTTATCTTCAAACCAATCTTTTGCTTTTTCTTTAGGAGTCATAGGTGTTTCTAAAGCATCTCGCATAAATTCTTCATATTTCTTTTTCCGTTTTGCCATACTAATTTCTTCTTTACGATAAAATTCAGCAGTTTTTCTATCCCTTGCATTTAAAACCCATGTTTCATAACTTGCTACTTCACCTGTAACTTTTTTATGTGCTTCCACCATATTATTATAACCTTTCATATCTTTTTCATTTAAAGTAACTTTATGATCTAAATGGTCTTGCCATAATTGATTAAGAGCAGTAACATTAGCTTTAGTTTTTAATTTTAAATCTTCTAAAGCATCTAATTTTTGTCTTGCTTCAACTTCAAATCTTTTTGGCCCTTTATATTGCTCCATTTCTGCGCTTTTCATTTCATTTTTCATTTTAATCCATTCATCAGCAACTCCTGTGGGAAAGGGCAGTTCCCATTCATAACCCATATCTTCAGTAGCTTTTGCAGCTTTATCAAGAAGTTTAACAATATCTTCCATTGTAGTTTCAATTTCTTTATATTCTTTATTAGCATTTTTAGTAAGATTTGATAATGCATTTCCTGCATTACTTAATCTTTCAGTAGCGGATTTTAAAATTGCATCTCCCGCTGCATATTGTTTATTTGCTGTTTCTTTTAAATTTTCTCTTGCTTGTTTTGAAAAAGTAACCCATGAAAGCATTTGTAAACCTGCATATGCTGCATATGCTCCTAAAGCTTTAACAGCTTCAACTAAATAATCAATAGGTGCTAAAACACCTTCAACAACTGCTCCTATTGCTACCCAAGTATGTTTAACAAGCCAAATAATTTTTAATAATCCTTGAGTAGCTTGTAAAATACCACTCATTTTTTGTGCTGTAACACTCATTTGAGTATTTAAAGATATATTTATACCCAACAAAGATGTAACAGTTGTTACTACACTACCTAAAGCTGCTAATATATTTTTAACCATCGCCCAAGCTCCATCAGCATAAGCTTTTATAATTTCAAATCCTGATCTGAGTGCTGCTGCTGCCATTCTGCCTTTTTCAGTTAATCCCTCTGCTTTAGTCCAATAAGAATCTATAAAATTTAATAATGATTTAGTTGCTTGTAATAATGATTGTTCTAAAGCTAATCTTTTTATCATTTTCCAAACAATTTGTAATTTATTTATAACTGCTTCCCATTCATATTTTAATGCTTCATTCATTATTGAAAATGGTTGCAAAGCATCAGCAAGAACTTCAAACATTTTCTTACCTTCTTTTCTACCAGTATCTATCATTTCTTGAATATTTGTACCCATCAATTTAAACATCATTGCTAACTGATCTGTTGCTCTCTGCCTACCAGCAATAATAGCATAAAGTTCCTGCTTCATCTGAACTCCTGCATTTGCCATACCTTCAGTTAAAGCTTTAATTGCTGTACCAATTGTCGCTATTTTTCTTAAATCTTCATCAGTCTTAGGAATAACACCTGCTTGAGCAAAGGTCTTTGTGAGCATCATCATATCTTCCATCGTTAAGATGGTTTCTGCTGCAACCACTTCCATCATTTGCATTATTTTTCTTGAATGTTTATATGCATTATCAAAATTCTTTTTCATATCACCAAACATCTTAAATGAATATTGAGCAGCAAGCGACATAGCATCTCTACGAAATTTTGCTATTTCATCCATTACATCTAAAAAGACTCTCTTAACTGCTTGAATAGCCCTTGAAACTAAATATACAACTGCTGCAACTTGCCAACGGAAATTTCTTATCATTTCCCAGGAACCTCTTATCATTCCTTTTAAACTGGAAGTTTGTACCTGTTCAATTCTTCTCGATGCCTGATGTGACATTCTTCCAACTTCAGACATATGAGATCTCATTGTACCAATTTGTTCTTTAAGTAATGCTTTTTGTGAACGAATACCCTCATTTCTAAATCCGGCACGTTGAAGTTTTTCTAATTGTTTAAGTTCATTTTCTAATAAACGTATAGTGTCTCTATAATTAAGAACACTCTTTTTTAATTTATCAACTTGAGCTTGTCCTTGTGCAATTGTCTCTTTACTAATAAATTTTTTGTTTCTTAATTTATCAATCTCATATGAAAGAGCTTTATATTGATTTTTAATTCCACTAAACATTTCATTTGGTGAAGCCATTGTCTGTCCAGAAGTAATTCCTCTAATTCTATCAACGGTCTTCCTTACTATTCCTATAATTTCAGCTTGACTTGCTTCAAGTTTAGTTTTATCAAATTTAATATCTCTGTTTAATACCTTCCGTAAATTTTGTGCATGTTTTGTTAAAGTATTTACATTTTTAGCCATAGTATTTCTTAAACTTTCACTACTAACACTACCAATCATCTTTTCAACTCTTGCAGATTCTTTCTCAATATCTTCAATTTTCTTTCTTGCTGTCCTTCTATTTTTTATATGTTCTGACATTAAAGCTTCTATTTTTTTAATTTTCAGAACAGTATCTTCAAAATTTTGTGAAGTAACTCTACCCAAAGCAGGAAGATCTTTAACTAATCCTTGTATTTCATTTCTTATCTTCTGCATACCTCCTAATTCTGGTACTTTAAACTCAGACAATTTTTTAGGAGAAAATTTAGCAAGATCAGATTGCGCTTTGCGTAATCCATCAGAAAACTCTTTTACCATTCTTTCTGCTCTTTTAAGTTTAGGCCCAATTTTTTCTGGATCAATTAAACCCATCTTAGCAAGAGAACCTGCTTCTACTTTAATTTCGGCTAATCTATTTTTAAATTTCACTAAATTAGCTTCAAGTGCATCTCCTCTTTTAGCAGCAGCTAAAAGAGAATCAACCATATTTTTACCTGCAAGACCTGCCTTTACATTTAAATTAGCAAACAAAGGATCAAATAATGCCTTTATTTTAGAAGGATTTAATTCTTTTACCATACCTTCATAAATACCCTTTGCGGGTTTTTTCAATTCTTCTTTTGATGCTCTAATTTGTTTAGTAAACACTCCTGCTTTACGAGCAGTTTCTAAATATTCCTTTGCAATTTCTCTAAGATTTATTTTAGCAAAACTTGCTAAATCTTTATGGTGTTGTTTAAGTTTATCATTTTTCTGTTTACCTGATAAAATAATTTGCTGATCATAAATTTTCTGTGCAGTAGCATGTGCTTCTGCCAATTGTTTTAAATTAGCATAAACACCTTTTTGCTGTGCTTCCATTCCTTTTATGCCCTTTGCTTTCTCAGCAAGACCACCAACCTGTCCCAACATTCCGGCATAATTTTTTAATTTATTAAATTGTGCTATCTGATCATCAATTAATTGTTTAGTACCTCTTGAAACAGCCCTTGTTTTACCTCTAACTCCTTCAGATACTTTATTAAAATTATCCGCAAGCATTTTGGTAATTGCAGAATCAGCATTTTTTAAAAGCTTATCATTTCGAGCTATCAATGCTTCTGTTTTTCTTTTAAATTCTTCTATTCTACCTGCTTTAAGACCAGGAAGTTTTGAATCTCCTTCCATAATATTAGTTGCACGTTTTTTATATTCTTCTATCTTTTTTTGATTATCTCTTACTATTTTTCCTGTTCTGCTTTGAAGTGTTTCAATTCCACGCATTAAATTTTGGGTAGATGAAGAAATGCCTTTAAGAGAAGTATTAGCAAACTGAGTAAAATTCTCTAATTTTTTTTGGCTCTTATCAAACATACCCTCATAAGTTTTTATAAGAGTTGTTTGCATACCTCCAATAGATTTTTCCAATGTACGAGAAGAAGTATTTGCTTTTCTAATAAAATTATCAAAAAGCTTAGTTTGTTTTCCAAGAGTTTTTGACCAATCAGCTTTTAAATTTATTAAAATTTCATAAACTTCTTGCATGTCTTGTGGCATTTCTTCATCTCCCCATTAACGTTTCCATCTTTTCATTTTATCTGCTGCTTCATCACCTGGGAAATCCCAATTAACAGCAGATGTTTGACCATCGATTGTTACTTTATGACCAAGCATAGAATTATAAAGTTGTTCCATACGTACTTCCTGTTTTTCTAAACTTCTAACACCTTTTTGTGGATCAGAAAATGCAGTAGCTACATCACTTATAAATAATTTTCTCTGTCTCACATTTTCCAGATCAATTGACCTTTTAATAAGCCAATATTTATACGATGGCATTTTATTAAGATCTTCAAAAGTATAAGCTCCATGAGAAAACACTACAATTGATGCAAACTCTCTGCATTTTTCAATCAGTTTTTTTCCTGATCCACAGCAACCCCCTCACCAGAAGATGTTCCTATCTGTGAAAACACAAGCTCCATAACTTTATTTTTTAATTTTAAAGGCCATGATGAAAAATCACTTGGTTTCATTTTTTTATATATTTCACTATCACCATCTTTTTTCTGTACTGCCATAGAAAGAAAATCGTTTTGATTCTTAATAAATTCATCATTAGATTTTTCATCCGTAAAACCTTCTTCTTTCTTTGTTGCTGCTGTAATCTTATTAGCAATACTCATGATACTTCTTAATTTATCATCCGGTATAGGTGGAATCTCAAATTCCATTTCAGTAAATTTAAACTTAACAGGTTGAACCAAATCACTTAAATCAATTACAGTTGTCATTTTTGTACCTCCTTAGTTAACAATTAGTTTTTAGTTAAACATCTGCGATAACCGCACGTTCTACAATAAAAGGTATATCATAACTCTTATCAACATCGGTATCTGCTGTAATAACCGTTTTCAATTCTGCTGTATATGTTTTGGCTTTAAGCCCTTTCGTATCATCTACAACAAAATTAACTGTGTAATTACCATTGGCTTTATCTGTTTTATCAAAAACACCATCAGCCTTTGTTATTGCAATAGTAGCACTTGACGCTTTTTCTTTTACTTGAAGGGTTAGTGTTGCATCTGTTACAACAGATCCACCTTTGGTAATATGAAAATTAACAGTCTTAGCTTCACCTTGTTTCAATTTAATTACATTTGCCATGATTATACCTCAACATTAATTGTTTCATCCTCTGAGACAATGATCTCAGCATTATCTTGATCAAGGTCTATACTTACCCCTACTTCTGATATATCTATTGATACATCGTCCAATAAGGAAACTGTAATATCTAAATCATCATGTGATACTTCCACATTAAAATCCTCCAATACATATATAGGTGGCCCCGAACCACCTGTACCTGTAAAATCAGATATTACACCTTTGGTTGCTAATGCTAAACTCATAATTAATTATTGTTTAACGACCTTATAGGTCTCGACTGATCCAGCAGACCAGACAGCAGTTATTGTATATGTTGCAATCACATCATTAGCTGTTCCTACTGATCCTGCAACAGAATATATTCTAATACGTGCGGAGTCCAATAGCTTTGCTCCATTATAATCAGTATAAGATGTTTGATCCATGTAATAGTTTTCCTGAGTTAAACCAAGAATTCTAACTACATTAAGAAGAAGATCTGAACCATCTGAATGTTGCCATACGGCATCTGCTATATCGGATGCTGTAACAACTTCAATGGAAGATAAACTTACCAAATCAAGATATAATGCATGAGATGCATTATAAGTTGTAACATTATGAACTAAACGAATTTTAACTTCATTATTATTTGTGCGATCAATATTTCTTTCATAATATTCATGAGAGTATTGTATATCTGAATTCATTCCTCCAGGCATAAAATTAGAAACTAATGTTTCCCATGCTGCTGCTTCATAATTATAAGCAAGACAATTTAAAAAATGAGTTGTGGATGGTACTCCTATATATCTGCCAAAAACTTCTAATTGTCCTGGCTTATGACCGTCAGGTATATTAAAAACCAATTCAATAGTAAGACCATCTCCTACAACTTCACCTATCTGCCAATAATTATCATCTCTTATTTGAACTGAAGCAAAAGTTCCAGAATCTTCACTTCCCTCAATTACTGATCCACTAATTGCTATATTATAACTGGTAGATGCACTTGCTGAAATATCTGCTTTAGTTGCTAATTCAGCCCCAAAAGTTCCAGCAATAGTAAATTCAGCAAGTTTACTATTCCATACAGAATCAGGCAATGCCATTAATTGATCATGTTCTTCTGTGGACAAACCAGATCCAGAAGCAACAGTAATAGTAGACACAAGATCAGATACTTGTTGCATAATACGGACAGGATAATTACTAACGGTATCAATGAAGGGATCAGAACCATCAACAGAATAGAGATTACCATCAATGATTAAACGATGATTTGCATCATATGGTTGAATTTTCCAATCAGATGCTAAGAAGAAACTTGAACCAAGATCTTTTTCTCCAGGGAGAGGTCTCCCACCTTCTGCTTCAATAGGAAAGTAAAATTTTCGTAAATTCTCATTAGCAACCCAATCTTCTTTACCATCACTATACAAATCTGATTTAACATTAATTAATACATCTCCATTAACATCGGGAGCTTCATCAATCTCGATAACCTTTGTTATTTCATTGAACGTGACCTTTTCTCCCATTCTTCAGGCTCCAATATCTCACCTTCTGGTGTTAAGACAGGAACGAATTTTCTTAGTTCATCATGCCAATCTTCTACCAAAGGTCTTTTAATTGAAATGACTTTCCAGGGATCATTTTCTTGATCGATATACCATGTTTTTTCAAAATTTATCCATCCCATAAAATGTTTTTGAGATTTAAAAGATTCCTTAAATATTTTAGTAATTTTAATTGTAGGTTTAATACCACTATCCGCTTCTTCCCTGAGTAATGCTAATTTATATTTTATCTCTTGAACTATAGTAAGTGGTTTAGCCATATATCCTCTATTAATTGTGGAGTAGCCTATCTCTATACAAGCAGATAGGCTACCATGTTTATTTGATTAAACAGGATTATCGTAGTTCAATTCATCAGGACTATTGACAGCGATGTTCTGTCCTGTTGTTTTGGTAATGGTGTGTGCAGCAACCACGTACTGCGCTCCATCATATGCAATTGCCACCACATAGACAGGAGCATTTGTGTTTCCTGTCCGACCACCTTGAACATTATTAGTGTAATCAAAGTCAAACCCAATTGAAGCAGCAGAAATTTCACCGTCAATGTCAACTGTACTATTGTCATCAACAATTACTGCCCCAGGAGATTCAAACGGATCTTCCTTAACCACACAAGAATCTCCAATAGCTTCATCAGTAGGATTGATTCCATCGACCTTATCAACCGCAATGGTATTGGTTATAGGATTACCAGTTAATATATAAAGACCATTATTACCTGACTCTGTGGTAAATCCTGTGACCGCTATATAATTACCTGTAACTAAATGATCCAATAATCCTGCATCTGCACCTGAATAATCAAAGACACAAGAAGCACCAGAAGAACCAGACACCACAACAGAAGTCATTGCCTGAGATGTAATATACTCAAAGTACATGGTGTATCTGGTTGTGTTATCTACTTCATCCACATAGTTCTGCGAGAAGTTCAAAGTTCCGGCAGCAGTAAATGGGAAAATCCTTACAGTTGAAACCAATGGAGAATATTCTGTATTAAGCCCTCCTGATTCAACAGTAATATCCCAAAAGTTTAAATCATTTTTATCATTGTTATCAAAATTATCGATGTAAACCCCAGGTTTGGTATGCAGAGTGTCACCAATAAAACTCGTAAATGGCAAAGCAACATTACCATATACTGTTCCAAAGGCATCTCCACCACCATCATCATTAATATCCCCTGCTTGCCTTAACTTCCATTGCGCCCAGGAATGAATCTCTTTCAACCTTGCTGCGGTAGCACCAACATCTTCTACATCAAGAATTCTATTAAAAGCATAGTAATTTGTACCAATCAATCTTTCTCCAGGGTATGCTTCAAATACTGCGGTTCCTGCACCCCCCATTGTTCCAAGATCAGCAGCATCAGTTGCATCAATGGTTCCTTGAGTGGTACATCTGTACCATCTCCCCAAATCATCCTGAAGTACTTCATCCACGTTAATTGTAGTAAGATGATCCTGTGCATTTCCAAACAGTGATCCCACAATATAATCAATTGTCAACTCAGAATATGTAACTCCTGATTCCGATCCAGCATCACCTACAATTGTAGCATCATTATCAATGGCTTTTAGGGAATCATCACCATTAGCAAGAGGAAGACGATAAGCCTGATAGGTAAGTGCAGCAAGACCCTGTTCTGCGATAAGGTCATAAGAAGCAAATGTGCTTTGCTCCTCTCTCAAGAAAACCTTCAAATAACCAGAGTTATCAGGAGATCCACCTGTACCTTTAATCTGAATATTTTCATTGATCTCTCCAGTTTTATCAAGATCTATCTTGGCAGTAGCAAACTCAGTTGAGAAATCATTTGTATAATAACCTTGATCTGTACTTTGATACATTGAACCAAGAGAAATGATACAAGCATTTTCACGACCATCCACTTCTTTAAAACCTGCATCCCTGAATAGATCTCTGGTTTGATCATTTCCTGGCCCCCATCCATTAATCCACACAAAAGATGCTTCATAAATCATCTGGATAGGAAATCTAAATTTATTCAAATCATTATCAGTTTTCCAAATTTCTTTACACTTTGAATAAATACATTTTCCGGTAACACCAGAAGTTGCACCAGGAGAGTCATCAAGTAAAGGACTCTGTACATATAATGTTAATAGTTTTGTTCCTGTAGTTATAATCATCTGTTCTGTTGTTTGTGAAACATCAACATCGTAAGTAATTAGATCAGGATCAAAAATTTTAGCCATAATTAATTCCTCCTATTATATTATTAGTTTTTTATTAAATTGGATTATCATAATTTTCATCAAAAAACATCGTTACCTTGGCAGATGAATTAGATCCTGGCAACGTAAGAGAATAGATATTAGATATATCCGGTTTATAATCTACATGGTGAATTAGAATATCAACAGAAGCACCACCACCATGAGAATAAGTTATTTTATATTTTCCATCACCATCTGAAGTGGTTGCATTTTCAGTATTATGCAAGACCGTTGAGGTTCCTGCTGTAACAATTGTTACCTCAGTATTCAATTCAAGACCTGTTACAGTGAATGAATAATTGGCAACAAGGGTTACATTTCCACCCATAACTGATATAGCAGATACACCACTACCACCATCAATATTAAGTGTTACCGTTCCACCAGAGCTATTTAAAATAACTTCATTTCCAGTAGATCCATCTGAAGCAGCATACCCATTTACCCAAAAATCAGTTAATGTATAAGAATTACCTGCACATGCAGCAGTTAATTCTATGGCGTGATTTGATCCGTCCGATTGAAATGAACAATCAGTCACAACATCTGGATTATTAACTACTAATGAAATACCATCTGTACAGTTAATAAAATTACATCCATCAAAATCTGCTCCACCTTGGGTTACTTGACCGCATCTGCGAAATATACAACCAGTTATTTCTACAGGATTAGTTCCCCCATCATTAAATATAAAAGTATCAAGATCAATAAAAGAACAGGAAATTAAATAGACTGTTGCTGTATCAGTCATTAAAAATCTTCCTGGTGATGCTGTTGTGGTATCAAGGCATTGAATTGTAAATCCATCCATTGAGACATAACTGGATGCATTGATGATTTCAATTAAATTAAAATTTATTGTTACTTTAGGAGTCCATTGCACAAATATTGTCTTATTTGTATCTCTGAAATCTACCGCATTAGAAGCAGAACCTAATTGCATCCTACCTTTCCAAAGGTATCCTCCAGGTTGTGCTTGAATTAAACCCCATCTATAACTTTGATTATCATTTACTAAAGCAAATCCATTAATTGTTGCATAATCAGCCGTTTCTCCAAATTCAAAAATGGCAGATCCACGACCATATCTCATTGCATCAACCTGATGGGGTTCACCTTTTCCTGGCCCTGAAAGGACATTAACTGCTGAACCCACATAATTTAATGTTGCTGTTGGAGATCCTGCTGTATCATCTGCTGATATAGTTGGATTAACCACATGATTTACAAATCCACCATAAGGATAACTATCTTTATTATTTCCTCCTGTGTACCATGCTTTGAAATCAGCTAAACCAGAACCAATGACTATTCTAAATCCTCCTTGAGCATAAGTACCAAAAGCAAACGGAGAAGAATAATTATGCCATACAAATACTGCTCCGTCTGTTGGAACAGTTATTCCACCGGAATTATAACCCAATGAGCCAACTCCAGTTTTGGTTGTGTCTTGCGTTACAGCATAGCTACCTTGAATATAAGGATACTCATTATCTTGATATGCTGGTGCGCCTTGAGAGTTATAACTATTTCCAGTAAATTCAACCCAACCAGAAGCTTCATCACCAGTGGCAATATCAGTTAAATCTTCCGTATAACTTGGTGTTGTCATTTACCTTTCCTTTGAAGCAAAACTGTAAATCCCTCATTTTTAAATGATCTAATTTGTCCTTTTACTATTAAAGACATTGGCCCTATTATAGTTCCTACCATTGTCTTATCTGATCTTTCAAATATCACACCACAATTATCGGGCCTTAATTCTTGTGAAACTTTTGGATTTTGCATATATGCACATTCACATTTTCTACATGAATTTGGACGAAGATTATAAATTTTACATCCATTATCTGCATACTGACAATCTTCCCATACCCCTTTATTTAATTCTACAACAGGGAAGGTATTACAACATTCTGTGCATCCATCACATTGCATTAGAATTTATTCCTCTGCTGCATTAATATTTGAAGCTCAGTATTAAGAGCATCTTTTTTAATTTGATAATCCATGTAATTTTTATGAGCATACTGTGGTAATGCATTTGGATCTCTTACATTACAACGAGTCATTATATAAGACATTTGATCCTGATACCAACGAATATCATTCTTATGCTGATTAATTTGAATATTTATTTTATTCTGTTTGGCATCATCTGCTGCTGCATAACGATCATCCATAATCCATCCAGCAGTTATAATACCACCAGCAACTACCAAAGCTCCAACTCCTGCCCATATTTTTTTCCACATAACTAATAATTCCTTTTTTAATAGGGGAGATCTGTCACTAATACTAATATATAATTAATGATAATCAGATCTCCCCCAAAGGTGGGTGAAGCAGACCTGTTATGCTGACGAAAACCCACCAATTCTAAACAACTGATCACCAGAAACACGCTGGTCATCGATCAAAGCAACAAACCGACAAGCATACACACGCTGATTATCAGTAGTAAAAGCAATTTCAACCGCACCACCGACATTGGGAGCAGCATTGTAAATCTGATAGATCTCAGATCCATCAATAGGTTCAAGTACAAGCTCGTTTGTCGTAACAACTTCACCAACAGGTTTACCAAAAGTAAGGTAAGTTGTTTCATCTATAGCTGAAGCAAAAAGAATTTTAAGATTAGCAAAAGTAGATTCAGTCATGTTTACTGTAACTTCCATAACCAAACCTGCATCCAATACCCTTAGAGGGGTTTCACCGTATTGATCAGATTTCAAATCATAAGTATTCTGAGTGATCGAAACGGTAACACCACCAAAAGTATGTCCAATATGTATACCTCCAAAATAGACATAGCAAGGGCCGATGGATATATTATCCGAATCAAATACTAATGGATATTGTGCCATAATTTACTTCCTCCTATACTGTAGTTAATGTTGAACACATTTTACATTTCATGTGAACTTTATCTTGCTGCTTATATAAATGATCTACATAACCGACTATGAAATTACATTCATCCCCTGGCTTTTTATCAAGAGGTCTTCCACATTTAGTGCAATACCCCTCATGTTTTTTTTCATAATCTAAGTCATTGCAGAAATTGCAGCTTTTAATTTTTCCTTTACAAACCACACGAACCATTCGGTATCTATATTGTTCCACCATAGTAACAGCCCTTACTTATTTTTTAAAAAAATTACTAAAACTAAAGGAAACAACTTTAACAAAAATAGGATTTCCGGCATCACCTTCTGTCGGAGCATCCACAATTGAGTTAATCTGAATCTTACCAATAATCCATGATGTAGTAGAAGCTTTGTACGTTTCATCAAATAAAACAATTAGCCTTTCGGCAACTTGACCAAGTACTAATTGATTAATTGAAAGTGTACGTAGATAATAACTCATATCTGGATACTGGTTAGGATAAGACCAACTCCCTGCCCTGCCCCTGACTGATTTACGATAAACAATAGCACAGGGGTAAGAAGATTCATAAACTATATCAAACGTAGGATACCATGCATAAATTCTTTTATCACTTACGCTAATTCCCATTAAGGAAATCAAAGTCGTATCCTTGATAATTTTTTGTACAAGGTATTCATCAGTTTCAATCATTTGTTACCACCGTTTTCCATATAAAATGTATTTCAATTGCTCTTTTAACTGTAGGTCTTTTAGTTACTTCATTTAATCCTTTTTGAAATTCTTCTCTAAATCTTTTCTTTAACT
>Ga0307377_10005560_pt1 | contig 13472 bp, 26 predicted proteins | sample TR3MG_FD_202535 | JGI IMG/M metagenome (GOLD analysis project Ga0307377, IMG submission 202535) | Soil microbial communities from Risofladan, Vaasa, Finland - TR-3 | ecosystem: Environmental > Terrestrial > Soil > Coastal area > Acid sulfate soil | place: Finland: Risofladan, Vaasa | collected... | reverse complement strand
TTCCAATGCCGACGCCGGCTTCGTAAACTTTCGGAATTTCAGCCGCGGCCGGTTCTGTGATCCGTATCTCAAATATTACAATGTTACCAGCCGGCAAACTGTGACTCAAAATGCGAAAATCTTTCCTCTTTTCCATTTGCCACTCAATCAAAGCGATCTGCGCGGCAGTCATCCAGAGCATGCCGGTCGTTTTGAAATGAAGTTCGATTACATCGCCCGGATTCAACGGCTTATTTTTTTCAATCTCGATTTTTTCCATTGCCATAATCTCTTTTTTTTGCTACGATCCAATAATGAAAACAAAACATTCTATCCATTCTCTTTTAACTTTTTTCGTCTGTTTAACTCTTTATTTATTACTCTGCCTATGCCTACTGCCAGCTTTGCCTTTTTTGGCCATTAAAAAATTACTGCATATCAAAGATCGACAAATTGATGATTCCGTTTACCACCCCCAAGATACCCAATAGAATAAGTTATCTACGTTTCCCGTCACCTCAAAGCCGTCATTGTTCGCCGCCGGCGCGGCATCGATAAGCAAGATAGCCGTTCCGGCGGCATTAACAGCAGTGACCTGTATGGATTTGAATCCGTTCGGAAAAGGCGTTGCGTATGTTATGTGCACATGCAAAGCTGCTGTGGTTCCTGATCCCATTTTTTGTATCATCCCGTTTGGGTAAGTTACCGATTCCCCGCCGGCATATAATCTCGGATTCCATTGATCTCTCGGTTGTGTTGCTTTAGCACCCATTTTACCATTCCCCCACACCGATAAGCTGGCCGGCCGCCGTTGCGATCGCGTGGATCGACCCGCGATAATCGTCAATACCAAACTGTTTACCAGGCGGCATACAATCAAACCAAATATTGCCACCCGCCGGCGTTGTCACCGTATTATCGAAACCTAAATAAATATCGCCGGTATTATTTATATCAGCACAAAGCGAAAATGCCTTGCGTGTTGCGCTTGCCGCCAAAAGCTGGACCTGTGCAATCCCGACCGTTATTTCGACAGCTGCACTTTGCGGCAAAAGATCACCCTGCAACTCGGCAAGAATATCCGATATGCCGGCAACCGTCGCGGACCTGTTATCGATAATATCCAGCATATCCGGCGATTCAGTCCCGTAAAGGATAACCATATCGCCCGCCTGGCCGGCCGGCGTTGTTATCAGCAGCTTATCATAAGGCGTCCTCAGACCTGTTTGCCTGAAACACTGCAAGGCCGGCTCACTGGATTTGTTGACCTTTATACCGACATAGTCCGTTTCGTTAGGAGAGGACCAGACATAATACACGTTACCGGAAAGATGATAAGTCTGATCAATTACCTGGACGGCCAGGTTGATAGTAAACGTTTTCGGGACTCCCATAGAAGCGCGACGGACATATTCGATCTTCTTTGAAAACGTATCGACAATTTTATCAAAAAGCTCCATGTCACTTCCTCAAAAGCAGAATGAGAATAATAACGGCCGCTATTACGCCAACGCCTATTTTTGCCGTCGGATCAATCTCATGCATGATCGAAAAAACAGGCTGCTTTCCCGTCTGATCAAAGCCGAGATTGAAAAGGCCCTTGACCTGCTCAAAAACATCACCGACCCAGGCCGTCCCGGCCTTAAGAACCTGAGCACCTTTTTCAACAGTATCGTTAAGATGAGCAACATTCGTACCCTCCGGCGATCCCTCGCGTGGAGTTTCGGTGATAACCTCGCGAGGACTCCAAAGACCCTTGAGCTGATCGAATAACGTCGTGACCTTCATAGTCTGCTCGAGCGCCCAGTCAAGGCCCTTGCCAATAGTATCCACCTTCGGACCGCCGGATTCGGCCGCCTTAATACTTTCGGCCTGCTTGGCCGCTACGGACAATTCCTGCTCGTAAGGACTGCCGAACCAGCCCTGTGCCCGCCACGTTTCCGATTCGATCATACTCTGATTTTCCTGGATCGTTGGATGATAAGTCTGGCCGGTACCGCCGGCCGCCTGGACAGTTTCACTTTTGACAGTCTCGCGCTGCTGAGCCGGAAAAACGACACCCCAGGCAGACTCGACACCCTTGCCGATTCCAGAGATTATGTTGTTTAATGCGTTCCAGCCGCCGCCGGCCAGGTCCGCTGCCATTGTTTGTGCCATTTTATCTTTTCCTTTTCATTATTAAAAAACATGCCAAAATCGCAAGAGCGATATAAACAAGATTTTTCGAGCCAGGCCCTTCAGTTTCCTGGACCGGCACCAAAACCTGCTGGGCCTGCTGGGCCTGCTGGGCCTGCTGGACCTCCTGGGCATGGAGCTGCTGAGCTAAAAGATTCAACTGTTTGGCCTGCTCAACCTCTAAAGCAAACGACTTCTCTTTAATCTCAAGCTCCATCTCTGCCTGTTTCTGCACGATCGGGATCATCGCGAGCTGATGCTCCTGGATTGCCTGCGCTTCACCAAGCGCCTGACCATACGCGATCCGCTGAGCTGTAGCACCGGAGCCCATATTATTTTTTCCTCCTCAATAAAATCAATCCAACAACGGCCAGAGCAATATATAAAATATAATTCGGACCAGTCATCGCCGGCGCTTCGGTCGTTAAAACAGAAGCCGGCGAAGATCCCAGGACCGGCAACGGCGCAACAGGAGCCGGCGTAGAAGGAAAAACCGCTGTACTTGAAACAACCGCGGCCTTTTCGGGCGGTTTAAGAATCTGATAAGCACCGGACACGGCCGGTATTATATTTCCCAGATAATCGACCGTCCCAGCTATAGCCGCCGGCAAAGCGCCAAGGATGCCAGAAGTGCCAACAGTTGGAGCAGCCAAAGACGCAGCGGCAAGCGATCCCATTTCACCACCCGCCATTACAGGAACACCCGCCTGGCCGGAACCAAACAATAAACTACCAGCCCCACCGACAAGACTTCCCACCCCGCTGACAAGCCCCGATGCTGCCGACACTCCCAGGCCGGCCGTACCAACGGCCAGACTTCCCACAGTCGATGCCACGGTACCGGCCAAACCAGCCACGCCGGCGGCCGCTCCACCTATGAGAGATCCAATTCCCACGACTGCTGCTGCTACCGGCGGCATAATATTTTCAACTCCATCGTCACTTCATCAAAATAACAAACCATTTTATCAGAGCTAATCAAACCGCGTATCTTCAGTAAAAATTTTATGTTCTCGGTTCGATCGTCCGAACAACCGACTACAGCAATAAAATTAAGACGATCAGGCCATTCCTGATATATTGCAAACGACTTAATTTCATCATCGACACTATAAATCAATGTCGAATCTTTGTACGTCTCGAACATAACCCGCAAACCAAAGTCGCTGATCTCCTTAAACCCCGGATGTTTCTTTGCAAGGTTTATGAGTTGTTCAATCATTACCTTTGCTCGGATTCTAATTCCGGCTTTGTTTCCCGATCAGGTAACGGATCCGCTACATTCAAGATCATCTTATAGACGCTCTCCATTTTCTTCTCAAGATTTTCGATACGTTCCAAAGTCTCTACCCAGATTTTATCCATATTTTCACCTCAATTAAAAATGGCGATCCACTTGACAGCAGATCGCCATTGATCATCCCATCCCACCTTGTTCTCAATGACTAACGATTTATTTTTTAAGCAGCCGGAGCCGGTGGTCTTATAAGCTCGGTCAAATATACATCGACGAAATCGGCCGTTCCAACTGCGACAACATCAAGATTAAGCTCAAGACTCGAAAGTTTGCTTGTATCCAGACATTCCGTCAATCTGCCATCTTTAACAAATTCAAGGATATAATAACCCTGGAGCGCACGCTCCTGGAGACGATGAGTCACCGCCGCCACATCAGCTATCACCTCGGGCACTTCCAGGCTGTAATCGATCCGGTTGCAAGCCTGCAAGAACCCGGCCATCCGATATTTAAAGACCTCGGTCCCGCTCTGGACCGTGATCGTGTTCTGATTCGTAATATTGAAGGGCAGGATCGTATTTACCTGGTCACCGTCCGAATGAGTCTTCAAAACGATCGAACGATAAAGATTAGATACCGGCAAAAAGATCTGATGCCTGTTACTCGTTGCCGTAACCTGGCTGCGGATCATATACTCCTTGTTCGTCATAAAAGCGGTACCGGCCGGAACGCCAACGGCCTCGACAGATGAAACGTAAAGAGTTGCTTCATTGACGGTCACACTGGCACCGTCAAAGGTATCGTCCATAATGTCAAGGCCCGTTCCGAACGTAACAATCAATTCAAGCGTGGCAAGGCCCGCCGAATCGAGCAATGAATCGATAGGCCGAATCGCATTCCACATCTCAAACTCGATCCGAGCCGCGACCATGTGGACCGTGCCAGGCGTTGCAATAATAGCAAACCCCGAAAGGCCCTCGGAATCTATATAAGGCCGCGTTCCGTGTCTTTGCTGATTGAGCCGATGCAGAGTTTCCATATCGTAATTTTTGATAACATCCCGGCCGTTCGCCCGAATCGCTATATTTTTGACGATCTGAGCAGGAGCGCTATCTTTGACTTCACCAGTCGATCCGGCTGCACGTTCGATCTTCGCGATCAACATCAGATCAATGCAGCGATAGGCATAGTTTCTCGGCAGAGGTAAAGTCCGGGTCTGGTTCTCGACATACTCAATCGAGCCGATCTCTCTTTCTAAGATTTTCATTTTTTGTCCCTCAAAAAAAATTGATGTTCAATTTCCCATAAAAGGGACTTTTAGACCCTGAAAAACTTTTTGACACCTTCGGGCATAAAGCCAATTATCAAAAAGAGAATTGCCAGGGCGATCGCCAGCGTAATTAACTGGTTGACTGTAGGAATTTTGAATGCCGCCATAAATAATCTCCTAAACTTTGGATCCGGCGGCAGAAAAAAAAAGCGATCCAGGCAAATTGTCTCTACCGCCGGATCGCTTTCGTTACTGTAAGGATTCAAATATCAAAATGTTTTCTATAGGCATTTCTCCTATTTGTCAATAACTTTTTTTCTTACGCCTTTTTTTAGCGTTACGCTTATCGGATATCCGGCCAGCCACGACCGTAACGTACTTTTTATAGGCCCGGTGATGGGCCTGCTTGTGTTTAATACTACAATGATTCTGTTTTGGGTTCGTAGGACGGAATTTCACCCCGCACCAACGACAGAATTTTGGATAATCAAGAAACAACATCGTTACAATCCTTTCAGATCGATCGTATTTGCCGGCGAATTATCGTAACGCAAGAAATTTTTTAATCAGGCCGATATTCACCCTCAACCCTGGCGAAATATTGTTTTTCTCCGCCAGGTTCAGCCGATTCGATATCCAAGTTTTTTGGTTCAACTTTGAATTGTTTTCGACAATGTTCAGCAAGAATTTTTCTCAAATCTTCCAGTGAGAAAGTTATTTCGATTTTCATTTTTCAAGCCTTTCCAATTTCTAAACCTTCCCGGCCATCCTTCCAGTGAACGTATTGATATTGCTCGAGCGCATCAAGTTTCTGCTCGATCTCCTGTCCCAGCAAGGTCCGCAAATATTCACGGTCCCGCGGTTCGTTCGTATTGAAAACATAAACTTCTTTAGCCATCGCCGTCAAAAGGCGGTTGATCCCAAAAGGCCGCTGAGTCACCCCGATCAAAGTAATATTTTTATGACGGCCCCGCTGAATAATCGCAGCAAAATTATCACTGATCTGATTAGAGCTACAGTAACAATCAATTTCCTCGACCAGAAAACAACAGCCGCCAAGCTTATAAACAAGCTCACAGATTCGCTCGATCTCCGCATCCGGTTTTAAAGGCCGATATATCAATTTAAACCTACCGCGGTAAACATTTTTCCAAAATAACAATAAATCGTTGTAATTTTCCGTCCCGAAAACAACACCGTTTTTGTACTCGCTCATCGTATCGTAAACAACCAAACGCGGCTCGCGATCAATGAGTTTGTTGGCAAGGAAAGATTTACCAGATCCACGCTTGCCGATAATAATGATCACTTTTTTTTCTGTAGCCACAAGCCAACCTTAAATAAAAATCTTCCCAAGATACCACGACAAGGCATTTCCCATTCCGCCCACTTTTTCGAGGAATATTTAGTAATTATATAATTAGGAGGCGGCGGATTGCGATTAATCCAATCTTCCCAGTGCTCATCGAAAAACTTTTGATCTCTCTTGTTCATTAGACTTTTTCAGGCTCTACGATTGCCGGAAATTTCACAATAACGCCAGGCTGTGACGGTTCGGCCGGCCGGGTTGGCTTTTTGGCTTCTTTCTGTTTTCTCAATTCTGCGATGAGAAAAAGTCTGGACCGCATAACCCAAAAAACACTAACAGACATACTTACCCAGGCATAAGCAATCACGGGAATTTTCGGCAGATAATATTCAAGCAACTGCCGCGCCGGCTCAGCGATCTGCTCAGCTTCCTTATCATCAAGAGCCAGCTTTTCTATACTTTGAGAAATCGCCCATAATTCAAACGGTATCTTGACAACACCCGCGACAACTTCAATTGATAAATCCGGCGGTTCCGGCTCCGCCACTTTTTGGGGACCCGGCGGCCGGCCCGGTCCGCGCTTTTTATCAGACGGCATGTCACCGGACAATTGGCGATCGAGATTGTCCTCAAACTCCAGGACCTTGCGGCCAGCCTGCGGATACGGCGTAATTTCAGGTCCCAGATTTACCTTAACAACCGGTTTTTCAGGAGTTGCTTTTTTCACGGTTTTTTTCTTCGATTTTTTCTTCGACATTGTTTTTCCTTTGTGATTTCAAGTGAAGCAATTTTAAGATCATAGATTTTTACATAATTTGTTTGCGAGACAAAAATATTTTCAACATTATCATCAAACAACACAATGCCTCTGCATAAAACTCTGATTCTGTAATTTGTCATTTTATTCAGGTCCTAAAACAGAATCATCTTCATTATCATCGTTGGTAACAGGTTCCGGCGGATCCTGGCCGGGTAAAAGACTTTCGACGCGCTTCAACCGCTGCTCAAAAGAATCGAGCCGGCCCAGCTCCACAACTTTGGCACCGCCGGTTTTTTTTAACTCGAACGTCGCATCGCAGGTCTCACAAACAATTTTACTTCCTTCTTTGATCGCCCTGGTCCCGCAATTTGGACAGACGATCTTTTTTGGTTCTTCGGACATACTACAACCTTTCAAAATTTAAAGTTATCACGTCGTTTGAGAATACATAGCACAAAGAAAAGACGTTTCGTCCTTTTCTCTGTTACACCTATTATTAAAGACCATAGAACCGGCATTTTGTTCGGCAATTTGACTTTGAAAATTGCTCATTTTAGAAATGCCGAGATTTATCATATACTCCATCCAATCGTAAAAGTCCCGGTCTGTTTTAAGTGATTTACGAATGACGGCCATAGTAGTTGACGTTTGGCGTTCGGCCCAGTCGATCATACCTTTGAGAGTACATTTTTTTTTTGCAATACGGATCCGCAGCTTGCCTAAAATCCCGAATATTTCCTGCCACCAATCATAAATTTTCAGCCGTTTTATATTACAATCACCCGTCCGATGGACAAAAAGAATATTGCCTGCCACCATAGAACCACAGAGAGTGACAAAACATTCCGCACTTCCGTTACAGCCGGCAAGAAAGCCAAATGCCTTTGTAGCATGATGTTGCGTAAATTCCATTTCCCACCTGATACAGTTCTCTTTTCCGCTCGATTCGAGATTTTTGTCATAGATACGGAAAAATTTACCGCCGCCCAACGATCCCCTGCGACCAAACGTCACCGCATCGTATGTCTTGCCGCCGTTCTCTTTTTTCGTCCGGTCAATCGTTTCGTTTTTACTTGCCAGGCGGAACATTGAAAAATCTTTTTTGTCTATAACATCCCGCAACTGAGCAAGTGAAACAGTACGATTGTAATCATCGAAAAAAACATCTATTCGAGAACAACGACCGTTAAGCTGCTGGATATATTCCATGAAAAGTAATAAATCGGCTTCGGTCAGCTCATCACACGCTGAACCCGGAACATCAAGCGTTATACGATCGCGATGAGCCTTTTGCCGCAATTCGGGATTTTCGTCAAAACATAGAGAAACACCGGACAGCCAAACAAACCTTGAGGAATAACTTAAAATCCCGCGAAAATTGATTTCGCAATCCCCGTAAAAAATGGAAACCATTTTTTTGACCGCTTCTAACTGGTTATAATCAAACGAGTTACGCAACCAATGAACACCGGTTCTGTTAGATTCACGTTGCTTAGACCCAGGTATTACAACACCTGGGTTCACACCTTTTGAATATGCTAATTCTATCATTTTGGGATCCTTCCAATTCGAATTCCTTGACAAAACACCGTCTATTCCTGTTTCTTACCGACAAACTCAAAATTTTCGACAATCACACGGATCCTGCTTTGCGGCTGTCCGTCTTTTTCCCACGTCTCCAGCTTGAGCCGCCCTACTATAAAGATCGGATTGCCCTTGCTGAAATGCGTAGAGATAACCTCAGCACGTTTGCCGAACCCCTGGCACTCAATAAATAGATTTTCTTCGCCCTTCGTCTCATCCGCTTTTACATAGGTTCGATTGACAGCCAGGCCAAATACTACAACAGCCGTCTTATTCGGCGTATATGACAATTCAGGATTCCTGGTCATGTAGCCCATGAGGATAACTTGATTAAAGTTCGACATATAGACTCCTTTCTTGCAGGGGATTTTGCGCTTTACTTGCGTGGACAGGATCCGAGAAAAGGCGAACCGGGGGATTTGAATGAAGATGCGGAAATAGAGGATTCCCCCGGTTCCTGCCCAACGCATTGCCGGAGCGCTCGGGTTGCATCCCTGCATTGCCCTATCCTATCCGACAATTTCGGTGAACAAATGTGATAAGCGTAATTCGGCGAACAGGTCGATTTTCCGCAAAATTCACATCTGCTATTTTTGTTACAAGGTTTAATATGTTCAAAATTCTTACAGTTTTTCATTAGATATCAAATAAATATATGTTACCGGACGTAATCTTATGCAATTAGACAGCTATCATATTTACATAAGTCTTTGTGAAATAAGGAGATATGAATCATATCATATATTATGGGACGTTAAATATCTCCAGATTCCGTCCGATCTTAGCCATTATTTAAATTTCTCCTGGTAAATCACTTAATTGCTGGACCCGGGCCGCTCCTGGAGCAACTGGCGGCCCGGGCAGGCCAATTGCGAGGCTCTTTATGATATTTTCGTATTTGAGCTGCTTAATGCCGGGTTTACCCTTGAAAACAAAATCGGCAAATACGCTCTGAGAATCATCGTCAAAGCGGATTTTCAATTGGCTGATGCCGGCCAATTGAAGGATTGTTTTGATTTGTTTCAACTCAATCATTATTCTACTTTCTTTTATAAGGCCAGGACAGGAGTCGGTCTATGATTGAGTTAAACCGGCTCCAGCCTGGTGAATCGTAAATTAACAACAATATTGGAGCTGTCAATATAATTCTCAAAAATATTTTAAGTTTTGTTATTGATCTTCAGACCGGCGATCAGGCCGCGCTTTCGGATGTTATCCCCGAGCGCTCCCAGACCGCCGCCGCCGATTAACAATTTGAGCAAACCCGGCAGATCAGGGATCCCCCCGGACGCAAGATCCAGGACCATGCTTTCGATCTTTTTGTTGCCCTCTTTCTGCTCTGTAATATCCTGGCCGGCCGCCTCGAACTTTATGATCATAATTTCCTGCTGAGCCTGCCAGATTTTCAGATCCGTGCTGAGCTGCAATTCATTCACCATCCGATTCGGATTCAATGGACTTTCCGTTAACGGCGTGCAACTTATCGCATAAAACCAGATCACAAGGCCGATGATCGGCCCGATAAAAACAAAGCGATTGTACTCAATCCATTTCCATATTTTTAACATTGTTACCTCTTTTCTATAATTTTTCGGCGTTACGGTAGCAGCTCCGGACCAGGGCGAATCGCTGGAACACGTGGGCCCGCCGGCGTTCGATTTTGAGCTAAAAACAAGGATGTGACATAATCCCGATCTCCAGCTGATTGTAGATCTATTTTTCGCCGTAACGCGACATTAACGTTTTCTGCGTTTCCGGCCCTTGCCGATTCGCCAGCCGCCTTTGACTTTGTAAACCGAAGCACGTTTGGGCTTTGCCCGCTTGGCCGCCGATTTCTTTTTATACGTTTTGCGACTGCTCTTTCGGCCGGTCGCACGTCTTTTTCTGCGTTTTGCCATTTTGTCACCTCATTAAGCTACTGCAAAAATTCTGTTCTCAGGATAACGATGGAACGATTCCCGAAAGATTTCTCCAATTTCAGATGCAGACAAATTTTTATCATAAAAATTAACATGACTAATTTGACCATCTAGATAGCCGCTGAATCTCGTCTCGGCAAATCGCAAAGACTGAGTAGTTCTCTTGGGATAATTAAAGGTGCCCGAACCGGAACCTATCGATTGGTCATTCATATAAAGCGTTAGTGCGGCACCGGTAATGCCCCCATCATAAGTAATGGCCAGTTGAGTCCATTGACCGGCATTATTCATGAAGCCTACAGTAGTTTGACATGTTAAACTACCGGTTTGGCCATAAAGCGTAAAAGCCAACCTATTCCCTGCACTTACACTCAATACATATTCAAATGTATCCTTTCCCATCAAAAAGTTATCAACATTGATTGCATTTGGCTTATACCAAAGTATTATTGATTTTTTTGTTATCGAGCCTGCTCCATCGCCAAAAGCAACTGTATCAGAATCGTTTATTTCGATATACTGACTTGAGGCAGTGACAAACTCTATGGCAGGGCCAAATTTGCCGCCAGTCCAAGTTGGACTATTTACAAACGTTCCCGTATTCCCGTTACCGCTTAAATCAAAAACTTTGTTTCCCAAACTGTTTATCGGCCAATCGCCAACAATATTCCGCCCTGGCATTGGCAAGGCCCCTGGCAATGGCTTTAAGATTCTCAAGTCATGGTCCTTTCGAGTATGCAGGCCGAAACAGTTATCGCCCTGCCTGCCGAATTGTTTACCGCATAAAGTTTACCGCCCTTTACGATCGGGCAGTTCACGGTCCGCAAAGCAGGATCCTCTGAAAACGTGTCAAGCGTTCCCAGGGGCAAAGCATGATTGACGGTATCGTACTCGTCGGCCCCGGCCCCATCCGGATCGCCGCAAGTGAGAAGCAGAAAAAAAGCGACCGTATCACCGGCGGCCGGAGCGCCGTCGTTATCGGCCTTGATCTGCAAATGCCCGAAGCTGGAATTTGTTGAAAAAGTAAAGACGTCCGATGTATCGTTTGCGCCAAATGCAATACTTTTGCTGTTGGCCGCCGCCCAGGTGATCTGGATCTCGTGATTCGCCAACGTTATGCCGCCGCCGATTTCACCGGATATCTGGCCTATGATTTCGTATTTGAAATTGATTCCAAAAACAAGATTCAGCCATTCGCCCTGGAGCGCATCGTTTGTTACGAAAATTTCGATGAAAACCGTTTCGATCTTCACGCCGGATTTAAGGATCAGCAATTCGTTGGACTTGCGATTGATTTTAACCTTTGCTTCAGCAAGATCACCGCTCGAATCCTCGACGTAAAGGTATTCCCCGGCGATCCGATAAGATTGATCCAACCTTGCCACACCCAGATCAATATATAAATGACGATAATTGTCCCAGCCCCGCCGAACCTGTTCGGCCAGCCGGATATCCCATTGCTCGATGTCACGATCGCCCATTATTTCCTCAGCAAAATCAAAATAGCCACTATAGCAAGCGCCGGCAAAAATAAAGCTGTCCCCGTTACGGCCACCTTGCCGGCCGGCGTTTCAATTATCTGATATACCTTGTCAAGAGTTAACCAGGCAACCACGCCGGCCCCGATGATCGCAGCGCCGATGATCGCCGCCGTAATTCCAATGCCGACGCCGGCTTCGTAAACTTTCGGAATTTCATCCGCGGCCGGCTCTGTAACAAGAATTTTAAATATTACAATGTTACCAGCGGGCAAACTGTGGCTCAATATACGAAAATCTCTCCTCTTTTCCATTTGCCACTCGATTAACGCGATCTGCGCGGCAGTCATCCAGAGCATGCCGGTCGTTTTGTAATGAAGTTCGATTACATCGCCCGGATTCAACGGTTTATTTTTTTCGATTTCTATTTTTTCCATTGCTTTAAATCCCAAAATATGCAATATTCGATCAGGCGATACGCTGGTGTTCATTTCAAACACCACAACCATTAAAATTTACCATTAAGCGTATCGCCCTTTTTTTAATCAAAGTCGATGGGTTCAGCCAAAGAGCCGAAGTTTTTCCAAGTAAAATAAGCAGGGGCGTTAGAAGCCCGGATTTCAAAAAACTCACCTTTCGCAACATGAGCCGATAAACATTTATCGGTATCCGTATCATTTGGATCAGATTCCACCATCTGTATTAAGTCACCGGTTCCAACAACATCATCCGTCGGACCGACATAAATTTTTATATGTTCAGAAACACCCAAATCCACATCCCGAACGTATATTATGCCGGCCTTCTGCGCTTGATAAGCGTGATCCATCAAAAAAGTATTTCCGTCGCTGTCCTTATTATTATATTCACTCAAACTCAACGGAGGACTTCCAACATTAACACCCATGCTACCATTCTCCCGTCCCGACAACCTGTGCCGCCGTTGCGATCCCATAGATCGGACCGCGATAATTGTCAATTGAAAAAGGAACGCCCGGCTGCAATTCCCAACTCCACACACCAGGAGCGCCCCCTATCGTCACCGTATTGGCAAAACCCAAAAATATACTTCCTGTATTTGTCGACAATGCCTGGATCGATCCACCTTTTCGAGCAGCCCGGGCCGCCATGATCAAAGTAGCCCCGGGCGCCGCCGCTATTGTTACACCGATAAAGTTTTCCGGCACCTGATCGCCCTGCAACTCCGCAAGAATATCCGATATGCCGGCAACCGTCGCGGACCTGTTATCGATAATATCCAGCATGTCCGGTGATTCGGTCCCGTAAAGTATAACCATATTACCAGTCTGGCCGGCCGGCGTTGTTATCAGCAGCTTATCATAAGGCGTCCTCAGACCTGTTTGCCTGAAACACTGCAAGGCCGGCTCACTGGATTTGTTGACCTTTATACCGACATAGTCCGTTTCATTCGGAGAGGACCAGACATAATACACGTTACCGGAAAGATGATAAGGCTGATCAATTACCTGGACGGCCAGGTTGATAGTAAACGTTTTCGGAACGCCCATCGACGCGCGGCGGACATATTCGATCTTCTTTGAAAACGTATCGACAATTTTATCGAAAAGCTCCATGTCACTTCCTCAAAAGCAGAATGAGAATAATAACGGCCGCTATTACGCCAACGCCTATTTTGGCCGTCGGATCAATCTCATGCATGATCGACAAAACAGGCTGCTTTCCCGTCTGATCAAAGCCGAGATTGAAAAGGCCTTTGACCTGCTCAAAAACATCACCGAC
>Ga0307377_10005558_pt1 | contig 13473 bp, 20 predicted proteins | sample TR3MG_FD_202535 | JGI IMG/M metagenome (GOLD analysis project Ga0307377, IMG submission 202535) | Soil microbial communities from Risofladan, Vaasa, Finland - TR-3 | ecosystem: Environmental > Terrestrial > Soil > Coastal area > Acid sulfate soil | place: Finland: Risofladan, Vaasa | collected... | reverse complement strand
GTTGGATCGGCGGATTCGTCTCGAAAAAGCATGTAAGGATAGAGGGTTATGGCCGAAACTTTAAAGACCCTTGGATACCAATGATTGAATTTGGCTCGAATAATCATGGCTCAACCTCAAAATTCGGCAACCTCAACGTGGCATTTGTAGTTGTGGCGATTACAATACGCTCCGAGAAGGACTCTCAGGGCATCGACGTTTCGACCTTGTCTACCGATCACTTTTCCAACGTCTTTCTTCTCTGGAGATATAGTGACAATAATTGATTGTCGTGTGATATTTACATCAATATCGACATTGGCGACCTCTTCAGGCTCCAATAAAGCCGGTAAAATATCGTTGACCAAATTAACAACATCTTCTTCTAAATCACTAGACATTTGACAACCCATCAAAACAATTCAATAATAACATTAAGGAGGTAATTAAAAATGCAACCTCAAATAATACAAGTTCTACCCAACAACAGGACTTTTAAAACCGACACCAAAGGTATTAAAAAATACTTTGATGACCCCGACCTTCTTGACGACAAAGAAAAAGAGGGTTTGATTCAATTCGCACTAGCACTGTTATTCACGGGACAAATCTCAAATTGATCTGCAACCCCGGCCTTTTCGCCAATGACAAACTTTTCGTCTCGACGTAGTTGAAACGATATGCTCACCCGTTCGTCTTTGTCGTCGAACGAAAAGTCAAATCCCTTTGCGTCTAAGTTATTAAAATAGACATTACCCTTGGCGTCTCTAAAGGCGACCGTTAGCGCCCTGTCTATGGCCTCTGAGCCCCCAAATTTTTTAACTGAGAATACCTTTTTCAAAACTTCACCTGCATCTTTCCACCCTCAGACCAATGGAACATCCTGGTCTCAACACTCGACCACAAATAAGTCCTTTCTGGTCCCTCTGGGAGACATGAAATATAATTATTCATATCAGACAAGCTTCGATATCCGCCGATCGGAGCCGCCCTTTCGATCCAAACTCTTTTAGTAGTGATATCGCTTACATCTGTCGAGTTTGGGATCGCATAAATATCAAAAGAGAACTTGCCGCAAACATCGAAGAGAATATCACCGGCTGACGCACACACAACCGGAGTCATCCCCGCCCCCTTGATGACATCCAAGTGGGTTTGAATATCACCCCTACTTCTTTGCGACGAGACACCCACCCCATCAAAGACCGGACTCTTCGAATTGCATATCTCTTGCACAATCTCAAGACATTCGCCGGGAGACCCCTCTGGTTTTGCAAAAGCCTTAAGACCCAATTCCTCAAGGTCTTCAACGAACAAATTACGCCCATAAGGGTAATTCATCTTCACATATTTGATGCCCGCGTCGGCAATAGTTCTAAGCCACTTTTTGGTTGGGACAGCATCACCGACATTGACATTCATGCCAATAATCATTCTTCCCCCCCACAAGTGCATTTGTCACACGGAGCATGACACTTCGAGCATAGGTTTTTAGACTTCATATAATCCGCATCAGGATTTTCTGACTTTTGAATAGTGTCACCCTTTTCAGGGCTATGATCTAAATCTGACATACATAACTCCAATCCCTTAACATCGTCCTTACACACTCCGACTTCTTTTAAAAGATTTGCCGTCGCACTGAAAGCAATATTTATAAGGTCTTTCTCGTCGCCAAAAAATTCGACCCTAGTTTTCGCCTCATTTTGTGTCTGTTCGTCTTTTATCATTATCACAAAACTCATCACTTCTCCTCTTCAATCTTGCGCTTTACCGTTTTAATTTCGACCTCAATATCAATCTTTTTCTCCGCCAAAACCGTAATCGAATAGTCCGCAGGATATTCGACCGTAGTTTTATAACTTTTCTGACTGATATCTTTCTTGAGAATAGTTTCATCCAACTTTAAAAAATCTCGACCAAGAACAAAACCCACCGTGTCCGTTGGAAAGCCCTCTACAGGATTTCCGTCTTCTAAAAGTTTTATATCAGCCGAGACAAGATCTCCAGCCTCATATACTCCAACATTAATAATGCGATAACCCTTGATCTTGTCCCAATGCGCGTTTACATCCTCAACGCTGATATGCTTTTTCTCTACAAGGGCATTCTTAACCGAATCGATTTTAACTTCGAGGTCTCCAAGAATTCGAAAAGTGTTGGAAATCACCCCCCGTGTTGCGTTTAACTGTCTCTCCATCTGAGTCATTTTTTGCATTAAAAACTTAATCCTGCTTTTATTCCCTGTGTCTTTATCACTCATCATCGTCCCCCAACCCTATCAATTCGTCCTTCAAACCCGCAGACTCTTCTACCGTAGAAAAATCGTCTTTTATATACCTACCGACAAGAACTCTAAGATCTCTCAAGGATGGTTCAGACCCGACAGAGTCTCGACCGGAATAAAACATCAATATCAAAGACAGACACTTCCTATAGTCTTTACTTTTAAAAGTCGCCTCAACAATTCCCGAGCCGCACTCTTCTACCAGAAATTGAAGCAACCCCTTTTGATGTTCTTTTCCCAACCTTTCAAATTCATCTATAAACTTCGCAAAGTAATAATCTTGAGAATCAATCAAGATCTCCCTGAACATCCTTATCAGAATCTCTTTCGACTTCACCTCTCCCCCATCCGAGCAAACGTGCCAAACTGACAACCCCATCTTTGTTGGGGATCACCTTTAAATATGCCTGTAGCACCTTCAAACTGGCCTTCCTCCGCCCCTTCTCAACGTCACAAAGGTATTGGGGGGTGAACCCACTAAGAGACGAAACATCTCTCAGTTTTAGTTTTGCCCCAATTCTAATTTCTCTCAGACATGTCCCCATCATAATAAGCAACCAATCTCCATCCGTAGGGTAGAAAAACCCTTGCTCGCATCTCAGCTTGTCGAAGCCACCACTCCCTAATGCTCCCCGCCTTCTTAAACCTAGCCCACCACTTGAGAGTAATTTTTATAAAAATCATATTAGTCTCTGTAGCAACCCTGACCTCGACTTCTTTAAAAGCTTTGGTCGTCGAGACAGCCTGTCCCCAAATCATATATGAGACCTGTTTGACCATGTCTCCGCTATACGACAGTGGAATACCTTTGCTCACTCCGCTATGCGACAATGGGATTCCTCTATTCATATACGCCGCACAATCTCTTCCATATCAAACAATTTTCTACACCCCCGAATAAAGTCCATTTTCTCAAGTTCAGCTTTCTTGATCGACTTCTCAAGACTTCGGAACTCCCTCCAATGAAAAATATAAAGGCCATTAAAACCTGGACGCCCTTTCTCTCTTTTAATTCGGATGTTCAGAAAAACATACGACTTGCCACCAGCTCTCTCCCACCTCTCAAGACCCTCTATTTGACACTCTCTCAAATGTCTAAGCCCGAACGCTTGGAAACTCTTTAGCATCTTCGCTTCGATTGCGATCGGGACACCGTCAATAACCGCGACCGCATCGAACGGCTTGGCCGCATCAAACCTTGTCTTCATGCCTTGGAAGTGGGGGAAATCTGAAATTTTCAGCCAAAAGGTGTTCTCCATCTGACCGAAAGAGTGTTTCAGTTCTGTTAAAAAATTCGCTTCTTTCACTCAAGCCGCCTTCGAGAACCCATCGCTATCTTTTACAATATCGACCGTGTCTTCAAAAAATGATTTAAGTTCTTCATCGTGAGAGATAACGATGACATGCTTCTTCTGAGATATCTCTTTTAAAAGTGCCAAAAATCCATCTCTGCCATTTCCATCCAAGTAAAAATCCTGCTCGTCAAATACGACCACGTTGAACTCGTCCCCGTAGTATTCAGTCATGAGGTCTGACAATGCCATGTCTACGGCAAGCGATATTCTTCGCTTCTCGCCGCCCGAATACGTCCTGAACGGCATCTTTTCCCCACCGACACACACCACACATTCAAACTTCTCACGGACCTCACCGCTCTTAAGAGTGGTCTGTGTGTCGAATTCTACCGAAATGCTGTCCGACATAATCGACAAATAGTGGTTGGTTTTGTCTGTGAGTGTGGCACAAAGAGAATCGAACAAAAACGACTTGATCCCAGCATTTCCGAAAGCATCCCTCCAAAAGCCCCAAATCGCCCTTGTATGCGATATTCTTTTAAGAGATGCCTCGATACTCTTTATCTTAGATCGGCTCTTCAGCTCTTTGTTTTCGGCCTCCATCAAGCGGTCTGTCCACGGATTTACAGCCGCCTCCAAATCTTCGATGGTTTTTTGCCGATGTCGAATAATTTCTCGAAGTTTATCCGACTCAATCGCCGCTTCTCGACACTCTTCTCTGGATCTCTTGAGCTTTTTTAAAGACTTCTTTTTTAAAAGCACTTTCTTTCCAAGAGACTTCAGCCTCTCGCTCCCCTTCTCAACAAGCCCATTCAGCCTTTCGATCTCATCTCTGTCTTTTAAAACAACACCCGCGATGAGGTCCGGATCGGTCTCTTGAAAGCAGACCGGACACTTACCCTCGACCTCTAAGGCTTCTTCAACCTTTTCTTCTAGGGTGGCAACCTTTGCACTCACCTTCGCGACCTTGACTGACAAAGACCGCGCTTTGGTCTCTAAAGCCTCGACACCCCCTTCTTTGATCTCAATCTCTTTTAAATAATATTCATCGTCCCCAATTTCTGGAATCTCCGCCAACCTATTTTTAGCATCAAGAATAACCTTCTTATTGGTTTTAATTTTTTCAGAGACAACCTCATCATAACTCCCCTCCCTCTCTTTCCAGTCTGCAATCTCATCGTCTGAGGGAATACTCCCTTCAATCTTGTCGATGTCTCGCATTTTTTCATTAACGTCTTGTTCGATCTCTGCAAGTTTTGTTTTGATGTTTTTCAGACGCTCATCGAAATCAACTCTTCGAATTTTTCCCAGGATGTTTTTCTGTTCTCTGTCAGTCGCCGAGACGAAATTGAAAGTCTCTTCTTGAGCAAACAACACCGAGCAACGGAATAGATTGAAATCGACTTTTAAAAACTCAAGAATATCGTCTTGAGTCATCTTCTCTGTCCCACCTCTTCTTTCCTCACCGTCTACCGACCAGACTAAACTGTTCCCCAAAGACTCGTCTTTTCTTGTTCGAGTGATCTCGACAACCTTTCCGTGCGCTTTTAAAGTCGCCGAGACAACACAATTTTTTTTAATCTGTCGATTAACAACCTCATCACCCCGCGCACCTCGGACAGTCTGACCAAAAATACACCACGACAGCGCGTCACAGGGAACAGAGCTTTTGCCAACACCGTTCTCACCCCTAATGAGGGTCATGCCCCCATTTTTAAATTTGAAGCCCCCGTCTTTAAAAGACATGAAATTTCTAACCGACACTTCTGAAATATACATTCTTCGCTCTTGTGATTAAATTCGCTCGGTATTTGACCCTAAACTCTTTTGAAATCTGTTTGTAACAATAGGCCAGACTCTTTCTGTCATGGTTTGCCGACAGCCTATTGACCCAAACGTTTCTAAACCTATCTAAATCTTTCTGGCTCTTTGGTTTGTATGTTATGTGACCAGCAATCGAATCGATATAATGCACACCATCCTTCTCGACGACTTTAAACTCAGTTCCAAAGTATTCGAAAAATTGAGCTTTGATTTTATTTTTTAACCAACCCATCTTTGATCCTTTTAAGAGCCGCACTACGTTGTGCATCTTCGAAAACCGCTCCATGCTTATGTCGAAGATCATCCGCATCTTTCTTGTAAAATCTCTCTTTAAAGCTCTTTTGCATAGCCGCTATTTGCCTATCGGACCCCTCGCCGCCAACTCTCACGAAAGACGCTCTGACAAAAATTCTCTTCACCTTTCCACCGCAATCGCAATCGCCACTCCAATCGTCACTCATCATCTCCGATCGGACCATCATCACTTTTCTCTCTTTGCATTTTTCGCATTCGGTGTCATACGTTGGCAATTTCTTTGTAAACCTCCATCAGCTCTTTTCTTTTAAAAGGATGTTCGACAAAATCTACATACTTTTCAATCAACTCAATCTCATTTCCAATATCGTCAACCTTAAGCCGAGAGACCATTTCGCTTTGGGTTTTGTTTTCTATTTTTGTAAAACACGGCAAACCCAAAGTGGACTTTGTTATTTTAGAGACCTCTTTTGAAGACCCCCTGACAATTGCACGTACCTTGTCAAAAGGGGACACCTCTGGAAGATCGTAAACAGGTTTACCTTTTTTAAAAGTCACTTCGACATCATGAAATCTCGGGAGCCCACCGATCTCAATGAATCTCTTTTTCCCCGTCGCCTGATCGTAAAAAAGCACACCCTTTGTCTGTCCCACTTCGCCGAACGAATGCTGCATAGGGGAGCCAATATAGATTATGTTTTTGATCTTTTGATGAGCATGGTAATGACCAAGAAAAACATTTTTAAAACGCCTGAAGAACTTTGGATGGACCCCCTCAATATCTTTAATTGGGAGTCCACCCTCCGTCCCGTTTGAAGTCGCACCAGAAACACCGCAATGACCAACGCAATCCATCTGATCATGTTTTTTGAAGGACTTTAAAACACCCTCGGTGTCACGAACATAAGGGAGGAATAACATTTCATGATAATCTTCCAGGCAGGGCTTATCAAAAACTTTCCACCCCCGAAATCGCTCATACACCTTTAGCGGATGAATCTCCCCATCCCTATCAGCCTGATCGTGATTGCCAACGATATCGATATTTACAAGGCCATCATCACACCAGCGCGACCTCTCTTCGTATAAAACTTTTAAAAGTATTGTCTTAATCACTCCGCGCTTGTCGAACATGTCTCCGCAGTTGACCAGAAAGTCCACACCATTTTTTTGAGCAATGTCTCCGATAGCCCTGTGACACTTCACAAATGACTCAATGTTTTCCACCCGAAGGTGCATATCGGAATAAAACAAATACCTCAAAACAAATCCCCATACGACTTCAAGGCCATTGACACCGGAAAAGACAAAAGGACTTCAACAAAACGCATCTCTTTGTGACCGACATCTGTCACTCCATCTTCAGCCATCCTCTCGGTAATAAAATCGATAGACGCATCCATCAACTTTCTCGCTTTTAAAATCTGCTCTTTTGTCAAACTGCCCGTAATGATCGACTGAGCATATCCCGAAGACTTCAATTCTTTTGCATACTCGCTGGGAGTCATCTCATTCCTCTACAATTCCCGTTTCAAGGATCTTAACCCGCGCACTTTTAAAAGGCGGAGCCAAGTGGTTCTTGACAACATCAACTTTGACATCGATTCCAACAGCATTTCTTACACCCTTAGACGTTTCGTAAATCTTTGCGATCTTTGAACACTCAATTCGAATTGACGAAAAATACTTCGGAGCCAAACCGCCCTTAGACGTTGTCTTCTTCTCAAAACTTGTGTTCGTTTGCTTGTGTGTGACCTGATTGATCATAATAAATGCAGCATTGCACTTTCGAAGAAAATACCTCGTTCGCCGAAGTCCAGCCGTAATTGCCTGAGCCGCCTTCATATTGTGATCTTTGGTCGATTCGTCAATCTCGTTTTGGCAAGGGGTTGCACCAACCGAATCCCAAACAAAACACACCTTTCGATTCGCCCACTGAGGTTTGCTTTTAATGAGCTTCATCCAATTCACATACTTCTCAAACGCAGACTCGATGGTGTTTGCTCGGGTGATAATAAATTTAGACCGATCAAGACCCATCTTAATCGCACGTTCGATATTAAACTTATGCTCGGTGTCAATCAAAACACCAATCCCACCGTCCTTTTGTGCGCCAATTAAAGCATGTGTGGCCAGAGTGGTTTTCCCGCTGTCCTGCTTGCCAAAAATCTCAACTATATGCCCACACGGGAACCCCTGGACTCCCATGATCTCCGCTATCGGAGACGGCATATCAATCCAATCCGAGACCTGAAGTAAAGAGTCACAACCTTCTTCGGGAACAAAGATGTCAGGGATTATTTCTTTCGCCGCAGCGACAAGCTCATGAAAGTCTACATCACCGGACTCAGACTCCCGAACATCTTCGTCTTTCCTTTTAAAAGTCTTCTTGGTTTTACTCTTCTTCTTCATCTCGAACCTCCAAGACCTTCTCCATCACAAAGTCATACACCCTGGCAAAAGCTTCATCCGAGGTCTCTTTGGGACCGACATCCGACGAATAAGATGCACTGATCGTCTCGGATGAATATTCGACCTTCCACGGAACTTTGATGGAATAAGTAAACGAGACCCTGTCCGCTTGCTTTATTTTAGAGGCTTTTTCTTTAGGGGCTTTTATTTCCCTCATCACTCAACCCCCATAGTCCTAAGTTCTTCTTCAAGATCTTCATCGTCGCTTATTTTCTTCGAAGGTTTTTTCTTTAGTTTTTTCTTTAGGGGTTTTTTCTTAGGCTTTTCCTCCTCTATCTCATCATCGTCGTCGTCATCGTCATCATCGTCATCGTCATCATCATCATCGTCATCATCATCTTCGATCTCGTCATCATCGATCTCATCATCGATCTCGTCATCGTCATCGTCTTCAATCTCGTCATCGATCTCGTCATCATCGTCTTCAACAACGGCCTTTTTCTTCTTTCCACCGAAAGGAATTTCCTCTTCAGTGAAAGGTAGGTCTTCAACACCAATCTCAAGAGCTTCGGCAACAATTTCTCTGATCCTATTGTCCCAAGAATACTCTTTCCCAAGATCTACAAGGTCCATCGTCATGCCCATAAGCTTCTTTGGGATCTCCGAGTCGGACATCATGGGTTTTATTTTATACGATGTTCCAAAAAACTTTCCCCGGCTTGGGTCAACATTCTTAGTTATTCTCCAATCGCGACCAGCCTTTCTGTCCCAAAACTCACCCAAGTCAGAAATCCAAGACATGATATCTTCATGCACCGTCTCAGGGCATGTCCACACACATACCGATGGTTTAATGCCACCGTCCGCATTGCCGTAATCAATGACGTTCATCAAAGCCTTGCGTTGCGGTCTCCACTCTTTCGCGGCGTCTAAATCCTTTTTCCTAACCTTGTCGTATTTTTTACAAATAGGACAGCCGTCGCCAAGACAGCCGACAGGAATTTTTATAGCTCGACCGTCCTTCTTTTTGAACGGAACAAAGTGAATAAACTTTTCAACATAAAACAGCTCATCGTCGGGCTTATTCCAATGAGGAAGTATGCGAATTCTATTCTCCCCGTCGCGAAGCTTAAGAACTGCCGTGGGACTACTAAAATCCGCCCTCTCTGCCTTTCTCTGCTCGACCTCTTTTGCCTTTTTTAAAAGTCTTTCATACAGCGCACTTTTACCAGACTTCTTCTTCATATTTAACCCCTTTATTTAAAATCTATTCTTCGTCTTCAGACCCAAAGTCTTCAATAAAATCCGCAAACTCTTCGATCTTTTCCGCCAGTGTATTGAAGAGGTAATCTGTCAAATCAACCACCCCATCCGAGACCTCTTCGCTAATCTCTTCGCGAAGAAGTGGTAGGTTGTCCATAATAGCCATGGCATGTTTTTTAATGAGAATGACAAGCTCTTCTTCGGTCACTTCGTATACTTCGTCATCATCATCGTCATCACCCTCGACGCCATCAACATCCTTTTCAATGTCCTCTAATTCTTTCTTAGATTTCTTTTCACTTTCGTCTTCAGAAAGCTCTTTGACTTTTGATTTAATTTCACTAGCCGAGACCTTGCCCTCAAGAATGTCTTTCTTGATCTTTCCCTTCTCTTCTTTCGGAATCTTTTCTTCAGAGTTGGTGTAGGTGTAGCATGTGTCCCAGGACGGCAAAAGTGCCTCTGGATCTTTCTCCAACCTCTTCTCAATCACAGAGCCCCAATTTTTGATAACCTTGACAAATTTAGTAACCGTGGAGTAGTCGAGATTTTTGAACTCATCCACACAGTATTCGCGAAAACTTTTAAAACCCATCTCTTTCCATGCGTCTTCGTCGTGAATTCTCGTGACCAAGGCCGCAAATTCAAACCAACTTCGACCAAGCTTTGCATACGCCTGTTTAGCCTTATCTTGAAGTTCTGTCACAATCTCAACAGTCCCCCCATCCTCTACCGAAACAACCTCTGTCTCTTTGGCTTCCTTCTTTTTCTTACTCATTTCATTTCCCTTCTACGGTTCGCATTCTTGGTCTGAACCATACTTGATTTAATTTCAAAAGCTTTTGCTATCTTAGATAGAACAGAAGCGTTTTCCTGGTACTCGCATATCTTAAGCCGATATTTGCGATATTTCGGCATCATCGATATCTTTCTTTCCATTTCTTTGAGGGTTTTAAAATTGCCATGCTCTTCAACCAACGACTCGCCTTGCACCGACTTCCAAAGTTCGAAAGAAGTCTTTGCTCGCTCTAATTTTGCAGCCGCCTTCTCAGCTAGAACAGCGTAATAACCAAAGTTTGCCGCAGCGATATCTAGCTCTCTTTCCAAGTCTTCAGAAAGCGTCAGATCCTCACGAATATCGACAGTCACCGTGTCAGGGGCCACACCCCCAATTTCGACAAAAAGATCCTTCGTCATGTGGAATTCCTCCACGCCTATATACGCCAGTAGTTGTGTTTTTTATGAAAAAAGTTTTAGGTCGTTTACATCAACGCTGTTGCCACCGCCCCAGTCGCTTTTGGTCCCAAAGATTTCAACGATGTCTCTCTCTTTGACTTTTAAAACCGCCCACTCTTTTGAGAAGAATGTCACGTCAATGCTCTGGTCTACGTCTACGAGTCTCGCCTTCGCCATGCGATTCTCATTTTTGTCTTTAAACACCGCGAGGTCCATAATCATTCCGCCGACCGCAACAGGCTCCCCGGGGAATACCTCGCCCAACTCTGATTCGCTAAAGCAATGGGTGGTAAACGGGTAGGCAATCTTGAGAGGGATTTCAAACGTCCCCAAGACATCATAGAAAAGGGTCTGGAACTCTCTTCGAGACAGCCTCTTAAACTTCTCTTTCGGTCGAAAGGAATACAACTCCTCAAGGACATCATTTCGTTCGCCAAAGGCGTCAAAAACCCCCGCATAGGCGAGATTTAAAACCATATCAAATCGGCACTTGCTTTTGTTTATTCGGTCATAGAAATCGGCAATTGAGTGAAATGGCCTTTTGCTCACGATCTCACGAGCCGCCCCCTCGCCCACCTTTTTTATTCCCCTTAATCCCCAATACACAATTCCATCTCGACTTTTAAAATCGACATCCGACTCCTCCAAAGACGGGAGCTTTACCCCAACCCCCATCCTGGTCGCCGCAGACTTGTGTTTGATGAGATTGTCAACCATGTTTTTTCGAGCGTCCCAGGTCAACACAGACGCCCAGAACTCATTGGGGTAGTGTACCTTAAAATGCTGAGAAATATACGCTACAAGGCTATATGCAGCCGCATGAGAACTATTAAACCCATACTCCGCCGCTTGCTTAAATTGCTTCCAAAGTCCAGCCGCTTTCTTTTTGCTCTTTAGGGTTTTGGTCGCACCTTTGACAAACCTGTCTTCAAAGGTGGCCATGACATCAGCTTTCTTTTTCCCCATGGCCGACCTGAGAATATCCGACTCAGCCATCGGAAGACCAGCAACAAGATGGGCTGTTTGTAAAAACTGTTCTTGGTAAATTATCACCCCGAAAGTGTCTTCAAAGTGTTCTTTGACGCAATCGTGAATATACTCTGGCTCTTCTAAACCCTGCTTTCGTCTCCAAAACCGTGTGTGGAAATCATTGGCAAGGCAAGCTGGTCTACCGAGTGACGTGACAGCCATGAGGTCACTTAACCTCTCAGGGCTGACATTTCTCAAAAGCTCTTTCATCACGTCGGATGAAAACTGGAAAACTCCGTCAGTCTCCCCGTCTTGAAACATCTTCCAAACTTTCTTGTCAGTCTTAGCTCGTGCAATATCGTGAATAGCGTCAATGTAGTTGTCCGCAGTCAGTCCGCAATCAGAGTTTTCAATTGTACTTTTAAAAATGTCGTACTCTTTGATCCCAAGAATATCCATCTTGATAAGACCCTGACTCATCACGTACTTGTCTTCAGACTGCGTCACCAAAATTCGATCGCCCTCTTTAGCAACCCTCTCTTTTTTGTTGAGCTTTTGACTCTTGACCGGCGTCACCTCGGCGTAGGGTTGAGACGATATGATCACACCCGCAGGATGAATGCCCTGAGTTTTTATCTGTCCGTTGATAGTTCTCACAGAAAAATCGAAGTCGGGGTTGGCCTTCATCGCAGCATCAAGTTCAGGACATGCGTCCATGGCAGCATCAAGACTCTGGTCTTCGTCTTTGTCGAGGTTTAAAGACTTGGTCATTTTTAAAAGATCGGTATGATCAAAGCCGAAGTGTTTTCCAAAGTCGATGATGGAACTCTTGAGCTTCAGCCGACCGTAGGTTCCAATCTCGCACACCTTGTCGTGACCATACTTCTCAAAAATGTAATCTTTGATCTCTTGTCTTCTGTCCGATTCGAAGTCCAAGTCACAGTCTGGGAGTTCTCCGGTCTCACACCGGATCTCATTTAAAAACCTCTCAAAAATTAATTTATATTCGATCGGGTCAAGCTTTACGATGTCAAGCAAATACAAGACAAGACTACTAGCTGCACTTCCGCGTCCCACACCAAAATAAATCCCATTCTTCTTTGCGAATGCCAGGATATCCCAAATAATTAGAAAGTAATCTTCAAGCTTGTATTTCGAAATGAGTTTGTACTCTTTCAAAAACCGCTCGACATAAACACTTTTGGGGGCGATCCCCTCCCACCGACCGCTTTTGATAAAGCTTTTAAAAGCCGACGTGGTTAAAGCTTTGAAGAGTTCAGAGGAACTTTTGGCTCCATGTTTTTTGAACTCCGACTTTGACCGATAGGTCGGAAGGTAGTGCCTTGCCGTGGGGAATTTGAAATCAACACACTTCTCATATATCTCCCAAGTATTTCTCATCGCCTCGGCAAAAAAGGCGATCGGAATACCCGAGTGATGTTTCTTGAGATTGGTCAAGATCTCCCTCGGGTGCATGAGATAGCATGTGTCGAACTTGTTCCCCTCCTCAACAGCCTCAACCCTTTTGAAAGAACCGGCTTTTAAAATCTCTTGGACCTTAAAATGCTCCGGTAAAATATAGTGACAGTCGTTAGTCACGACTGATTTAAAATCTGGGAGAAGATTATAGTAGATCTCATTCATCGCGACCTGCAAGTCAGGCTTATGAGGCTGGTACTCGACGTAGAAATCATCTTTAAAGATTTTCCTCAATAATTTCGCCCACCAAACGACTCCCTCGCATGGGACGCCCTCAGCCTTCATAAAAGCCTGTTTGCCCAAGACCCCCCCCACACATGCGGTCAGGCAAATAAGTCCCTCAGAATGCGATTTTAGGGCTCTGAGGTCTATTCTAGGTCGGTAGTAGAAGCCATCAGTGTGCGAGAACTTTTGAAGAGCGAGAAGGTTTTGCCATCCGCTAAAGTCTTTGGCGAGAAGAATCATATGAGAACTCTT
>Ga0307377_10005557_pt1 | contig 13473 bp, 11 predicted proteins | sample TR3MG_FD_202535 | JGI IMG/M metagenome (GOLD analysis project Ga0307377, IMG submission 202535) | Soil microbial communities from Risofladan, Vaasa, Finland - TR-3 | ecosystem: Environmental > Terrestrial > Soil > Coastal area > Acid sulfate soil | place: Finland: Risofladan, Vaasa | collected... | reverse complement strand
ATCAGATACAAGGATATAAATTATGGGTTATGCCTGCAATGGATTTTTGCAATACTATGGAATTTCCAATTGCAATACTATGGAATTTTAACTTGCAACTTTCGGTATTTTTATCTTACAACAAACAATCCTGCCCAAGCATTATTACCTTGACCAAAAACTAACAGTTCTGTCTGACCCACAAAGTATTCACCCTGAGAGGATTCAAATAGAGTAATTGGTATGCTAACGACTTTTTTTAACCCGCTTTCTTCAGTCATGGAATACCCCTTTCGTCTGTGATAATTATAATTTATTCAAGATTTATTAATAAAGATACTATTTCATTGTGACAGAGGCAACGTTAATATGACTATAAAAAATATAGCTCTATTGTGGTTACAGGGCACGTTGGCGTTACTTCATTGTAAGCTTTTTAGCCCGACTCCCGATAAACATGACTTAAACCCCTGGTGTGTCTCGCTTCTTCATTTTAATTCTGGCACTACAATCTTTTACCCTTCAGTGATCGATTTCTCTTTAGTTGATCTTTGACATTTAGTATGCGGTAAATTTCCTTATGTTCAGATTCCGGTATCCCTGAGGACCTGATGTGATGTATTTGGTCGTTTTCGTCCGTCATAATTATGGTTGTTCGCTGGTGGGTCGATAACACATCCTTGATCGTGGACCATCGACGATGATCTCCATTGTTCCGAAGCTCACGCTCAATCAGGATGAGCAGATGGTAAGCGAGAACGGATATAAAAAGATGTGCTTCTGTTCGCTCGGCTAACTGGTGGTGAACTGGTCTGAATCCCAAATCGGTTTTTAAGTCACGGAATGCTTCCTCCACCTTGACTAAGGTCGTATATAGCCGCCAAATCTCCTGGGCACTGAGATCTCTATGACTGGTTTCCATCACATAGCAACCAGTTAATGTTGCACGTTTCTCCCGACTGGGCAATTTTATCCAGGAAAGACTAATAACCTTTTTCTGTTCTTTATCAAGTTCAAGGGATATATCGTAGTATTGGGCCATAGAGGGATAACGTTCTTTGATTCGGCCCACTCGCTCGGCTACCTTCGTGGCCAAAAGAACGCCTTTCTTACTCACGGACGCTTTTAGACGCTCCAGATCCTCCAAAAATCGTTTTTCCTTCAAGGTATCCATAGCCCGTTCCTTTTGTTCTCGTCCTTCACTCCAGCAAAGCACCCGGCAAGCATCCTCCGTCATGATCTTTTTAACATAGACAGGAGAAGAGTCTTCTTTAGAGTCAGCCTCTATTTTGTCAAATGTATCCTTAGCTAGGGTAAACTCTTGGACATAATCTTTTTCAGTCGCTCGTCTCTCTACCACGATATAGGGATAATGTTTTGCTTTGAGCAATTCAAGATTATTTTTAGTAGCAATTCCTCGATCCATTACAATGGTGGGAAGTGTCTCCATAAAAAGAGTCTCATCCTCGACATAAAGTCGCTTCAGAATCTCGTCTAGGGTCTCAGGTTCCGACTGGTTTCCTTTGTAAATCTGGCTAAAGATCGGAAACCCCCGGTCATCCACGACCAAAGCGAGCGTGACTAAGGGGCAATCGCTTCGTTTTTCCTTAGAATGACCACGATGAGCCATCGTGTTTTTAGAGGCCCCACCTTCAAAATATGTATTCGTTAAATCGTACAGGAACAGGGAATGTTGTTGGGGAAAAAGGGCTTCTTCCTGTTTCCTGAGTTCTTTCTCCAACTGCTTTTTATGGGATAAAAGCGTGTCACCAATCTCGTAGATAGCATTCTTTCCCATGTCACTCAAATCAACCTCTAACATTTCCAAGAGAGACGTATTCTTCTTTAGCCAATATCCTGTCTGACGTTCGCTTGCCGGTTGAATCAGCCGTCCAAGAACAACGGCTTGGGCCCAGGATTGCTCAGCTGCGGAGAGTCCACACGTTTGCAACAGCTTATCAAACCCTAGACGCTCCCAAAACGCATGAGCGACTAATTCCGGACCTAAAGAACGGCTCATGGTATGTTCGACACTTTCTAAGTCGATGGCACAAATCGTCTGTTTTTGTTTCCGAGCAGACTTCTCCTCATCTTTTTGTTGCACAAACGAGTAATAATCCATCGCTCTGTCGGCAGCGACCGTCATTTGAGTGTCGTCTTCAAACAGAGAGTTCTGACCGGCTAAACGGGCTTCCAAGATCTTGGCCAGTTTAGGCCAATCCGATTTAGGGAGCTCCAAAGTGCCCAAATGCATAATAAGGCGTTGCCTGACTTTTGCTTTAGACCCTTCCGTAACACGATAAGCTTCAACAAGGCGATGAGTAAGATATTTAGTTTTGGTAGCTTTGTTTGTCGTAACACATTCTCTAATATACATGCCTATAGTATATCGCGGCTGATAGGAAAAGTATATAGTCATAAAATTTATTACGGCACTACATTGGCCTTTTGGAAAGTTGACCCGCCTGCACCAAGGGTTTCAGGACTCGATACCCTCTAAATATGGAATATATTAGGATAAATAACCCTTTTTAGCGGGAAGTTGGGCTAATCAGTTTATTGTGACACTTCGCGATACTAGCCCAGGTAAGTATCTGTTAAGCCAAGTTCAACCCATCAACACAATTTGGGCTAAAAACTTGCTCATTGAGAAGAATGGGAGTGATCTTGTCCTAACATTTGACTTAAAACACTCCTTGAGTTCTTTTCAAACAAGCATAGCTGGCAGATTTGAAATCGAATTTAGCTTTAAATAAGCCTTATCGACCTGAATGAAACCTTGGCCGTTTGTTACAGTTAGAAAAAGTCGATGCGTCAGCAATGCTATAGGAGGCCTATTAGACTGTCAAGCCTCTGGCTGCAAGCCACAGAGGAGGTCGGGGAGGAATGGGTGCGCGGCGACCTCGATTGGTTGCAGCAGGCCCTGGGCGACGTACTTGGCAACGCCGTCCGCTACGCTTCGCCAGGTGGTTGGATTCTGAGGCCTTATGCTCCAGAAACCGCACATGCATCATTGCCCACATAGGCGATGATCTATAGGAATTTTTTGGGTACTTGTTTACGTAGCGGTAGATTGGATGTGATTGCTATCAAAAAATTAACTATTTTTGTCTGTAGTGTTCTGCAACATGGTAGAATTTTGGCAGGAACTTTGAGAAAACATGTGGAATGTTAGGTTGAGGGTGGTAGGAAATACTTTTCTCGATTAAACCATTATTTTAAGAGGGGAAGATCCAATGCGAACTCGTCTTTTTAGTATAGTGCTATTACTATTGAGTATTATCTTCCTGACTACTGCTTGTTCCACAACAAATAAAGTTGTAAGTTCATCTGATAATGATAAACAGGCTAATGTGTCAGGCAGTGGCGGAAATACAGCGACGAAAAACACCGTTTCAGAACAAGTTCATACAATCAAAATTGGATCTGCTTTTTATGAGGTCTCCTATCCACCCGGAAAAGAAAGATATTTCATTGCTATTTCAACTCCAAAAGGAATTGTATGGAACCCAGTACCTTCAATGGAAGGACAATATCTTCAGGTTCATCCAACAAGTCCATTTACCTTATATTTAAGCCCAAGCACAGTAACAAAATTGGAGACGAATCATGCCCAAAAAATCTTAGTGTTGCCGTTAAAAATGGATACTCCGATCGGTAAAATGAATGTCTTTTTAGGTAGTCTGTTTTCTACAAACGATTGGGTAGTATACTGTATATCTTTGTATTCACCAGGAATGAACCAGCCCTACTTATCAAAGCTATATGCTTTTAATTTAACCAACAGAGAAAATCTTTTCGTCTCAGATTTACTTAGTACGGGTGGTTATCAATTTGCACTGGGAATGGAGGGAAATCAGCTACTTTTTGACCAAGAAGTACCTAATAGCCAAGGTGATTTTACTCACACTATTTCTATTTTCGATTTAAATTCCGGTAAGAAAAGCCAAGTTGCTGTGAATAAAATCAAGATTCAAAATGGGGATTATGTTTATAAAGGTAGTGTATATAAAATGATTTGGTTTTGAAAAGGATTAATATTTACAGAAGCCTTCCCGATTAGTGGGCTAATCAGCCGGGCCGTTTATTGGATGTGTGGGTTTTCGCGGGGGAAGAACGAATTTAGTTTGCTGGCAATAATTTTACGGTGGCAGGTTGGGGTGTGGGTTGAGAGGTCTAGGGAAGCTGGGTGTATGGTAGTATGGCTGGTATCCAAAATTAGATTGGGATTCGCTATAACCGCCCAAAAAAGGCCCTAATTCATAAGGCCTTAACAAGGAAACTATTGCTTGTTTTTAGCATCGCAAGTTGATATTCCCAAGACATCACTGATTGGGCAATAACGAATTGAACCCGTTATTATTGGTACAAGACCAATAAGCCCCCACCAACTTCTAAAGTATAAACCTAAAAGAACGATCGCTACGCCAATTACAATTCTAACAATTTGCTCGGTTTCACCAACATTACATTTCATTTTAGATCACCTCACAGATATTTTGTCCAACATCTGTAAAAATAACGCAAAGGAATTTTAGCTGATGAACTTTCCAATGGACATTTAATAGGGGTTTGTCCTTTGCACCTATTCCCTGCGAGAACAGTGCTCGATGCATACGGCTCTCTAGGCGAACCACCGCCGGGGTGGCTGTCTTGGGAAACTGGGTCGTTTGTATATATTTTGGTTACTAGTATTTCTAAAATGGGACGATATGGCATCCAGTCCATGGCGAACCTCGCCGGGGTAGCGATCTTGATAAACATGTGCGTTTTTATATGTGTAGGTGACTGGAATCCTACAATGGAACGCCTCCTTGCCTAAAATATGAAAGAGGATGAATAGCCAGTGAGAACATTAAAAATTTATCAGGTGGATTCATTTACTACAGAAAAATTTAAAGGCAATCCAGCTGGAGTAGTTTTAAACGCAGATGGACTTACCGATCAAGAAATGTTATATATTGCACGAGAACTGAATAACTCAGAAACAGCATTTATATTGTCACCGGATGGAACTGATCATGAGTTAAAGATTAGATATTTTACGCCCCAAACCGAAGTCCCAGTGTGCGGACATGCAACAATCGCCGCTCACTATGTTCGGGCTATAGAAAATAAATTGAGCTCTTCTACAGTAATACATAAGATCAGAATTGGAATTTTACCAGTTGAAATAGTTAAAGAGGGCAACGATTATTCCGTAATAATGACTCAAGGTAGAATTGAATTTAGCCCACCACTTGGTAGGCTCGAAAGAGAAAATATAGTACAGGCTATAGGTTTAAAAGAGGATGATTTGGACCAGTACTGCCCAATCCAAATTGTTTCTACTGGACATTCCAAAGTAATGATTGGGATCAAAACTAGAAGTAAATTAAATGCCCTTTCACCGGATATGCTTGTATTAACCAAAATAAGTAAAATGATTAACTGTAACGGATACTTTGTTTTTACGATGGGTTCCGAGGAAAAGGGAATTTTAACTCACGGAAGAATGTTTGCACCCGCCATTGGTGTTAACGAAGACCCGGTAACGGGAAATGCTCATGGTCCTCTTGGAGCATATTTAGTTGAGCATGGTTTGGCGGAAAATAAGGGTTCTGTCTTTTCATTCAAAGGTGAACAAGGAAACGCTATTGGGCGTAGTGGCATAGTAGACGTGACTGTTAATTTATGTAACGGTAAACCGGAACAAGTCAAAATTGGTGGAAGGGCTGTTATTGTGTTTAAGACTGAGATCGAAATTTAGACAAAATAGTTTGAGCAAGATAAATATGGGGGCGAACCACCGCCGGGGTGGCTGTCTGGGCAAACATGTGCGTTTGTAAATATCTAGGTCACTAGTATCCTACCATGGACAATGAAAGATATAGCAACCCGTTTCGGACCGGCAACTACGGTGATTATGGGGGATGTTTATGTGAAGAATAATATAGTAAGAATTTTTATTTTCCTTACTAGTTACGGTTGGCCTAGCGATGTTAGTTCATATGTAAGTGGTATAGGATATTCATTGAACACCCTATACAATGGTAGTTGTACGAGCATTGAAAACTCAATGCCTAGTAAGGCTGTCTTTATTTGGAGTGGTCATGGGGCAGCTGGAGAAATGAGAACAACAGATAACAATTTCTTTAATATTTATGCTCAAAATTCAACTTATAACTTAGCTCATGATCTTTGGTCAGGAAGTTTATCGAATGAGATTGTGTGGTTTCAGGGCTGTAGCGAAGCAAATACTGATCCATCCTATGGAAATTTCTTTAGTACAGCCTTGAGTAAATCAACAAGTGGAACTAGGTTTTTGGGGGTTAATGAAGATTATGGTTGGAGTACCGGGAAACAATGGAACTTTTTAACATGGCAGTACGCCTATAATCAACAAACTTCAATTATAAATACAATCTGGCAGGCCGCTAATGATGCTGGGACCGGATCGATTTACCCATTTAACAGTACTAATGTTGTAGAATATTCTAATTAATACTTGGAGGTGTTGGAACTATGAAGAAAAAATTAATAGGAGTTCTAATCATATTTAGTTTATTAATCTTAATTAGTGCTACTTCTGTTTATTCTTCTAAAAATAGTGTTTCGAATAGTATCCAAACAACAAATTTCACGCCTAATGATCAACAATTAAAAACCGCGGAAAACAAGGTTATTGGATCATTTCCCAATAATGCAAATGGACTACATCTACACAGAAGTGTACAATCTATGTTAGAATCAGATAGCGCTCAATTCGAAATTGATCCCTCAAGTTTAACCATTAAAAGTGTTAGATTTAATAATGTTGATATGGTTGGCAAGAAGAGGAATATAAGCTCGCAAGTAGCTCACGAAAAAGCAATTCAATTTATTAAGAACCAGTTTCCAGATTTTGACTTAACCAAATTTGTTGAGGAGACCGCCTTTAATTCAAATTATATTTTAAAATTAAACGAAATTGATAAAGCAACAGGAACTAAATTGTTGAATAGTATTACTGTAATAGTTAACCAAGAAACCGGTGAAATTGCAATGGCAATGTTTAATCTCAACTACCCCGAAATACCATCACAGGTCTCAATAAATAAGGAAAATGCAAAGCAAATGGCAGATAATAAAATAAATACTGTTTTTAATAATGGTAAGCTTGAGTGGTCTTCCCCTACTCTTGAACAAAGATTACTAAATGGTAAAGCAGTAACAGGCTGGATTTTTATTTATAAATCTGATAAACATTCAGCTGGTATCATGGTTGACTCAAACTCAGGGGAAGTAATAGTTCAACAGGCATATTAATATCATAAATCATTGTTCTTATATTATCTGATAAGGTATAGTTACGGCTATACCTTAAATTTTTATTTGAAGTTATTCTGGTAATGCCCTGTAGTTAGTGGTTAACGAATGACCGCAGAAGGCAGTATTCCCTTATTTAAAAAATAGAGATCTTTGTAGTAAACCCGGAAAGGCTATCTGGGTTTTGTTTGGTAAGGTATAAATAAGATATAATCTAACTCTGGCCAAGCATATAACCGTTATTTTGTCAACCATTTTCAAAATCGACATTTTTCAGTTTCAATGTCTTTTCTAAACCGACTTTTTGAGACATTGTTAAGTCACAACGCACGTGGAGACCGTGGTAAGTATGAAAAAATGCTCCGTCATCTTGAAAGGAATTTCATGAATCATGTGGAAGGTATTAGGATTGAATTATTTTGGAGCTTAGGAAACGCTTCCCACAGATCAATGTATCAGTTGGAAGTATCGTAGATTATTTTATTTGGGTTGGTAGGCATTCTGTGAGTTATGGTGTATTGAAGGAGGAATGGCAAATGCAATCGAATAGTAAAGGGTAAATTTTTAATGGCATTCGTTCTTAATGTAATGACGCATCATTCTTAAAATATGAAAAAGGCTATATGATATTTGGTGAATAAAAGACGTTTTGGTAACGTCTTTTCGATCAGTAGCTATAAATAGGCAGCACTTTAGCCTCTACCACAGTCAAACCATTGATTTCACCGGCATTTTTATCGATATCCTAACCCATCCACGCCGTTTATAGTAATTCTAGGTTTTCGCGGGGAAAGGACCATATTCTCTGTGCTGCTTATATTCTTACGTTGGTAGGTTCTAACCGCCTTGAAACGGGGACTCAGGTGAGTATGCCAGGAATATGTCATATACCAAATTCGGTTAGAAAGTTTAAAATGAGGATTTACGATAATGGAGAGGAAAACAGTATTTGTTCTTGGCGATAGCATCTCGATTCACTATGGCCATTTTTTAAAAACAATGATTAACAGGAAATATAATTACCAGCAAAAAGGTAAGAATGTTGATGCTCTTAGGAACTTGGATAAACCTATTGGGGCCAACGCTGGTGACAGCAATATGGTTCTGGAATATTTGAGAGACGAATATAGAAAAGCTACAACTTACAATATTTTGCTTATGGGTTGTGGCCTACATGATATTAGGGTTTTTTGGACGGTCTGGCTTTTACATTGTAGATACGACGGGATATCTCGGAACATGTAGAATGCTAACTCGCCAAGGTGCAAGTTACGGGAATCGTACTTGCCTGTAACTGTCTCTGTCGTAAGTTACTAATTGTTATTTTGTTCTATCATGGACATTCAGGTATAGGGACTAGGGTATGAGCTTGTGAAAAAAGCAATAAGTTTTTCTAAAGAAAAAGGCTATAGAACCATCTGTTTGTGGACATCGAATTTACTAATCGTAGCGAGACATCTATATAGACAACACGGTTTTGTCCTTTCGGAGAGAACCGAGCAAATTCGATCAGGAATACCTTTGATTGAGGAACGATGGGAGATGCATCTGAGGGATTAGACCAATATAAAATGCAGTAAACATTAAAAGTCTATTGTCTTGAGGATGCATTGGGAGCCTGGATTATGCATAACCGGGATTCATAGTGCGTTCTAGCAGGTTGCCATATTTTACCCCACGGCTAATGTAAGCTAAGGGTTTGTTATCCTCGCTCCCGAGCCGTGCACGATGCATATATCAGGGCGAACCCCGCCGGGGTGGCTGTCTATCGTTGCGAGTACTTATGTTTATATTCCGAAGTGGCAAGTCTGTACAAGCAGAATATGAAGAAGGTGAACATCATGAATGTGCCATCTATCGAAGAGACCAAGGGATTATTGTCTGAAGCTGAGACGCTTAATCCTGGGCCTTGGGTTAATCATTCAATCTTTACAGCAGACGCAGCTCAAAAAATTGCAAGCTGTCATAAAGAGCTTGATCCTGAAGTTGCATATATATTGGGATATCTCCACGATATCGGCAGGCGTAATGGGATATCACATATGCGTCACATTATTGATGGTTACAACTTTTTAAGTCAGAAGGGTTATGAAGATTGTGCGAGAATTTGTCTCACGCATTCCTTCCCTTTGAAAAACCTAGATTCGTACTCTGGAAACAAGGACTGCAATCCAGAAGAGTTCGATTTTATTAAGGATTACATAGCTAGGGTTAACTACTTTGAGTACGATGAATTGATTCAACTTTGTGATGCATTAACGACGCCAAAAGGGTTCTGTTTACTTGAGAAACGTTTGGTAGACGTGGCATTGAGGTATGGTGTCAATGATTTAACGATTTTAAAATGGGAAGCCACCTTTGAGATTAAAAGAAAATTCGAAGATGCGATTGGAAGGTCCATATATGATTTATTGCCGGGGGTAGAAGAGACTACTTTCTTATAGAAACAATTAGCAGAAAAAGTCGCAGCGCACAGAGTATTTCTAGCCCATCCTACCAGCTCTCCACAATATACTCCGGTACAAACCCGCCGGGATAATATCAAACTGAACATGTGCGTTTGCATATGTATACGTGTCTGGTAACCCACCCACGCCGTTTATACCATGTGTGGATTTTCGCGGGGAAAGAGCGAATTTTGTTTGCTGGTTATATGTGAGGTTGTTAGGGTGCGGCGTGGGTGAGGTGAAAGCTTGGACGTTGGGGTATTGGCAGAGTGTAGGGTAAGTGACATTTCTGGCGTGACACTAACATAACTTGTTTGGATTGAGGGGTGGGTTTTATGCGAACTTCATAATCCTGTGATAGTAAGCTTAAATATATTTTGGCTTAGATTAGAAAGCACCTATCTTAAAGCGAACAATAATTGCATTAATCAGAGCCAAAAAAACAAAAGCAGCTCCCCCGATAAATAAATAGCCTGACTTATATGTTTCTTTTTGTTGTGAAATAATTATTCATACCCTTAAATAGCATCATTAAACAAAGACTGACTAATGTAAAAATACGAAGGGACCTGTTTTCTAAACTAAAGAATCCCAAAACTGCAGAAATAATTGTTGTAACCGAAAAAAATATAAATGCCGAATTTGATAACCCCTTTTGCACCAAGAATTTCATAGACATACAACCGCCTCTCTTTAATATAAATTTACTACGTATATCCTTCAAATGTGCATCAATAAAACTCAAAAATAATTCATTCCAAATCCGGACATGGACGCCCGGTCTCCCGCATGGTCTGTTGCCTAACGTTTCGGGTGTTCCCGTAGCGCCATATTACATTCATATTGGCTAAGTTACGGAAACACCTTGTTATGCGGCGGGCCATGCTCCGTGATTCAGAGACGACCATGGACGGGAGTCCCTTAAACTACCCCAAACTGTATTAATGCGTTAAATAAGAATAATCTATCTTTAGATTACTTTTTTAGTTATGTATAAAGAAAAATTAAACAATGTATCAACATATCCGCCATAACAATTGATAACTACTTCAATTTCATTATCTATATTTTCAATAGTTTTGTCATCTAACCTGTCAAGAATAGAAGCATACCCTGGGATTGATTTTTTTAGACTGAAACGGTCGCTGCTAGTCCTATAAGCAACATTATGACAAGGGACCCAGCAATCTTCTCAATCGACTATAATTCACTTAATCTATGCTACCTAAAAACTCTGATATAGCGTCAGTAAAATGTTTATTTTCCCACATAAAAAATAAATGTCCACCTTTAAATGCAATTATTTTTGAACTCTTTATACCAGCATGCATTTCTTCAGCTAGTTTATAAGAAGCGTGCTTATCTTTCTTTCCATGCAAGATTAATGTCGGCACATTTATCTCGTACAACCGACTACTACAGTCATAAGCGCGTGATGCTTCAAGCTGGCGGATGAAGGCGTAATAGGGTTGCTGAGATTTACTTAGACTTGACCTCACTAGTTTGATGAGCCTCGGAAGGTGGAAAGACGACCTTCTCTTCCCGATCGCTACTGTAGAGGCCAGTACCAGGCTTTTTACCTTGTCTGGATGCTGCAGGAGCAGCGCTATGGTGATACGCCCTCCCATGGAAATTCCGATTATATGTGCCTTTTCGATGCCGACCCCACTCATGAGTGCCGCTGTGTCATCGGCCATCATCTCAATGGAATAGGGAATGTCGGGCTTGTCTGTGAGTCCCGAGCCACGATTATCGAAGACTAAGACTTTGAATTTTTGCAACAACTGGTCGATGATTAGTTTAAATATGGTATGATCGATCCCAAGCCCAGCTATGAGCACGATAGGTTCTCCCACGCCGTGAAGCTCATAATACATGTTTATGTCATTAACTTTTATAGTCGGCATCTTTATTCCCCTTTGATTTTCTATTTATTATGTCCTTTTAGGTCAGATAAGTGTGCACTATGACAAGTTCATTAAAACTATATTCTTCGTTTTCGTCCAAATTCCTATCTGACAGCAAATTTACCTGTTTTAATTTTCCATTTTTCGGGCTCATTTAGCGTGGTTTAATCCGAAATGCCAAAGTCTGCTTTTCTCGCGTTTACGTCGATTTACTATGGTGTTTGTATATCGGGTTTTTCCTATTCCGGTCACGTCTAATCCTTGGGGCATGGATAGTGCCAGCCCAAGCCTGAGCATACCACCCCCATAAGATTGTATATTAAGAGAGGGATGCACATGCCCGTTTAAAAACTCCTAGAGACAATAAACGGCAGAGATTCGTTTGAACAAATATTTAATGCGTTGGTTGAGAAGATTAAATCCTAACGCCAACGCATTTTATTTTTGAGTTGAAGAGTGGGAGGAAGGTGTAAGGTTGAGTAAAGAAATTTGTTGTAATAAAGAGGATTTTAGAAGTTGACTTAGAATATGATAATGAATGAATTTAGCAATAAGGTTAGAAAATATTTTAAACGCAAATTTCATATAAAAAGTTTTGTTATAAAGGTTGTTACAAAATGACTTTAACATTTCAATATTTAGAGCTAGTGACTGGTATCACTGAAACTATAGACCTAGTAAGCCCAATTGTCGCTAACCACCATAAATTAGTAGCATATATTTCATATTGTCTAGGCAAGCAATTAGGATTATCTACTCATAAACAGATTGAATTGGAAATTGCTGGTTCTTTGCATGATATCGGGGGCCTAACACTTATAGAAAGACTTAAACCAACTGAATTTGAATATAAGGATTCCGACTTCCACGCTGAAAAAGGATATCTATTATTAAATAAGTTCAAACAATGTTCAAGTATTGCACAAATGATACGGTATCACCATAATAGCTGGTTGAATGGGAAATGTGTAGGCATTAATAACCAAAAGATCCCTTTTGGAAGTCATATATTAAATTTGGCTGACCGTGTTTCTGTATTAATTAATTCAGAAGTTCAAAACATACTAAATTTGGCTGATGAAATAAATGGTAAAATAGCTAAAAGAAAAGGAGAAATATTTCATCCCAAAATAGTTGACGCATTCATGGAAATATCAAAAAAAGATTCTTTTTGGCTCGGAATGCAGTATATTGATTCTCCAAATTTCATCTCACAAAAAAACAATAGTGGTCTTTTAAGTCTTGATAATAGAAGTTTTTTTGAAGATATTATTAAATTAATGAGTCGTTTGGTCGATTTCAAAAGTCGTTTTACAGCAGCACATTCTTCATCTGTAGCTGCTTGTGCTGAAATTATTGCTAAATATGCGGGATTTAGTGAAAATGAGGTTAAAATTATAAAATACGCAGGCTACCTTCATGATTTAGGAAAATTAGCTATACCAACTGAAATACTTGAAAAACATGAATTACTATCAAAAGAGGAATTTGCTTTAATAAGAACACATGCTTATCATACTAACAGAGTTTTATCAAAGATTAGTGGTTTTGAAACTATAAGAATTTGGGGATCACTTCATCATGAAAAATTAAATGGGAAGGGATATCCATTTGGGCTAGAAGCTGGAGAAATCCCAATAGGAGCTAGAATTATGGCTGTCGCAGATATATTCACTGCCATAAGAGAAAAAAGACCATATCGTGATCCAATGACTAAAGAAGATACGTAAGTGTTCAGTAAACCCTCCATTAACAAATTAAATCAAAATAAAAAGGCCGGAATCAATCCGACCGTTTTAATATATCACCAAAGTTTTTGTTGAGGGGATAAACATAGATGGCTTTAATAGGAA
>Ga0307377_10005556_pt1 | contig 13480 bp, 11 predicted proteins | sample TR3MG_FD_202535 | JGI IMG/M metagenome (GOLD analysis project Ga0307377, IMG submission 202535) | Soil microbial communities from Risofladan, Vaasa, Finland - TR-3 | ecosystem: Environmental > Terrestrial > Soil > Coastal area > Acid sulfate soil | place: Finland: Risofladan, Vaasa | collected... | reverse complement strand
AATGTACAGGATCTTTCAGGTTCATTATCGATAAGAACAGTGCAGTACCCGCAGAACCCCATTCCGCAACCATACTTTGTACCGGTAAGTTCGAAATGATTTCGGAGAACCCATAATAGAGTCTGGCTGGGATCAATAAGTAAATCTATTTTTCCCCCATTTAATTCAAAACTAATTGTCTCTTCCATATCTAAAGTGTTTGATTTATTTCCTTTTCATAATCTTCATATGTGTCAAAATCCACAAGAATTCCTGATTGTTCTGTATCAACCTCCAGTACATCATCAGAAAATTTTTTAGCCAATGAGTTTAAACCCAGACTGCTATCAAGTTTTTCTATTTCGTCTTTGTATTTTTTACTGACCATCAGAGGGTGTCCTCGCCTGTTTTTATAAACCGGTATGACAATCCCCTTTCCGGATGAACTATATGCTTTAATAACAATATTAATAACTTCTGATGTAATATAAGGTTGATCACCCTGAAAAACTAATACCGCTTCAAAATCAGAAGGTAAATTTTTAAATCCGCATTTCACTGATGAAAGCATTCCTTCTTTATAATTATCATTATAGCAACAGGTTACCGGATATTTACTAATCTGCTCTGTTAATAAATCTCTGTTAGCCCCTAACACAACCATTGTATTATCAATCTCAGAACCGCATACGTTATTTATGACAGTCTCAATCATAGTTATTCCCTTAAAGTTCAAAAGCATTTTTGGAAACCCCATTCTCCTTGATTCCCCTGCTGCAAGTATTATACTCCATATCACTCCCATTACGACCCCATACTACTTACTACTTACTTCTTACTTCTTACTATTTACTATTTCTGACCAAAACAAGCTGAGCTGCTATGCTAATAGCAATCTCTTCCACTGTCTGTGATTTAATGTCCAGACCGATTGGAGTATTAACACAATCCCACTGCTCATCTGTAGCCCATCCTTTCTCAATGAAACTCATTCGCATAGCTGATATTTTCTTTTTGCTACCTATCATACCAGCATAGGCTAAATCAGAGCCAATACAAGGTTTCAAAGCTTCAGCATCATCTTTATGACCCCTTGTTACAATAACAACATATGTATCCGGACCTTTTTTTAATCCCTGCATTGCTTTACCTATATCCTCAACTATGATATGGTCAGCATCAGGTAGATTTTCCATATTAGCATATTCCGGACGATCATCTATTACAATAACTTCGAAATCCAGCAAACAACCTATATGTGTCAAAGCTTTTCCAACATGACCTGCTCCGGCAATTACCAGTTGTGCCGGAGGAAAAATTGGTTCAAGGAAAACCCAGGAAAATGATTCTTTACCTGAAATTTCAAACTCCACCTCCCTGTAATCACCAGGATTGCCCGTTGAAATCAGACTTAAGACTACCGGTTCAATCTTATCAATATATTCTAGCGGCAAAGATTGAGTGAAAGTTTCACTCATCCAATATCGGTTTATCAGGACATTTTTTTCTGCAATACCAGTTACCATTGTTATTAGTACCCCGGGTATCCGCTTCTTCACTGATTGTTTAACCTGTTCAAAGACAGGAATAGACTTCCTCAAATTGGCATCAATCAGAACACTTATATGCCCCCCGCATATTGCTTCATTGGGGTTAGAGATATCATAAGTAAGGTCGAACTGAAAATGGCCGGACTCTTTTGTCTTAGCAGCCTCCAGAGCTATCTGTTGAACTTTTCCTTCGACAATACCTCCACCAACAGTCCCTGAAACAAGTCCTTTCTCACAAAACAAAGCAGAACTGCCAGGTTTCTGTGGAGTGGAACCATGGGTCCTGCTAACCGTAGCCAATACCAAAGGATACTTTGAGGACTGTTGATCAAGAATCTGCAGGTAAATATTTTTCATATTCCCAAAAAACTTATTGCCACAATTTACTAAAAGGAAAATACAAAAACGACTATACAATATATCTAATTAATGGAGGTCTGAAAGGTAAGCGGATAGGTCTGCATAAAAAGACAATGGGATTTGTAGATGCATTACCAGCAGGAGTTACCTTCTTCGGCAGAGCACGGAGTGAACCAATCCTGTTTGAAATAGCATATAGCTATGAGCAGGGTACAAAACACAGAAAAGTACCAATATATATATTTTCAGATTGAAAAGAACGGGATATAGAGATCAGGCTGCTCAAATAAATCATTTGAGACAACTATTTACTTTTTCTCTTCGTCTTTTGACTCAGCAGTCTTCTTATCCTGATCATCTTCAACATGGGCGGCTTTCTTAAATTCTTTCATTCCCTGTCCGATACCTTTCATTAGTTCGGGTATCTTTCTTCCTCCAAAAAGTAGTACTACAACCACTAAAATTAAAATGATCTCTGTAGCTCCAAAATTTCCCATTGTTTTTAATTTAGATTAATAGTCAAAGGTATTAATAGTATCAATCAATACCAAATGAAAAGGATTATTGTATTTTTGAAAACATCAATTGTTTCACTCTTTCGAATCATCTTAAAGAGACTCTTAGACTATAACTGCAGAATTCCCCAGGCAAGCAGAATAAGAGCACCTACGACTACCCAGCTAAGCATGAATCCAATAAGATCTTCGCGATAACGCTTAAAGAAATTAGTCCATCGGGCTTTATGTCTCCATCCGGGTAAATCAAGTAATATAAGATCATCTCCTGTCTCTGATGCCAACGGTTTTTTGCCGTCTGGTCCTAATTGTTTAGCGTCTGATTTTCTTCTCATATTATCAAAAAAGGCATCATTCTTCTCTTTATCTTCTGCTTTCGTTAGGATACTCACCAGCCAGAAAGCAAAAAATCCAAATAGCATCGCCATTCCAAAAGGAGCCGGTTTCCATTTATAAACAAGCATCAACTGACCAACAGAAATGAAATTTACGACAAAATATGTTGTCATAGAAACAATTAGTGCCGCCGCTGCGCCATATCTGTTAGCTCTTTTCCAGATAATTCCACCAAGAAATATTATACCCATAAAAGCCGCAAGTGTTTCAGTAAACAGGAATGCGTGTAAAACATTTTTAATACTAAGAGCAAAGAGTACTCCTAATACTGATAAGCCCAATCCTGAATACCTTCCCATCCATAAGAGTCTACGGTCAGGAGCTTGAGGATTAACATACTTTTTATAGAAATTCTGTGTAAAAAGAGCGCCTGTATTTACCATAAAATTAGAGCATGCTGCCATATTTGCTGCTACAATTGCAGCCAGCATCAACCCAACCATACCTGGTAGCAGGAGAACACTACAAGCATAACCAAATGCCATTTCAGGGTCAGCAAGCGTGGTACCTGTTTTAATTACCAGGGCTGCAACAACCAAACCTGTTAAGGCCCATCCAATTGTAACAAGACGTTTTACCATCGAGCCGAAAGTCTGTCCAATCCGTCCTGCTCTCTCAGTATCTCCTGTTGCACACATTGAAATCATATGAGGTTGAGCGGTTATACCAACAATACCGTTGACTGCCAGCATTGCAATTGTAAAACCATCAATACCACTTGCGCTGTTAAAAAGGTCAAAGAAATGATCCGGAAGAACAGCCTTCATCCCGGCAAAACCACCTATCTCCTTTAATCCCAAAGGAATAAGCAATGTAGATAAAGTAATAATTAAAAATGACTGGATAAAATCGGTATAGGCTGCAGCTATTAATCCTCCGGCAAAACTATATATTATAAATGCTACAGTCATTGTAACAACTACCATGCTGGGAGAGATAAGGTTTCCGGATGCCACTGATATTACCTTTGCAGCCCCCTGTAACATAACCCCCATATTGAAAACAAAAAATGAAATAGCAAACAATGAATAAACTAGTCCCATCTTACTACCATACCGGTCTTCTATTATTTCACCAACTGTTGTCCTTTCACTACGCCTGTAGAATGGAGCAATAAGCCAGTAGAATGGAGTTATAAGCATATTCTTCCATTGGTACCAGATTGTAGCAAACCCCTGACCAAATGTAGCACCAGTCTGAGCCACAGGCATTTCTGCATGAGTGCCAACACCAAATGCCTGACCAATCATTATATACCATTTGAATTTACGCTCACCCCTGAAATAGGCATCACTGGTTTTGGTCTTACGGGCTATCCATAACCCAAAAGCGGTGATTGAGAAAAAATAACCGAATAATACAATATAGTCTATCAGAGCCATACTATTTACTATTTATGTGATATTTATTTTATTGATTTTGTGCTTCATCTTTTTGAAATACCAGAATTCCTCTAAGATATGTTTTCTTTATCTGCAACTGATTGTGATCTTTATTAAACACAATAAGGTCAGCTCTGCTACCGGGAGTCAAGGTTCCACGGTCTTTCAGATTATATAACCGTGCTACATTACGAGATGCCATATCAATTGCTTCACTGAGTGAACATCCAGTGAAATTCATCATATTCCCAACTCCTTTCAGTAAGGGGAAAGATGCTCCGGCAAGACAACTCTGGTCTGCATTTAACAACATACCCTCTTCTGTAAGAAAAACCTCACTTTCCAAAAAAGGATATTTTCCCGGAGCCATTCCTGCCAGGTAAATTACATCAGAAGTAAGTACTATTTTATCATTGCCTTTTACTTTATAAAATACTTTTATCTCATCCGGAAGAAGATGATGTCCGTCGGCAATGATAGATGGCGTAAGCTGGTCATTGGCAAGCTGGGGCCATATTGGGTTATTATGACGATGAATAAAATTGGCACAGCCATTACCAAGGTGTGTTGATAACCTCATACCAATTTCTACTGCCTGGCTTATCTGTTCAGCCGAAGCATTCGAATGACCCATCGCTACAACGATACCTTCTTGTGTACATAACTTTATTAAATCCATTGCTCCTTCAAGTTCAGGAGCAATAGTGATCTGAATAATTCTTCCCCCTGCGGCTTTCTGATATTCTTTGAATTCATCCCATGATGGCTTTCTGATGTGGTTAACAGGATGACAACCTCTGAAACCATCTTCCTTAGAGATATAAGGACCTTCCAGATGATATCCTGGTATTGAAGCACGTATTAACTCATCTTTTCTATAAGCTTCATCAAGAATCCTGAAATTATTTATCAGATCTTCATGGCTATTTGTGACCAATGTTGGAAGAAAAGATGTTACTCCATCACTCCAGATTGCTTTTGTTGCATCGATTACTTTTTTCGCAGTAAGATTTTTTCCTGAGAAATCAACATTTGCATATCCGTTTATTTGATTATCAATCAGACCTGGTGCAACCAACATGCCGGCATTACCCTCTTCCAAGCTCTCAACTTCAGTGATACTCTTAATATATCCCTCACTAATTTCAATTTTTACCGGATTTCCTGTTGCATAATGAATCCCTTCAACTGTAAAAGAAACTTTAATATCTTCTATCATGTATCTTAGTAATTGTTTTTATTCTCACTTTCAAAGTTTATAAAAGTAAAGAAAAAAATCAGATCTCATTAAGTCCTAATGCATTTTCTCTTTAATACTGCTTGAGACAGATAATACCCCTCCGACACTTAAGAAATTAATCTGATTTATATGTTCTGTCTTTACAAATTATTCTTTTTTTCTATCTTGCGCCAAATTTTAAATCATTTTATGTTCAGAATCAGCTTAATCTTCCCTACCGCAATACTACTGTGTCTTAATACCATACTTTTTAGTCAGTCAAGAGGAATAAACCGGAATAATTATCGTATCAATATTTCTGAGACCAATAGTATCATCAATATAGACGGGATTCTCGATGAAGAAGTATGGCAATCAACAGATATTGCCAACCATTTTCACAGGGTATTACCTACCGATACAGGCTTTGCCAGCGCACCAACAGAAGTTAGGCTCACATATTCTGAATCAACACTATATATTGGCATAACATGCTTTGATCCATCTCCCGGGAAACGGCCTGTAGAATCGTTACGTCGTGACTTTGCCTTTGGTAAAAACGATAATTTTATTGTATTTATTGATACCTATAATGATCAGACTAACGGTTTTGCTTTTGGCATTTCCCCTGCTGGAGCACAATGGGATGGGCTACAGGCAAATGGCGGCAGTGTAAATCTTGACTGGGACATTAAATGGAGATCAGCTGTTACGAACTATGATGATCGTTGGGTGGCAGAATTTGCTATCCCTTTCAGAAGTATGCGTTATCATGGGGGTGTTCCTGAATGGGGAATTAACTTCAGCAGACAGGATTTGAAAACCAGTGAGAAATCAAGTTGGGCACCTATGCCCAGGCAGTTTGCAACAGCATCTCTGGCTTTTACAGGATCACTGGTATGGGATAAACCATTACCCCTATCAGGTCCCCGGTTTTCACTCATTCCTTATATTTCAGCAAAAACAACCCAGAACAAAGAGGCTGGCGAAGGATTCAAACCTGATGCAAATGCCGGGATAGATGCCAAGGTTATTCTTTCTACTTCAATGAACCTTGACCTTACAGTTAATCCTGATTATTCCCAGGTCGAGGTAGATGAACAAATAGCTAATCTTGACCGATTCGAACTTTTTTTTCCTGAGAAGAGACAGTTTTATCTGGAGAACAGTGATCTCTTTGCAAAACTGGGAAGTGATAACCTCAGACCTTTTTTCTCACGTCGCGTTGGGCTTAACAGTCCAGTTCAGGCTGGAGCAAGACTAAGCGGTAAGATTGGTAATAACTGGAGGATTGGACTGATGGATCTGCAAACCGGTGAAAAAGATGATATCCGGGCCGGCAATTTTACTGTTGCAGCTCTTGAGAGAAAAGTCTTCAGCCGTTCAAATATAACTGCTTTCCTTGTAAACAAACAGGTCACAAATCTGAATAATGACACTTCATATACAGGGTATAAGTTTAACCGGGTTGCCGGAATGGAATACAACCTTGCAAGTGCGAATAACCGCTGGGCAGGAAAAACCTTTTACCACCAGTCATTCTACCCCGGGGCCTCAGGCAATGCTGCAGCTGTTGCTGCTAATATTGCCTATTCTACACAGTATCTGACTGCATCGCTAAATCAGTCATGGGTAGGAGCTGATTATACTGCCGAAGCCGGGTATATAAGAAGAAATGGGTACTATGAAATAAAACCGGAAGTTCGGTATAAATTTTTTCCCTCCTCAAGCAGAATTATTAACCATGGACCCATTTTTGAGCTGGACATGTTTTTTGATCCTGCCTTTAAGCAAACTGACAGGGAAGTACAAATTTCTTACAGTGTTGAATGGATGAATAAAAGTACATTCAAGATCGATCTTGAAGATTCCTATATATTACTTCAGGATCCTTTCGATCCGACCAATACCGGAGGTACATCTCTTGCAGCAAACAGTGGTTTCAGATGGAATGAAATAAGCGCATCATTTATATCTGATATCCGTAAACCGTTTAATTATATGGTAAGTAGTTTATATGGTGGTTACTTTAATGGCAAAAGGCTTTCCCTTAATGGCGAATTATACTATCGAATTCAACCATACAGTAGCCTGGCAATTGTAACCTCATATAACAATATATCAATGCCATCACCATACACAAGTGCCGAATTTTTCCTTATCGGACCTAAACTCGATTTAACATTCACCGACAAACTATTCTTTACAAGCTTTGTCCAATATAATAATCAGATAGACAATCTTAATCTGAACCTACGCTTTCAATGGCGCTATGCTCCTGTATCTGATCTGTTTATTGTATATACAGAGAACTCATTCCCCGGTGATTACAGCATTAAAAACCGTGGTCTTGTTGCAAAAATATCATACTGGTTTAATTGACCTTCAGCACTATGAAAGAGAAATATATGGTCTGGTTTTTCCCCGGAGCCGAAACGAGAGATAACAAGTTTAACTGATTTGAGTTATTATTTTATAAGAAAATCCAGCAGAGGCTTATCTGCCAGGTAGGCAACAAGATTGTCATTTCTCTTTAACGGCCCCACACCAGGTGGTGTCCCGGTGAATATCAAATCGCCTGTTTTAAGAGTAAAGTATTTTGAGACATACTCAACAATCTCATTAATGCCGAATATCATATCTGATGTATTACTTTTCTGAACTATCTTGTTATTGATCTCCAGTCTGAAATCAAGATCTTCAATATTATTTATACTTGTTACTGGTAAAAAACTTCCAATTGGAGCAGCACCATCAAAGCATTTTGATATCTCCCATGGCATTCCGGCTGCTGCCTGGCGACTCTGAAGATCGCGTGCAGTAATATCAATACCCAGAGTAACTTCATCATAATAGCGACTGGCATACTTTGCAGAGATCCCTTTTCCAAGTTTACTAATCTTAATTACAACCTCCACCTCAAAATGAATGTTCTTTGAAAAATTGGGCAGAAAAAAAGGTTTGTTTTTTTTTAAAATTGATGAATCAGGTTTTAGAAAAACTACCGGCTCCACAGGCAGGGGCCATCCCATCTCCTTAGCATGCTCCCTGTAATTGAGCCCAATGCAGATAATTTTCATTCTATCATGGGATTTTTCCGAAAGATCTTAATTTAATCTCCGTAAGCACTTTTTTTGTATAGAGAGGAAAATCACTTTTCATCATCCATGAATAATATGCCGGGTCTTCACTAAAAACAAGTTCTACCGGTTTCCCTTTATACTTACCAAAATTAAATATTTCAACATCGTTTTCATCAAGGATTATTCTTCCGGCAAAGTCAACAATACTATAATAAGAGCTGTAATCTGCCAGCTTCTCAACATCATTCTCCAGATCTTTGTATCTGTCGAGTTGGGATTTTAGCACTTCAAATGTGGCATTAGTATCGGCCTTCGAACTATGAGCATCCTTAAGCTCTTTATTACAATAGAATTTGTAAGCAGCAACTAATGTTCGTTGTTCCTTCTTATGGAAGATTACCTGCACGTCTACATATCTCCTTTTCCTGAAGTTATAGTCAACGTCTACCCTCAGAAATTCTTCAGCCAGGACAGGTATGTCAAATTTGATGGCATTATATCCCGCAAGGTCACATCCTTCAAGAAAATGAACAAGCTTTTTGGCAATCTCCTTGAAAGTAGGAGCATTTGCTACATCTTCGTCTGTAATTCCATGGATGGCAGTAGATTGAGGAGGAATTGACATTTCAGGGTTGATCCTTGAGGTCAACCACTCTTCTTTGCCATTCGGACTGATCTTCAGTACTGAAAGTTCTACAATACGGTCATTTGAAATATTAATGCCCGTGGTCTCAAGATCAAAAAATGCAATTGGTCGTTTAAGGTTAAGATTCAATTGTCAGGCATTTATCATCATTGGCATAAGAAGCATTAACAGATCCTCAGCTTCATTTTCTGTTATTACAGGAAGGAATAAACCAGCTCGTGTTGGATCAGCAAGTTCTATCATTACATCTTGTGAAGTAATATTCGCAAGTATCTCAACCAGAAAGACCGACTTAAACCCAATCTCAATCTCCTCTCCTTCATACTGACATTTGATCCTTTCATAGGCAGAAATAGAAAAATCGATATCCTGCGCTGAAACTATAATCTGGTTACCTTTAAGCTGAAGTTTAACAAGATTGCTTGCCTGATTCGAGAATACTGATACTCTCTTCAGTGTATTATAAAATTCTACCCTGTCAATTGTGATCTTACGTGGATTATTTTTAGGTATCACTGAGTTATAATTCGGATAATTGCCTTCAACCAGTCGGCAAACCACTTTGTAGTCACTCAGATTAAAAAATGCATTCTTATCATCAAACTCAACAGTAACCAGACCTTCCTCTCTTGGTAAAATATTTTTCAAAAGAGAAGCCGGTTTCTTTGGAAGGATAAATGAAGCATTGTCATCGGCATGTGCATCGGTTCTCTGGTATCTCACCAGTTTATGTGCATCAGAAGCCACAAAGGTTATTTTGTCAGTTGAAGCCTCTACAAATACACCTCCCATTACCGGACGAAGTTCATCATCAGCAGTGGCAAAAAGTGTTTTCGAAATACCTGCAAGCAATACATCAGCATTTATCGCAAATGAAAATTTCTTCTCCTTTTTTATTGATGGTAAGGCCGGAAAATCAATCCCGTTCTGGCCAACAACATTGAATTTACCATTTTCAGAGCTAATTTCCACTGCCATTGTATCGAGATTGATATCGAAGGTAAGCGGTTGTACTGAAAACTCTTTTAAGGTATCAAGTAATATTCTGGCCGGAAGGGCTATTACGCCATCTCCGTCAGTGTTTTCAAGCTTCATCCTTGTTATCAGAGTTGATTCAAGGTCGGATGCAGTTATTTCAAGATCGTTATTTGAAAGGTTAAAAAGAAAATTATCAAGTATTGGAAGCGTATTTTTTGAACTGATTACCCTGCTTATTGCCTGCAGATGGCCCAGGAGTTCTGAGCTGGATACTACAAATTTCATATTGGTATCGTTTTAAGTTGATTTACTGATTTTCAAAAATTCACTATTTATATCAAAATGAGAAAGTTAACCTATAGCCTGTGTTCAATTCCCAATTATCAATATTACAAAAAAAAACTATTACCTCAAACAAAAAATAAAGGGAACGAATAAAATCAATTTACTATCCAACAACTTGCAAAATGGAGTAAAAAATATTACGGGAAAAAATATGCTCTCCTCTTAAGAATTGGATCAACATCAAAATATCTTACAATAAAAAACTCATCCATACTTTGAGTTTTTCCCAACACCCTGTCGCTATCTGTTTTTTGGTCATTGTTGTCGCTCATCCTCTCCCATAATCTAAGAACAGTCTCATCGCCTCCTGTTGTTTTTACTGTTATTCTGTAAAGAGGTTGTTGAGAATCAATGAGTTTCTTCGCCTTCTCCACCATTGCAAATTCCCAGGCTTCAAAAGGTATCCATGTGAAATATGAAAGATAACGTTCAATATGAGAGGAATCCCAGCCTGAAAGTTCATGTGTCAGATCGGAAAGAATATAATTATGATTCTTATTAACTATTGAAAATGAGGATGATGTATCAGAAAAGTTCTCAAAGGTAACTGAAGCGATTTCAGAAGGCAGCAGGTTAAATATGATATATGGTTGCCAGAAAAATTCATTAGTCGTGAAGGCTGAACCAATATCACCCTCAAAACCCGGAACAGAAACAATAAAAGGCTTTGTCCCCTCTTTCATCTTCATTATGTTTCCATATATATTACCAGGTGTTTTATACACCAGAAAATTATTCAGAAGTTTCCTCTTCTCAAAAACCCTGACCCTGACAGGAGCAATATCCTTTCCAACGATCTCTTTATCAAAAATATCTGAAGATACGGGCGACTTGATCTTCATCTCTGTTAATATCCTTTTGATAAAGATAATCCCGCTTTTTCTTGATTCATATGTTCCATTAATCAGCCATCTGTCTTTATCCATCTCAAGAGAAAGTTTTCTTCCCCGCTCTGAGAATTCAATCTTCGTGATCTCATTTTTCGGCTCAGAACTAAATGAACTATTGGCATTCCCAAATGGCGATCTGTTGTTAAACAGAATTAGAAGAAGCAATACTATTGCAACTAATAACAAAATTACCCTGATATATATATTCTTCATTATCAAAACATTGTATATCTTCTTCGTCGAAAGAAACCATAAAGTATTCCTGCCAGAATAACAATAAATACAGGACCTGCAATATTAATCAGCTGCCATTTAAATTTTTCAGTTTTTATCTTCGAAGTATTAAGGAGCCTTAGCTTAAGCTCTCTTGATCTCAGCTCCATGATTCCATTGTCATCAACCAGATAATTAAGACAATTGATAAGAAAATCTCTGTTCCCGAATATCTCACCTGTATATTTATCCCGTCCCAGGGGCAATGGTGTTTCCTGTATTCCTGTTCTTTTAACTTCATTCCTTATTATATCTGCATCGGCAATGACAATCATCTTTGTTTTGCAACTTTCTGGCTTCACATGAAAATTCTTATCGTCCAACAGATTACTTGTTGTTCTGTTCCTGAAAGCTGATGGAAACAGACCTTCAAGTAAAACCGCTACGGGTAAACTGGATTTATTAAAATCTTTTTCGTCAGGAAGCAACTCTGCCTCTTTCAGGCTGATAAGCAGAGGTGGTGACAGCGTTCTGGTAAAATTTGAAGTAGACAGAAGTATCTTCTTGGTAATTGCCGGATCAAGGCCAACTGTGTCAATATAGTTTATGAATTCACCTTTAACTTTATTCAGGCTCCTGGTAATCGGATGGGTAGCAGAAGGTGTGAGCAAAGGATAATAAAACCATGGAGCGGCAACTATCTGTTGTCGGGAACCACCAGTCATAACGGTAAGTCTGATAGCCATACAATCAAGATCCTGAATAATCGCAGGGTTCACTCGTACTCCGTATCTGAAAAGCTGATCCTCAATGTTTAAAGGACGATATAATCCAACAGTACTACCATAAACTAAACTATCGGCATTTACCGCAACCTCATCAAACAACCACATAACTTTTCCACCATTCATAATATACTGATCGAGAATCAATTTGTCAGTTTCATTATACTCTTTTTCGGGTCCGGCAACAACTATAGCAGCATACTTATCGAGCTCTCCCGGAGTACCACTGATAGTTCCTCTGTCAATTGTAAAAAATCTGGCAAGATTGTATGTTATATCAGCAGTTTCAATCTCCGATAGTTCATCATGACCCTCAATAAATGCCACTTTATATAATGTATCTGAACTTAAGGTTGAAATTGTCTGTATCATCTCATATTCAAGTCCTTCAATGGAATGAAGAATATTTTGCTCATAAGGAATAGAGGGATTATTCTTCAGAAAGTTTACCGGAACTTCAATACCGTTGTAATTAACTATCATTCCCGGAAAAATTATTTTCTGAGCAGAGCCCCCTTCTGCGTCGCTTGACAGTATTTTAATAGGAATTAATCCTTTATTGATAAGAGACTGGTATTGAGCCTCTCTCTGCTTCTTATCCTTATCCTCAGAAGGATTAATAAATTCATAATCTATTTTCCGGTTCGAGGCAATCCTGAACTCATCAAGCATCTCGCCGACAGATCTTTTAAGTCGTTTTAAAGGTATTGGGATCTCTCCGTCAAGGTATACCTGGATAAAAATGTCGTTATGTATTTTTGAAAGTAAATCTCTGGTAGGTACTGAAAGAGTATACCTTTTATCTTCAGTCAGGTCAACCCTGAGTCTTAATAATGAACCTATTACGCTTATAAAAAATATTCCTGCAACTGCTGTAAAAAATTGCAGCCAGCTCTTTAATTTTATACTCTTACCAATTGGTCTAACTGACATGACTTAGTATTTTTTCTTCCATTTACGAGATACCAACTGTAGTCTTGTTCCTTCAGTAAAAAAGATAACCACTGCAATGAAATAGACGACATCTTTAAGGTCAAGAACACCTCTGCTTATCGATTTATAATGTTCATTTATACCAAGTCTGATCACAAACTCATCAAATTCCTTTAATCCGGGAAGATAGGCAAATGAATCAAACC
>Ga0307377_10005555_pt1 | contig 13482 bp, 24 predicted proteins | sample TR3MG_FD_202535 | JGI IMG/M metagenome (GOLD analysis project Ga0307377, IMG submission 202535) | Soil microbial communities from Risofladan, Vaasa, Finland - TR-3 | ecosystem: Environmental > Terrestrial > Soil > Coastal area > Acid sulfate soil | place: Finland: Risofladan, Vaasa | collected... | reverse complement strand
TCTTCGGCTTCCGGACCTTGCGGACGCGAACACGCGCCCCACAAGCCGGATTTACGCAGACACGCTCGCTGCCGCGCATCTCGGTCTCGCTTCCGCAGTCGCCACAGTTCATCAATTCTCCTCCAGTCCGAGCATACCGAGGAGTTCCTCGTAACGCTCAGCGGCGGTAGCCTTATGCTCCAAGATCTTGGCCCGAGACTCCCACAGGTGGAGGTTGTCGGGGTCCTGGATGAGCATGCGTTCTACGCCCTCGAGGTCGGCCTCGATACCGAAGAGGGCCTTGGACAGGAACACCCACTCATTGCGCAAGACTATCTGCCGTTCATCCGGCAGCAGTGTGGTGGAATACATGGAATCTCCCTATTTGGTTCCACCCTTCTTATGCCAGGAAGGAGTAGGGGTTTGAGCTAAAACGAACCCCGCGAGGGGTCCGCCGCCCAGCCGAAGCTGGACTACTTGCCGATGGCCTCGTCGACATAGTCGTCGGTGTCGATGCCGTTGGCCCCGACGAGCTTCGCGACGTCGTTCTGCAGCTTCGCCACTCGTCCCTTGAGGGTCTTCATCTCGGCCTCGGTGGCATCCCGAGTGGTGGAGCGCATCTTGAAGTCGGTGCTGTACGCATCGATGCGCACCGTCTCGACCTCGAGTCCGGTCGCGATCTGCTCGATGATCGCGGTCTTCCGGTCCTCGGCAGCGGCGCGGACGGAGTTGCGCTGTTGCTCGACGGCGATGGCCGCCGCTGCGACCGGGATGGCCGCACGGAGGACGTCTGCGTACTGACCCGCCACGGCCACGAGGGCCGCGTTGGAGTCGACCAGCGCCGCGAGGCTGTCGGCGCTCTGCTGCTTGCGCAGCTCGGTGTACGCCTCGCTCCCGACCTCCTTGGCGACGGCGACTTCGCCCTTCGCGTGCGCGTCCATCACCTGGACGAGTCCGCTGAAGAAGTGGCCGATGCCGGAGTTGATGGCCAGCGAGATCTGCTCAATCTCGGTCTTTTCGGTGTTGCTCATAGTATCTCCCTATGGTATTCGGCTACGTGCCTTTCCCATACACTCCTTATGCCAGCTTCCAAGGAGATTTTGAGCTAAGAGGATGCGCCGTTGCGCAGAGCCTCTGCCTCTACATGAGGCTGTTCCAGTCGGTCTTGTGGCCACACGTGCACGAGATGACGGGGGAGTCATTCTTGATGGTGCACATGAGGGTGAGTTCTCCGCCCTTCTCGTCGCCTGGCCCACACTCTGGACAATGCAGGAGACGGTGCGCTGCGAAGTCCAGGTGGTCCACGTGCGGCAGGAATGCCGTGCGACACGTGCGACACTTGAACTTCGGGCCCTTGTTCGACCAGTAGCCAGTGACCTGCGTTCCTCCGCAGTCAGGGCAATGAGCCCTGCCACCATTGTTCTGAATGCGAGCCAGACCCTTCGCCACACTCTTTCTGAATTTCTTCTTCTCAGCGGCAAGCCCACGTAGGGTCTTACCGGTGAGTTCGTTGAGTTCGGAGAGGTACTCCTTGAGTGTCATCTCCTTGAGGTCTTCCTCGGAGATGTCGAGGATGTCGAGCGTGAGGTCGAGGGCGTCCTGTGAGGTACCCTTGAGGAGAGCCTCGTCAATGACGTTCTTCGCCGGCCTCTTGAGGAGAACTACGGGCTTGTTGTCTTCCGCAGTACCAGGTGGTGCAGCACCTTCTCCACCTTTCTTTCCTGCCCCTTCCGCCTCTCCCGCGTCACCAGCGTCAGACCCGTCCGAAGGTAGGGCTCCGTCGACAGCGTCATCACATCCTTGATGTGCTTGGCGATCTCCTCCACAGACCTCTCCCTCGTGATCTCCAACACTGTCCCCGGTACTCTCTTCGGAGCCGGGTTCCAAGATGCCGGGCCGTGGAGAAACAGGAGAGGCATCATGCCCTTCTTGGTGTGCCGCAGGTCCATCACGGCGGTCGCGAACTCTGTGATCTCCTTCTCCGTCGCGAATTCCATCGTCGGGGCATCCTTCTCGACCTGCTCCTCCTCTGCCTGCTCGATCTTCGTCGAGGCCGGTGGGGGAGCTTCGTCGAAAGGGCTGATCACCTGGAGGATGTCTTCGTAGTTCTCCAGGGCCAGGGCGTTGAGGATGTTGCTGATGTCTTCGATGTTGATGTAGACGTAGACCTCCTCTCCCTCCTCTCCCTCGATCTCGACAGCCTTGCCGTCGAGTTTCCACGGCTGGCCGGAAGAGACCTCGCCGTGGGTGGCGCTGTGAAGCTCCTCCTCGATCCGACGCATCTCTTCTTCCATCTGCTGGCGCCGCTTCAGCGCCTCCAGGTATTCAGTTCTGTTCATGGCATACTCCCTTGGGTTACCATGAGGTTTATGCCAGGATTAAGCAGAACTTTGGGCTAATAGGGATGAGAAGGCTGTAGCCTCTCACCCCCTGCTCAGGACTCCTTCGGGTCGGGGAGATCCAGGTTGGGGTCGAGGAACCGCGAGTGAAACTCGCGAGCGAGGTCCAGCAGTCGGGAGTCCCCGAACGGGCCATCTCGGATGCTCTTCATCCTCTCGAGGAGCACCTTCTCGTCGTCGTCGTGGAGCTTGGTCGAGTCCTCCAGCAGCTCGATGACGATACCGATCTCATCCTCGTTCAGGAGGGCGCGGCGCATGTCAGTACCACGCGTGCATGCTGTGGCCGTTGGAGCCCCAGAACTCCGCCCAGTCCGCAGCATCGAAGCAGTAGAGGAGGTTCCACAGGTCCTCGTTGTCACCGAGCTTCGTGTTGAACTCTTCGTCTGAGAGGTCCTGGCGGGCGGTCACCACCCACTTGAGGTCCTTCTCCTCTGCGTAGGCAGCCGCGCGGTCCCGCAGGCGCTCTGCGTAGTCGACAAGGGCGTCGGCCTCGTGATCCGAGTAGGCCTCGTTGACCATCTCTTCGCCGATGATGTGCTCGGCCCAGCTCAGAACCTTGCCCCGGAAGCTCTCACTCCCGACGTCGGCTATTCCGGTGACCCTCCCGAGCCCGTTGCTCTTGACGAGCTGCGGGACGTAGTACCCGTGGATGTCCTTCAGGTACTCCTCCAGGGGTCGGTCCCAGTACGCCCGCTGCTGCGGGTGCATCTTCTTGAACTGCTCCTGGGCCTCCGTCCACTCCTTCGTAGCGTACTCAGTGGCCGGGGCGTCGTACCCGACGCGCGGAGCGCCGAGCGTCTCCATCGGGGAGATGAGGCAGTCGTCCTTCTTCACGGTGAGGACCTCGAGCTCTGCCAGGATCTCCTTGCTCTCGTCTTCTTCGCGGTACTCCTGGGCAGTCGCGTACGAACGCTCCTTCCCAGTCTCCACCAGCCACGCACCCCAGAGGGTCTCGTGGCGTTGCTGAAGGAGGGCGAGCTCCTCGACGAGCTTCCCGTGCTCGGCCTCTCGGCCTTCCTTCACCTTCGCGTCTACCAACCAATCCAAGCCCATGTTCTCTCCCTGCCCCTCCTGAAGAGGGCGCTTGTTGTTCTAGCTGTAGTGGCCCACGCACTTCTCCCTGTGCTATAGGTTTGCCCCTAACACATGGTTTATGCCGTGAAACTGCCGATATTCGTTCGAGTCCCATGGCTACATGTACGGGCGATCACGCTCGTGTTCATCGTGCTGTGGAAGTACGTGTACGACGCTGCCGGGGATCAAGTAGGACTCACCGAGGACCTCGTCATCCACGAGTCCGTCCACTTCTGGCAGTGGCTCGAACTCTTGATCGTTGGATTTCTCCCGGTCTACGGATGGGACTTCTCCAGGGCGTACCTCTGGTCCGAGAAGGCTAAGACCCACCCCCAAGGTCGATTCTGGGGCTCCTACAGCCGCATCAGGTTGGAGCAGGAGGCCTTCGCAAACGAAGGCGACCCGCTCTACCTGGAGAACAGGAAGCCGTTCGCTTGGGTGGAATACGAGGTCTACTAGATTCGCCGCAGACTCCGCAGGAACTTTCGGTTTCGGCGCTGCTCGCTGAAGATCGCCTCTACAAGCTCTCCCGCCTGCGAGGGCGAGTTCTCCCAGTCGAGCTCCAGCACTACGGTGTACCGCTTCATCTCGTCAGCGAAATCTTCGTAGCCCTCGAAGAGGCGCTCGAGGTAGGGCATCTCTATTCCTACCTCTGCGTCACGACCACGCTTCTTGATGCGGGCCATGGCGACCTCTGGTTTGACTCGTAGGTAGAGGATCATGTCTGGGTACACGAGGTACCTGCGCATGATGGAGAAGTGGTTGATGTAGACCTGGTAGTCCCGCTCGTCCATCAAGCCATCTTCACGGTGCATCCTGGCGAAGATGGTGTCTTCGTAGATGGTCCTGTCTTGGACGATCCCGCCGCCAGTCTGGTGGCACGGATCCCAGATGACCTCCTGGTGCAGCCTGAATCTCTCGGCGAGGAGGTACAGCTGCATGTTGAAGGTCCATCGGTTCATGTCCCGGTAGAAGTCCTCAAGGTAGGGGTTCTCCTCGACGGGCTCGAAGCACGGCTTGTACCCGAGGGAGGCGGCAAGCACCTTGGTGAGGGATGTCTTGCCGACTCCGATCAGTCCTGAAACTCCGATGAACATCACACCTTCCATGTGGGGAAAAGTTTCGATACTGCCTCGGGTACCGAGACGTCGACGTCAATCTCTTTGCCGTTGTCCAGGACGATGGTACATCCCAGTACGGTCTGGCGCCCGGACGCCAGCGTCTCGATAGCCACGACACCCCGACTGTTGACCATCACAGGATGCCCGGCGGCGACGGTCCTGAAGATGATGATCGTTTCGGGATGAGTGAACGGGGCCAAGTCAGCCCGCCGTGACCCAAGCGGGGATGGACTCGTCCCAGGTGTACTCGATGTAGTCGCCGTCATTCTTGAGGAGGAGGACTTCGATCTCCTCGAGGAACTCCTTCCACCGAGGGTCGTCCTGGTCGTGGAAGACATTGACGATGGGCTCGTCGAAGTCCGGGTGTCGCCCGAGGATCAGCGCGTAGCGAATCTTGGTCTCGGAGACCTCGTCGTGGTCGTTGTTCGCTCTGCGCACTTCGTACGAAATGCCACTCTCGATGTCCTGGAGGACGTCTCCTCGTCCGGGCCAGAAAGTATCGGGTCTGCGGAAGCCTCGTCTTGCCATGGGATCTCCTTGCTTGGTGCGTTGACACTACCTCTTCGTGTGAGTACATACTATCCGTACCCACTGTCGTGCACTCGACTTATACCCAGGAAAGGGGTCTCTTTGGCGACAATTTATGTGCCCCATGGAGCAGGCAGGAGACCCGTTGAGGTGCGCTCGGGGCAACCCGTGGCTACGGCGCTGAGGGCAACCGGGGGGTTGGAGCAGGCGGCGCGGAACGGAATTGACCGGTGGACAGCTCGGGGGTGGGAGGCTGTCCAGACCTCTCACGTCATCCGGGCCGGTGATGTGCTACGAGTGGGTTTCCCTGCGCAGAAGAAGGCTGGGGAGGGGCTGGGGAAGCTCCTGAAGACCATCTTCTCTGCGCTCAAGAGGAGGAAGCGTGAGCCACGTTCTCGAACTCATCGCCGGCGGCGGTGAGACCCTGAAGATCGCGTTCGCTACCCAGCGGGAGTTCCTGAAGGAGCAGGGGGTTGATGTCCTCTCCATCGATGTGACCACGCTCCGTGGGCCTGACCGTCAGAAGTTCGCCAAGTCACTACGAGATGCCGAGGTCGAGCCGAGAGCGGTACTGCTTCGAGGTATCGAGTACCTCCCGACGGTGACCAAGGCCTTCTACAAGGCCCCCATCTTCATCGACCACTGCACCCCGTGTGAGATCGGCAAGACGAGCCCCTTGGCGCCCTACCTCGACAAGCAGGTGAACCGGGTCTACTGCTACAGCGAGAGGTCGGAGTCCGAACTGCGCCAAGCTGGTATCGGCCGGGTGAAGACCGTCTCCGGACCTGCGATCCCCACTGAGCGTCTTCCATCGTCGGCCAATGGATGCCCACGAGTAGCATTCTTGGACACGTGCTCGAAGTCGAGGATGGTGTTGGCCAGAGTGCTGAAGGTCCGGAAGGCCCAGGGGTGGGAGTTCGAGGCGGTCTCTCCGATCAAGAACTCGGGGTCTCTTCAGGTTGACAGCAACCTCGAGGCCGCTGAGGCCGCCGACTTCATCGTCGCGTCGTACGAGGACCGGGATTTCGGGCAGCCACATGAAGGAGGGATCCTGGCGCTCTCCGTTGGGAAGCCGATGACCACCGCGCGCACCCTCGCCTTCTCCATCATGGGCTTCCCGGCCAAGAACTTCATCGCCTCCGAGAAGCACCTGCTCGGCACCTACTCCGCCGCCGTCGGGACGTACCTTCGCAACCCGGACAGGTATGATGAATGGGTGAAGGGGTCGGGGCCGAACCCGTACGACCTCCCCAATGACCTTCTCTCCAGGATGCTGTGATGGCCAAGCTCAGTGCTCCCTACACCTCATTGCCCAGAAACGTGTCTGTGGAGCGCCAGAACCTCCGCAACGCTCGGGTCGTGGGTCTCCCATCTCGTGCACAGCCGAACGTCGGTGATGCCTTTCGGGTTGTCTCCGCTGCGGCGGCGTACAAGAACGCCTTCACTGACAACCTGGTGACCATCCCGTTCTTCGGCGCTGTGAAGGGTGCTTGGGATGCCAGGAAGGATTGGCCATGAGCCTCAAGCCGCTGAACACGGCCAAGTGCCCGAAGTGTCGATCCAAGAATACGATGCGTGGTGGGTACATGAAGGAGCACCAAGGCTCCGCCTGGAAGTGCGTGGATTGTGGGGTCGAGTTCGTGATCCCCACTATGGTTCTGAAGAAAGTCGAGGGTTCGCCGCTGGTTTCCGAGCAGCCCTGATTCGGTGTACTCACATTTCTCTTGATCGTGTGAGTACATCGGGGTACACCCCGTCGTATGCCTGGGTTCGACGACTTCATCGACAACTCCGAAGAGACAGAAGCTCATGATCTAGCTTCTGCCACGCGATCCCGTGCGGATGACATCCTCGATGCTGTAGATGGAGTCGTCCATGAAGAAGAGGTTCTGGTCTGCCCCAAATGCAAGGGGAAGGACTTCCAACGACGTGGGCCAAGTCTAGGAGGTACGACAACTCTCCGTTGTAGGGGTTGCCGCTTCGAGATTCCGTGGGCAACTACCCAGAATGCTGCGGTGCCTCTCCAGTCTGAGATCATTCACGCTGGTCCGTTCTACAGCGGGGCACCGAAGCCGAAGCCGGACATGAACCAACCCCCCAATCGCATTACCTCGGAGCGAAGCAAGAAATGAGCCCAAAGCCGACTCGTACCGTCCCCTTCCACGACCCACCGCCGCAGAAGTCCTACAAGGAGACCATCGCGAAGGTGAAGGCCGCTGGTCGGGACAAGCCAGGAGACCTCTCGGACACTCCTCGCTTCGACTCCCTTCCCGAGCCACCCCCGCCGGAGGCACCGACTTCTCTTTCCGAGAGCACCATCGGAGGGTTGGAGGCACTGGCTCAAGAGGCAGAACGGCAGCGACTCCTTCAGGAGGAACTGGAAGAGTCTGCAGAGGAGAAGTCGAAGCCGGAGAAGACCCAGGAGCAGAAGGTACGTGCAGCCATCGAGGCCCGGTGCTCCGTTCTCGACATCGGCCAGTACCTCATGGGCGGCGAGCTCTTGCAGACCGTCCCCATCGTCCCCGACAAGCTCGTCGTCAAGTTCCGTACGGTCACAGACCTCGAGGAGGTCTACGTCGACGACGCCCTCTCCAAGGACGAGAAGATGACCGGGCGGCAGTTCGTACGTCGCACCAACGAGTGGGCCCTCGCCACGCACGTCCACTCCCTCAATGGGGTGAAGTGGGCGAAGATCTTCGACGGAGACGGAACGGTCAGTGACAAGGCCATGGACCAGCGAATGGGCAACGTCCGCAAGCTGAACTCTCCGGTCTTCAACCTGCTGATGACCAACCTTTCCTGGTTCCTCGACCGCGTCAACAACTCCCTGACCCTGGAAGCATTGGGAAATGGATAGAGTCTCCGCTAGGTTGGGCTCGTGCCAACATCATCTACGACAAGATGGGACTCCCGAAGTCCGGCACGCTAGCGGAAGTACTCTGCATCATGGTGTGGAAGAAGCGACAGTCGGTGTTTGTCGCTCAGACACGCGCTCAAGCCCAGGCATCAGTCGGCGGCGACGCAGCAGTCGACGCCTTCAAGGACTTCGCGGACCTGGTCAACAGGGTCGACGTCAAGTCCAGGAACGACAGGATGCGCGAGCAGATCGAGGACATGAAGAACATCAAGGAGATCCGCTTCCGCCCCCTCGTGGAAACGGAGCGCAAGCTGAACGTGCGCAGGGTCAGTCGCCAAGATGCGATGGCCCAAGTGGGAGCTGGGGAAGTCCCAGAACTCAAGCCGATCAGCAGGACTATCCCCATTCGGAAGAGGTGAACCAATGCAGGTGATCGGTGTCGGCGAACGCCGCTACTTCAACGGCTTCCAGGAGATGGTCATCATTCTCATGAAGTCCAACGGACAGCAGTTTGATCTGCCGGCCAGCCCGGAACAGGTGGGGACTCTCCTCGACCTGATGGAGGCCGCCTCGGCAGCTCCCACAGCACCCCCGACTCCACCCCCTGCTCCGACTCAGCCTCCTGGACCGTCCAAGCCGTTGAGCGATTTCGCAGCGTCGCTGCTCGACGGTGATGGTGAGGAGATCGAAGAGCCCATCCGGCTCGCTCATCGTTTCGGAGCTTCCGATGATGATGATGGTAGCCCACTGTGAGAGACATTGACTGTCTTCGGATCGAGCACAAGCTCGACTTGATCCTCCGCTCCTTGGAGACAGGGGTGGCGTTCCCGCCTGGGACGCACCCGCTCGTGGAGATGGAGATGAACCCGTGTCCGGTCTGTGGGGAGATCCCCCGCATCAACATCGACCTCGAGAAAGAATGCCTCGTCCGTGATTGCGGATGTAGGCCTACCAAAGCGGTGGTCCCAGGGATCTCCGCGCTGACCAAGCCCCCGGAGGATTCCCATGGGAGTCGTACAAGGACAGAGGAAGTCGGAGTTCCATCCGACGAAGAGGAAGCAGGTGATGGCGGCAGCCGACGTCCAGATTCAGCAGGTCCAAGTCGTTGACAAGAACGGGCAGATGCGCCCGGTCGTTGTGTGGCGATGTGGCACCGACATCATGTTCGCGGAGACCATGGACGGTCTGTTCGACTCCGCCCGTCGCTTCAAGGCGCCGGCGTGGCTCGTCGACCAGCTCGACCAGCTCCCGCCCAGCCGTCGCTTCGACTATCTCGGGCGCCCCTACAGTGGGGGCGGTGCCGAGAAGACCGCGCCTCTCCTCGAGGTCTCGGACTCCCTCCCCGAAGGGATGGAAGATGACGACGTCGCTGGGGCGGAGTCGGCCTGATGGAAGCGAAGCAGGTCACCCCCTTGGGGAACTGGCTGCTCTGTTCTCCGCTGCGTCCTCGCATGGTGTCCAAGGGTGGTCTCTTCATCGCGAAGGACTACGACAAGGATGTCAGGAGTGAGGGCGTGGCCGAGATCGTCGCAGCTGGACCAGGCAAGGAACTGAACTCCGGAGTGGTTGTAGACCATGGCATCCGGGTCGGTGACAAGGTCCTGTTCCGTGGGTTCCTTCGGTACGCGGAGCAGTTCGGAGAGCAGCTCGGAGCTGACAAGGGAACGGACTACTTCTTCCTCAACGCCGACGACGTCATGGCCGTCGTCGAGGGTCCCGGAACTCTCGGCCTGGACGGAGAGTACGTCCTGTAGGAGGCGGTCGTGAAGCTCGAGAGGCTACAGCTACGCATCGAGGGAGAGCTGAAGAAGCGCTTCAAGAAGTACGCTCAGAGGAAGGGCGGGATGAGCTATCTCGTCCAGAAGTTCGTACGTGACCTCCTGGATGACGAGAGGAAGGAAGATGGACAAGAACTTGAGGGAAGAACTGGGGATCGAGAGACGCATCACCGTCTCTGAGTCCGTAGAGGTCCCCAGGCCATCAGTTCAGAGCCTCCTCGAGGTCATCAAGCAGCTGTTTGCCTCCCCGAACAAGCCAATCAGGTTCCTCTATATCAAGGGAGAACCTCTGGTTGTGGAGAAAGGGGTTCCCGAGTCCAAGCTCGATGAGGACAACCCCTTCATCACCGCTTTCCAGATGGTACGGCAGCACGCCGAGGTGCAGATCATCGAGGCTGAGGTGAAGCCGCTCGAGCAGGTGTGTAGGGCGGCCATCCAGCTCTCGGAAAGAGAGTACTCTCCCACCATGTTCGTGGTGAGCAACCGGGAGGCGCTCGACAAGTGGTTCACCTTCGGCAGGGCAGAGCATTTGTTCCGAATCCCCGTCATCGAGGACCCGGAGTGCCCTGATGACTTCCTCATCATGTGCGGCTCCCAGAGTGGGAGAATGCTGAGTCAGATCGAGTACGCAGTGTTCTGCCGTATGGAGGCCCCATGAAGATCGTTGGCCGGTGTGGGAACTACGAGAACCGTCCCAAGTTCTGTCGGGACTACCCGCAGATCACCAGCTACCTCCCGGAGGGGTGCACCTACCACTTCATCGGCGAAGAGCGTCGCGGGGAGTGTGACCCGTCATCCTGCGAGGAGAACAACTGCTGCAGCTGGCCCCGCGAAGGTGGGGAGCCTGAAGCCGCCTCCCTGGATGAGAAGGCAGGCGGGCTCCCTTGCAAGTACCTCATCTGGGCCGAGATCCAAGAGCCCCAGAACAAGGAGGCGGGTCTGTACGATGATGTCTCCATCGGAAACGAAATCCACGAGGCCCTGGAATCGTGTATTTGTCCAAGGAGAGAGTGATGTTTACCGAAGTGCTGAAGGGCTCCAACGTCGTGGCGGTCATCAAGGAGGTCGTTGCGGAGGATGGGTCCTCCGTGAAGCTGGAGCTCCGCGCTCTCGACAAGAAGGCCTGGGCCAAGATGATGACCAAGCTCCTCATCGACAACATCGGTGAGGAGGAGTTTGGCCTCGCCATCAACAAGTCCTACTGGGCGGACGAGGAGTCCCAGAAGATCCTGTACTGCTGGGTGGTCATCATCTGGGGCGACCTCGAGCAAGCAGTCCGTGACCTCACTCCGTTCTTGGCGGAGCTCGCACAGAAGCAGACAAAACCCGCTCCTCCGTCGGAAATGACGATGGTGACGACAGAGGACCAGCGACGCGGACACACCATTGTTGATCGGAGGCCACTTCGAGGAGGTGACGGATCCGTGAAGGGATACGCCACCGTCATCCGACTCCCACACCGGAGCCCCAGGACGGGGCACAACGGGACGACGAAGAAGCCCAGCGACATCGGGAAGCGCGGGAAGTGGGGATTCGCACAGGCCGTTGGAGATGAAGGAGGAGATCCGTGGTACTAAGTCGCAAAAAGGCCGATGAGATCCTCTCGCAGCGTATCAACGAGGCTGCCGAGGAAGAGAGCAAGAAGAAGAAGGAGAAAGCGAAGTACAAGATTCAGATCTCCTTCGTCTCCGACCGCAAGCTCCACGATGCCTGCTCCTACACCATCTCCTTCTGGGAGTCTGGTCTGCGCATGCACGGCGGTGGTGACGAGATGATGTTCATCTGCCGGCGCCACGAGGACGCCCCGAAGGTCATTCCCCTCGAGGTTGCAGGCCCCAAGGCCAACGTCGGCCCGCGTGGGTGTGGGATGCTCATCCCGGGCGGCTTGGCTGAGATGTCCGGCATCATCGTGTGCCCCCACTGCCAGACAGCGCATCGTACGGACCAGATCGGTGACTCAGTCTTCTACAAGACCCCGATCTCGTCGGCGGCCAAGGTCCTGGCTGAGTGGTGGCGGAAGCTGGACCGCAACGCTGACATCTATGTGAAGTTCAGTCCGACAGATCCCAGGACGAAGCTCATGATGCAGAGCGAGGGGTTCCGGCGCGCTCGAGAACTCAAGGGACTGACGATTTATCCTCTGAAGAACATCATCAGGGACACGGTGGGTGGTTCAACGCTAGAATCTCGGTTCGAGGCACTCCTCACCTCCTAGTGGTATGAAGGAGTGCGGAGGCCGAACATGCTCCATCCTGATGTGCTGTCTTCCTTCTCCAGTGAATTGGAGAAGCGGGCTATGGACTGGCGGATACCCGTAGGCACCTCTCTGGTCGGTGCGGGGACTGCAGCCTATCTTGCGGGCAAACAGGCTCTCCCTGAATTCCGGCAGGACACTCTCATGCACGACATGGATGTCATGTCCGACGACGTCTACAAGCGGCGCCTCACGCGAAAGGCCATCGCGGTCGGAGGAGCTACGGCAGCGGGGGGCATCGCCGGCGCGGCTGCTCCCTTCGTGGTCTCTGCAGTGGGAACGAGGCTGATGAACAAGGCCAGAGAGCAGTTCACCCCCATGGCGGCCCAGGCCCGTTCGGCCGGGAGGCGTCACCTGGAGACGGCGCGGGGAATGGCAGTCGAGCAGGCAAGTGAGACCGCCAAGAGCATGGGGCGGGAGTTCGCCGGCAGTGCCATCGAGGAGGCAGCGAAGCGCAGCAAGGAGATCGAGGAGATCACCGAGAAGGCAGTCGGCGGAGCGGCACGAGGAGCTCGTCGGGGAGCTACCGGCATGAGCTTCAGGGACCTGATCTTCGGAGTGAAGGGGTAATGTCGAGTCGCAAAGAGAAGGCACAGTTGAAGGCCGATTCCCGTCGAGAGATGCTCATGGGGACGGGGTTGCTGGGGGGCGGGGCCTACGCAGGGGCCAAGGCCGCCCCGTACGCTACCGGGCGTCAGACGGTTTACCACGGAACTACGAAGGACATCGCCGACAAGATTCGAGAGAAGGGGTTGCTCCCGGCATCCCGGGCAGGATCTGGAGGAGTCATTCTTGAGGGAGGATTCCCCAAGGAATGGGCCAACAAGGCCTACGTGGCGAAGAGTAAGTTGAAGGCGTTGATGTACGGTGCCGGGAGAAGTGCTGCCCATCCGGACGAGGGGCCAGTCGATGTCCTGAAGATGCGAGTTCGAGAGTGGGGAGATCACCCTCAGCTCATGGAGAACCCGGAAACGGCTGGAGGGTTCAGTGCTTGGAGGAAGCGCACAGCAGCGAGGATGCCGGAGCAACTGAGAAAGCAGGGTCATCCAGAAGATGTGGTCACCCAAGCAACAAATCTCTATACGCACCCAACTATCGCGGCACCAATGTACGGGTTTCAGGCTTCCGGCGGAGAGCGTGCCATATCCCACGTCCCGTCGGAGATGATCGTAGGCAGCCCCCAGTTCCAGAGGCACTCCCTGAAGGAACTCGTTCAGTACGCCCGTGCCCGTCCGTTACGCGCTGCTGCTGGAGTAACTGCAGGGCTTGGGGCGCTGGCCACGATGGGCCTCGGAGCCCACAAGCTCTACAGCGCCACAAAGCAGGAGAAAATCGGTTCGGTCTCCTCGAGGAAGCTGCCGACGACTCCGGCGGAACTCCCGCGTGTCCGTTCTCTGGAGAAGAGGGTGAGGAAGGCCATGCTGCAGCCGGGACAGCCGGGGGCACCTTCCAGAACTGAGCGAACCCACGTGAAGTACGGCCCCGATGTCCA